>MDTB01057791.1_pt1 | contig 79924 bp, 81 predicted proteins | sample 811161 | NCBI WGS metagenome assembly MDTB01 (sample SAMN05326650, study PRJNA326480) | marine metagenome | isolation source: seawater | place: Mediterranean Sea | collected 2009 | reverse complement strand
ATAGATACATCGAGTTTCGAATTTTTACCTACTATAAAGGCTATCTAAACTTTTGATATTAGCCGAGCTACTCTCAAGTTTTTTTAAATCATCTTCGGCCCCTAAAAAAACGACCAAAATTAAAAAGATCCAAGAAAATAAACAAAGTATTAAAAAATAATATGATAAGTAATAAGCTAGGATTGCAAAACTAGTGATGAGCAATCCAATTTTAATAAATAGGGTATCTTTGAAGACAACCGATATGTTTAAAGAATGTATAATTAACTTAAATAAACTCATTTTGGAGGGGCCAAAGTACCTGGGACCCCTATGTGAGTGAATAGTGTCATGATTAGGGAAATGCTTAGTAACAGCACCAGAAAAGCTTAGCCAAATTGCACCATCTGAAAGTAGCTTGTTTACAGCATTTTTAGAAAGACAACTATAATTACCAAATCTAACCATCTTACCAGATAAAATTAAAGTTATTATCTTGTGAAAAAAATAGAGTATTTTAAACAAAGCTCCTTCGCTTCTTTTAACTCGAACTGCCGTAACCACATCCGAATTCACTTTTGCTTTATTAAAAAACTCCGTTAACTCTTCAGGTCTATCTTCTCCATCACCGTCCATTGGAATAATACAATCAAACTCTAGATTATCTTTGCAGTACTTTAATCCAGTAGCAATCGCCCGGCGATGACCGCCATTATTATTTAAATTAATTATCTTAACTGACTTAATCTTAGAAATACTTGTCAAATTTTCTTCGTATTTTTCTGTTGATGCGTCATTGACAATTATTATTTCAACTAATTCATCATTTAGTTGCAAATCAATATTTTGAATTAATTTAAAAACTGACTGCCAGTCGTTATAAACAGGAATTAAAATTATAAATTTTTTCATTTATTTGTAATTATTATAAATTAGCTCTTTTAAACCAAATGAAGCAAGGCCATTTTTACCCTCGGCACCTATTATGATTATATTAGTATTTAAAATTACACATTTAGGCTTAGATTTTAAATGATAACATAAATTTCCAGCAACCCATTCATTTCCTGTTACTTCCATAACATTTTCATAACCGAGTTGAATTAATTTACGTTCCACCAAGTTTGCTATTTCACGACCATTATAATCAGTCCTTTTATTTGTTTGGGTAACCGAAATATATCCATATAGAAATGGAGAAAGTAAAAATAAAAAAATAAATACATAAATAAAATTTGTAATTTTATCCATGTTTATTTTATTTTGAAAAAGATAAATTAACAAAGTTCCAATTAATAAATAAAAGGGAGTCATCCACATAGTTCTAATTTTTGCCCCAATTATTAAAGATGTTATAAACATTAAAAATATTGGCAATAAAGTTACGGACAACAAATACAATAAGTTTTGATCTTTTAAAGAAAAATTAGTTTTTATACTTTCAGACAGCATTATAACCAAAATAAAAAATGGAATTAATATTCCGATTTGTTTGCCTAAAAATACTAAAGGTAAAACGATATGGTCTATATAACTTTTTACTTCCCCTGTTCGCTTTAAACCGTACGCAATTGTTATATAGTTATTTTCGGTTAACCATATTAAATGGGGTGTTAATATTAATAAAAAAATTATTCCAGGAATTATATAATTAATTTTAAAATTATTTTTGCTAATGTAATAAATATAAAATATTTTTATTCCTATGATTAAATAAATAAAAAGATACTTAGACAAAAACCCTAAAGCAATAACTATACCAAATATCACATAATCTTTTGTTAGATTTTCCTTTAAGCATTTATATCCATAGTAAGTAGTCATTGCCCAAAATGGTAACATACATACGTTCACATTAAATTCAGGAGTTGTGAAATTATAAAAATAAATACCTTCTAGTAATAAAACTGAAAAAAAAGCGTAACTTTCTTTGTTTAGAATTTCTTTTGATAATTTATATACAAAATAGAAAGCCGTAATTACAAATAATTGGCTTAGAAAATAATAAACCCAGTCTTGCGATCCAAAAATTAAATAAAATATTTTTACTACCGTAGCACTTAATGGTGGATGTTTATTAAAACCCCAATCTAAGTTACTCCCCCATGCTAAGGCTTCAATAGTGTCAAGCGGTAAATTATGATTTGTTAATGTTGGTACAAGGGTCCAAATTATCAGGTGTGTTAATAAAAAAATGTGCAATTGTCTATTAATCGCCATAATTAAACTTTTATATTTATTTAATATTAATTGACACAATAAATTTGAAACATATATTCGCTATCTTTTAAATATGGTTACAAAAATACCAAAAAACTACAAACCAACCGTTAAGGAAAAGTATATGTGTGCGAAGCATAAAGCTTTTTTTAGGCAATTATTGTCTAAATGGAAAAATGATCTAATCGATCAAAATAACAGAATTATATTTGTAAATTCGGATGATAACGCATCATCAGCAGACATAGTAGACCAAGCAACTTCTTATTCGGGTAAAACGGTTGAGATGAGAACAGTTAATAGAAACAAAAAATTAATAAGTAAAATTGATGGATCTTTAAAAAAAATTGATGAAGGGACATATGGTTTTTGTGAAGAAACAGGAGAAGAAATTGGTTTAAAAAGGCTTATAGCTAGACCCATAGCATCACTTACAGTTGAAGCCCAAGAAAAACATGAAAAACAGGAAAAAATATTTGCCGATGATTAAGGCATAGGGATTTTGTTTCCTTTTTTTAACAAATCATAACCTTTAGTAACTGCCTCTCTTTTAGAAATTTTTAAAAACCATTTACATAAATTAGGATAATTTTTAATACCAATATCGTGCCAGTCATGTCTTGCAACCCATGGCCATGTAGCAATATCCGCTATGGTATAAACATCACCTGCAAGAAATTTACTTAATTTTAACCTGTCATCTAAAATTTTATATAAACTTTTGCTAATTTTAAAATATCTTTCTTCACCAAATTGGCTTTTTCCAGGATTATAATGATGAAATTGATGATGCTGCCCAAACATAGGTCCAATTAATCCCATCTGGGCCATAAGCCATTGATTGATTTCATGCTTCATATCTTTGTCGTAAAATTTTCCAGTTTTTTCTCCCAAATAAATTAGTATAGCGCCGGACTCAAAAATACTTTTTTTATTGTCGTGATCTATGATTGCAGGGATTTTACTAAATGGACTAATTTTTTTAAATTCAGCACTAAATTGAACATCCTTAAAGATATTAATTTTTGTTATTTTATATTCCAAACCGGTTTCTTCCAACATAATTGAAATTTTTTGTCCATTTGGCGTATCAGCGGTAAAAAGCTCAATCATTAGTATTTAATAATGTAACATTTAATATATAAAATTGTCTTTAATTATTTTATGAATATTGAATATTATTACAGTGTGGCTTCTCCTTATGCCTTTTTGGGAAGCAAAAAATTTAGGACAATTGTTGAAAGTTATTCTCTAAAAGTTGAAGAAATACCAGTTGATTTGGTAGGAAAGATTTTTGTTTCGACCGGCGGAGTTCCTGTTCCCAAAAGACATTCATCAAGGCAAAAAAATAGACTTTCTGAACTATCAAGGTGGAGCGAAGAAAATAAAATTCATATGAATATAAAACCGAAATTTTTTCCTCCAAGTGATCCCCATTTACCTGCTTACTTTTTAATTGCTTCAATAGAAATGGGTATTAAATTAGACTTCGGTGAAAAAATATTGTCATGTTTATGGTCTGAAAATAAAGATATTTCAGATATCGCTGTTATTAAAGATGTTTGCAATGAACTTAAGATAAATTTCAATGAAATAGAACAATTAGCCTCAACAGATAAAATAAAAACAATTTATTTGTCAAATTCGGAGAAGGCAATTAAAAATAATGTATTTGGTGCTCCAACATTTATTTTCGAAAAAGAACTTTTTTGGGGACAAGATAGTTTATATTTCTTAGAAAAAAAATTAAAAAATTTAAGATGATTAAATATTTTAAAATATTAATTATTAGTATACTTTTAATAAATTCTGTAAAGGCAGAAACTATTTATGATGCACTTGCATCCAGTTATTTAAATAATAATGAACTTAATTCTCAAAGAGAAAAAACAATTGCGGTAGATGAAGACTTAATTCAAGCTTTATCTATATTTAAACCATCAATAACAGGGACTATTAATCAAAGTGATTACCTAAATGAAGATCAAACTAATAGCACTGGTAGTACGCAAGTAGACACAAATTACCAACCTAAAACAAATTCTATCGTAATCGAGCAGAAGCTTTTTCAAGGAATTCCAGACGCCATGAAAGCAAGAAAAGATGTTAAAATTGCTAGATACGAGCTAAAAAAAGTTGAACAAAATGTTTTATTTAAAACAGTTAAAGCATTTACTGATGTAATTCGAGCTGAGAAAAATATTATTATAACCCAAGATAACCTTAATCTTTCAGAACAACAAGTTGAACTAGACAAAGGTAGATACGAGAGAGGTGCTATTAAACTCTCTGATTTAGCACAATCCGAGTCTTCTTTAGCCTCAGCTAAATCGAAATTTATAAAAGCAAAAAACGATCTTTTAATAAGTGAACAAAACTATACAAATATTGTCGGAAATGAGCCCAAAAATCTCAAATCTGAAAACAAACTAATGTTAAAATTGCCAATTTCTCTAAATGATACGATTCAATCAGCCGAGAGAAGCAATCCAGAACTTAAAATATCAGAATTGAATTATTTTAAATCAAAAGATGAACTTAATTCAGCATTAGAAGATTTAGGTCCAAAATTTTCTCTATCCTATAAATTGTCCGAGTCCAGAGATACCAGCCTAACTATCGATGAAAGAAAACAATCATTATTTGGCGCCGAGGTAGAAATACCAATTTATCAAGGAGGAAAAAACTATTCATCTTTTAGGCAAAAAAAATCATTAAAATTAAGTAAAGAACTTGATTACCTATACAAAAAAAAGGAAATAAAAAAAGAAGCAGCAAACAAATGGTCTGAATATTCACTAAAAAAGAGTCAGCTTGATTTAGCCAAAACACAATTAGAGGCGGCGGAAATAGCATATGAAGGCATAAAACAAGAATACGAAAACGGTTTAAGAACAACTTTAGATGTTTTAAGTTCAAGAAGTTTATTGCTAGAGGCTAGACAAAATTTTATTCAAGTCGAACAGGATGAAATTTTAGCGAGGTTTGAATTGCTTCGAATAAGCGGCAATTTAACTGCAATTTATCTGGAGCTTGAAGCGAAGTATTATGATCCAAAAAATCATCCAAAAAAGAACTGGATTAGGCATATTTTCTAAAAAAAGACATTAAAATCAACAATTTATTATTATATTTGCAAATAAGAACAAAATGTGTACATTTATTTTAGTGAGTCGAACAAAAAAAAAGGATAAAAAATGACTAAAAACAACTTAAAAGTAGTAAATAATATTAAAGATCAAGATAAAGAGAAGAAAAAAGCTCTCGATGCTGCAATCAGCCAAATAGATCAGAACTTTGGAAAAGGTTCAGTTATGAAGCTTGGCCAAAACCAAGTTCTAGACATTGAGTCAGTGTCGACTGGATCATTGAGTTTAGACCTGGCATTAGGTATTGGTGGTTTACCAAAGAGTAGAATAGTAGAAATTTATGGTCCAGAGTCATCTGGTAAAACAACTTTGGCATTACAAGTTATTGCAGAGGCACAAAAAACAGGAGGTACTTGCGCGTTTGTAGATGCTGAACATGCTTTAGACCCAACCTATGCAAAAAAACTAGGCGTAAATACTACAGAATTGCTAATTTCTCAGCCTGATACTGGTGAACAAGCATTAGAAATTGCAGATACACTTGTTAGATCGGGAGCAGTATCAGTTCTAGTTATTGATTCTGTAGCAGCACTAACACCAAGAGCTGAATTAGAGGGCGATATGGGGGATACTCATGTTGGACTACAAGCAAGATTAATGAGCCAGGCCTTAAGAAAACTAACTGGAAGCATATCTAAATCAAACACAATGGTTATTTTTATTAATCAGATAAGAATGAAAATTGGTGTTATGTTTGGAAGCCCAGAAACAACAGCTGGCGGAAATGCGCTTAAATTCTATTCTTCTGTAAGAATGGATATAAGACGTATTGGCGCTATAAAAGAAAAAGACGAAATAATTGGTAACCAAACAAGAGTGAAGGTCGTTAAAAACAAAGTTGCACCTCCTTTCAAAGTAGTTGAATTTGATATTATGTACGGTGAAGGAATTAGCAAAACTGGTGAATTAATTGATCTAGGTTCAAAAGCAGGAATAATTGAGAAAAGTGGTGCATGGTACGCTTACAAAGGAGAAAAAATCGGTCAAGGCCGAGAAAATGCAAAACAATATCTCAAAAATAATCCAAGTACCGCTGCAGAAATTGAAATGGCAATAAGAGCAAATGCTGGTCTAATTTCTGAAAAAATGGAAGGCAATCCATTACCAAAGGAAAAAGCAAATCCTGAGGAAAAAGATAGCAAAAATTCTTCTAAAAAATAAATACATATAACCATCTCATAAAGGCGTCTAAATTAGGCGCCTTTACCTCCACTAGACTTATTTCTTTAAAAACTGTAATTATACTAATATGTCTAAAATCTCATTAAAAGATACAAGAGAGACATTTAAAAATTTCTTTAAAAAAAATAATCACCACGTAGTTGAGTCTGGTTCTTTAATTCCAAACAATGATCCAACATTGATGTTTACAAATTCTGGAATGGTTCAATTTAAGAATGTCTTTACAGGAGTTGAAAAGAGAGATTTCAAAACTGCGACTACTGCGCAAAAATGCGTGAGAGCAGGAGGTAAACATAATGATTTAGAAAATGTAGGTTATACACCTCGTCATCATACATTTTTTGAGATGTTAGGAAATTTTTCTTTCGGGGATTATTTTAAGGAGGAAGCAATATTTTTTGCTTGGAACCTGATTACTAAAGAATTTGGTATATCAAAAGATAAATTGTGTATGACCGTATATTCAGAAGATGATGAAGCATTTAATTTATGGAAAAAAATTACCGGCTTTAATGAAAATAAAATAATTAAAATCTCCACTTCCGACAATTTTTGGTCAATGGGAGACACTGGTCCATGTGGACCGTGTTCGGAGATTTTTTATGACCATGGTGAAAAGTTGAAAGGTGGCCCTCCAGGTTCAAAGGATCAAGATGGAGATAGATTTATAGAAATTTGGAATTTAGTTTTCATGCAATTTGAACAAGTCACAAAAGATAAAAGAATAAACTTACCTAAGCCATCTGTTGATACTGGTATGGGTTTGGAGAGAATGACAGCTGTATTACAAGGTACGCACGATAATTATGAAATTGATTTATTTAAAAAATTAATTGATGCAAGTGCAGAAATTACAAAATCCCCTGTATCCAATAAAACGATAGCAAGTCATAGAGTAATTTCAGATCATTTGAGAGCTGCGTGTTTTTTGATTGCAGATGGTCTGATGCCTTCAAACGAAGGCAGAGGATATGTTTTGAGAAGAATTATGAGAAGAGGAATGAGGCATGCAGAAACCTTAGGCGGCAAATCTAATACCTTATCGAGTTTAATAAATGCACTCATATCTCAGATGTCATCCGAATATAATGAATTAAGCAGAGCAAAAGAATTAATAACTGAAACAATCATGAATGAAGAAGATAAGTTTTCTACTATGTTAAACAAAGGGATGAAGGTTCTTAACAATGATTTAAGTGATGTTAAAAACAATACTTTAAGCGGAGACATAGCCTTTAAATTATATGATACATTTGGTTTTCCATTGGATTTAACACAAGATTATTTAAAGCCAAAAAACATAAACGTGGATGTGGAGCGCTTTAATAAATTGATGGATTTGAGAAAAGAAGAAGCAAGAAAATCCTGGAAAGGTTCCGGATCAAAAGAAATAAGCAAAATATGGTTTGAATTAAAGGATAAAAACGGACCTACAGAATTTGTAGGTTATAATAATGAGAAGACAGAGGGAAAAATTATAGAGATAATTATAAAAGATAAACCAGTTAAAGAATTATTAGAAAATCAAGAAGGCATAATTATTACAAATCAAACTTGTTTTTATGCTGAAGCAGGGGGTCAGGTAGGAGATATAGGGCTTATTAAATCTCATAATAGTATTTTTGAAGTTTCAGATACACAGAAATATTTTGGAGATTTTTATTTACATTATGGAAAAGTTAAAGAGGGCAAAATAAATTCAAACCAAACTGCTGTGCTAATAGTCGACAAGGAACATAGAAATAACGTTAAAGCTAATCATTCAGCAACACATTTGCTACAAGCTGCCTTGCGAGAAACACTCGGCAAGCACGTTGCTCAAAAAGGATCATATGTTGGCCCGGAAAGACTTAGATTTGACTTCAGCCATAACAAAGCGATTCAAAAAGAAGAAATAAATAAAATCAATTTAGAAGTTAATGAAATTATTAAACAAAATGAAAATGTTAGTACACGTTTAATGTCACCTACAAAAGCTATTAAAGAGGGTGCCATGGCATTATTTGGCGAAAAGTATGGTGAAGAAGCTCGTGTCGTTTCAATGGGAAGAAAAAAAGAAAAGGTATACTCTTTGGAATTGTGTGGCGGTACCCATGTTAATAAAACAGGGGAAATTGGAAAATTTGAAATTATTTCGGAAGGATCTATAGCCTCGGGTGTAAGAAGAATTGAAGGTTTAAGAGGTGAGGAATTACAAAATTATACTAAACAACAAAAATCTAAGGATGAAAAGCAATCAAAGGATTTAAAAGATAAATTTGATAAAATTATCGAAACGATTAAAGAGCAAGGCGGTAAAGCAGACAAATTTAAAAATTATTTGACTGATATGGATATAGCAGAAAAGTATTTAAGCCAAATAATTAAAGACAATATACTAAAAGATAAAAGCAAAAATATTGTAAATAATTTTAAAAAAAATAATATTACTTTTAGATTACAAAAAATAATTGACTTACCTGGAAAAGAGCTAAGAAGTATAGTTGATGAAACAAAAAAACAAAAAAATCTTATAATTTTTCTTTTTGGAATATCTAAAAATAAAATTTCAATAGCAGTTGGTGTGAGTGATGATTTAACTGAGAAATTTGATGCTTCTGAATATGTAAAATATTTATCGAAAAATTTAGGTGGATCTGGGGGAGGTGGAAGAAAAGATTTTGCTCAAGCTGGTGGCACAGATGTAGATAAAATAGACCAGGTCGTGAAATTATTAATTGAAAAAATTTAATTAAGTTGTTTCTTTAAATTTTTATCGATCGCTTCTAGAAATTCATTGGTAGTTAAATACTTTGTATCTTTACCTATCAATATTGCGAGGTCCTTTGTCATTTCTCCATTCTCAACTGTTTGAATGCACACATTCTCAAGAGTTTGAGAAAATTTTATAAGTTCTTCATTTTTATCTAATTTACCACGGTGTGACAAACCTCTAGTCCATGCAAAAATTGAAGCTATTGGATTCGTAGATGTTTGCTGTCCTTTTTGATGCATTCTATAGTGTCTTGTTACTGTACCATGAGCAGCTTCAGCCTCCACTGTTTTTCCGTCAGGCGTCATTAATACACTTGTCATGAGACCTAATGAACCAAATCCTTGTGCAATAGTATCCGACTGAACATCTCCGTCGTAATTCTTGCAGGCCCAAACATATTTACCACTCCATTTCATAGCACAAGCTACCATGTCATCTATTAATCTATGTTCATAAGTAATTCCATTTTCCTCAAATTTCTTTTTAAATTCTTTGATATACGTTTCTTCAAAAAGATCTTTAAATCTACCATCATAAGATTTTAATATTGTATTTTTAGTTGACATGTAAACTGGCCATTTTCTCATTAGACCGAAATTCATGCATGCTCTCGCAAAATCTATTATGGATTGATCAAGGTTATACATTGATAAAGCAACACCTGGACCAGGAAAATCATACACATCATGCTCAATCCTATTTTTTCCGTCATCAGAAGCCCATGAAACTTTTAGTTTTCCTTTACCAGGTACTTTAAAATCAGTGGCTCTATATTGGTCTCCAAAAGCATGTCTACCTATTACTACTGAGTCGGTCCATGTCGGTACAAGCTTTGGAACATTCTTGCATATAATAGGCTCTCTAAATACAGTTCCGCCAAGTATATTTCTTATAGTGCCATTTGGTGATTTCCACATTTTTTTGAGTTTAAATTCTTCAACTCTCTGCTCATCCGGCGTTATAGTCGCACATTTAACTCCCACACTATGCGTTTGTATAGCTTTTGCACAATCTATAGTTATTTGATCGTTTGTTTTGTCCCTGCTTTCCATACCTAAATCGTAATATTTTAGGTCTATATTTAGATATGGAAGTATTAGTTTTTTTTTTTATAAATGACCAAATTATCCTAGTCATTTCATCGCCATCAAGCTCAACAACTGGATTTTTGACATTGATTTTACTCATGATAAGAAGCTAGCATATACATAAAGGTGGAAATTAATTCAATGAATATATTAGATATCTTGTTACCAAAACTTCATAAAGAAGGGCACAAATTCGTAACTATAAGCTTAATTATAACTTTTGTATTTTTGTTGATATCCAAAGCATTAGGCTTAATAGGACTCGTTGTAACAGTATGGGTTTTTTATTTTTTTAGAGATCCAGATAGGTATTCAATACAGGATAACAATTATTTAGTAAGCCCAGCAGATGGAATAATTTCACAAATAACTGAAGTTGAAGGACCCAAAGAATTAAATATGGAAAGCAAAAAGTTTACTAGAATTAGTGTTTTTATGAATGTATTTGATTGCCACGTAAATCGTTTACCAGTCGAATGCACTGTTAAAGATATGTTTTATAAACCAGGGAAATTTTTAAACGCCTCATTAGATAAAGCAAGCGAGGAAAATGAAAGAAATTATTTAAAGATTTTATCACAGAGTAATGATGAAATGGCCCTAGTTCAAATTGCAGGTTTAGTTGCAAGAAGAATAGTTGTTAGTTGTTCTAAAGAGCAAAGCTATAAACAAGGTGATCGATTTGGTTTAATACGTTTTGGTAGTAGAGTTGATTTATATATCCCTAAAAATTTTAAAATTTTAGCCAAAAAAGGTCAAGCAGTAACAGCTGGTGAAAGCTTGTTTGCAATTAAAAATTAAATAGATGAAAAAAAAAAATAAATTTTAAGGAAGTTTTTCCAAACTTCATAACAATTTTAGGTTTATGTTTAGGTATATCGTCAATTAAATTTGCTTTTGAATTAAATTTTGAGAAGTCTATATATTGTATAGTATTAGCAGCAATTTTAGATGCAATAGATGGAAGGATAGCTAGATTTTTAAAGAGTACGTCAAAATTTGGGGCTGAACTAGATGCTCTTGTAGATTTTGTAAATTTCGGTATTTCACCAGCATTAATTTTATATTTTTATAAATTAAATACTCTGCCGAAATTTGGGTGGATTCTGTGTTTGGTGTTTATTATTTGTGCGTGTTTAAGGTTAGCAAGATTTAATAGTTCAGATAAGCTTGAAAAAAATACCTCAGATATGTTTTTTAATGGTGTCCCCGTACCATCGGGCGCAGGACTAATACTTTTGCCTATTATTTTCTCATATTCTGGATTTAGTGAACAAAATCTTAATATGAACATATTTGTAATATTTATTTCAATTACATCTTTTTTAATGATCAGCAAAATTCCAACCTACTCACTAAAATCTTTTAAAATTTCTAGAACTGCAGGCGTAATATTAATATTAATTTTGGCAATTTACTTTATTTTTTTATATCAATTTACTTTTGAAACTTTGCTCATTTCAGGTATTCTATATTTACTTTTAATCCCTGTAAGTTTCTTGCATTATTCTCGTTATAAGAAAAAAAATAAGAATTTAGATGATAGTTTAATATCAGATGATTTTATATGAAAAATACAAAAGCGATAGTAAGTTTAGCTGATGACAAGTATTTTAGCTTGCTAATTGAATTAATAAATTCAATAAAAAATTTTTCAGAAAGCAAAGATGTAGCTATTTGTATTTTAGATGCTGGATTAAGTAATGATAATAAAAAATTGTTAAAACCATTAGTAAAAGAGATTAAAAAAGCAGAATGGGATATAAGTGTTCCCGATTATAAAATTCAAGGAAGAGAATGGCTTAAAAGTCAAATATCAAGAGCATTTTTACCTAAATATTTTCCAGAGTATGAGAAATATCTATGGTTAGACTCTGATACATGGATAAATAATTGGGAAGCTGTTGAAATGTTTTATAAGGGTTGTGAAAATAATAAGCTAGCAATAGTGCAATCAATTGCTCCTGGATATAAAGATGTTGGTAGGGTTAACTGGATTTTTAAAAATTTAGCATCAGTAAAAACTCAAAATTATAAACATGCTAAAAGTTCGGGTTTTTCAGACAAAATCGCGAGAAAAATTGCATTTGCTCCACATTTAAATATCGGTGTATTTTCATTACAAAAAAATTCGCCAATATGGAAAAAATGGCAGGAACTATTAAAAGAATCTTTAACAAAAGGAAGAATTTTTGGGTCTGAAGGCTTAGCAATTAATATTTTAGTTTATTTTTATAATATTGATACAGAATTTTTACCAGCAAGATATAATTGGATTGCTAGTCATCTACTTCCAAAATTTGATAATGAAAAAAATATTTTTGTTGAACCATTTTTACCCCACAATAAAATTGGAATTTTGCACTTAGCCGCAGGAATATTTGTAGATGGGAAAGATATGAGGTTGGACAAAAACATTAGAATTGAAATAAAACAAACTGATGGAAAAAAGATTTTAAAGAGTCTTAGATTTGTAAATTGAAAAAATTAAAAAAAAAATTTAAATTTTCTTCTCAAAAATGGCTCGATAGAAATAATAAGGATAAATATATCAAACTTTCTAAAGAATGTGGCTTTAGGTCAAGGGCATATTTTAAATTGCAAGAGGTAAATCAAAAATTCCATATTATAAAAAATAATATCAAAATTCTTGATTTAGGGTCTGCACCAGGAGCATGGTCCCAACTAATTGGTAAAATTAATAAAGGTGGTTTAAATTTTGCTATTGATATTTTAGATATGAAAAATACTCATAATGTTAAATTTGTAAAAGGAGATTTTACAAGTGACGAGTCTAAATTGAAAATAAATACATTTTTTGAAAATCAAAAAATTGATTTAATTTTATCAGATATCGCAGTTAATACTACAGGAAATAAAAATCTAGATTCAATAAAGACAAATTCAATTGTTATCGATGTACTAAAATTTTCGTCATTAAATTTAACTGATAATGGAAAGATTTTTTTTAAGTTTTTTAATGGCTTAGAATCCGAAGCAATTATTAAATATGTAAAAAAAAATTTTTCTACACACAAGATACTTAAACCAGATAGTAGCAGAAAAGCTTCAAAAGAAGTGTATATGTTATGCAGTTGCTAAATTGACATTGTATTTTCAATGTTATATCTAGGTATATGGAAATCAGCAAAGCACTTACTTTTGACGACGTATTATTAGTTCCTAAATACTCTGAGATTCTTCCTAGCGAAGTTAACACGTCCATAACCTTATCTAGCAACCTTAAATTAAAAATTCCTCTTTTATCATCTGCAATGGACACCGTTACTGAGTCTAAAATGGCGATTGCAATGGCACAAAATGGAGGTTTAGGTGTTATTCATAGAAATTTATCCGTTGATGAGCAATTAAAACAGGTTGAATTGGTAAAGAAACGCAAATTAAAGGTTGCAGCTGCAATTGGTGTTGGATCTAAAGAAGTTGAGAGAGCAGAAGGCCTTCTAGAAAAAAAATATTGATTTAATTGTTATCGATACAGCACACGGACATACTAAAAAAGTAAAAGATACATTGAGGAGAATATCAAAACTAAGAAAAAAAACTTCGATATGTGTTGGTAATGTAGCTACACCAGAAGCTGCTAAGTTCTTAATCAATAATGGAGCAGATATTATTAAAATAGGCATTGGTCCTGGCTCAATTTGCACTACTAGAATGGTTGCTGGAATTGGGGTACCTCAATTAAGCGCAATATTAGATATAAAAAAAAAAAATTAAAACTACAAAAATTAGTTTCATTTCTGATGGAGGAATTAAGTTTTCAGGCGATTTAGCCAAAGCATTCTCCGCAGGCGCTGATGCAATTATGATAGGATCTTTGTTTGCTGGAACTGACCAGGCACCTGGAAAAATTATAAAAAAAAATAGAAAATTATATAAAAAATTTAGAGGCATGGGATCAATAGGAGCTATGTCACAAGGGTCAGCAGACAGATATAATCAACAAAACATTTCAAAAAAAACAAAGTTTGTTGCTGAGGGCGTTGAAGGTTTTATCAAGTATAAAGGAGACGTTAATAAGATTATATATCAACTCATTGGTGGCTTGAAATCTTCAATGGGATATTTAGGTTGTTCAAATGTAAAAAGTCTTAGAAAAAAACCAAAATTTATTACAATTACAAAAGCAGGATTCTATGAAAGTATGGTACATAATATCGATTTGGTAAAAGGTTAGATAATGCAAAAAATACAAATAATTTTTTTAATTTTAATATGTAATATATCTTACAGTGAGATAAGCTTTTTTAATAAGGCTAAAATTCAATATGAAAAGAAAAACTACGATCAAGCCAAATTGTTATTTGAAAAAGATATAGTATTTAATCCTAAGAGTACAGAAAGTTATTTATACTTAGCAAAAATTTATAAAAAAAAACAACAATATGATGAGGAAGAAAAAAATTTAAAAACAATAATTTTATTAGATCCCAAAAATAGCCAAGCATACTATTTATTGTCATTAAAAAAAATTAGAGACGGGGACTTTAAATTAGCTGAAAAAAACGCAGACTCTTTTAGAAAATTTTGTTCAATAAAATGTGAAAAATATCAGGAAATAAAAAAACTTATAAAAAAATCTAAAAGCTGATGCCTGATAAGGAATACGACAAAATTTTAATCATAGATTTTGGTTCGCAGGTTACAAAACTAATAGCACGCTCAATTCGAGAACTAAATGTGTATTGCGAGATTGTAACAATTAGTAAATTCAACAAAGTTTTAAAAAATAAATTAAAATTTAAAGGTATTATATTGTCAGGTGGACCGGACTCGGTAACAAAACATAAATATTTCCCAAACGTTAGTAAGTCAACCTTTCAGCATAATATTCCGATACTTGGCATATGTTACGGCCATCAATTAATTTCATATCTTTTTGGTGGAAAAATAAAAAAAGCAAAAAAAAGAGAATTTGGTAGAACATTTTTACGACAATTATCTAAAAGCGATTTAACAAATGGATTTTTTCAAAATAAAAAAAATGTTGTTTGGATGAGTCACTCTGACTCCGTGACTAAAATACCTAGAGGATTTAAGGTTATTGCGAGATCAGAGAATTCCTCTAATGCTATTTTAGAAAATAAAAAAAATAATATTTTTACATGTCAATTTCACCCCGAGGTGTATCATACTAAAAACGGTAAAATAATATTAAAAAATTTTGTTAAGGTTATTTGCAAATGCAGGAGTAGTTGGAACAATAAAAATAAAATAAAACAAATATCTTCGTATATAAAAACATATGTTGGAAAACATAAAGTTTTATGCGCTTTATCAGGTGGTGTTGATAGTAGTGTGCTTGCTTTTTTATTAAATAAAATTATCAAACAAAATTTAATTTGTGTTTATATCGATACTGGATTTATGAGAATGGGTGAGACGCAAGAGATTTACAAAATTTTTAAAAAGAGATTTAAAAATAACTTTTACTATTTAAATAAAAAAAAAATATTTATTAATGCTTTAAAAGGTGTAATTGATCCTGAAAAAAAACGAAAAATAATTGGCAAAACATTTATTAAGATTTTCGAAAAATTCACTAAAGAAAAAAAAAATATCAAGTTTCTTGCTCAAGGAACTCTCTATCCCGATTTAATAGAAAGCCAAAGTTATTCAGGTAGCAAAACTTCAATTATTAAATCTCATCATAATGTAGGTGGATTACCCAAAAAAATGAAATTAAAACTAGTAGAGCCATTTAAAGAAATGTTTAAAGATGAAGTCAGGATTTTAGGTAAACAACTTGGTATAGATAAAAAAATTCTATTAAGGCATCCATTTCCTGGACCTGGTTTAGCAATAAGAATTCCTGGTGAAATTAATGAAAAAAAAATTAAAATATTACAATATGCTGACTCTATTTTAATTAAAGAATTAAAAAAGAGAAATATTTATGATAAAATTTGGCAAGCATTTACAGTTTTAATACCTATAAAAACAGTAGGCGTGATGGGTGATGAGAGGACTTATGACTATATTTGTGGCATAAGAGCAGTTACCTCTGTTGACGGTATGACAGCGGATTATTATAAATTTAATCACAAAGATTTGACAGAAATATCAACAAAAATAGTTAATGAAACAAATGGTATTAATAGAGTTGTATATGATGTTACTTCTAAACCACCAGGAACAATAGAATGGGAATAAAAAAATTTTCAATAAACGATAAGCCTATAGTTTGCTTAACTGCTTACGATTATAAAACTGCCTGTATTGTAGATAATTATTGCGATGTTGTACTTGTCGGCGACTCAGTTGGTATGGCATTATATGGCGACAAAACTACTACAAACGTCACATTAGATGTAATGATTAGACATGGTCAGTCAGTTAGAAAGGGATTAAAAAAAAGTTATATGGTAGTGGATATGCCAAAAAATACTTATAAAAATAAAATACAAGCATTGAAAAATGCTAAAAAAATTATAACGCAAACAAAGTGTGATGCCGTTAAACTCGAAGGTGGAAAAAAAATTATAAATATTGTTAATTATTTAATAAGAAAAAAAATTAAAGTGGTTGGACATATTGGTTTACTACCACAATCAATTAATAACCCAAAAGATTATAGAGTTTTAGGTAAAGAAAAAAAAGATAAAAATAAAATATATTTAGACTTTAAATATTTAGAGAATGCAGGTGTTGATTTTATTATTTTAGAATCGGTAAAAAAAAAATTAGCTGATGAAATTTGTAAAGTATCAAAAATTCCAATAATTGGAATTGGAGCTTCAAATAAATGTCATGGGCAAATATTAGTAACTGAGGATCTTCTTGGATATTTTAATTTAACACCAAAATTTGTAAAAAAATATATAAATTTAAATAAAATTATAAAAAATAGTATAAAGAAATTTAAGAATGATGTAAGAAGCAAAAAATTTCCTTCAATTAAAAATTTATATAATTAAAATGAATGAGCAATTTAAAAATGAAATAGAAGAGTCTTTACTTAAAGATAGATTATTTAGATTTTATAATAAATATAAATTATTATTGATTAGTATATTAATGATAATTTTGATTATATTATTATCGTTCCCAACTTATGAAGAATACAAAATTAGAAAGAATTCTAAAATATTAGAAAAATACTCTGAAGCAATATTATTTTTGGACTCTAAGGATCAATCAAAAGGCATTAATTATTTAACAGAATTATTAAAAAGTTCAAATGAAAAAATTAAAATTTTATCTGCAACAAAGTTATTAGACATTTATCTTCAGCAAAAAAAATTTGATGATTCTCTTAATGTTATAGATACAGTTTTGGAAGATAAAAAAATAAGTGACGATAGTAAAAAATTATTTAAAATTAAAAAAGTTTTATTAAAATTTGATAATATTTCTGAAAATGAATTATTAGAATTGTTAGAACCAAGCAAAACGAATGTTAGCTTTCAAAGAATTTCACTTTTACTTCTTTTAGATTTTTATAGTATGAAAAATCTAACAGATAAAAAAAAAGAAGTAGAAATAAAACTTAAGGAACTTCAATGAAAGTTTTATTTATATTATTTTTTTCTATTTTATTTGTATCGTGCTCTTCAGACAACAAATCTGAAAGAAAACAAATTAATGAAATTTTAGCTAAGGGTGAGAAAATAACGAATTATGAAAACCTTGCGCTAGAGGATAGTAAAGAAGTTAGTCAAAAAAATTCAATAAAATTTAGTAAATTTAAAAAATATAAAAAATGGACTCACGCCAACTATAATTATACTAGTAATATTGGTATCAGAAATTTCAATTTAAATTATCAAATAGATAAATCAAAAAAGGTTTTAAGTAAGAATATTTTTTTTAATAACAACAAAATAATAATATTAAATCAAAATGGTACTATTAATATCTTAGATGAAAACTTAAAATTAATTAAAAAATTTAAGTTTAAATTAAAAAAGAGTAAAAATTTTGTACTAAATTTTAATGCTGCTGTTTATGACGATAGCTTAATAATTTCTGATAATCTCGGTTACATAAGAAAAATTAATCTTAAAAATGGAAATATAGTATGGGAGAAATTTTTGAGCGTACCATTTGTATCTAATTTAATAATCTACAAAAATAAGATATATACCTTAAATATTAACAGTAAAATTTTTTCCTTTAGTATAATTGATGGTAATCAAGACTGGAGTTTTGAAACAGCAACCACACTATTTAATACACCGCAGGCTTTTAGGATTGTGGTAAGTAATGATATTTTGATTTTTTCGAATAATGCCGGACAACTAACTGCAATAAACCTTAATAATTATAAGTTGCTATGGCAACGTGATTTAAGAAAATTTACAATTTTCTCAGCTAATAAAATATTCGAAATATCAAATTTAATTATTGATAAACAAACTGTGTTTCTATCTTCAAATTACGGTGAAACATTAGCATTTGATTATAAAACTGGTAAAAATTTATGGAGCAAGAAATTTTACTTAAATGATATTATCCTTAGTAAGGAGTATGTTTTTGGCATTAATACAAATGGTTATTTTGTTATAATGCAAAAAAAAAATGGAAAAATAATTTTCTCCAAATTCTTAAAAGATAAAAAGAAAAGAAAGGTTATACCAATCAAAATTTTGTTGAATAAAACTAATATTTTAATAAGTACAAATTCAAAGAAAAGCTTATTATTAGAATTAAATAACTTAGGTAATTTAGATTATAAAAAAATTAGATTTGATCAGTATATGCATACTTTAAATCATACATTTTTACTGAATAGAAATAGAGTTTTAAGAATTAATTAAACTACATCATGGATGAAATTTCTGTTTTAATAATTGGCAAACCTAATGTAGGAAAATCGACCCTTTTCAATAATTTATCAGAAGATAATATATCAATGGTTGATGATAATCCTGGTACTACAGTCCTTCCACATTCTACAAAAATTAAATTTAAAGATATAATTATAAATCTAGTTGATGTAGGTGGTTTAAAAAAAAAATCTAAATCTCATGATAAAAAACAAAAATTAATAACTAAAGAAACATTAAAAAACCTAAAACATTCGGACATAGTTCTTTTTTTAACAGCGGCAAATTCTGAGTTTACAAAAAATGATAAACAAATTTTTCGACTTGTATTGAATAAGTTAAAAGATTTTATTATTGTTGTAAATAAAATAGATTTAATAGAAAAAAGCAAGATATCGAAGGTTAAAAGATATTTTACATATTTTTTTGAAAACACTTTTTCAGATATTCTAATAAAACCTTTATTTTTTTCGGCAAAGGAAAATAAGGAAAAAGATTTTTTTTTAAAAAAATTTATAATTTAAATGAGACAAAAAAAAACGTCATTAAAAATAAAGAGTTAAATTCATTTATAAACAATATAAAATCTTTCAAAATACCAGCACAAAAAGGACAATTTAGACCTACTATTAAATTTATTAAACATGTAAATACAAAACCTCAAATTTTTAAAATATTTGGAAACCGTTTACAGAAACTTAATTCAGATTATAAAAAATATATGTTAAAACAAATTATAAATAAATTTGAATTGTATAATCAAGTAGTAATTATAAAGTATATTTCAAATAAAAATCCGTTTTCACGATCTAACGTTGCTAAGAAGAGATAGCTGATTATTTTTATCTATTAAATTCTTATTATCTGTAGGTTTTACAGGGTAATCACCCGTGAAACAATGATCAGTGAGTTGAGGATTTTTATCATTTCGATTTTTGTATCCCAGAGCCTTGTAAAGACCTTCAATACTTAAAAATTTTAAAGACTTAACGCCAATTTGTTTAGCAATTTCATCAACAGATAAATTTGCAGCTATGAGATCTTTTTTATTTGGTGTGTCAATTCCATAATAGTCAGGGTATTTTATCGGCGGGCTTGATACACGCAAATGTATTTCTTTTGCTCCAGCATGATATAGCATGTCAACAATCTTTTTTGACGTTGTTCCTCGAACGATTGAGTCATCAACTAAAATAATTCTTTTATTTTTTATAATTTGTTTATTAGGGTTGTGCTTTAATTTTACGCCAAGCTGTCTAATTTGTTGGCTTGGCTCAATAAATGTTCTTCCGACGTAGTGGTTTCTAATGATTCCCATATCAAACTCTATGTTAGACTTATTTGCAAATCCAAGTGCTGCCGGCAAACCAGAGTCCGGTATTGGAGATATCATATCGGCTTCTACATAAGACTCTTTTGCAAGTTCAATACCTAAATTTTTACGATATTCGTGTACAGCTTTTCCTTTTAAAATACTGTCTGGTCTTGCGAAATAAATATACTCAAATATGCAAGGTCTTGCATCGATTTTAGGAAATGGCTTTATACTTTCGATTCCATTTTTATCAATTATTACGATTTCTCCATTTTCTATCTCTCTAATGTACTCAGCTCCAATAATATCTAAAGCACACGTTTCTGATGAGAAAATATAGGTATCTCCTAATTTACCTAAAACTAGAGGTCTAATTCCATAAGGGTCTCTAATACCTATTAATTTTTTACTTGTAAGCATGGTAATTGCATAACCACCATGAATTTGAAATATCGCATCTATTATTTTATCAATTGTTTTTAACCTTTTTGATTTTGCAATTAATTGAACTATAGTTTCAGTATCGGAAGTAGTTTGAAAAATAGAACCTTCCTTAACCATTTTTTCTCTTATTTCTATTGCATTGGTTAAGTTGCCATTATGAGCAATGCTTATACCACCAGAGTGAAGATCTGCAAAAAACGGTTGAATATTTCTTAATATTGGTGCACCTGTGGTTGAGTATCTATTATGACCAATTGCAGCATGCCCTGGTAATTGTTTAATAATTTTTTTGTCTGTAAAATTATCGCCAACTAAGCCCCTTCTTTTTACTGAAAAAAAATTTTTTCCATCAAATGAATTTATACCGCAAGCCTCTTGTCCTCTATGCTGTAATGCGTGAAGTCCTAATGTAACTAAAGTCGATGCGTCGGGGTGATTATAAACTCCAAAAATACCACATTCTTCATTTAATTTTTTTTGACGAGTCACTTAATTTTAATACTCCAATTACTATAATTTGTCATTTTGAAATTTCCTCAATTTTATCTTTTCCGTCATCAAAATATTCTTGTCTGTTAGAAAAATTATTTATTAAAAACTCTTTACCATATTCAATATTTTCGTAAAATACTCCCGAATTTAAGCTTTTATGCCATTTATCTACAGGGTGTATAGCATTAGAAATTGTGAATAAAATTATAAAATAAGTATATCCTTTAAATGCTCCAAAAAACAAACCAAATAATTTATCTACAGAGCCTAAGCCTGACCATTTTAAAACCTTATTCAAAGATCTGCTTATTATAATAATAATAAAAATTGATAAGATAAAAATTAACGTTCCCAAAACTAAATTTAGAACAAAATCAGATTCAACGTAATCCTCCATAAATGGTTTCAATTCTGGTAATAGTAATTTAACGGAAAAAAAAGCAAGTACCCACTTTAGAAAAGAAAATAGACTCGATACAAATCCAGCATTAAATGAAATTATCAAATTTAGCAAAATAAATATAATAAATATTATGTCTAATATAGATAAGATATCAAGAGATTCTGAAATAAAATCTATCATTAGCTATGGATGAATATTTTTAATAATATAGGTAGCAATGTCAAAACTAAAATTAAAGCCGTTAACATTGCAAGGCCAGTAAAAAGTCCAAAATAAATAGTAGGGATAAAATTTGACAAAATTAGAATTGAAAAACCAAAAATGATTGTAACAGATGTGCTAAGTATTGCCTTTCCAACGGTTTGATGACAAATGTCTACAGCTTTATTTTTGTCATTGCAGATGCTAAATTCTTTTTTGTACCTATATATGTAATGTATACTGTTATCTACTGCTATACCAATAGTAATAGCCGCTATTGTAATTGTCATCATGTCTAAAGGTATATTTAAGAAACCAATAAAGCCTAAGATAAAAAAGGCAGCTATAAGGTTAGGTATTATACCAATAAAAGATAATTTTAATGAGCGAAATAAAAACCAAAACATTAAAAAAATTCCAATCATAACGAAACCTAGAGATTTAATTTGAGATTTAAATAAACTTTGTAAAAGATTATTAAAAATAACTAACACACCTGCTATTTGATAGTCATTTTGCTCGAGTGAAAATTTTTCTGACAAATCTTTATTAATATTCTCAAGTAATTCTTTTCTTCTAAGGTCTTTTAGAGAATCTTTAATTCTCATTGATATTCTTGCCTCATTATTATCAATTGATATATAAGGTTTTATAATTTGATTTTTAATATTTTCCGGTAACTTGTCGTATAAAACACCCATTTCTAAGCTACCTAATTTTTTATTATTGTTTAGTTGCTCAGCTATTTGTAATATTGAATAAAATGATAAAACCTTCCCGATCTCTGGCCTGTTCTCTAAATATTTATGTATATCTATAATTTTATTAACCTTATTTGTTGAAAACCAATATTTAGATATATCTTCATTTTGATTTGTAGTGCCCAAAAAAGAATTTTCTTTATTTTCTCCTAAAAAATTATCGCCTTCATTATTTTCTCCCAAAAAACTCTCATCATTTTGATTTGAACTTTTTTTAAATTTTAAAATTATTTCTAAGGGTGTAGTACCTCCGAGTTTTTCATCTATATGTTTCATTCCCTTGTATATTTCAGTATCATTATCAAAGTAATTTATGAAACTGTTTTCAACTTTTAATTTAGATAATCCATAGAGTGAAAAACAAATTATACTAATCACTGAACAAAATACTAATACTGGAAAAAACGTTATTTGATTTAATTTATTTAATAACTTTGACTCAACATCTTTAATTGAGGATGGGATTGTGGGTTCAAAAATGATTATAAGAGATGGCAATAATAAAAATGTTGTAATCAAAGAAATAATTAAGCCTAAAGTCATCATCCATCCAAAGTCTATTACCGGTTTAATTTCGCTAAATACCAATGAAACAAAAGCGCAAATTGTCGTTAAAACAGCGTAGAATATCGGATAAAACATTATACCCGATGTTTTTTTAATTAAATTGTTTACACTTGGAGCGGATAAATCATCTTCATTCATTTGCATATATCTGACAAGGTAATGAATATTCATTGACATTGTTAGAATGAGCATAAGTGCAGTAAAATTTGATGAAATGACTGTAACCTTCCAAGACAAGAAACCCAAAATACCTGTCATAATAGATATTGAAACAAAACAACTTAAAAGCGGAAATATAACCCACTTTATGTCTTTAAAAATATACCTTAAAGTAATAACAATAAAAAGGAACACACAAACTCCAAAAATCAATATATCTTTTTTTATAAATCCAATCATATCATCAGCAATCATTGGAATTCCGCTTAATCTAATATCTGCAAATTTAGTGTAGGATTTGATAGTGTTTTTTATTTCTTTATTATATTTACTAATATTTTTGGACTGAATTGCTTTTTGTATTTCCAAATTAATATTGATCTGGTTAAGATCATCAGTGTTAATATTTTTGCTATTTAAAATTTTAGCTTTTTTTTCTGTTAAATTTAAATATTTTTTATTGTCTTTAAGATACACAACAATACCGAAAGTTTTACCATCGGAACTAATTATAAGATCCTTATATACTGGGCTACTTTTTAGCTCACTAATAGCACGATCAAAATTAATATTTTTATTTGTTATATAATTTAAATTTTTGACTCTTTCGAGTAAGGGCTCATTAGAACTTTGTAACAATGGGGCATTTATTATGCTAATTGTTTTGCTTACCCATGGCATTAAATTAATTTCACCTACTAATTTCTGAAAGTGTTGAAGATTATTTTTGTCAATTTTTGCTTTGGGTGTATATGTAATTATAAAAAATTCTTCAGAACCATATCTTTTATTAATTTTTCTTAGGTAATTTAAATCTGGGTCATTATCTAATAATAAAGTTTCAGCTGAAGCGTCTAATTTAAAATCTTTGGCAAAAAAAAATGAAATTATAATTAAAAAAGAAAAAAATATTAGTATTAATTTTGGAAAATCTAATATTTTTTCATATATAATTTTCATTATAAGTAATTTTTAGAAAAACGATCTGATATACAAGTTATTACTCTATAAGGTATAGTCCCTGTTAAATCTGCAAATTTATCAATAGTAAATTTTTTGTTATATAATTCTACAAAATCACCTAATTTAATTTTATTTTTTATTTTTGTAATATCAATTATTATTAAGTCCATTGAAACCCTACCAAGCATTTTTAATTTAGTGTTACCGTAAAATACAAAGCCCTTATTTGATAATCTTAATCCAAATCCATCTGCATAACCCATTGGAATAGTTGCTGTGTGCATATTTTTTTCTGCTCTAAATGTTCTATTATATCCACATGTTTCGCCTTTATAAAGTTGATTAATTGCAATAATTGGGCACCTTACACTCACAACATTTTTAATTTTTTTATGAAAATGCTGACATCCTCCGTACAAATTTATTCCTGGTCTAACCATATCAAAGTGGTATTTTTTTCCCAAGAATATTCCTCCAGAGGCTGATAAACTATATTTAAATCCACTAAAAAGTTTTTTTATTTTTTTAAATCTATTTAATTGAATTATATTATATTTGTCATTTTTATTACTAGAACTTGCTAAATGACTCATTATTAAAACATAATTAAACTTTTTAATAATTTTTAATTTTTTATATAGTTTTTTGGTATCATCCTCTTGAAATCCTAATCTACACATGCCTGTATCAAAATGAATTATCAACCTTTCTTTTTTTTTATTTTTTAGACAGCCTGTCCATCTAATAAACTGTGAGTAATCATTAATTACTGGTGTAAGTTTGTACTTAATAAAAATTTTCTCTTCATTTTTTAAGACTCCATTTAAAATATTAATACGAATATTTTTAAATATTCTCCTTAAGATTATACCTTCTGACAATTGTGCTACAAAAAAATTCTTACAACCAGCTGATATTAAAGACTGAATAATTTTTTTTTGGCCGCCCAACCCATAGCTACTAGCTTTTACGCTACTTGCAACTTCTGTTTTTCCACAAAATTCATTTATAAAAGTATAATTTTTTTTAATTGATTTTAAATCAATATTAATTTCTGGGATCGAATATTTCATTTTCTAACAAAGATCTTGTTTATAGATGATTTAAGAAATTATTAAATAATTATTTAGACTTGGCATCACTAAATTTGGTAAATGCACTCTCAAATTCCAACCTAATCAAACCTGTCGGACCGTGTCTTTGCTTTCCAATAATGATTTCTGCTTGATTATGCACCAAATTCATCTTTTCTTGCCATTCCACATATTCTGGAGATCCTGCCCTCGGTTCTTTTTTTTCTAAATAATATTCTTCTCTAAAAACAAACATAACAACATCTGCATCTTGCTCTATTGATCCTGACTCTCGCAAATCTGATAATTCAGGTTTTTTGGTATCTCTTGACTCTACTGCTCGAGATAATTGAGATAGAGCCAAAACCGGTACATCCAATTCTTTTGCCAAAGCCTTCAAACCTTGAGTAATTTCAGCAATCTCTAATACCCTACCTTCGTTTCTGAAACTTCCTGATTTTGCAAGTTGTATATAATCAACCACAATTAAATCTAAACCTTGTTTTCTTTTTAGTCTTCTAGCTCTATTGCTTAAGGTTGCAATAGGTATGGCTGGGGTATCATCAATATGTAATGGTAAATTTTCTAAATCCCTGGATGCCTCAATAAATTTATCAAAATCGTCCTGATTAATTTTACCAGTTCTAATATTATTTGATCTTATTCTCGATTGTTCGGCTAAAATTCTTGTAGAAAGTTGTTCGGATGACATCTCTAATGAGAAAAACGCTACAGCAGATTTTTTGTCATTTGCTAATATATCTTTTGCAGCATTGAAGGCTATGTTAGTAGCCAATGCAGTTTTACCCATTGATGGTCTACCGGCAATTATGATTAAATCTTGTTTATGCAATCCACCAAGCCTATTGTCTAGTTCAGTTAAACCAGTTGGAACTCCTACAATACCTTTCTCATTTTTAAATGCAGCTGAAGCCATCGATACTGTTTCTTGAAGAGCTTCTTGAAAACTAACAAATTTTCTATTGAAATTTCCATTTTCAGCTATGTCGAAAAGTTTTTTTTCTGTATCTTCTAAAATTTTGTTTGCGTCTTTATCTATATTTTTATCAGATGACTCTTGGAATGTTTCTTTAGAAATGCTTATTAGCTTCCTTCTTATTAACAAATCAGACAATAGGTTTACATAAAATTTTATTTGAGTTTTTGTTGTGGAAACTTTAGTTAATTTTACAAGATATTCAGATCCACCGATTTCTTCTAACTGTTCTTCTTTATTAAAAAAATTTTTTAGAGTAATGGGATTTGCTAATAATCCTTTTGAAATTAGATTTGAAATAACACTAAATATTTTCTTATTGATATCGTCAAAAAAATGATCTGTTGTTACAATATCTGATATTTCATCAAACATTTCATTATTTTCTAGTATCGAACCAATTAAAGTTTGTTCTGCCTCAATGTTGCTCGGTAGTTCATTTTTTTGATGTATCGCTAAATTTTTAATGTTGCTCACTAAGACAATATACACTTTTCAGTAATATAATCTTAAAAAACTTAAAATGTTTAATGTGGAAAACTTTATGATTTTATGAAATTGGTTTTATTTCAATATCAACGTTTGATTGAACTTCTGCATGTAAATTAATATAAACTTTATGAGTACCCAAGGACTTTATTTGATTTTTTATTTCAATTTTTTCCGCAGAAATTTTAATATTATTAGAATTAAGTAAATTTACTATTTCTTTAACACTCACCGACCCATAAAGTTGCTTATTTTCCATGGCTTCTTTTTTAATTTCCAATTTTAAGCTTCGTAATTTTTTAGCTATTTCCTGAGATTCTGCTTTTTCTAATTCATTTTTTTTTGTTATTTCATCTTTTCTTTTCTTAAAAATTTCCATATTTTTTTTGTTTGCTAGCAGTGCTTTATTTTTTTTAATTAAAAAATTTCTACCATAGCCATCTTTAACTTTTACTTTTTGACCGATAGATCCCAATTTTTTTATATTTTCCAGTAAAATTACTTCCATTTTAATATCCTACGTATGGCAACAAAGCTAAAGATCTAGCTTTCTTAATTTCTTTTGCTAATTTTTTTTGCTTAGAATGACTTACATTTGTAATTCTAGTTGGTAAAATTTTTGACGTATCTGAAATATATTTTTTAAGCAAAGTTAGGTTTTTGTAATTAATATCAGGTGCGTTTTTTCCACTTAAAGGGCATGCTTTTTTTAATTGGGAAAGATTTTTGGATAGCATCTGTCCAGATCTCTTTTTTTTTATTTTCGTTCTTCTCATTATTTATTATTTTTTAATTGCGAATCTTCTTTTGGAAGCTTCTTAAGTTTGATTGATAAAAATTTCATTACTTTGTCATTATACCTTTCAAAATATTCTATTTCTTTTATAGCTTTACCATTACTCTCAAAATACAAATTTTGATAAATTCCTTTAGCATTTTTCTTGATTGGATAAGCAAGATTTCTTAATCCCCAATCTTCTTTTCTTATAATCTTGCCAGCATTGCTTGTTAGAATGCTTTCTATTTTTTTTTCGATATTATCAATATCTTTTTTGTTACAATCAGGCGTTGCTATATATGTATGCTCGTAAATCGACATATTAAATTTTTATATATTTAAAAAAAAACTTTCGTATAATAGTATTTAAACTTATTCAACAATAAAATTAATAAAAAATTGAAAAAATCTATAATATTTCCAGGTCAAGGATCACAATATGCTGGTATGGGTAAATATTTATACGATAATTTTGATTATGTAAAAAAATTGCATGATGAGGTTAATTCTGCATTAGATTTAAATCTAACGGATATAATTTTTGATACTGATAATAAAGATACAATCAACTTAACGCAAAATACCCAGCCAGCTATAATGCTAACTAGTTATACAATATTCACAGTTTTAAAAAAAGAAAAAGGAATTGATATTAGAAATTTTAATTTCTGCGCCGGCCATTCTTTGGGAGAATATACAGCTTTATTAATTTCTAACTCTTTAAAATTAGCAGATACAGCTAAAATTTTATTTAGTAGAGGTAAATTTATGCAGAAAGCAGTTCCTGTTGGGGAAGGAGCCATGATTGCAGTATTAAATGTAGAGTGTAAAGAGGTTGAAAAATTTATAAATGAAAATAATTTTAAAAACGTTGAAATCTCAAATGATAATTGCCCAGGACAGGTTGTTCTCAGTGGAAAGGCCAGTGATGTGAAAGCTATAGCTATATCTTTTAAAAATGATTTAAAAAAGAAATCAGTACCATTATCAGTAAGCGCACCATTTCATTGTACGTTAATGAAAAAAGCTGAGGAAGAAATGAAAAAATATTTGGCAGATGTAGTTGTTAATAAACCATCAATTCCAATTATATCAAATTTTGTAGCTACAGCTCAAAATGATCCTATTAAAATAAAAGAATTACTAATAAAACAGATTTGCAGTAGAGTGAGGTGGCGTGAAAGCATACTATATATGAATACTGAAGGAGTTAACAAGATTGTTGAAATTGGACCCTCAAAGACTTTAACAAATATGATGAAAAGATTTAAATTAGATTTGAAGACTATTAATATAGAGAGTATTGATGATATAAAAAATTATGATTGATTTAGCAAATAAAAAAATAATTTTAACTGGTGGATCGCGTGGGATTGGATTATCAATTTTAAATGAAATATATAAATTAAAAGCCAAAATATTAATAATAGGCACAAACCAAGAAAGATTAGAAAACGTCAAAAAACAATTTCCTAACATAATTATTAAAAATTTCAATTTATTGGAGCACGAGAATATTGAAAAAAATTTTAAAAGTTATTGTGAGGAACTAGGAGGCATAGATGTATTAATCAACAATGCTGGAATCACAAGAGATAATTTAGCTTTAAGAATGTCATTTAATGAATGGAAAGTTGTTCTTGATGTTAATTTACATTCTACATTTTTAATGACTCAAAATGCAATAAAATTTATGCTTAAAAATAAAAGTGGGAGTATAATAAACATTACTTCTATTGTCGCTCATACAGGCAATCCTGGCCAGGCAAATTACACAAGCTCAAAGGCTGGTGTTATAGCAATGTCAAAGTCTTTGGCAAAAGAATATGCTAGAAAAAATATTAGAATCAATTGTATTTCACCAGGATTTATTGAAAGCGACATGACCAAGACATTAAGTGAAGATTTGAAGAAAAAATTAATTTCTAATATTCCAATGAACAAAATAGGAGAAGGCATAGATATTGCAAAATCTGTAATTTTTTTAGCATCTGACATGTCTAATTACATAACAGGGGAAACTATCCACGTTAATGGTGGTATGTATATGTCTTGAAAAATAGATAAGATTAATCTAATACCAATTATATTAAATAATTAAGGAGAATATAAAATGAGTGACGTAAGAGAGAAAGTGAAAAAAATCATTGTAGATCATTTAGGCGTTGACGCTGATAAAGTGACAGATGAAGCTAGCTTTATAGATGATTTGGGAGCAGATAGTTTAGATACTGTTGAATTAGTAATGGCTTTTGAAGAAGAGTTTGGATCGGAAATCTCAGATAGCGACGCAGAAAAAATATTGACCGTAGGTGATGCAATCAAATTCATAGAAAATCATCCAGCTAAATAATTTTGTCGGCCAAAAGAGCACAAGGATTTGCAGTTATTATTTCTTCCCCATCCGGGGTGGGCAAAACCACTGTGACCAAGCAGATTTTAAAAAAAATAAAAAAATCAAAATTATCAGTTTCATGGACAACTCGCACTCCAAGACTTAACGAAAAAAATAAAAAAGACTATATTTTTACAAACAAAAAAAGATTTTACAAAAACGTTAAAAACAAAAAATTTTTAGAATATGCAAAGGTTTTTAATAATTATTATGGAACTCCAAAAAAAGAAATTTATGACAATTTTAAAAAAGGTAAAATAATTATATTAGATATAGACTGGCAGGGAAGTAAAAAAGTTAAAAAGATTATTGCGGAAAATTGTATTTCAATTTTCCTTTTACCCCCATCGTTTGCAACTTTAAAACAAAGATTAGTTAATAGACATAAAATAGATTCAAGATTAGCAAAAAAACGTTTTTCGTATGCCAAAAGAGACTTAAAGCATTGGAAAGACTATGATTATGTAATAATTAATAAGAAATTATCAACATGCGTAGAAAGCATAGTAAAAATCATTAATTATAGAATTTTCGTAAGAGACTTAGAGATAATAGCAGGCAAGCAAATTAAAAACATTCTTAAAATCAAATAATTTTAGACATCATATAATATTCGTCTTCCGAAATATTTTCAGGTCTATAATCAAAAAATTTAGCCAAATTATAATCTTCTATCTGTTTTTTTGTAAACATATTTTCAATTTTTTTTTTATTTTTTTTTCTTCTTGTGTTAAAAAAAAAGTTTGTAATTTTTTCCAGCTGGTGCATCTCTTTCATGTGAATTTTGTTTTTCTTTAGTGGATAAAATTCTAAAACCACAGAATCTACTTTTGGAATAGGGTAAAAATTTTTTTTATTAACATTCATTATCTTTTTAATCTTAAAAAAAGCCTTACTTACTATTGATAGTCTTCCATATTTTTTAGTATCCTTATTTGCAACTATTCTATCACCCATTTCCTTTTGGAACATAAGAATCATTTTATTTATATTTTTATATTCACCCTGGTACTTTATCCATTTGATAAGTAATGCGCTTGAAATATTATACGGAAGATTAGAAATAATTGTTAAATTATGTTTAAAATATTGTTTTTCTTTAAATTTTAAAGCATCGCTATTTATAGATTTATAATTGGTATTAAAAAAAAGTTTTTCATTTAAACTATGTAAAATTTTGTCATACTCAACAACAATGAAGGATCTCGGATAATAATTTTTAATAAGTTTTGTTAATGCCTGACGACCACTTCCCACTTCTAGCACATTAGAATTTGTATCTAACTTTGCAAAATTAATAATTTTTTTTGATATGGAATTATTTATTAAAAAATTTTGTCCAAGCCTTTTATTTGGCATCTATAATGAAAAAAAGTTCACACATTTTTTAAAACTTATATTATGTATATATTTCGGATTAATAATATTATCCGCAGTTCCGTGGTCAGGTGAAGCTCTTAAAAATCTACTACCTATTGTTAAATTTATTCCATCAAATTTATTTATAGATTTAAAAATTGGTAATATTTGATCATGATACATCCCAACAATGCAAAAAGGTTTTTTTAATTTTAAACCATAGTTATAAACGCTATCTGCTGAATATGGACCATTAACTTTAGTATATTTTTTCTTAAGTTCTCTAATTGCCGGTATTATTATTTTTCTTTCTTCATTCATTTTTTTCATATCTATACCAGCATGGGGATTTAATCCTGTAATTAAAATATTAATATCTGTTTTGACATAATCTCTATAAAATTTTTTGATATTTTTAACATTATTTATAATTTTCTTTTTTGTTAAGAATCTAGGTATTTTATTTACTTCAATATGAGTTGTAATAGGTGATACTGAAAAATTCGGATTATACATTAGCATAGTTTCTTTACCTGATGTATTCAATTTTGATGAAAAAAATTCTGTAAACCCAACAAATTTTTTTGGTAAAATTTTTTTATTTATTGGCAAATTTATAAAACCCTCAGCCTGATTGTTTTTTAAACTTTGAATTGCAAAGTTCATTGTTTTATTAAAATAATTTTTCTTACTAATGCTTTCTATATCTATTATAGCAACTTTATTTCTGATCTTTTTATTTTTTAGATTATCTATTTTATACAACAAACCTTGAAATTTTTTATCAAAGAAATTTTTTTGTCCCACTATTATAAAATTTTTTTTTCTTTTCTTACTTAGATATTTTAATGACTTGCCTACTAAGTAGAATAAATTTTTATTTTTTTCTAATAATAAAATTAAGATATTATTTTTGCAATACATTGACTAAATAATTAAGTTTAATTTCATTAAAGAATGTTTGATTGTATACTGCCATTTTTTTATTTTTTTCTAGCCTAATTAGATTGTTATAATCTTGTTTTGAAAAATTCTTATCGTTATTTTCAGATACTTTATTTTCCACTTCTTTAGTATTGATACTTAATCTATTTCTAAACATTTTTCTGATTAATTCTACCCATTTCATTTCAGTTTCAACTCTATCATAAAAAAAATTATATAAATTTAAACTTTTTAATTCATCAGCATTAGAGTTTTTGGATTTCAAAATTAAGTTAATTCTTTTAATTATGATATCCCTTTTTATATTAATATTAAATTTTTTTAGTTCAGATTTTTTAATTTGATGATTGATGAGAGTATTTAAAAACCTTTGTTTTGCTTGTAAATCTAAATTTAATTTCGACTTAGATATAAATTCGTATAGCTTATATTCTTTGTTCAAATCTATATTTGTAATAATATCATTATTAACTTTAGCTAATATTTCTATTTTTTTTGAATAAGTAGTATTATTAATAAAAAAAAATAATAGTAATAGTAAAATAACTTTTGTTTTCATTAATCTACAAATTTCGAAAGATCTGGTGCAAATTCATTCCCGTAAGGTTTAATTATAATATTAAACGTTATTTTTCTATCAGGTTTTAAATCTTTATCTAAATAAAATGACTTATCTGTTGAAAGGGAATATCTAATACAATCATTTTCATAATTTAATGAGAATGATGCCGACTCTGATTGATTTGTATCTAAATTTTTCCTATAAGTCGAACTTACATAATAATTATTTGATAGAAGTATACTTGTTGTAGTTTCATTAAATTTCGTATTACCTATATGATTTCTTATTTCATAATAAGTATTAGTAAAGTTAATAAATTGGTTACCAGCTTTAAATTGTAATGAATTTCTATTAAATTCATTTAAGCTATTATCTATTGCAAAATCATAAGTTATAGAGAAAAAATTCTGGTTAAATAGAGATAAAACATTTAAATCTTTATTTATATTTTTGTTTTTTCTACCATTAAAATTAAAGGTATAGGTGCCAACAATATCCGACATGGTATTATTTAGGGAGCTAGTGCTAGGTAAGAATTGATTCTCTTTTTCTCTCATAACTTGGCCAATGTGAAAATTTTGTTTAACCACATTTGTAGATGAATAATAATTATACTTATCCTACATTATACCATATCCAATACTTAAATCTTTATCGAAATTTTCCTGGTCATTTAATCTATTGATAGAATACAAATCGCTAGTATCAAAATATGTTTCAGTTTTAAAGTTATTTTTTGTTTTTCCAATTGTGTATTTTGCAAACAACCTAGGTGTTATATTTGAGTAACTATTTTTTTTATTTTTATAATTTATAAGAGGATATTTGCTATCAAATGCTACAGTAAAATAGTTTTGACTTTCAAAATCTTTTTTTTCGCCAAATACATCTTTGTTATTTAAATTTATATTAGTAATATTAGCTTTTAAAAAACTTTGAAATCCTGAATTGACAAAATTAATTTCTTTAGATGATAGATTTAAAATATTCGTTTGTTTACTTTGCTCCTGGTCGTCATTATTTAAATCATTACTATTACTAAATTTTTTATGAATAAATGAGGAATTAAAATCATAATTAATATTTGGTGTATTAGAAAAAAAATTATACTTTATGTTAGGTATTAAAAATTCGTATTTATCATTACCGGACTCATTTAAATCTTCAAGAATGGATGCACCAAATGATAGTTTTTTGTTATCACCAATTGATGTCAAAGTAATTTTATTCTCTAAATCTTCAATATCTGGTTTAAATAATTCCCCACTTATATTGTTTATTTTTAAGTAATTTTCTTGAGATGATTTTTGTACTTGAAAATCAAAAATTGTATTACCAAAGAGTATATCTGAAAAGTTTTCGAATTTAATAAACATATGATTTCTTGATCCACTTGTCCTACCAGCAATTTCAGAAATTCTTTTATATCCCTTAGTAAATCCCGTTTCTAAAATCAAATAAGATTTATTAAATTGTTGTCTATATTGCACGGTGTATAAATGATTTTCATCAAAATAAAATATGGGAGAAAAAGTTAAATCTTTATCATCTCCAATTGCCCAGAATAATGGAGTTCTAATTGTTCTCCCCAAGTTACTAATTGATGCAAAGCTTGGAGGCAGTAATCCACTTTTTCTTCTTATTGTTGGGTCTGGATGCTCTAAATATGGCAAATAAAAAATAGGTAAATTTTTAAGTGCTAAGGTTGCATTATTGTGTTTAATTTTTTTATTTTTTATATCATGAGTTGTTTTTGTACTATTTATACTCCATATTGGACAGTATTCATCTTTTGAATTTTTTATATTTTTACAATTTGTTAGGTTGTTTTTGTTGTAAACAAATATCTGCTTATTTAAATCAAATTTCACAGATTTGGACCTATATGTAGTTCCGTCTTTTGTTTGTGCAAAAAGTTTTGATCCAAATCCTTTTTTTTGTTTATAAGAGTAATCCAAAGATTCTAAATTAAAAAAGTTTTCGTTTTCAACTATTCTTATATTATTAAGAGCCTTAAGCTTTCCTTGATTAATAAATAATTCAAAATTTCCACCTGTTATAGTAATCTTAGTTTTTTCATCGAAAAAAATAAATTTTTTTTCAGATCTTATGATATTTTTATTTTTATCATAGATTAGGTTTTCTGATTTAATTTTCAAATTTTTATAAGTAGCTTCGGCTGAACCATTAGCAATAATTACTTTTTTATTATCTTTATATTCAATATTTTGTGCAGATATTGTATAGTTTTCCTGTGATTTTGCAGTAATTATAAAGATATTTACAAAAATTACTGTAAGGAATAATTTTAAAATTTTATTCATTTTTATCAAATACAAATACAAAAGTGGAACTTGTTAACATTATTATTGGTAACCATATAGACAAAATCAGAGGGACTTTGTTTGATTTTCCAAGTGAAATAGAAAATTCATTTAAATAATATACCAATATACCTGTAAATATCCCTAAAAATACTAATATGTAAAATCTATTTGCTAAGAATTTAGGTTTTTTAAACACAATCAACAAAGAGATATAAATCATTGAAAGTAGAAACAGGGGAAGAACAAGGTCTTTATTAAGTTTAGTAATTAGCTCTTGACCATAGTATCCTCTTTTTCTAAGCAACTCTAGATTCTGCTTTATATCCCAAATAGATACAGTTTCTGAATTTGAGAATATATTTTTTAATTTTTCGATATCTATGTTGCTATTATATATTTGATAGTTGGGTAATTTAGTTGTTTCAAAATTTTTTGAAAAGTCTATCTTTTCTATGTTTATTAATTCCCATTTGTCACCAACAATTTCCATCTCATCAGCATCTATTTTTTCTAAAAGAATATTATTTTTAAAGTAAAAAATTGAAACATTTTTTAGAAAATTGAAATTGTCGTTTTCTATTCTATCTGCTCTTAAAATCATTGAGTTATTTTTATCAATTTGATCTTTCAACCATAGACCTGTATTAGATAAAATCATCAAATTTTCATTTCTAGAAAATTTGTTTTTAGTTTCGGAATATATTTTCGCAAGATTGGCTGAGAATGGAGAGATTAATACGATCATTAGGACTCCGAATACAAATGCATAAATCGCAGGTATATTTAAGATGTACCTTCTTGATACTCCTGATAAATTAATAGAGGATAATTCGTTATTATCTTGTATTTTGGAATAAAAATGTAAGCCAGCAAATAAAAAAATAAAAGGCATAGTTTCTGTTAATACAGAAGGAATTTTAAACAGTGCCAATATTAAACTTTCAACAATTATATTGTTTTGTAAATTTTTTTCACTAAAGAATGCTAGTTCACTCACAAAACCAGTTAAAATCAATAATGAAAAAATAATACTAAACATAATAAATAGGGAGTATGAAAATTCCTTACTGATATATTTAATTAGCAACCAAGGTGTAAAAGCTTTCATGCAGATAACCTATTATAGAATTTTTTGTTTATATAAATCATTAATATTGAAAAAATTATTGGTGAAATAAAATAAATTTTTTCAACAATGTCATTTCTAGCGCTAAATTTTATTAATGACTCATTCATCAATAATATTGCTAACCCAATAACAAATAATATTATTTTCAGATTTCTCTTTTGGTTTTTCTTATTCTCTCTATGTGAAATAAGACAACATCCAATGAAAAAAATTACAAATACATACAACGGTTTTACTAACCTTTTATAAATTTCTTCTTTAACATCTATTATGTATTTTTGTTCTGTATTGGTATTTTTTTGCTCTTTATTTTTATTTAAAAGCCAAAAAATATCTCTTTCTGAGAGTTTAGGATACGTGGTTGATAGGCTTTCAAATTCAGAAAAATCAAAAGTCATTTTTTCGAATTTAATATTATTTATTTTATCATTATCTTTTTCTTGCAATATACCACCTGTTAATTCTAAATATGACACTTTATCATCTTTAATAATCTTTCCTTTACTCGCAAAAATAATTTTTTTCTTTTCATATATAAAAATATTTTCTAAAATTCCTTTCTTATTATTTTTATCGACGTAAACTGTTACACCTTGCAAAGGAGTATTAAAATTCTTTTCTTTCATTAAGGAATTTGCAATTGAAAAACTTGAGTTTGCCAAAATAGCTCTACCTTTTATTGATAGCATTGGAGATAAAAATAGATAAAGTGAGTAATAAATTAAAAATATTATTAAACATACTTTAAATAACATATATTTTAATTGTTTCTCATCGACTCCAGATAACCAATAAACATTTAATTCATTGTCATTCTCAAGTTTAGAGATCGTATAAAACATACTCACAAGTAAACTAAATAAGAAAAGCTGAGTAAAAATTTTTGGAAATTGAAATGTGACAAATATTAAATATATGCTTATAGGATTACCATTTTCTGTAACTAGATCCAGATACCTGGCAGCTTGATTAAACCATATTATAAATGAAAGTGTGACAAGAATAACTACAAAGGATTTAAGTAGTTCATAGCTAAAATATCTAAATAACTTGTTTTTAAACATCTTTTTATGTAATAAATTGCACTTTATGTTTGAAATATCAAATAATCCCAAAAATACCATTACTAATAAAGTAATTTTTGTCAAAAATAAGAATTTATTAAAAAAACCTAACAAATTTATTAATATTAACGATATCGATACCTTAAAAGCCTATTCAGACAGAATAAAACAAAACGATGTAACTCTGATTGAATACAATAAGAACAACTCATTACAGAAAATTATTGTTGTTAATGAAAAAGATTATTCAAAACCGTTTGAATTTCAAAATCTAGGTGGAAAAGTTCATTCTTTAAATAAAAGTGGAAAATTAAATATTATGTTAGATACACTTAGCCAAAAAAAAGATGATTTTATTTCAAATTTTTTATTAGGTATAATGTCCAAATCATATGACTTTGACAATTTTAAAACTGATAAAAAAAGTTTAGAAAAAAAACAAAAAAAAATAAGCTATTCAATATTTTCATCTAATAAAAAAAATGTTGTTAAATGTTTAAGTTATGCGGACTCTATCTATAAAGGTTTAACTTTAACTAGAAATTTAGTAACAACCCCAGCAAATATTTTGAACCCGTATAACTTTACAAAACAAATAAGCGTTTTGGCAAAAGATGGACTGAAAATAGAAATTCTGAATGAAAATCAGCTAAAAAAAATTGGGATGAATGCATTGCTCGGAGTTGGTCAGGGAAGTGCAAATAAGAGTTATGTAGCAATAATGTCTTGGAAGGGATCTAAAAAGAAAAATGATAAACCTTTAGCTTTTATAGGTAAAGGCGTATGTTTTGATACAGGTGGTATATCATTAAAACCTGCAAAATTTATGGAAGAGATGAAGTACGATATGGCTGGTGCAGGTACAGTAGTTGGTTTGATGAAAACATTAGCAAAAAGAAAAGCAAAGATTAATGCGGTTGGAGTTGTTGGCTTAGTAGAAAATATGGCTGACGGTAACGCACAAAGACCAGGGGATGTAGTCAAATCATATAGCGGGAAAACAATTGAAATATTTAATACAGATGCTGAAGGCAGATTAGTTTTAGCAGATATTTTAAGTTACACAGAAAAAAGATTTAATCCCCAATTTATGATTAATTTAGCAACTTTGACTGGTGCAATTATTATTGCTCTTGGGAATGAGTATGCGGGCTTATTTAGTAACGATGATAAATTATCTGATCAACTTTATAAATCAGGTAAAATTGATAATGAAAAGGTTTGGAGACTGCCCTTGTCAAAAGAATTTGATAAATTAATGAATTCTCAAATTGCCGATGTTCAAAATATAAATTACGCAGGAGGGGCGCAATCTATTACTGCTGCTCAATTTCTACAAAGATTTGTTTTAAAAGATACGCCTTGGGCTCATTTAGACATTGCAGGAATGGCATGGACAAAAAAAAGTAATGACATTATTCCATCTGGCGCAACAGGTTATGGTGTAAAACTTTTAAATAGATTAGTTCAAGAGTTTTATGAGTGATGAAAAAACTTTATCATTAATTAAGCCTGATGCAGTTGAAAGAAATTTAATTGGTAAAATAATTGATATATTTGAGACCAATGAAATAGTTATTGAAAAAATAAAAAAAGTTCATGTATCAAATGAATTTGCAAAGAAATTTTACGATGTTCATAAAGACAAACCTTTTTTTAAAGAGTTATGTAACTATCTTAGTTCTGGGCCAATAATTGCTATGGTTCTAAAAGGTGAAAATGTAATTAAAAAAAATAGAGACTTGATGGGTGCAACTAACCCCAAAGATGCTAAAGAGGGCACCATAAGACAAAAGTTTGCTATTTCGATTGATAAAAATTCTGTACACGGTTCTGACTCTGAGGAGAATGCGTCTAAAGAAATATCACTCTTTTTTAGTTGATAAATTTATTTAGACTATTTGGATAAAGTATATGCTCTTGCCTTAGTATCTTTTTTTTTAAGGATTTAGCATTATCATTTTTAGTTATCTCAACTTTAACTTGTCCTAATTTTTTACCAGAATCTAAACGAGCATTAACCAAGTGTACTGTGCATCCTGAAAATTTGTGCCCGCTTTTAATGGCTCTTTCATGTGTATTTAACCCTTTTAATTTTGGCAAAAGTGATGGATGTATATTTAATATAGGTTTTTTAAATTTATTAATAAAATTAACAGATAAAATTCTCATAAAACCAGCTAAACATAAAATATCAATCTTATATTTTTTTAAAATTTTAATTGATTTTTTTTCAAAGAAATTAATTTTATCAATTAACGTAAAATTTTTAATTCTATTTTTTTTTGCAAAAGCTATTCCCAAAGTATTTTTCTTATTAGAAATGACCATAATAATTTTATATTTAGCTTTTTTAAGTTTAGAAAATTTATATAAACTTTTAAAATTTGTACCTTTTCCAGATAGAAATACCGCAACCCTTTTTTTGTTAAAATTTAATTTTTCCATTTAACAAAACTCTAGATTTTTTATTTTTCAAGATTTTTCCAATAATATATGGCTTTGATTTTTTTGAATATTTTAAGACTTTTTTTACGTTTTTTTGGCTGACAATTACACAAAATCCAACACCACAATTAAATGTACTTAACATTTCATCGTGTTTCACAAATTTATGTATCCACGAAAATATTTTTTTTGTCTTAATTTTATTTAATTTAATACTAATACTGTAATTTCTTGGAATAACCCTTAAAATATTTTCTATTAAACCACCGCCTGTTATATGTGCACCACCTTTTAGAAGGTTCTTGCTATTTAAATTTAATATTGTTTTTGCATAAATTTTCGTTGGCTTTAATAATTCTTTTTTTAGAAAATTATTCCTACTAATATCAATTTTGGTTTTAGATATTATTTTTCGAATTAATGAAAAACCATTCGAATGAATTCCATTCGACGGGTACGCTAAAATTACATCATTATTCTGAATTTTTGATCCATCTATAATTTTTTTTTTATTTACTATTCCTACTGCAAATCCAGCCAAATCAAACTTATCTCTTAAGTAAATCCCAGGCATTTCAGCAGTTTCACCACCCGCCAAATAGCAATTTGATAATTTGCAGCCCTTATAAATACCCTGAATTATTTCTTTGTATTGTTTATTTTTAACTTTCCCGAGGGCAATGTAATCTAAAAAAAATAATGGCTTTGCTCCTTGAACAATTAAGTCGTTTATACACATAGCAACTAAATCAATTCCAATAGTTTTGTAATTCCTTAGTTTGCTTGAAATTTCAATCTTTGTACCTACTCCATCTGCAGCAGAAACTATAACCGGATTTTTAATTTTATATGATGTCAAATTAAATAACGAACCAAACCCACCTATATTTTTAAACCCTTTAATAAAAGAACCCTTTATTTTGGTTTTATTAGATAGTTTTGATATATAATTTACTAAATTAGATGTATTACGTGTATTTACACCGCTATTTTTATAAGTAAATTTTTTTTTATGCACTTTTTTTACAATACAAATAAGATTTTATTTATTTTAATCTTTATTATCTCTTATTGGTTCAATTCTATTGTAAATGCAAATATTTATATTGTTGATAATTTCAAATTTTCCGAAAAAATTAGCAATATAAAAAAAAATAGGTCTAATATAATTGATAAAATCAAAATCCAGGCATTTGAAGAATTAAAGAAAAGGCTATTAGTTCAGGATGATTTAAAACTTATTAAATCTAACGATGAAGGACTAAATTTAATTGACAATTTTATAATAAAAGATGAAATTCAAATAAACCAAGATTACCAGTTTGTTGTGTCTGTAAAATTTAATCCAGATAAGGTTAAAAACTTTTTTAAATCTCAAAACATACGATTTGTTGATTATAAAGGGGACCCACTGCTAATATTTTATTTTGAAAAAGACAAAAGTGGTAAAATGAATATTTGGAATAACGACAATTTTTATGAAATTTTCTTTTCATTTCAAGATTTTTTAATTGAATACGTTTCTCCAGGAGGTGATTTAAAAGACCAAAGTAGTGTAATTTTTGACAATAATATTAAAATGAAAGACATAAAAGTTAATAAATTACTAAATAATTATGGGTTAAAAAATTATTTAGTTATTTTCTTCGATAAAAATTACCCAAATAATATTAGAGCAAAATTATCAATAAAAAACACAGTATATTATAAAAGTTTTTTATTTGATGGTAATTTTGATTCGATTATTCCAAAATTAAAATTTTTCGTAGAAAACATATGGAAAGAACAGAATATTTTTAACATAGAGAATACTACATTAATCACATATACTTTTTATCCAAAAGATATAATTAGTCTAAATACATTCAAAAAAATAATATCTAAAAATAAAAATATTTCTCAACAAAATATTCAATTTATTTCAAAAAAAAAATGACGGGAAGTTTTATATTTTCTGGTAGCGAAGATGATCTGATTGAAAATTTAGAAAGTCAAAAAGTGAAAATAAATAAGAAAAATAAAAATTGGGATATATATTTAAATGAATGATCAAAAAGTCTTTAGGTTTGAAAATTCTAATTTTTATTTCGAAGAAGATTTTTGTATATCAAATAGCAATAAAAAAGTTTACGATTTTTTAAACTTATTTCCAAAATGGGAATCAAAACTAATTAATATTCATGGACCAAAGTTGTCTGGCAAAAGTCATATGGTTAATATTTTTAAAAATAAATTTAAGTCAATAATTATTGATTATGAATTGTTAAAAAAAACTAAAAACATAGAAAATATATTAAATTTGAAATGTCTGGTATTAGATAATCTAAATAGCGAACAATTAGACGAAGACTTATTATTCATGATAATTAATACCTTCATAAATTCTAAAAATTATCTTATTATTATTTCAAGAAAACCGTTGATAGATTATAAAATTAGACTTTTAGATCTCAAATCTAGAATTATTACATTCGATCAAAAAAAAATTGAGAATCCTTCAGATGAATTAATTTATACTTTATTAACAAAATTTTTTTCCGATAAACAATTAATTATTAAAAAAGAAATGATTTTGTATATTACTAAAGTAATAGATAGGTCGTATGACAAAATTTTTAATTTTGTAAATGATTTTGACAATTTTCTTTTACAAGAAAAAAAAAAAAATTTCGAAAAAATCAATTAATGAATTTTTAAATTTGACTAAATTTGAATAATACCTTTTTTAAATTTAACTTTTGTTTTACCTTTTATAAACCTTTCGTATTTGTCAAAAAATATTTTCTTTCTCCATAGCCCGTTAAACTTTTTGTAAGCTAAGTATGTATAAATGTCATTTTTCGTAGCAATTAAATTTTCATCAATCTTATTTTTACGAGAAATAATCAGTTTTATATAATTCATAGATGCAATCAATGTTTGATCAATTACAGTTTTTTTATTTTTTGTTTTTCTAAAATATTTAAAAGATTTCAATAATATCAAATAATTTTTATTTGATATTTTTGAATTTTTTTTCAATATGTGATCACTTTTTGAGTGAAGCAACTTAACAATATCATTATCATTTAATACCCAGTTTTTTGGCAAGTTCTTCTTTTTTGATATTGAATGTCTAATCCATAAAATTTTCTTAAATTCTTTATTATCAAGAATATTTTTATCTATATTTCTTTTTAAGGTTGAGCTTATCTTTATAGGATTTATGGCATTTATCTGAAAATTTTTCATTTCTTCATTAAAAAATTTCAATTTTTTAGTTTTAATTAAAATTTTATTAAGATGTTTGTGGGTTGGCTTTAAATATTTTGTATCATTTTTTATATAGTTAATAGCTTTTGGGTTAATTGGTCTTTTTAACCAATTTATATTTTGAAACTTTTTATCAATTTTTTTTTTTACAAATAATCTTAGTAAGATTTTGGTAAGATAAATTTCTATCGAAACCACAAAAACCTGCAGCTAATTGGTTATCAAAAATTGGTCTTATTTCCCCAAAGTATTGATTCAATAACTCTAAATCCTGTTCAGACCCGTGAAGAACCTTCAGTATAGATTTATTTGATATTACTTGAATAAATAATTTTATTAGTTTCTTACTCTTAATTGCGTCAAGAATATAATATGATTTTCCATCATAAATAGTAATGAATGATAATGTTGCTTTGTAAGTATTCTTTCTACTAAATTCAGTATCTAAATATAAATATTTTTTTTTCTTTATTTTACTTTTAAAGTTATTTAATTTTTTTTCTGAGTCTATTATCATTTAAATATGTTGTTTTTATATCAAAATTATATATCAACGTTTTATAAGGTAAATTTTGCATAGATATAGATCACATAATTGCGGGGAATTAAATAAAAAAGCTACTGGTTCGACTGTTAAAATTTCGGGCTGGCTTCATAAAAAGCGTGATCATGGAAATTTATTATTTTTAGATATTAGAGACAATTACGGTATTACACAATGTGTGATTGATCAAAGCAACAAATTATTCAAACAATTAGAAAAAACATCTTTGGAGACTGTACTCTTAATTGAAGGAGACGTTGTTGAAAGATCAAAAGATACAATTAACAAAGACTTACCTACCGGCGAAATTGAAATTCATATAACAAAGTTTGAAAATCTTGGCGAATGTTCTGGGTTACCAATGCCAGTATTCAGTGATCAAGAATATGCTGAAGAAATTAGATTAAAGTATAGATACATAGATTTAAGAAGAAAAAAAATTCATGAAAATATTTTATTAAGATCTAAAATTATTTCTTTCATAAGAGAAAATTTAAAGTCAATGGGTTTTAATGAGTTTCAAACTCCAATCCTTACTTCTTCAAGCCCAGAAGGCGCAAGAGATTTTTTAGTTCCAAGTAGATTAAATTCTGGTAAATTTTATGCCTTACCTCAAGCGCCGCAGCAATTTAAACAGTTAATTATGGTTGCTGGGTTTGACAAATATTTTCAAATTGCCCCATGCTTTCGTGATGAGGATGCTAGAGCCGATAGAAGTCCAGGAGAATTTTACCAATTAGATTTAGAAATGTCTTTTGTAACGCAAGACGATGTTTTTAAAGTAATTGAGAAACTTTTCTATAGCTTATTTCAAAAGTTTGGTCAGAATAAGCAAGTTTTGCCAAGCTTTACTAAAATTAGTTATGAGGACTCAATGATTAATTATGGAACAGACAAACCAGATTTGCGCAATCCATTAATTATAAAAGATATAACAAAAATTATTGAGTTAGATGATGTTAAATTTGAAATTTTTAAAAAATTAGTCTCCAAAGGTAGTATAGTCAGAGCAATTAAAACCCCAAAGACTATAAATAAACCAAGAAGTTTTTTTGATAATATCGATAAATGGGCGAAAGAGCAAGGAGCGTCAGGTTTGGCTTATTTCTCTTTTGAAAAATCTAATAATAAAATTATAGGCAAAGGTACTATTGGAAAACTATTTGGTGATAAATCAATGGAACAAATTTGTAAAATTGTTAACGCAGAAGACGGAGATAGTTTGTTTTTAGCATGTGGAAAGAAAAAAGAAGTTGAAACAATATTAAGTTTAGCCAGAAATAAAATTGCTGAAGAATTAAAACTTATTGATGATAATAAATTTCAATTTTGTTGGGTAGTTGATTATCCACTTTTCGAAATAGAAGAAAAAACTAAAAAAATTGTATTTAGCCATAACCCATTTTCTATGCCACAAGGAAATCTTGAAGAATTAGATTTTAGTAAACCACTTGATATCAAAGCTTTCCAATATGATCTAGTGTGTAATGGTGTAGAGTTATCATCAGGTGCAATTAGAAACCATAAGCCGGATTTAATGTATAAATTATTTAAAATTGCAGGTTATAGTAAAGAAGCCGTCGATAATAAATTCTCAGGAATGATAAATGCTTTTAAGCATGGCGCCCCACCTCACGGAGGAATTGCACCTGGTATTGATAGGATAGTAATGTTACTCGCAAATGAAAAAAACATTAGAGAAGTAATAATGTTCCCATTAAATCAAAATGCTCAAGATTTAATGATGAATGCTCCAAATGAAATCGATAGTGAATTGTTAAAAGATTTAGGTTTAAAGGTGTCTGACAAAAAGAATTAAGCTTTTTTGCTTTTAATATTTAACCTTACATTTGTTAAATCTACTAATTTATCTTTGTACTGGTTTCTTACAAAACCTTTGCTAGTACTATCTTTTAGCACGTCTAAAAATTTTGCTAGTTCTGGGTTGTCATCAAAGTTCGTATTTTCAATTTTTTTAAGCGATGGTGTATGAGCAAGATCTTCTCTATTTAAATATGATATAGCTAGCTCTCTAAATAAATAATCAAGAATTGAAGTAGCACTTAAGATTCTATCATTTCCAGTAACTTTGCCAGAAGGTTCAAACTTTGTATCAATAAAAGCATCGACAAATTCCTCTAGGGGAACCCCGTATTGTAGACCTAAAGATATTGCAATAGCAAAATTATTCATTAGCGCTTTTACTAATTCACCTTCTTTATTCGTATCTATAAAGATTTCGCCAACTTTACCGTCATCATACTCACCAATATGTAGGTAAATTTTATGATCACCAATTGTAGCTTTTTGAATATAACCCTTTCTCCTGTCGGGCATTTTCTTTCTAGAATTAAAATTTTCACTCGTATCTTTATCATTAAAACTTTTGTTCTGAGTTAAACTTGTCTTTTCAATTAATTTTTCTAATTCAATTTCGCTATTTTTTTTGTCATTAGTAATTACAGATTTAATTTCGCTAGTAGATCGAGTTTTTCTTTTATTAAACTTAATATCAATTAATTCAAATTTTCCGTCTTTTCTTTTCTCTAAATTTTTTAAACTTTCATTTGAAATTTCGTCTAAAGCGTGGGTAATCTTAAATAAGCATGTATAGAAGCTTTCAGCGGTATATTTACTCATAAGAATCAAAGAATCAAAAAATTGAATTAGTTTTCTATTTCAGTTTTTGTTATAAGTCTAATTAAAAATTATCAACTAAAAATTGAAATTTATGTTTAAAATTATTTTCTCATGGTGGAACAGACAGACATTCGGTACTTTCCTAAATACATTAATTTTTGGAATAAATGTAGGTAGTGATGAATTCGGAAATAAATATTATAGGAATAAATCTGATACACGTAGGTGGGTTATATATAAAGATGTAATCGATGCATCGAAAATACCTCCAGAGTGGCATTCATGGATACATAAAATAATTAAATCGACTCCAGATAAAATAAAATTTAGTAATTATGAATGGCAAAAAAAATATACAGAAAATTTAACAGGTACCACAAGATCTTACAGTCCAAATTTAAAGAACAAAAATTTTAAAAAGAAAAAATATAAATCATGGCAACCCGATTAATACTTTTAATTTTGATTTTTATTAATATCAATTATATAGTCCTTGCTGACGAAAAAAATTTTGAGATTTTAGATAAAAAAAACAATTATGCTAAAATATCTATATTAGATAAAATTACGTCAAAAAAGCAGACAGTAGACATACAAATAAAAAAAAAATTCAAAATTCAAAATTTTGAAATATTTGTAGATAGATGTATTAAAGATTACAGGCAGGGTTATTTGGAGACCTTAGCGCATGTTCAAATTAAAGATACCAATATCAAAACAAAAAATATTGTTTATATTTTTAATAATTGGATGTTTACATCGTATCCATCCTTAAATTCCTTTGACCACCCAAATTTTGATATTTGGTTGGAGAAATGCAGTTAATTAAAGCTTTGTTTTTGATAACCAATTAACATCAAATTTGCAGTCTATAAAATCTTCATGATTTACTATTTTCTTGTGCAAATCAATTGTGGTATCTATGCCGTTAATAACAAATTCATCTAAAGCCCTTTTAAGTCGAGTTTTTGCAGAAGACCTATCTTTTCCATAACAAATTAACTTTGCAATCAAACTGTCATAATAAGGCAAAATTTTACACCCTTGAAAAATACAAGCATCTACTCGTGTGCCTGGACCTGAAGGTTGATGCAAAATATTTATTATACCAGAGCTTGGTTGAAAATTTTTTAAGTAATTTTCTGCATTAATTCTACATTCAATTGCATGTCCGCTAAATTTTACCTCAGATTGTTTTAGACTTAATTTGTTTGTTGCGGCTATTTCAATTTGTCTTTTGACAATATCGACACCAGTAACAACTTCAGTAACAGGATGTTCTACTTGTAATCTAGTATTCATTTCTAAAAAATAAAATTTTCCATCTTCATAAATAAATTCTATTGTGCCTGCTCCATGGTAACCAAGATTAGATATACTTTTTACACATGTATCTAATAAATTTTTTCTTTCATCTTTCGAAATAACAGGACTAGGAGTTTCCTCTACTAGTTTTTGATGTCTTCTTTGTATTGTACAATCTCTCTCACCTAAATGAATTGTATTTGTACCGTCTGATAATATCTGTACTTCGATATGTCTTGGATTCTGAAAATATTTTTCAATAAATACGTCTTCGCTACCAAAATATTTTTTTGCTTCATTTTTTGCTAGTTCTATTTGTTCACCTAGATCTTTTTCCTCATAAACTATCTTCATACCTTTACCACCGCCACCGCCAGAAGCTTTAATCAAAACTGGATAGCCTATTTTTTTCGAAATTTTTTTTGCTTCTTCCAAATCTTTTATAGCACCGTTCGAACCTTTGATTATTGGAAGACCCAACTTCTCAGCAATTTTTTTGGCTTGAATTTTGTCCCCCATTTTCTTTATTAAATCTGCTCTTGGACCAATAAATTTTATTTTGTGTTGCTCTAAAGTATTTGCAAATTTAAAATTTTCAGACAAAAAACCATAACCAGGATGAATTGCATCAGCGCCTGATATCTCCAGTGCAGAAACTAAATTAGGTATGTTTAAATAGCTATTAATAGGGTTATGAGGTCCTATGCAAACACTTTCATCGGCTATTTTTACATGCATTGAGTCACTATCTACATTTGAATGTACCGCAACAGTTTTTATATCTAATTCTTTGCAAGCTCTTATAATTCTTACGGCAATTTCGCCACGATTAGCAATTAATATTTTATTTATCATTTTTTTATTTAATTTTCACAAGTACTTGATCGTACTCTACAGCTTCTCCGTCTTGCACACATATTTCAACTATTTCTCCACTTTCAGTAGATTGAACATGGTTCATTGTTTTCATTGCCTCAACTATTATAACTGTTTCGCCTTTTTTAACTTTTTGTCCAACTTTCACAAATGGTTTTGCACCTGGCTCAGGTGCGATATACGCTGTTCCAACTAATGGGCTTTTTATTTTGATTGAACCATCATCAACCGTGTCTTTCAATTCTTCTACTAAATTTGCTTGTCCTTTAGTAGACTTCTTGAGTTCTTCCAATACTTCAAGTAATTTTTTAATTAATTTATTATCTAATTCCATTCTTTATAATTTTACCCATTGCATCAATTGCGTAAATATAACTTTCAACACCAAATCCACATATTATTCCATCCACAGCTTTACTAATCAACGATTTTTGCCTAAATTCTTCTCTTCTGTAAATATTTGATAAATGTATTTCGATTTTTGGAATTTTTATAATATTTAGCGCGTCTAAAATAGCTACTGATGTATGTGTAAATGCAGCAGCATTAATAATTAGACCATCAAACCTCTTATCTATTAATTTCTGGATCTCGTTAACTATTTCACCTTCAATATTGGATTGAAAAAATGTTACTTGAATTTTCTTTTGGTCACAATGCTGACTGACAATTTTATTTATATCCTCTAAAGATTGATTTCCATATATATCGGGTTCTCTTTTTCCCAGTAAATTTAAATTTGGGCCGTTTATAATTTGAATTTTCATATTTATTAAATTAATTATGAATAATATAGTTATGATAGAAATACAACTAAATGGAAAAACTCATCACCTTCAAAAATCTTTAAATGTAAGCCAACTCTTGAATTCTTTGATGATAAATAAGAAAAAAGTTGCTATTGAAATTAATGGTGAGGTATTAAGCAAAGACAACTATGATAGTTACAGAATTAAGCAAAATGATGTAATTGAAATAGTAACTTTTATAGGCGGGGGATAATGAGCGATAAATTAAAAATTTCAAAATATTCTTTCAATTCAAGATTAATTGTTGGTACAGGTAAGTACAAAGATCTTGAAGAGACTGCAGCGGCTGTAAAAGCATCTAAAGCCGAAATTGTGACTGTAGCAGTACGTAGAGTAAATATATTAAAAAAAGACGAACCTATTTTAATGGATTACATTGATCCAAAAAAAATTATGTATTTGCCAAATACCGCAGGCTGCTACACTTCGGAGGATGCGTTAAGAGTTTTAAGATTGGCTAGAGAAAGTGGCGGTTGGAATCTTGTTAAGTTAGAGGTATTGGGTGATGAAAAAACACTTTATCCAAATATGCAAGAAACTCTTAGAACTGCAAAAATATTAGTAAAAGAAAAATTTGAAGTTATGGTTTATTGTTCTGATGATCCTATTGCTTGCAAACAACTTGAAGATTTAGGTGTCGTTTCGGTAATGCCTTTAGGATCATTAATTGGATCAGGAAATGGCATTCCAAATAAACAAAATATAAAAATTATAAAAGATCGGTCTAAAATACCCGTTATTGTCGATGCCGGAATTGGGTGCGCTTCAGATGCAGCAATAGCGATGGAGATAGGGTGTGATGGAGTTTTAATAAATTCAGCAATAGCAAAAGCAACAAATCCAATAATGATGGCTGAAGCTATGAAAGATGCTGTAATAGCCGGGAGGCTTTCCTATTTAGCTGGTAGAATGAATCAAAGTTTGTATGCAAATGCTTCCACACCTAATAAAAATAAAATTTCTTAAGCGACCTTTTTTTTATATATCTTATTTCTTTTGTTTTTAAATGAACCTCTAGTGTTTTTATGTGGCTTTTTGCTTTTGTTGTTTTGTAAAGAATTTTTAACTTCATTTTCAACATCCTCAATTAAATTTATCTCACTAACATTGCCAACTTCTTTATTTTTGTTATTCGTAAAACTAATTGAAAATTCATTTGATAAAAGCTTATTATCTTTAACAAGGTTTATTTTAAAACGATATTTTTTCTCTAAAAATTTAATGTTATTTTTTAATTCGTTTTCAATATAAATTTTAATTGCATCGCAAGTTTTAATATTAACTTTTTTTGTTTTTAAAAAATCAAAATATTTTTGTTCGACCAATCTTAAAATTTTTTCCGAAAAAGACTCTTTAGATAATACATTCTGCCACTTTACCGAGCTTTCTCTTAATCTTTGTCTAGTCATTTCTAAAAGACCAAAGTTACTGATTCTTCCTACTTGACTTCTAGCTTTATCAGTTCTGAGTGCTTCTTTCATTTTTCTTTCAACAAATCTTCTATTAGAAAAATTTTCCATATCTATAAAATCAACAACTATTAAACCTGCTAAATCTCTTAGCTTAATTTGTCTTGCTATTTCTTCAGCCGCTTCCAAGTTGGTTGCTAAGGCAGTTTTTTCAACATTTCTTTCTTTCGTTGCTTTTCCCGAATTTATATCTATCGCAACTAAAGCCTCGGTTGGGCTTATTATTAAATACCCACCCGATTTTAATTCTACCCTAGGTTCAAATATTTTATTTAAATACTCTTCTATCTCATATGAATGAAACAATGGTTTCTTAGATTTGTATTTTTTTATTTTTTTAATTTGATCTTTCGCAATAATTGCACAATATTTTTTTGCTATTTTAAAACCATTTTCACCCTCAACAATTATATCATCTGTTTCAGAATTAAAAAAATCCCTTATGGTCCTATAAATCAAATCGCCCTCTTCATGTATAAGTGCCGGCGCATTAGATTCTAAAGTCTTATTTGCAATCTCACTCCAAATACTTAACAAAACATCTAAATCATTTTTTATTTCGTTCTTTGTTTTTTTTGCGCCTGCTGTCCTAACGATTAATCCCATAGTTTTCGGTATTTCTAAGTCATTAATCACAGTCCTAATATGTTTTCTGTCCTGGGAATGAAAAATTTTTCTTGATATACCACCTCCCTTAGCTGTGTTTGGCATCAATACTATGTATTTACCAGCAAGAGATAAATAAGTTGTTAAAGCAGCGCCTTTTTTCCCTCGTTCTTCCTTAACTATTTGAACTAAGATAATTTGATTAGGTTTTATTACTTCTTGAATTCTATACCTTTTAAATTTCTTTTTATTCCTAATATCATCAACTTTTTTTTTAATGCCACTGTCTTCTTGCTGACCGAATTGAGTATTTTCTTTTAACTCATTTTCATTTTTAAAATTAGAATTTTCGTCACTTGTGTCATTGTTTTCTAAATCATCATCTTGATTTTCTTTTAATTCCTCTCTAACTTCTTCTTCAATTTTTATAATTACTTCCTTATCAGCTTTAGGAATTTGATAATATTCTGTTTGAATATCATTAAAGGCTAAAAAACCATGTCTTTCATTTCCAAAATCAACAAATGCCGCCTGTAAAGATGGTTCAACACGGCTAATTCTGCCTAAATATATGTTACCTTTTAATTGTTTCTTGTCTGAGTCTTCAAACTCATAACCATCAACTCGATTGTCATTAGTAATTGCAACTCTAGTTTGCTTCTTGTGAGAAGCATCAATAAGAATTCTTTTTTCCATAATATACCTTGGGATAATTTGATTAATAAACTTTTCATAATTCTATAATCCAATTATAATAATATAATTCACAAATATGACAACTTTATTATGGATTATAACTATTTATGAAAAGCTTAATAAATAAAATTTTGTTATTAACACTTACCCTGATTTTCATGGGGTTTTTTTTAATTTTTACAGCAATCTGGTACTTTTCGACCGATTTGCCGGATTTTGATTTTTTAAAAAATTATAAACCACCAGTCTCTACGAAAGTTTACAACTCAAGTGGAGAGATTATTGCTGATTTTTCCAGACAGAGAAGATCTTTTATAAAGTATGAACAAATACCAAAGAAAATTATATATGCTTTTTTATCAGCAGAAGATAAAAACTTTTTTAAGCATCCAGGAATTGATGCAAAAGGAATAACGCGTGCAGTATTTAAGAATATTGAAAATATTATATCAGGTTCCAGATTAGAAGGCGCTTCAACGATAACACAACAAGTTGCAAAAAATTTTTTATTAACTTCTGACGTATCGTTATCAAGAAAAATAAAAGAAGCTATACTAGCATTTAGAATAGAAAAAACATTATCAAAACAAAGAATTCTTGAACTCTATCTAAATGAAATTTATTTAGGTGAAAGGGCATATGGTATTGCTTCTGCAAGCATGATATATTTTGATAAATCTGTAAACGAAATAAATTTCGCTGAAGCTGCACTACTCGCATCTCTACCCAAAGCTCCAAGCAAATACAATCCTTACAAAAAAAATAATTTGGCATTTAAGAGAAAAAATTGGGTTTTGAGCAGGATGTATGAAAATAATTTTATAGATAAAAAAACTTTTTCAGAAGAGAAAAATAGAAAAATAAACTTAAATAAAAAGAAGATCACGCTTTTTGAAAATTCACTTTTTTTCTCTGAAGAAGTAAGAAAAAACTTGCATGAAAAATATGGAGAAGAAAATTTATATAAAGGTGGAATGTATGTTAAAACGTCACTAAACAATGACATTCAACTTATATCAATAAAAGCATTGATAAAAAATTTAGAATCTTATGATAAGCGACATGGTTGGAGAGGTTCAGTGAGTGAAAATATATCTCTAGAAGAATTTAAAAATATAGTTTCAAATAAAAAAAATAATTATAGAAATAAAAAACTTGCATTAGTTACTGAAGTTTCTAACGACAAAATAAATATTTATACCGAAGAAAATATTAAGACTACAATAACAAAGCAAAATTTTCAATGGGCGAGAAGATACATATCTTCTGATTATAAAGGACCTAAAATAAAAAATGCAAATCAAATTGCAAAAGCTAATGACTTAATTTTTGTAAGTAAAAACAATAAAACTGGAGAATACATTCTTGATCAAATACCAATTGTGAATGGCGGAGTGGTAGTTATGAATCCATGGAATGGAAGAGTTTATGCACTTGTTGGAGGATATAACTTCGACCTAAATCAGTTTAATAGGGTCACACAAGCGAAAAGGCAACCAGGTTCGGCCTTCAAACCTTTTGTCTATGCTGCTGCATTAGAAAATGGCTTCAAACCTAATGATCTTGTTTTAGATGCTCCATTCGTATTAGACCAAAATAAAGGGGAATTTAAGTGGAAACCAAGTAATTACGGAAAAAAATTTTATGGATTAAATACATTTAGATCCGGAATAGAAAAATCAAAAAATTTAACGACTGTAAGAATTGCTCAAAAAGTTGGATTAGATAAAATAAATACAATCTCAAAAAAATTAAATATTTATAACGAACCAATTCAAATTTTGTCTTATTCATTGGGTTCTGGTGAAACAAACTTAATTAATTTAGCTAGCGCTTATGCGAGTTTCGTAAATGGCGGTAAAAAAATTTCACCAACTTTAATTGATCATATTCAAGACCAGAATGGAAAAACAATTTTTAAAAATAAAAAAATAGAGTGCTATGGTTGTAACAAGGATTATTTAAAAGGAAAGCCACCAACGATAAAATATAATTTTGAGCGAGTGTTTTCAGATTCTACAGCATTTCAGATGGTTAATATTTTAAAAGGAGTAGTAGATCGCGGGACAGCAAAAAAAATCAAGAACTTGAATATTGAATTAGGAGGAAAAACGGGAACAACAAATGATAATTTTGATGCATGGTTCATTGGATTTACCCCAAACGTATTAATTGGTGTATATGTCGGATTTGACGAACCTGCAACATTAGGCAAAAAAGAAACAGGATCAAAAGCTGCATTACCAATATTTAGAGATATTGTTAAACAACTAAATTTAAATACTGACAGGCCATTTTTTAAAGTTCCCCCATCGATTAAATTAGAAAAAATTGATATTAATTCAGGAAAGATAGTAAAATTAAAGAACAAAAATACCATAGTTGAGGGATTTAAAATAAATAGTATGACAAAAAAAACAAATAGCATTAACCCTGTAAATAATGGAATTTATTAATGTATAAGTTAGTTGATATAGAAAAATCATTGCAAAATATCAGGAGTTATCTTTGACAAAAACCAAATTGAGGACAAGTTAAAGTTCCTTGAAAATAAAATAAATCAACCTGATTTTTGGAATAATTCTGAAGAAGCCCAAATTATAATGAGGCAGAAAAATCAACATGAAAAAACTATAAGGGAATTTAATCAATTAAAAATATCTTATGATGATTTATTCGACTTATCTAAAGATTTAGAAAAAGAAGCTGACGAAGAATTAGAATTAGAATTAGCGCAAAATATACAAAACACAATTATAAAATTAAAAGACTTCGAGCTTTTATGTTTTTTAGATCAAAAAAACGATCCATTGGATTGTTATATTGAAGTTCACGCAGGAGCTGGCGGTACAGAAAGTCAAGATTGGGCCGAAATGTTAAGAAGAATGTATGTAAAATGGGCAGAGAAAAAAAATTTTAAGTATGATTTAATTCACGAAACCAAAGGAGAAGAAGTAGGCATAAAATCATCAACAATAAAAATTACAGGTTTAAATCTTTATGGTTTTTTAAAAAGAGAATCTGGCATACATCGTTTAGTTAGAATTTCACCATTTGACTCCAACAAAAGAAGGCATACAAGTTTTGCAAGTGTATGGGTATATCCGGTTGTAAATGATGATATACAAATCGAAATTAACGATAAAGACTTAAGAATAGATACTTACAGATCAAGCGGAGCAGGTGGACAACACGTCAATACAACTGATAGCGCAGTAAGAATAACTCACTTGCCTTCTGGTATAGTTGCACAATGTCAAAATGAAAGATCGCAACACAAAAACAAAGCAACAGCTTTAAATATTCTCAAGGCTAGATTGTATGAAATGGAAATTAAAAAACAGAACGATTTAAGTAAAAAAACAAATCAAAAAAAAGATATTGGTTGGGGTAATCAGATCAGGTCATATATTTTACAACCATATAAATTAGTAAAGGATATTAGAACGAACTTTCAAAGCACCAATCCAGAAAAAGTTCTAAATGGTGAAATTGATGACTTTTTGTCAAAGGCATTAGTTATGAGCAATGATTAGTTAATAATGAGAAAATTTTTTAAAATATTATCGGTCGCAGTATCAATTTTATTTATTCTTATTTTATTACTTAGCTATGGTATTAGCACCAATAAATTCAATAACCTTGTTAAAAACAAAATTCAAAAAAATATAGCTATTGCAAAAGTTGATTTTCAAAAGATAAATATATCGTTAAATATTAAAAATTTTAATCTTGCACTAGAGTTAATAGAACCAAACATTAAAATTAATAACGAGAAAATACATATTAATCAGCTGCAATTTTTTATTAAACTAACTCCAGCAATTAGCAAAGTTTATATTCTTGAAGAAGTAAATATTAATTTAAAAAATAATGAAATAAAAAATATAAAAAATATATTTGATACATCAAAAAACGTACTATTAAAAAAAAATATTGATAAAATATTAGATGGAAAGATAAGAGGTAAATTAAAATTTAAGATAGATGAAAAATTTAAATTAAAAAAATATTTTTTCAACGGCTTTGTTCAACAAGCAACTGTAGATCTTTATGAAAATCTTCCTTTTTTAACAAATATAAATTCTCAAATTGTAATAAATAATAAAGAAGTTTCTTTTAAAAAGGGTTCTGCCCAGCTAGTCAATTTGAATTTAAGATCAGATCTTTCATATAATATTAGTGAGAAAAAGATTCTTGGTAACATGCAACTAGATGGTTTATTAGATGAAAAAATTAATTTTAAGAGCATTAAAAAAATATTTAATTTTAAATTTCTAAAATTAGTTAGTAATATAGATGGTAAAATTAATGGCAATTTTAACATTGATGTTGATTTAAATAAAGATTACACAATTAATAAAAATAATTCGAAAAGTTCAATTAATCTTAGCAACCTTTTTTTTATTTATAAATTTAATTCTAAGAATTTGAAGATTGATGATCTTAATTCTGAAATACAAGTTTTAGACCAAAACATAACTTACGATACCAAATTAAAATTAAATAATAAGACAGTCAAAATTAATGGCAATTATAATTTTAAAGAAAAATTTCATAAAATAAAATTTGAGGGTAAAGTTAATTTAAATAGTTTCTTTAAATCAAGCATTATTCAAGATGATGTTGTGTTAAAAACTGATGTTATTTATCAGAAAAACGATTTTAAAAATGCAAAAATTTCAATGACTTTGAATAACTCATTAATAAAAATTCCGTATATAAATTACTCAAAATCAAAAGGAAAAAAAGCTAGTCTTAATTTTAATTTAAATAAAGGAAATAAAAATTATTTAATTAAGAATTTTAAATATAATTCTAATAAGGGCTTTATAAATTTGGACTATTTGTCTTTAAATAATGATTTTAAATTTCAAAACTTTGGAAAAATAAATTTAAAAATAGCAAATAATAATTTTCAATTGATCAAAAAAAATAATTTAATATTAATAAATGGAAAAAAAATTGATTTTACAACGACTTTAAAAGAATATTTGAATAAAGATAGCAGTCAAAGTTTTACGTTACCAAATTCTAATTTAAGAATGAATATTTCAGCAGCGTTTTTGCCGTCTGAAACTTTATCTAATTTTAAATTATCTGCTCAAATCAGGGCAGGTGAGATTCAAAGTTTAAGTATGTTTTCAAATTATTCAGACGGAAAAGTCTTTACTGGTGAGATTAACAATAGAGACAATCAAAAAAAATTAATTATTTATAGTGAAAAAACCAAACCATTATTTGGAAACTTAAATTATTTTAGTGGAATTTACGATGGCATTTTTAGATTAGAAAAAGAATACTTGGGAAAAAGTCTTTCTACCACTTACATTAAAATAGAAAATTTTTACATAAGAGATATGCCAATCTTAGCTGATATACTATCAGTTGCTTCTATCACAGGAGCGTTAGATGTTTTAAAAGGAAAAGGCATTTATTTTGAAAAACTTAATTTAAAATACAATACTATAAATCAAGAGTTAAGAATTGAAGAATTTTATGGAACTGGGCCATCGATTGGATTTATTATTGATGGTAGGGTAGGAGCAGACAACTTTGTTAGTCTGAAAGGTAATATGGTTCCAGCAAATACCTTAAACAAGATTATAAGAAATATTCCTTTAATTGGAAAAGTTTTAACAGGTAAAGAGGGTGATGGTATTTTTGGAGCAAGTTTTAAAATTAAAGGAAAAAAAAAAGATCTCCAAACAACAGTTAATCCACTAAAAACCTTGACACCAAGATTTATTCAACGGTTTCTATCAATTTTTAGACCATAACTTAATTAGCTTTAATTAAGTGGTGCCTTTTTTTTCCAAATGATATTTTTATAGAGTCATCCTCTATGTCTTTTTCTGTTAATGAAATGTCAGAGTTTATAATTTTGTTATTTATTCTATAAGCTCTGTTTTCTAAATTTCTCTTAAAGTCACTATTAGACGTAGCAAATTTAATAGAAATTATAAATTTTTTTAATTGTAAACCTTTTTTTAATATGTTTTTGTTAATTCTGGTTGTGGGCAATTCATCCCCTCCTGATTTTTTTTCAAATGTAGTAATAGATGTTTTTTTTGCTTTTAATGCAGCTTCTTTGCCATGTAATAATTTTGTTGCTTCATCCGCAAGAAGTATTTTAGCTTGATTGATATCTGAACCGCTTAAACCTTCATAATCTTTGATTTTCTCCAAATCTAATTCTGTAAAAAGTTTTAAATATCTTATTACATCTTTATCGTTTGTATTTCTCCAAAATTGCCAGTAATCATAACTTGATAATAAATTCTTATCCAACCAAACTGCTCCCTCACTAGTTTTTCCCATTTTTAATCCACTTGAGTTTAAAATTAGCGGAGTGGTTAATCCGTACACTTCTTTATTATTTACTTTCTTTACTAAATCAACACCATTCACAATATTTCCCCATTGGTCAGATCCGCCAATTTGGAGTTCTACTTTCTGTTTTTCATTTAGAATAAGAAAGTCGTAGGATTGAAATATCATATAATTAAATTCTAAAAAACTAAGGGATTGTTCTCGATCAAGTCTATTTTTTACTGAGTCAAATGTTAACATTTTGTTTATGGTAAAATATCTTCCGTATTTTCTTAAAAAATCAATATAATTTAAATTACTTAACCAATTTTTATTATTTACGAAAATAACCTTATTTTTACCTTTGGATTTTAAAAATTTTTGAAATACTTTTTTTATACTCGCAATATTATTATTGATCTCTTTAGAAGATAATATTTTTCTGCTTTCGTCTTTACCAGAGGGATCTCCAATTAATGTGGTTCCACCACCTAATAATACCACCGGTGTGTGACCGTATTTTTGAAGAAGCCTTAAACACATTATTTGAACTAAACTGCCAACATGAAGCGATTTTGCTGTACAATCAAAACCGATATAAAATCTCAACTTCTTAGTATTTATCAAATTTTTAACTTGATCATTATTAGTGCATTGAAAAAGATATCCCCGGTCTATAAATTCAGAAAATAATTTATTTAGCATTTTTGTTAACTAATTTAATATACAATAATTAATAATATTTAAACCATTTTATATGGAAAATTTTTACAAATCTATTGGAGCTATGTGCGGATCATCTTGTGATGGAATTGATTTTTCTTTAATTATGACCAATGGAACCGATGAAGTAAAAATATTAAATAATAAATTTTTTGAATTTGATAAGAATTTAAAAAATAAATTAAAAAATTTTAAAAATTCCATAAGTGATATGAGGGCATTTAGAGAAAAGATTAAAAGTAAAGAGTTTATTAGTTTAGAATTACAATTTAGTAATTTAATTGCAAATTATTGTTTAGATTTCATAAAAGAATACGGTACAGACTTTGATATGTTTGGCTTTCATGGATTTACATTATTTCATTCAGCAAATGACAAAATATCATTTCAGGTTGGAAATGCTGAAATCATTAAGAATATAGTAAAAAAAAATATCATTTACGATTTTAGAAATAATGATTTGTTAAATGGTGGTAAAGGAGCACCTCTCGCATCAATATATCATTTTTTAATTTTAAAAAAAAATAATGAGTTTGACAGTATTATAAATATCGGTGGCATATCAAATTGTACTTATAGAAAGAATTCAATTTTTTATTCTACAGATATAGGGCCCGGTAATTGCTTACTAGATGAGTGGGCACAAAATTATTTCAATAAAGAATTTGACTCTGATGGTTCGTTATCTGCACAAGGAAGTATAAATCAAATTTTCGCAAATAATTTCATTGATAGATTTATATTTGAAAAAAACGTAAATATATCTTTTGATACTGCTGATTTTAGTATTAGTGAGTTTAGAGGACTTAATAAATTTGATGGATTAAAAACATTAACATTTATTACAGCTGAATTGATATTGGAATTTTGTAAACGTAATAATTTAAAGAAAAGTTTAGTTTGTGGAGGAGGCAGAAAAAATAAAACCTTAATGAGATTTTTAAAAGACAAGGCATATAATATTGACAAATTAAATTACAATGGAGATTTTATAGAGTCTCAGGCATTTGCATATTTGTCAGTAAGGACTACCTTGGGTAAAAACATATCATTCCCTGAAACTACTGGTACGTTAAAGGCCTGTACAGGAGGCAAAATTTTGTAATTTAAAATAACCTTGATTCTTTTTGAATGTAATTATTTAAACTGTTGTTGAATTCAGCATCAAGATTTACAAACGAATGATTTGCGTTTTTAATTTCATCAAACTCTACAGTAATATTTTTTTGATTAATAAGTTTAGTCTTTAATTGTTGCATAGATTCTTTTGACACAAGTTGATCTCCATTTCCATAAACTACCAATCCAGAAGTAGGACATGGTGCAAGAAAATTAAAATCAAAAATGTTTGGCTGTGGTGAAATGGCCACAAATCTAAAAATTTCTGGTCTTCGCATTAGTAGTTGCATGCATATAAGTGCGCCAAATGAAAAGCCTATTACCCAACTTTCGTTTGAGTTCGGATTACTTCTTTGTAGAAAGTCTAAGGCAGCCGCTGCATCTGCTAACTCTCCGAGTCCATTTTCAAATTTTCCCTCACTCTTTCCTACGCCTCTAAAATTAAATCTACATACTGAAAATCCGTTTTTTAAAAATGTGTGATAAGCATTATAAACAACTCTATTGTTCATAGTACCGCCATACTCTGGGTGAGGATGGAGTATTAGTGCTATTGGAGCGTTTTCCCTCTTACTTTGTATGTATTTTGCCTCTAATTTACCATCCGGGCCATTGATAAATACTTCAGCATTTGCGTGCTTCATTTGGTAATATTGATTAAATTTGAAATGTGCTTATATCACATTATTATAAAGTTCATTAACAAAATTTAGTAAAGAATATAATATATGACAAAAAGCGAAGATCTAATAAAGAAATATAAAGAAAATTCAGAGTACACTCATGGATTCGTAACTGATATTGAAACAATTGAGGTTCCCAAGGGTCTAAATGAAGAGACTATTAAATTCATATCAAAACAAAAACAGGAGCCTGAGTGGATGTTAGCTTGGAGATTGAAAGCTTATGAAAGATTAAAAAAAATGAAAGAACCTAATTGGCAAAAACCAAAATATCCAAAAATTAATTATCAAGATCTTTATTATTATTCTGCTCCTAAGAGTTTAAAAGATCAGCCAAAATCATTAGATGAGATCGACCCCGAAATTCGAAAGACTTATGAAAAACTTGGCATACCATTAGAAGAACAAAAAAGACTGTCTGGTGTTGCAGTGGATGCCGTCTTTGACTCTGTTTCTGTAGCGACAACTTTTAAAGATGAATTAAAAAAAATTGGTGTAATATTTTGTTCTATATCCGAAGCGATAAAGGAGCATCCTGAATTAGTTAAAAAATATTTAGGTTCAGTGATTCCATTAACAGATCATTATTTTGCGACTTTAAACTCGGCTGTTTTCACAGATGGCTCATTTGTTTATATACCTCCAGGAGTAAGATGCCCGATGGAATTATCTACATACTTTAGAATTAATGCTTCAAACACTGGTCAATTTGAAAGAACTTTAATTATTGCGGACAAAGGTAGTTACGTTAGTTATTTAGAGGGTTGTACCGCACCAATGAGAGATGAAAATCAACTACACGCTGCTAATGTTGAACTTGTTGCGCTGGATGATGCAGAAATTAAATATTCAACTGTGCAAAACTGGTATCCTGGAGATAAAGAAGGTAATGGTGGGATTTATAATTTCGTTACAAAACGTGGAGCATGTCGAGGAAAAAATTCTAAAATCTCATGGACACAAGTTGAAACTGGAAGCGCAATTACATGGAAGTACCCAAGTTGTATTTTGCAAGGTGACAATTCTCAAGGAGAATTTTATTCAGTTGCAATTACTAATAATTATCAAAAAGCTGATACTGGTACAAAGATGATACATTTAGGAAAAAATACTAAAAGTAAAATAATATCAAAAGGAATTTCTGCAGGAAATGCTGACAATACATATAGAGGCTTGGTAAGTATACATCCTAAAGCAAAAGGAGCAAAGAATTTCACTCAATGTGATTCACTTCTTGTTGGTAATAAATGTGGTGCACACACTATACCTTATATTGAAAATAAAAACTCAACCTCCGACATTGAACATGAGGCAACAACATCTAAAATTAGTGATGATCAACTTTTTTATTGTAGGCAAAGGGGCTTAAACCAAGAGGAAGCAGTGAGTTTAATAGTTAATGGTTTTTGTAAAGAAGTTCTTCAGCAACTTCCAATGGAATTTGCAGTAGAAGCACAAAAATTAGTTGGCATAAGTTTAGAGGGAAGCGTTGGATAATGATAGAAATTAAAAATTTAAAAACATCAATAGAGGATAAAAAAATTTTAAATGGTTTAAATTTAAAAATTAATAAAGGTGAAGTTCACGCTATTATGGGCCCAAATGGCTCTGGAAAAAGCACTTTATCCTATGCTCTATCCGGTAAAGAGGGTTATGATGTATCAGGAGAGATTTTATTTAAGAAAAAAAATTTGCTAGATTTAAACACTGAGGAACGAGCGCAATCAGGTATTTTTTTAGCGTTTCAGTATCCTATAGAGATACCAGGTGTATTTACAAATAACTTTTTAAGAACCTCTTTAAACTCTATTAGAAAAGCGAAAAATCAAAAAGAACTTAATGCTATAGATTTCTTAAAACTTGTAAAAGATAAGACTAAAAGCCTACAAATAAATCAAGAAATGTTATCTAGACCTCTTAATGTTGGATTTTCAGGAGGTGAAAAGAAAAGAAATGAGATACTTCAAATGGCTTTAATCGAACCGGAATTTGTTATAATGGATGAAACGGACTCTGGTTTGGACATAGATGCATTAAAAATCGTATCTAATGGGGTAAATGCTTTAAGAAATTCCGATAGATCTTTTTTAATCATAACTCATTACCAACGCTTATTAAATTATATCAAGCCGGACTTTGTGCACGTTTTATCAAACGGTAAAATTGTTGAAAGTGGTGACTGGAAACTAGCTTTAGAGTTAGAGAATGATGGCTACGGCAAATACTTAAATTAATGGATCAAATTTCCTCTGCAATTGATAAATGTTTTAGCAGTTTAATAACTGATACTGATGTAAAAAATGTTAATGATCGTAAAGAAGAATTCAATAAATTTAAGAATACAGGCATACCTAGTAATAAATATGAAAATTGGAAATATTCTTCATTAATTAAAGATATTAATAATTTTTCAGATTTGACCATTTCTAAAAAAAAGCAAAATGTTAATCTTAAAAAAAATTTATTCGATTTTAATCATGATAAAATTTTTTTAGTAGATGGCATTTTATTCGATGCAGATGTAAACGAAAAAGGTTTAAAAATATCTCAATACAACAATTTTAAAAAAATAGGTAATAATAACCCATTAGTTTATTTAAATAATGCATTTGCATGCAATGGTTTTGAGCTTGAAGTTAAAGAGAATTTTAAAGTAAAAAAACCATTAGTTATTTATAATTATTTCACAAATCAATTGCCTTCAACGTTTATCAATTTTCAGCACAAATTAATATTAAATAGCAATTCTGAGCTAGTCGTTTTTATAAATAATATTTTTCAAACTAACTCGAAATTTTTCTGTAATAATGTTACAAATATTGAACTCAAAGATGGCGCAATTTTAAAAAATTATTCAACTCACGAAAATAACAAATCGTCATCACTTTTTAATTTTTATAACGTTGACTTAGGATATTCATCTAATTTTGAATATTTTAATTATATTAATAATACATCATCATGTAGAGATGAAATAAATATTAATTTAAATGGCGAAAATGCCTTTGCGTCTCTGGCAAACTTACAAAATTTAGACCAAAAATATAATCATGAGTCAAAATGGGTAATAAATCACAATAAAGAAAATACGAAAAGTTCTCAATTTTTAAAAACTGCGTTGCATGACAGTTCGCACTCTGTGTTTCAGGGAAAAATTTATGTTAATTCGATAGCACAAAAAACAGATGGTTATCAGCTATCTAGAGCTCTTTTATTATCAGATCTTGCAAAATTTACTGCTAAACCTGAATTAGAAATATATGCAGATGACGTAAAGTGTAGTCATGGTTCTTCTTCTGGAAGCATTGACGAAGATTCTTTATTTTACCTAAGATCTAGAGGTATTGATGAGAAAGACGCAAAAAAAAATGATGATTGAAGGTTTTTTAGCTGAAGCCGTTCAAAAGATAACAGACAAAAATTTTCAACAATTATTTTTAAATAAATTAGCTTTAACCAATGAATATTAAAGATATTAAAAAACATTTCCCAATATTTGAACAAAAAATTAATGGAAAATCGTTAGTCTATTTAGATAGTGCGAATTCTTCTCAAAAACCAAAAAAAGTAATCGATTCCTTAAATAAGTTTTATAGTGAAGATTTTGCTAATGTAGGTCGCGGAATTTATACGCTTGCAGCGAATGCATCTGAGCAATATGAGAACACAAGATTAGCGTTAAAAAAATTTATAAACGCGTCTGATGAAAGTGAAATAATTTTTACTAAAAATTCAACCGAGTCATTAAATTTAGTAGCTAGCTGCTATGGATCTAAATTTATTAATGAAGGCGACGAAATTATATCTACTGAACTTGAACATCATGCAAATTTTGTTCCTTGGCATTTTTTAAGAAAAAAAAAGGGTGCCGTAATTAAATTTTTAGAGATAGACGATAAAGGAAATTTAAAAATTGAAGATTTAGAAAAATTGATAACAAAAAAAAACTAAAATAATAAGTTTAACGCATATGTCAAATGTAACAGGTACAATAGTTGACATTAAAAAAGTTGTAGAGATTGCTAAAATTCATAATATTCCTGTTTGTGTAGATGGAACTCAAGGTGCAGCACATTTAGATGTAAACTTGAAAGATATAGATTGTGATTTTTATGCTTTCTCGGGACATAAAATGTACGGACCAACCGGTGTTGGCATTTTAAATATTAAATACAAATGGTTAGAAGCTTTCGAACCATTTATAGGCGGTGGTGGAATGATAGACAATGTTTCAAAAGAGGACATTAATTATGCAAAAGGTGCCTGGAAATTTGAGGCCGGAACAATGCCTACAGCTGAAATTATTGCATTGAATGAATCAATTAATTTTATCAATTCAATTGGAAAACAAGAGATAATTAAACATGAAAATCAATTAACAAAAAAAGCGCTAAAGGATTTAAAAAATATAAAAGAGGTTAGTGTTGTTGGCGATCCAAATACTCGCGGCGGTGTGTTCTCTTTTAATTTAAAAGATATACATTCACACGATGTATCAACAATATTTGACTCAGAGGGTATTGCAGTAAGAGGAGGGCATCATTGTTGTCAAATTTTACATGATAAACTAAACCTGAATTCATCTGTAAGAGTATCTTTTGGTGTTTATAATGATGAGAAGGACATAGATGTTTTATTAAAAGGGATTGGTAAGTGCCAATCAGTGTTTAAAAAATGACGAAAGTTGAAATATACAAGGATATTGTTTTAAAAAATAGCAAAGCCCCACTCAACAATAAAACAATATCTCCCTGCACACACAGTTCTATGGGTAACAATCCCTTATGTGGAGATAAAATTGAGATGTTTGCTAATATTAAAGATAAAATAATTTCAGAGATTTCTTTTCAAGGTGACGGTTGCGCAATATCTATTGCATCAGCATCTATTTTAACTCAAATATTAAAAGGAAAAAATTTAACTCAATGTTCTGAATTAATTCAAAAATTTAATCAAATGATTGAAAAAAACAGTCGATTAATAATTTTGATTACTTAAGCAAAGAGCATTACGAATTATTTAGGTCATTCCGATCAATAAGTGATTTTCCAATGCGAAGAAAATGTGCTACATTATCTTGGCTGACATTAGACTCGGCACTTAATAATAAAAAAACAATTATATTAACATAATTTATGGATGAAAATAAAAGTATACTAATTGATAAAGTTGTTGAAAAATTAAAAACAGTTTACGACCCAGAAATTCCAGTAGATATATATGAATTAGGGCTTATATATGATGTAAAAATAGATGGAAAAAAAGCACTTTTAGATATGACTTTAACTAGTCCACATTGTCCTGTTGCTGAAATATTACCTAATCAAGTTAAAAGAGCTGTTGAGGAAATTAAAGAATTAGAAGAAGTAGTCGTAAAGGTTGTTTGGGACCCGCCCTGGGATAAAACAAAAATGTCTGAAGCAGCGAGATTACAATTAAATTTATAATTTATGACAACGCAAGTTTTAAATATATCAAAAAATGCCGCTTCAAGAATAAAAGAGATTCTATCTGACAAAATGAATTCAGACAAAATTGGTTTAAGAATATCTGTAAAGTCAGGAGGATGTGCGGGACTTACGTACGATATGTCTTATATTGATACTTTAAATAAAGAGGATGAGGTTGTTGAAGATAATGGTGTAAAAATATTCATAGATCAAAAAGCATTAATTTATCTAGTTGGTACAGTAATGGATTATAAGAAAGATAAATTTTCAAGTTCTTTTGTTTTTCAAAATCCTAATGAAATAGAAAGATGCGGTTGTGGCGAGTCTTTTAAAATTTAAAATGTTCCGCGAGATTTTTTTCTTTTAAACCAAATTTCTTGTTATAGAGTACCTTAAAAACGATATTTTTTTTAATCTTAATCTCGATAATGCTTGCATTTCTTACTTCCGTATTATCTGCTACGGCACTCACCGGTCTTTTCTTTAAATCAAGATTTTCAATTTTAATTAATGATTTATTATTAATTTTACTGCCATTCCATCCTCTAGGAACAAATGGACTTATAGGAGTTATAGCAAGATTATTACTATTTAATTTTAAAACAGGACCTTTGGCAGATAAATTGTAAGCTGTACTACCTGCAGGAGTGGCAACTAGAATACCGTCGGCAATTAAAGCCTTTAATTTTACAGCATTATTTATCGATATTTTTAGCTTTGTTGTTTGTCTGCTTTGACGAAAAACAGATACTTCATTTATGGCAACGAATTTTTTAATTTTTTTGCGAGATGTTTTAACGCTCATCTCTAATGGGTATAATTTTACCTCGTTGGATTTTAATATGTTATTTAGTAAATTCTTATTTGTGATTTTATTCATTAAAAATCCTTTATTTCCAGAATTTAAACCGTAAAAGGGTTTGTTATGAAACTGATATTTTTTTAGGCTATGCAGCATAAACCCATCTCCCCCTATAACGATTATTACATCGCTTTTTTTAGCGGGGTATACAGGACAAGATTTTAAAAGCTTTTTTTTTGTTAGGATAGCTTTTGGTGTATTATCAGCAACTATATGAATTTTTAATTTTTTCATTAAAATTATCAAAAGTGATATAACATAATTTTAAATTCCATGAATATAAAAAGCTTTATAAATATATTTAAAAACCATTGTTTAAACAATAATTTTGAAAAAAGTTCTTTTCAAAAAGATCTAGTTATCAGACTATCAAAATTTACCAGTCATTTTAATAATAAATCATCGTGGCTTAAAAGATTTTTTAAAAGCAAAGAAAAAAACGGATATTATATTTATGGTAGCGTAGGGGTTGGCAAAACTATGATTATAAATTTATATTATGAGTTTATTACTGTTAATAAAAAAAAATATCACTTTAATCAATTTATGATTGATGTTCATAAATTTATTCACGAAAATCAAAAAAAAAATCATGATAACCAGAACCTTTTGAAAAAGTATGCCGATAAATTAAAATCTCAATACGAATTAATTTTTTTAGATGAGTTTCAAGTTACCAATATCGTTGATGCAATGATACTTGGAAATTTGTTTGATAATATAATAAAAAATAATATAAATGTATTGATCACATCTAACACAAGTCCAGAAAATTTATATAAGGATGGGTTGCAAAGAGATCAATTTTTGCCTTTTATTAAAATTATACAAAATAATATCCACATATTCGAACTTAAAGGTAATTTAGATTTTAGAAAAAAAGACATAACACAGATTGATCGTTTTTTCTCACCAAATAATTCAGCTAATCAATTTAAAATTAATCAAATATTTCACACCATCACAAAAAATAGAAAAAAAATTAATAAGAATTTAATTGTAAAAGGTAGGAAATTTGAATTAAAAAATTTTTATGATGGAATTGCACGTTTCGATTTTAATGAATTATGTGATAAAAATATTGGAGCAGAAGATTATATTGAGCTTGCCAAAATATGTAAGTTTATTGTTATTGACAATTTACCAAATTTCTCAGATCAAAATATAAATCAACAACAAAGATTTATAACTTTAATAGATATTTTATATGAGCATAAAATTAAATTAATGATAAGCTGCAATGTGCATATTGATAAATTAGAGTCTTCAAATAATCTTGAAAATGTATTTAAAAGAACTTTAAGTAGAATATACCAATTAACATCTCCAGGAAATTAATTTGCTAATTTTATTAATCTCTCAAGCAAATTTCCTAAACCGTTTTGTCTTTGCGCAGTTAATAATTCCATTATTCCTAAAGACTTAAAATCATCTTTATTTAAATTTGATACCTCACTAATTTTTTCTCCATTTAAAATATCTATTACAAGCTTTGCTGTACCTTTAGTAATAAATGCATCTGCATCATGTTTGTAAAAAATTTTTCCATCTGATTTTTCTGCAACGACCCACAAATTGGACGCACATCCAAAAATTTTATTATCATTATTTTTAAATTTTTGATCCAGAACATCCACGTCTTTTGCTAAATCGATCAAATATTGTAATTTATTTTCATTATCTAAAATTGATATTTCTTCCCCTGTCATTTTAATTTTATCTTTTAACATCTAATACCTCTATTACAGCTGATATTGGTAACAATATACAATCCTTTCTCATTTTATATTTTTTATTTAAAATAATTTCAAAAGGTTTTAAATTTTTACTAATTTTTTTGTTTCCACTTTTAAAATAACTTCTTATCTCATCTTTAAGATCTTTTAACTGTGCCAAATTATACTTACTTATATTTTTAGACAAAATCTCCGCAGCTGCTTTTGTAAAAAAACAACTTTTTGCATCATATGTAAGGGTCGTTTTTTTTTTATTATTCAATCTGATGGTTATTAAATCTCCGCATGTTTTATTTTTTTTTGTAATTTCAAAATCATAATCTGATAAAAGTTTATTGTACTTTGCATTTAAAGCTATTTTTATTATCTTAGCATCAATCATTTAATTTTTACTTAAAAAGTCCTCTAACGAATTTATTACAGATATATCATTAAATAATAGCATTTTATTTTTTTTAATAATTAAAGAGTTTTTATTAATGAAACTTTTATTATTAATAAAATACTCAATTTTTTTAAAAAAATCATTTTTATTTTCTTGTATCAAACTTTTACAATTAATTCTTTTCAGCAATCCCGATGTTACATTTTGCTTTAAAGTGGAGCCATGCACAGTTAGAATTGGTTTGTTGAGTGACAAAGCCTCAAAATGCGTATTACCCCCGGACCATGATAGAGAGTCAATAAGAAAATCTATATTTTTAATATAGTCTAAATAAAATTTTCTTTTAGTTTTTGGCAGAAAGTATAATTTCTCTATATTGTTTTTTTTAGACAACTTTTCTGCAATTCTATTTTTGAACAATTTATCAATAGAATTTAAACCTGAACTCAAAAAATAAAGATTTGTTTTTTTAAAATTATTTAAAATATTAACAAAGACTTCATCCTCATCGGGTAAAATTTTAAACATACTTTGAAGTATTCCTATATTAATTTCATCTTCTTTTTTTTCCACGTAATTATTTTTTTCGATATCATCTTGAGGAATATCGCTGTAGCAGACTGATAAATTATTTAGTTTGATTAGTTTTTCCGAATAGTTTTTTTCAGTCAGACTATTTTCCAGCTCTTCACCACTAAGAAAAAAGTCAATTCCTTTATTATAGGTTGTCAAAGGATGGCCCCAAGTAACACAAGTTTTATGACCAAACTTAAATCTTGATAAAAACTGATTATATCGTGACATATGATAATCAAAAAATATTACGAAATCAAAGTTTTGTTTTCTTAAAAAATTTATATCAACTTCTAAATTACCAATAGTCCTGTAATATTTATCATTGTTTTTTACTAATTTTGCATAGTGGTCATCTTGAATTGAGCCAGTATCAATTAACCAAGGTTCAAATTTGTCTTTATTGATAAGTTTGTACCAATTTATAAAAAGATTGGTAACTGTATGCCTGTTTAATATTGAAGAAACAAAAGCAACTTTTTTTCTTCGATTTTTGAAAATTGCATGCTCTTTTTTAATATCAAAATTATTACTAATGTTTTCTAATAAAATAGAATAATTTTTTTGTATTTCTAAAGTCTTGTAATTAGCATAACTTAAATAAAAATTAGTGGGGGGTAAATAATGATTTAATAATACTTTTAAATCCTTACAATCTCTAAATTTCAATTCAGAAATACTATTCTTTATTTCAACATCTATGTTATCGATAATTTTTTCGGTTTCCTCTTTTGACTTGTAAACAATTGGAAACAAATTTATTTGTAATAAGTTTTTTAAAGTGCGATTAATTTTCTTATCGTGTAAGTTAAGTAATTTTAGACACTCAGTAACTTTGTTTAAATTTCTATAATACTCATACAGATCCAAAAAAGAATTTAGAAATGTTTGGTCATTTACTATTGTTTCATTAATTAATTTTAAATAACCAGTATTGTTATTTGTTAATTTTAAGCAAACTGCATAATTAAACTTTGTAAAGTTATCATTTTTATTTTTAGTTAATATTTTTTTAAAATATTTGATTGCTAAATTATATTTTTTTAATTTTAAGTAGGCATACCCACGGTTTCCTATAATTGCATTATGATAAACTCTATTTTTAAGAGCTTTATTTGTTACATCTATAGTTTCTAGAAATTTACCAAGATTGTTATAGTGAAGGCAAAGGTTCACAGCGCTTTGAAGAAACCTTGGATTTTTTGGATTTTGCAAGTCTTCTTTTAGAATATTAATGTCCATTTTTTCAAAGAATAATTGTAAATCAAATGAAAAGCATTATAAATAGCGAAAATTTAACAGCGGGAGTGGTGGAACGGTAGACACGCTAGTCTTAGGAACTAGTATCCTCGGATGTGAAGGTTCAAATCCTTTCTCCCGCACCATTGTATTATGAAAGTAAATGTTATTTCTGCAAAAGGACTAGAAACGAATTTAAATGTTGTTATTGATAAGAAAGACTTAGAAAAAAAAATAGATCAACGTTTAGATGAAGTAAAAAAAGATATTAACTTAAAAGGGTTTAGACCGGGTAAAGCACCAAAGGAATTGTTAAAAAAACAATTCGGACAGGCTCTTCAAGGAGAGGTTTTAGAAAAAGTTTTACAAGATACTACTGTTGAAGTCTTAAAAAATAAAAAAATAAAGCCAGCAAGCCAGCCAAAAATTAATATAAAGTCTTTTGGAGAAAATAAAAATTTAGAATTCGATATTATTGTTGAAAAATTTCCAGAAATTAAAAACCTCGATGTAAAGAAACTTAAGATAAAAAAATATACAGTTAAGTCTGAGAAAAAAGATGTTGAAGAACGATTAAAGATGTTAGCTGAAAATTCAAAAAAGTATCTTGATAAAGACAAGACATCCCTTGCTAAAAATGGTGATCTCGTTATTTTTGATTATGAAGCGTTAATTGATGGAAAAGAATTTGAAAATAATAAAGGTAAGAATATTCAAATTATATTAGGTAAAGATTTGTTTATTCCTGGGTTTGATAAACAGTTAGTAGGTTCTAAAAAAGACGATAAGGTTAATGTAACAGTTAATTTACCACAAAATTTTCCCAATAAAGAATTAGTAGGAAAAAAAGCCTTATTTAAATGCGACATTAACAATATAAAATATTCTGTGGACCAACCCATAAATGATGAGTTTGCTAAAAATTTCGGCGTTAAAGATTTAAATGAACTTAATAAGAATATTGAAAGTCAAATTTCTAATGAGTATCAAAATATAACATCGCAAATTGAGAAAAAAGAAATATTAGATGAATTGAATAAACAAGTATCTGTCGAGTTACCTAAAAGTTTACTTAATGATGAGATAAATAATATTACTCAAAGCTTTAAATTTGAGAAATTACAAAAAAATAAAAAAGAAAAAGATATTAATAAGATTAATCTAGATGAAGACGAAAAAAAACAAGCTCTATCTTTGGCTAAAAGAAGAGTTAAATTAGCTTTAGCTTTAAACAAAATCGGAGATGAAAATAACATTAAAGTAGAAAATTTTGAACTTGAGAATGAATTAAATTCACAATTAAGAAACTATCCAGGTCAGGAAAATAATATTAGAGAATATTATAAAAAAAATCCAAATGAATACCTAAAATTAAAAGGTCCACTGTTTGAAAATAAAGTAATAAATTTTATTAAAAAAAATGCCAAAATAACCGAAGCAAATATTACAAAAGAACAACTCAAGAAACTTTTTTCATCTCCTGATACAAGTGAAACGAAACAAAAAAAGACCAAAACGCAAACATCTAAGAAAAGAAGTAGTAAAAAATAAATTTAATAGTAGTGTATAATAAAATTTGATTCGTATGAAAGATCCTTATGATATATTTATGAATAACTTAGTCCCTATGGTTATTGAGCAAACACCGAGAGGGGAAAGAGCTTTTGATATCTATTCTAGATTATTGAAAGAGAGAATTATATTTTTAACAGGACCGATTAACTCAACAATTGCAAGTCTAGTGTCCGCTCAATTACTTTTTTTAGAGTCAGAAAATAATACAAAAGATATTTACCTCTATATTAATAGTCCAGGTGGAATTGTTGCAGATGGATTAGCTATTTATGATACTATGCAATATATTAAGCCAGCTGTATCTACTTTGTGCATTGGTCAAGCTGCATCGATGGGGTCATTTTTATTAGCAGCAGGAGCAAAGGGTCAACGAATGTCATTACCAAATGCAAGAATAATGGTGCATCAACCGTCAGCTGGATTTCAAGGACAAGCTACCGACATAGAAATTCATGCCAATGAAATATTAAAAACAAAAAAAAAGACTAAACGAAATATATTCTAAACACACTGGCCAATCTGTTGAAAAAATAAAAGATGCTTTGGAGAGAGACAAATTTATGAGTGCAGATGAGGCAAAATCATTTGGTTTAATTGATAAAGTAGTTGAAAAAAGAAGCAACTAATAGATTTTACGCCATTTGATGCACAACAACATAATTAATACAAAAAATTAATTTCAACTATAACTTGATTTAGAAACTAATCGCGTTGTAAAATATAATTATTGATTCGTTTATGAATAAAGAAGCTAAAAATACATTGTATTGTTCTTTTTGTGGTAAAAGCCAACACGAAGTCAGAAAATTAATTGCAGGTCCAACAGTTTTCATTTGTGATGAATGTGTAGAATTATGTATGGACATCATTAAAGAGGAAAGCAAAAATAATATAGCTAAAAATGACGAAGGTGTTCCAACTCCAAAAGAAATATTTAAAATTTTAAATGATTATGTTATCGGTCAAAAAAAATCAAAACAGATTTTGTCAGTCGCAGTACACAACCACTACAAAAGGCTTAACCACGAAAATAAAAACAATAGTGATGTAGAGTTGTCAAAATCTAATATTTTATTAATTGGCCCAACCGGTTGCGGCAAAACTTTGTTAGCCCAGACTCTAGCTAAAATTTTAGATGTTCCTTTTACAATGGCTGACGCAACAACACTGACCGAAGCTGGTTATGTGGGTGAAGATGTTGAAAATATAATTTTAAAATTATTACAGGCCGCAGATTATAATGTTGAAAAAGCTCAAAGAGGCATTGTATATATTGATGAAGTCGATAAGATAAGTAGAAAAACTGAGAATCCTTCTATTACACGTGATGTATCCGGAGAAGGTGTGCAACAAGCCCTACTAAAAATAATGGAAGGTACGGTTGCAAGTGTTCCCCCACAAGGTGGAAGAAAGCATCCACAACAAGAATTTTTACAAGTCGATACAACTAATATCCTTTTTATATGCGGCGGTGCTTTTGCTGGCATTGATAAAATTATTTCTTCAAGGGGTGAAGGTAGCTCTATTGGATTTGGCGCAACAATAAAAAATAAAGCAGAAAAAAAAACTGGCGAAGTGTTAAAAGATGTTGAACCAGAAGATTTATTAAAATTTGGATTAATTCCAGAATTTATCGGAAGGCTTCCAATAATTTCAACTTTAGAAGATTTAGATGAAAATACTTTAGTTAAAATTTTAGAAGAGCCTAAAAATTCTTTGACGAAACAATATTGCAAATTATTTGATATTGAAGGTGTAAAATTAAATTTTGCTAAAGAGGCGTTAAAAGCTATAGCAGAGAAGGCAATAAAGAGAAAAACAGGTGCGAGAGGTTTAAGATCTATTATCGAAGAAATATTACTTGAAACTATGTTTGAATTGCCAAGCATGGAGGGAGTAGAAGAAGTTGTTGTTAATAAAGAGGTGGTAAACGGCAACTCAAAACCATTGTTGATATATTCAAAAAAATCCACAAAAGAGACCAAAATAGCTAATTAATTCACAATTCTTGATTTAAGTACTTGTTTAATTTAAGTTTATAATTACTTTAATCTTATGACCACCGAAAACACCTATTTATGTCCGATATTACCATTGAGGGATATTGTTGTATTTCCAGATGTGACCGTCCCTTTGTTTGTTGGAAGAGACAAATCAATCAAAGCTTTAGAAATTTCAATGGAAAAATATAAAAAAATTATTTTAGTTGCTCAAAAAAACCCTGATGTAGATGACCCTTGTCAAACAGACCTGTATTCTTTTGGAACCGAAGGAGAAATTTTACAAATGTTAAAATTACCAGATGGTACAGTTAAAATTTTAGTAGAAGGCAAAAAAGTTGTTAAAATATCTGATATTAAAATTAATGATGGTTTTTTACTTGGCGATATACAATTACAAAACCTTGTTAACAAAAACGAAAACGTAGCTTTATCTAAAGCCTTAGTAAACAAATTTGATAAATTGAATAAAATTTCTAAAAAATTTAACGAAGAAAATAATATTAATTTAAAAAATATTACTGATCCAAAAATAATATCTAATAAAATTGCAGCAAACTTAAAAATAGATTTAAATGATAAGCAAAAGATATTGGAAATACTTGATGTACAAAAAAAATTAGAAACAATTTTAAGTTTTTTAGAAAACGAAATTGATGTTTTGTCTGTTGAGAAAAAAATTAGAGGAAGAGTTAAAAATCAAATGGAAAAAACACAAAGAGAATATTATCTCAATGAACAATTAAAAGCGATTCAAAAGGAACTGGGTGATATCGAAGACGGCAAAGATGAAGTCAAGCAACTAGAAGAGGCTATAAAAAAATGCAAAATGACAAAAGAAGCTGAAGAAAAAAGTTTATCAGAACTAAAAAAATTAAAAACAATGAGCCCAATGTCTGCCGAGTCAACAGTTGTTAGAAATTATTTAGATTGGATGACTGGCCTTCCATGGCAAAAGATGTCAGAAGTTAATACAGATATAAAAAGAGCGGAAGATATACTTAATAAAGATCACTACGGACTTGAAAAAGTAAAAGACAGAATTTTAGAATTTTTAGCAGTTCAATCTAGAATCAAAAAAATTAAAGGTCCAATTCTTTGCCTGGTTGGTCCTCCAGGTGTAGGAAAAACCTCTTTAGGTAAATCAATTGCAAGATCTACTGGTAGAGAGTTTGTAAGAATGTCATTAGGCGGCGTTAGAGACGAGGCAGAGATAAGAGGCCATAGAAGAACTTACATTGGTAGTTTGCCTGGAAAAATTATCCAATTAATGAAGAAAGCAGGTACTAAAAATCCATTAATTTTATTAGATGAAATAGATAAAATAGGAATGGATTATAGAGGCGATCCGTCTTCAGCGTTATTGGAAGCCTTAGACCCTGAACAAAATAACGCATTCAATGATCATTATTTAGAAGTTGATTACGATCTTTCAAATGTAATGTTTGTTACAACAGCAAACACTCTTAATATTCCATCTCCTTTATTAGATAGGATGGAGGTAATCAGAATATCTGGATATACAGAACAAGAAAAAACGGAAATCGCTAAAAAATATTTAATACCAAAACAAATTAAAGAGAATGGATTAAAGCAGAATGAATTGAGTATAAAAGAAGAGGCGATAAAAGAGATTATAAGAAAATATACGAGAGAGTCTGGCGTAAGAGGTCTAGAGAGAGAGTTATCGAAACTTTCCAGAAAAAGTGTCAAAGAGATTGTCTCTAAAATAAAATTAAATATATCTGTAGATGATAAAAATATTGATCAGTATCTGGGAGTAAAAAAATTCAAATATGGCGAAATAGAAAATGAAGACAAAGTAGGTGTAGTAACAGGTTTGGCTTGGACGGAGGTAGGAGGGGAATTGTTATCTATAGAGTCATTAGTAATGCCTGGAAAAGGGAAATTGGAACACACCGGAAAATTAGGTGATGTTATGAAGGAGTCTATAAAAGCTGCAAAATCATTCGTAAGATCAAGATGTCTTGATTATGGGATTATACCGCCAACATTTGAAAAAAAAGATATTCATATTCATGTTCCAGAGGGTGCAACACCTAAAGATGGCCCTTCTGCCGGAATAGCAATGGTTACTTCAATTGTTTCAGCATTAGCAGGTGTATCGGTAAAAAAAGACGTAGCAATGACTGGTGAAGTTACATTAAGAGGAAGGGTTCTTCCAATCGGTGGATTGAAGGAAAAACTATTAGCTGCTTTAAGAGGTGGAATTAAAACCGCAATCATTCCTTCAGAAAACGAAAAAGATCTAAAAGAGTTACCAAAAAATATCTTAGATGGATTAAAAATTATACCTGTTAAAGATGTTGAAGAGGTACTAAAAATTGCTTTAGTAAAAGAGCCAAACCCTATAGAGTGGATTGAGGTTGATCAACTGCAGAGCAAAACTACTTCTGAACAGAAAACACCAATTAATTAAATTTATTAGGCTGAGTGATTTTAAAATATGTTGGTTTTTTAATTGGTCTTACTTGGTCTTATTCCCTAATAAAAACAGAATCCATTTTTAGCAAAAAAGCTGGTCTTATTTTTAAATTATTTATTTCTAAAGTTTCTTGGTTAACTTTTTTAGCAGCAGTTTATTTTGGTTACAAAAATTTCTCAATTGAATATACTTTAATTGGAATTGTATTTTCAATTATTTTGGTTCATTTGGGATTTCTATTTTTAAGCAAACTTTTAAAATCAAAATTTACACAAGGACAGTTAACTTTAGCAAAAATTTTTTTTGAGTATTCTTTATTAGCTTGGATTGTATATTATCTATTTATATGAATTAAGTTTCGTAATAAACACTATCATCAACAACAGCATTAAAAGATATTGATCTTCTTTCCTGATCTGTGCCAGTAAATGGAAAAACACTATGCATTAAGTAATTTGGAAACATATAGAAGTCACCTAATTCAGGTTTTATGTTCCATAAAGATTTTGATAGAAACTGCTGACTGCCGTGGATTAATTGTAAATTACCATTCAAATTTACAGTTTTACTTTTTTGCTTAGTTTCTCCGTAACTTGATGGAACTTTTAAATATCCAACACCTGAAAGGTGACCACTGTGCCAATGAGTTGGATTATATTCATTTGAAAACTGCCTAACCACCCAGGTTTCGATTATATTGAATTTTGTTATTTTTTGTCCAATCGACTGATTAACATAACCTTGTGCAACATTTCCTAGAAAATTTAACCACCCGCTTGTTTTAGAATGTTCCTGACTTATCCTAAATTCCTGGTTAACGTTTCCAGCTAATTTATGTCCATAATCAAGCTCTTTTGATTTTTCCTCGTCTTTTATAGTGGTATCGATATATTTGTTTAGACTATCCATTACTTCTGTTGGCATTTTAGCTTTTACTATTGAAGGTCCAAATGGTCTAAATATCAGTATTTTTTCACTCATTAATTTTATTTTATAAGATATTTAATTATTTACAATATTAGTTTTATTTAGTTATTATGCTAAGTATAAATCTTTAGGGCGGTTAGCTCAGTTGGTAGAGCATCTCGTTTACACCGAGAGGGTCGGGAGTTCGAGTCTCTCACCGCCCACCAAATACTTAAATAATATATCTTTAAAATTATAATAATTTTTGTTATATACTTTGCTTACGTTAGTTTGTGGTGACAGCGCAAAATGTTTTCATCATAAATTTGCAAATATCGCGGGGGTGTAGCTCAGCTTGGTTAGAGCGCCTGCCTGTCACGCAGGAGGCCGCGGGTTCGAGTCCCGTCACTCCCGCCATTAATTTTTTTTGATTGTTTTATTTTTAGCTTCTACCGCTAAAATTCTAGCAGTATTCAATATTTTTTCTTTTATAACGTTATTTAATTTTGTTTTTTTAACTAATGATGTTTTGCATTGTCCGTCTATATTACAAATCTTCTTATGCGTTATAACTTTGAATGCACTTGGTGATACTTCATTTGAATTAAATCTAACAGTGATTCTTAGAGAGTCGCTAGATTTTGAGTTAGTATACCATTCTGTAACTATAATGCCACCAGAGTAATCCACTGCTCTTAATGGTATCTCCTCTAATGTTATTAATGAGGCTCTCCATAAAACGTTAGATGTTGCAAATTGAAATTCGCCCGGTTTCTTTTTAAAGACTTCATTAAGTATTCCTCTGCTCTCAGCAAAATCTTTTGCCCTTTGTTCAGAATTAAACTCGTATTGTTTTTTCTTTACTTTTTTGGGCTTATTTGGGTCATCTTTTTTAAAAATTCCACAATTAGTTGTGAAAAGTGCCAGTATTATAACAAAAATTAAGTTTAGAAACCTCATTGTTTAACATTTAATACCATAACTTTAATTAATCCAATAAAATCAACATATTATTAGTGTTGCAAATATACAACAAATATAAAAAAAAGCTAATATAATTGCATATTAACGTGATTTAGACTGACAATATAATTAATAATCATCTCAACATTAATCGATTAAAAAGGAGATAATAATGTTAAGAAAACAACTATTAAGAACTAGCGCACTTGTTGCTGCTGCTTCTATTTCTACTGCGGCTGTCGCTGATGTTAAAGTCAGTGGTTTCCAAGAGTGGAACTACTTAGATGCAGGCGCTTCATTCAAGTCAACTCTAGGTTCTTTAACAGCACTTACATTCTCTGGTAGTGGCGACATGGATAACGGAATTGGTTATTCAGTCAGTTACGATATTGAGGATGGAGATGCAGCTGGTCATAATATTACTTTTGATTTAGGCGGTGGTCTAAAACTTGGTATTGGTTACGACCAATCATACGGAATTGAAACTGTGAAAGCAATTTCACCATACGTAAACAACAGACGTGCGGATATTACTGGTGCACACAGAGGTTTGCCAACAGCAACTCGTAAGCCATTAGGTCCAGACGTATGGGATACATCATCTGGTGAAAACGCTCTTGGTCTAAGTTTCAAAAACGATTTAGCAGCGATCTCATTTGGATTTACTCCAGTTAGAGACGTAAACACTAGTTCAGACGCAATTGCTGCAAGTTCAGCAACTT
>MDTB01049854.1_pt1 | contig 79947 bp, 73 predicted proteins | sample 811161 | NCBI WGS metagenome assembly MDTB01 (sample SAMN05326650, study PRJNA326480) | marine metagenome | isolation source: seawater | place: Mediterranean Sea | collected 2009 | reverse complement strand
CATATGATGCAGAGTGTGGCTTGCAGAAAGAGTAACCCACAAAGGACGAGATCATGTCCCATACTTCTTCTACCATCGTTTTTGAATAACCTCGATTAATTGAATTTTTTACAAAACTAGTTTTCCATGGTGGTACAAGGTGTTGCATAGAATCTCGACTTATTAATTTCATAAGCTTCTTTGTGTCAGCATATCCCAAACCAGTCATTTGCATAATTGTCATCGAAACTTGTTCTTTATAAACCATTATACCATAAGTTTCATTTAAAAACCCTAAATCAGGATGAATGATACTCCATTTTTCTCCGTGTATTCTTTTTAGCATCAAATTCATGTACCGGTTAGCTGCTGGACGAATTATCGATGAATAGATCACGACATGCTCAAAGTCTACAATGCCTGATTTTTCTAACAATTGCCTAACAGAAGGGCTTTCAATATAAAATACACCCATTGTCTTACCAGACATCATAAGATCTTCAGTTTTCTTATCACCAACAGGCTGGATTCGATGATAGTCTAGGTATTTTTCATCTAATTGTTGGTCCTGATTATTAAGGTTAATTTGCCGTATAGTATCTCGAACTACTGCAAGGCTGCGATTACCTAATAAATCTATCTTTAAAAGTCCTGAGTCTTCTACCTGATCTTTTTCCCATTCCACTATCTGAACACCCTTTGGGGCCATTAACACTGGAACATGTTTTCGAATTTCATCAGGTACGATAACTACACCACCTGGATGAACTGAAGCATGGCGAAATGCACCAATTATCTTGCTACTATCTTCTAAAATGCTAGAAAGATCATCGTCCATTTCCAGATTAGAAAATCGAGGATCATTTTTCACCCAGTATTTCAGGTTCCTATTTTTAGAATACCAACCAATACGTTTCGTTATAGCTTTTATCTCTTCATTGGATAATCCATATATTTTGCCTGTCTCTCGAACAGCGGATCGATGTTTCATAAATACCTGGTTAGCCACCATTGCAGTTCGTTCTGTGCCGTATTTACTGAAAACATATTGCAATATATTATCTCTTTCATCCCAAGGAAAATCAACATCAATATCAGGCATGTCTTCTCGTTCAGGGTGAATAAAACCTTCAAAACGAAGTCGATATTTAATTGGATCAACTTGAGTTATAAAAAGACAGTAACTGACTATGGATGCGGCTCCAGAACCTCTTCCTATTGTAGCACGAGTCTGCGTAACAATATCTTTTACGATTAGAAAGTAAGGTGAAAACCCTTTTTGGTTGATAATAGTCAACTCATATTCGATTCGATTCCTTACCTCATCATTGAGATGACCATAGCGTTTTTTAGCACCTATGGATACCTCATGATTTAATCTTTTATTGGCTTGATGTCTATCTTTTAAAGAAAGGCTAGGAAAAATAGTATTAATGAATGACCAATCTGTTTTACATCGATCAGCCAGATACTTGCTATTGTTCAACGCATGTAAACTATTGGGAAAAAGGTGTACCATTTCTGCCTCGCTTCTAAACCAGTGGCCTTCTGATTTGTAATCAAAATCGTTTAGGTCACTTATTATGCTATTACAATCGATTGCACGAAGAGCCATGTGTGTCTTGTGGAAACTTTTATTTTTAAAATAGACATCGCCTGTGGCAACTATCTCAAGTTTGAGTTCTTCAGATATATTTTTTATGATTGATTCTTGGAAACCGGGTCTGAGTTCAACAAATAGATGACTATCTGGAATGAAGTTAGATAGTTCTTTAAGGATTGAAATATCGTAGCCCAATACAAAAACTCCAGAGTGATATTTCCTTAAAATATCAGGTATGTCTCCGTTAGGATCATCATGCATACTAGAAATGATTCTACACAGATTTTCATAACCATGCTGATTTTCAACTAGTATCAATACCTCTTGCTTGCTAGTAATCAAATTCACTCCTGCAATCGGATTTATTCTAGAAGAACGACAGTGCTGTACAAAACGAATGAACCCCCATAAGCCATTCACATCTGTTAGAGCCAGTGTTCCCATTGAACATGATTTAGCAAGATCCATCATTTCTGGTAACGATAGCAAACCTCTCATCGGTGAATAAATAGAATGTGTATTTAAGTGGACAAACATTTATGATTCTTCACGCTCTTTAGTACACTAGCATTTCGTAGCATATGCATACCGTGTTTTAGACGTATTTTGTCTACCGCTTTAGACAAAGAAATAGTACGATCTATTCCTTTAGAAAACAGATTCTGTTGAAAAGAATACGGGTGAAATTTCCAAGCATCTATCAATATAGACCTAATCCGATTTCGACGTTGATTTGCCCGATTAAATAATAGCTTGCATACGTTCATAACAGATAAATCATCAACTGCATTAAATGATCCTACACTTTGACTTTTATAACCATCTACATAGTAAATGTCTAAGCGTACTTTTTTAGCTAATTTTTTTCTCTGACGCAAGCTGAATGCTATTTTATCTGATAGATCTCTTAGTACAGAGTGAAGTATAGCCTGATCATTGGTGTCTCTCTTGAGTACTGTTTGTTCTAATATATGATCTTTATGTTCTATGGGTTTCACAAAAGAAGAGTCATCACCCTTAGATTGCTTGTCAAGTGTGGATGCATACCCACCAAAGAAAATTTGAAAATGATCAGGCTGTTTTGCAATGGACTGAATTTGACCGATATGATCTATCCATAAAAATTTTAATATTCTGTGTACATGGTCTTCCTTGACTACTGGAAGAAATATTGGACTAAGTGGTGAAAGAAATTGAGATTCCCTACCCTTCTCAACTTCATAGATGGAATCAGAAATGACAGATGTGACAATACTACTTACCAATTTGTTTGCACTTATTCCCACTATTCCAGATATCCCAATTTGATCTTCAATCCGGTTTATAATTGATAGCCCAGTGTCCTTAATACTTCGATTTATAGATCTCATCCCATTCATATCTAAGAAAAACTCATTGATCCCTTTAGGCTCTACTGTTGGTGAAAACAATGATACAGATTGATATACATGGTAGTGAATACGTTCATATAGAGAATCATTATATGGCAAGAGTTGGACTCTATGATTCATTTTTCTAACCAAAGAGACCTTCATGCCCTCTATAAGGCCCTCTTCTTTTGCCTCATCAGATAAACATAGAATACTTCCATTTTGGTGAGAAGAAGAAATAATGGCAATAGGTCGAGTCTTAAGATAAGGATCTATAAGACGCTCAGCCTGTAACTCTATATTCTTAAGACGTATGTGGAAAACGTCTCTTTCAATCATACATGGTGTGCCTAGTTCAAATAATTCCTAAAGGAATAAAGGAGCACACCATTAATATGAAAATCATCTTTAGATTCAACTTTTATAATTGGAAAATCTGGATTTCTGGGATGGAGTTCTACACCATTTACCCCATCCACATAGCATTTAAGAGTAGCTTCTCCATTAATTAAAGCTACCACAATCTGTCCAGGACGAGCGGTTCTGGATTTTTTTGCAACGATATAGTCACCGTCATGAATATGTTCATCAATCATGGAATTTCCCTTCACTTGCAGAACATAATGATCGGGATGCAATAATGATGGCGGGACATCAACCATTTCCGGGTTTTCTAGTGCCTCAATTGGCTCCCCTGCTGCGATTAGGCCCAGAAGCGGCAAACGAGCATTTGTAGTTGTGGCGTGCTCTTTGTGGGTTAAAATGAGCGCTCGCTTGCCGTTGGGGCCTTTTACACGTGACAGGTGACCCTGGTCTTCCAAGGTCTTTACATACCAGTTCACTGTCCCCAGAGAATCAAATCCCAGGCTCACCATTATTTCTTCATATGATGGTGACTGCCCATGAAGCAACGTAAATCGCTGGATAAGATTTAAGAACTTCTTCAATTTAGGAGACAGTGGTTTGTTCATGAGGTAATCGATGAATATGTTACGGATTTTTTATCCCACACAATGGATCGAGCTGTTTCTTTATTTAGATGATTATTGATTCTATTTACGGCTCGAATGACGGATATGGAAGATTTTCTTTGTTTTTTAAATATGTTTTTCACTAGATACTCCTGCTAATTTTTTACTCGTAAGTTACTCGTAAGTATATTTAAAAAATATATAATGTACAAATAAAAAAAGCTCCTTTCTCAAGGAGCTTTTTTTATTTAGTGATATTTTTAAAGGTTTATACTGTCGAGGTACCTAGCCAGAGGCCCGCAAACAGTAATACGCCAGTGAGGCTATGCATAATGATGGTCCCCCAGTTAGCTGGCTCTAACAACCTATCATTATAATACTTGTACAAAGTCTGGATAGATGTAAACCCAAAATATGAAGCTATTAAAGCAATCAAAATTAAAGATGGAAAGGTTCCATTTAATACTAAGAGCACTATACTTAGGAAAGCGCCAGATACCAGTGCAACATATCCTACCCTTGCTTTTTCTGGACCAAATACAACTATCAGTGTATTTTTACCCGTTGCTTTGTCACTATCGTGATCTGGAAATTCATTGATATATACAACGGCTGCTATTAAAAATCCTAAAGGAATTCCTGCTAAAAAAGCTTCTGGAATCAGCTGCCCCGTTTGAACTAGTGTACTTCCCGCTACCATTAGTGGACCAAAATTAAGACCTATTAGCAACTCACCTAGTCCTTTACGAGATGAAAACCGAAACGGGGGTGCGGTATAAAATAGTCCAGACAGAAAACCAATTATTCCTAGCCATAAGACCGGCATGCCAGCCTTTTGAATTAAAGGAATACCGACCAATACACTCAGCGCAAACACGGCAATTGTCAGGTTTCGAACACCCTTAGGAGAGATTAACCCCATTTGTATGCCTCGACTTCCACCGTTCAAACCTTTATTGCTGTAGTTGTAATTCAAGTTATCTGTTCCGCTCAAATAATCAAAATAATCATTTGATGTATTAGTTCCAATATGCAGCAATGATCCACCAAACAGTGTAAGACCTAACCAAGACCAATCAACAGCGAATCCCATAAATTTCGCAACTGCGGCACCAACTAGAATTGGCATGATAGTTGCTGAAAGAAACGGAAGACGCATGATCACAACCCAGGTAAAAATCTGAGTCATTAAATCTATCTTGGGTCTTACTTCTTCTGGTTCTTTATCCTCTAGGGGAGTTGTTACTCCACAATATCCAATGTGATTCCCTTCTTTATCCTTTGTTGGAGTTATTTTGATTCTAGCCGAGAATTCACTTCCATCTTTCTTCAAAAATGCTGTCTCTCCCTCCCACTTACCTTTTTTAACTGACTCGTCTAGCCAGCCTATAACATGACCAAGCACAACTTGTCCGTCACTAAAGTCACTTACTCGCATTTTACCAACAACTTCTTCTTGCGTATATCCGAAGAGAGTAGCAGCACCTTCGCTAAATGTTTCTACTTTACCATCAAGATCGCAAGTAATAACACTTTTTAAATTATCGTTCATAGCAAATAATCCTTAAATTTGATTTTCGTTACTCTAAAATTAATGCAAAACGCTCTAATTCTATACTAGAATTATACTGGAAAAAATATTGGTCTGCTTGGGGCAGAATCTAAATTCCAGTTCGGAACTTGAATCTGCAAAAAACCAAATCCATCCAAGAGATCATTAGGGATATATAATAATTCAGAAATGGTGTCTCCACGATCAAAAAACAACCTATGATTTCCAAGTCTGCCACCATCATCTGGTTTATCAATGGAAGGTACATCTACCAGCAAGTGCATTATGCCTAGCTTATTAACATAGTTAATTGCATCATTTGTAAAAAATGGAGCAGGTTGATCATCATAATTTCTGGATATTTTTGATTGATCATTTGGCAAGGTACGAATAATTAATGCCTGGCAAGATGTTGATATTTTATTTTTGATTAATTCTTTACCAATTACAATTGAGTCCGAAATATCACAGTGATAAGAATCCTTAATAGAATTTTCGGCTACTGGCTCTACAGTAATAAGGTGAGCTGGAATGAAGTCTCTTGGAACCTTATCAGGTATTTTAAATTTAGAATCTTGGATGTGAGAGATACACTCCGTGTGCGTACCAGTGCAATGAATATTGCAAGAGACAATGGGCACATTACAGCTTCCTCCGCTTTCCAAATCACCTATAAAATCACCAGAGTGCTGTGGCACTGCTTCAGGTTGCTCTGCTCCAAAGAATGTTGGTGCATTCCCAGAGAAATCATTTCTAATAGATAAGTCACGACCTTTTTCCAAATCTATGTGATAAACTTGGTCATTGTAGTTAATCTGGATCTTCAATTTATTCTAGTCTATCCATGATGAGTTTTTTTATTTCATCGCTCTCAGGAAAACGGTTTAAGGATTTTTTGGAAAAAATGAGGTTATCATTCAGACAAATCTCAAAAACACCACCACCACTGGAGATTAGTGAAATGTCTGCTTGAGGAAAATCGTTTCTTAATTCAACTTCCAAACTGGAAGCCTTAGGCAAATAATTTCACATTGCACAATATTCTATGGATATTTTCATAATTAATGACCTACTGTTTGTTACTAAAAAATTTTAGGATATCATCTGGATGACTGTGGAGATTAACATCCTCAAATATGTGGACCAAAATCCCTTCTTCATCAATAAGAAATGTTTTTCTTGATGGGAAAAAGTACCACTTATTTACGGAATAGGCATTACCCATTACTTTTTCTGAATCTGATAAGAGATTAAAGTTTAGGCTGTATTTATCTTTAAATGATTTTAGATCGCCCTCAGAATCAAAACTAACACCGAGAATAGATATGTTATTAGTCTTATAGTTATCAAATTCGTCGCGGAACCCGCAAGCTTGTTTAATTCATCCAGGGGTCTCTGCTTTTGGAAAAAAGTAAATAACAAGTTTTTTACCTTTGTAATCATTTAACTGGTGAATAACTCCGTCTTGATCTCTTAATTCAAAATTAGGAGCAGCAGTCCCGATATCTAGATTTGCACCAAACAAAAGAACGTTTAGAAATAGAAGTGGTAATATTTTTATCATAATAAATGCGTATGCGAAGATATAAACTAGCCAGAGCTATTAGCTAATGGTATTAAATTTTAGTTAATGAGACAATCAAAGATTAAAAAGATAGCAAAAAATGTTATCAAAATTGAGACTGAAGCAGTATCAAAAATTCAGGACCGTATTGATGACATTTTTGAATCCGCTGTTAATGAAATAATAGAGTGCAGAGGAAGACTAATCGTAATGGGAATGGGAAAATCTGGATTGATATCGCAAAAAATTGCAGCAACGATGGCATCTACAGGCACACCATCACATTTTGTTTCACCTGCAGAAGCAACACATGGTGATCTAGGGATGGTGAAAAAGGAGGATGTATTACTGATTGTTAGCAACAGTGGAGAGACCATGGAATTAATACAAGTAATTCCATCCATTAAGAGAAAAGGTGTTCCAATAATTGGGTTAATAGGAAGACAAAATTCTACTTTATCAAAAGAGGCCGATATCTTTTTAGACGTATCAGTAGAACAAGAGGCATGCACACTAGATTTAGCTCCGACAGCAAGCACCACTTCTACAATGGCAATGGGAGATGCACTAGCAATTTCGCTTCTCGAGGTGCGCGGATTTAATGAAGAAGATTTTGCGGAACTTCATCCTGGGGGAATGCTTGGTAAGCGTTTGCTGCTTACAATTGACCAGCTGTCTCACAAAGGCGATGCAATACCATTTACAAATATTAAATCAAGTATTAAAGATGCATTGTTCAATATATCAGAGAAAGGACTTGGGCTTACTGGCGTTTTAGATGAGGATGATTATCTAGCGGGAATAATTACAGATGGAGACATAAGAAGGGGATTAGAAAAGTATGGAGACGAAATTTTACATAAAACCTCTGAATTTCTAATGTCGGATAAGCCTAAATGGATTTCATCCGATACATTGGCAATATCTGCACTGGAGCTGATGGAAAAGCACTCCATAACAAGTTTGTTTGTATTTTCCGACCCAAGCTTAAAAAAACCAGATGGCATCGTTCACATACATGATATTTTAAAATCGGGGATCCAATAATCAGCTTTAATATCAGATCGACGTTTACCAATCGATTCAAAGGTATGCTTAATATCAAATTAAATAAAAGTTGTTTTTTTACTTATTAATGTGTTTAATGATTGCATATTACGGTTGTGGGAAGAAAGAAGTTGTAAATATTTATGAATCAGAGGAATACAAAACTCTTACCAAGGCTAAAAAGTTTAATGATGCGATTCAAAAAGAGTTAGACGTGATTTCAAAACGGGTGAAAGAGGTAAGCAAAAAGGACAATATAGTCCCTGCTGATTACCCAGAGCCTTATAAAGCTCAATGGCAAGAAACACATTCATTAAAGAAAAAACCAGACATTAATGGTGGCCAGGCTATATGGTCAATTGCTTGTTTCCGCTGTCATATGTATGGAACGAATGGTGCTACCTTACTTCAAGAAAAAGAATATTGGGATGCAGCTGCCTCTAAGGGGATTGATGAACTTTTTGAAAGTGTTTGGGAAGGAAAACAAGGTGAAGATGGTGTCATGCCAGCAAAGGGGTTTTGTAACTTGTGCTCAGAGGACGAAATTAGAAAATCAGTGTTCTATATATTTCATTTGGCAAAAAAGGTTCAAGCAGCGGAGGAAAATAAATCAAATAGCTAGTATATTAACCACTTAATATTGCAGATACCTCAGTAGAGTCTTCAATCTCCCTGGCAACTCCTAAAAAAGTATCTACATCCATTTCTTTTAAATAAATTGCCCCATGCACAGCTCTTAGATGAGGATTTTCATTTCTATACCAGTAATCTCTACCAAGAAGCAATTGCAAGTCATGATGCTGCTCAACCCATATTTTTTGAGAGAGTTCACAAAATGGTCCATCGTATTCATAACTAGGAAATGAGGCATCTTTTTGACTTAGATAGCAATTCATAAAGGTAGAATTAAGAATGGACATTGAATTAAGAGTTACTGGAACAATAATATCAGCCTCAGCAAGATCAAACCTGTACCACACATTCCTATAGCCCCATATTCTTAACTTTGATAAATCAGCCTCTTGACTCCACAACCGAACAGCATGTGCAATAGTCTGCAGCACCTTATAGTGGGTATCTGGCCCACTTCCTTCAGGGTCCATGGCAAGTGAGATCACCGTTGGCTTGAATTCTCTTAATTGCTCCAGAACAGGTGTCACATCTCTTTCATTTTGTGGTTCTTCAGTAAAAATATCACCTTGATAAAAACCAAGTCGCAGATGATGCACATCCTTTACTCTAACTCCATAATTTGCCCATACGAGTTCTTCTTCATACTCACGAATCATTCCTTTTAATTTCTGTATATCTTTTAAGTTTTTTTGACCATCATAGTAGGAATCTATTTCATCCAGAACATTTTGTAGTTTAGTCTTTAATTCTTCTTTGTTCTTTACTTTATATACGCTAACTATTGACCTAACCACCCTGTGGGATAAACCTCTTGATTGGCCTCTGCTATCGTTGTTTGCTATTTTGTCGAGGTAGTGATAAACATCCTTGTCCCACTTTAAAAGATGGCCGCTTGTAAAAAAATCAGGGTAATCAGTCATTTGAATTTTACCCTGTTCTAAAAATTTTAAGGTATTTTTTACTACTCTTTTTAAAAATTGGTTAGTCACAGATGTAAACCCTGATGTCATATTGGTAAAAGTATGTTGGTTACTGGGTTCTCTAATTAAATGTATAATATGAGGCATCATTCCTAGCATGATATCATCATGATGAGGACCAGTATGGTAATAAGTTTGATTCTTTTCAGGCCTTATTCCCTTTTGAACTTTCTTATCTATGCTTCTAATTATTTGGTTAACAGTTTCTTCATTCAACTCAGGTATGTTGCTACATATCTGATCGTTTTTCAAATCTTCCAATGATAATTTTGTACCATAGGTTTTTTGTTTTTTTGCGAGTCTTAATAATGCTCTCTGCTGTTTAACCATGGACCATTCACCAATCTCCCAATATCGATTATCCAAATCATGTAGCATTTTTGCTGCGCCAGTTGTGATGTAAAACCTGCTATTTTCAAGGGCCTGAAGGCAAGTTGCTGGATATCTAACATCCTCCATTCTCTCGAGCGATTTCTTAACAATAGGAGCTTTGGCTTCCCCTGCTGCAATTATAATGGCTGTAGCATTTTTATTATATGTAATAGTCCCCAAACCAATTGTAATGACCAATCGATTACCACTTACTTCAATTCCGCCAAGGTCAGTAGCTGCTGCTGCCTGTGTTTCAAAATTGGTGGCCATTAACCTGGTAGTGGAATTATGATCTGACCCTCTCACATTAAATGCAATGTGACCATCAGGACCAATACCACCAAGAAAAAATCCAATGCCTCCGATATCTCTGATCTTTTTCTCATATTCATTACACCATTGATCAATTAAAAAGAGGGATTCCTGTTGTTTTTCCTCAAGCTGATTTGATGGATCTTGGTGTCTTAGGCTAAGATTTATACTACCTTTGGGAAAAATTTTCGACCAGTGCTCTCCTTCAAAAAGTTCTATATCATTTGCATTTATTAGAAGTGCATTGTCATGAGGTATATTAAATCCACCAAGATAGTATTTAGTTACATAATTTGAAAAACTGTTATGCTGATCTGGATTTAAAGGATAGAATTCGTCAATTTGAACAAAGGTTAATTTTGATAGATCTGGTTTTTCTTTATTAGAAAAACCATGCTTTTTAAGAATGTGCTCTACTTTCGGTTCTTTCCAATTATTTAATAGGTAATGTGTCCATTTTATAAAATACTCAGGCGTTTTTCCGGTGGGCAAACTGATTACACCTTCAGGGTTTTCAAAAACCCATTCTAAGAACCTTAGGGAAACAATGAGACCAAGATCTGGAAAATTATCAATTAAAATATAAGGTATTCTTGTAGTCTGATCTTTAATTACCTGCTTTTCAAAAAAGATTTTCTCTACCTTAGACCAATTATAAATATTCATTTTACTTAAGGTATAAGATTTTTGTAACAGCATTTATCCTCTCACTATTTAATGATATGAAAAATACTCCTGAACTAATATCGCTAATCATGCTATTGACATTCCAATGGTACCGGTGCTGACCTTTACTTTTTCCCCCTGAAAAAAGATTTTCAATAAATTCACCGCGTATAGAGTATATGTCTATATTTAAAAATTCATCATTTGGTAATTCAAATTCAATCTTGCAATTTGAGTTGAAAGGATTTGGATATGCTTTTATAGAAATAGACTCTGGAAAAGGGTTAATATTTTCTGAATCATTTTCAAGATAGTTCTCACCTATGGATTGTATCAGCTCCTGCCCACCATTAACTATATCATAACCTAAGGCCCATATCATTACCCCTCCAAGATTCTGAGTTTTAGCATATTCACACTTAAATCCAATAGACTCTGGATTATCAAATGTGATTATCTTGGATTCGTCATCTTTGATAAGATATGGACAAAATGCATTACTATCCCAATGATAGCTCCAACCATTGCCTATTAAGGGAACAATCTCATGATACCACATATCTTCCACCGTACCTGAGAAAGATTGATTTATATCATAAGTTGAATACTTTTTCCCCCAAAGTGGAATCCCTAAATTTATTTTTTCTCTTGGAATTCCCCTCGTAGTTGCTAGGTAGCCTATACCCGTACTGCACGAACCGTCAGAATCTCCTGGCGGCGATTGAAATAAAGGTGAATTATGCCCTGCATTCGATGACCATCCTCCATGAATATCATAGGTCATAGCATTAAAAAAATCAATGTGAGATTTTAAAAAATTGAAATCATACCACTGACCAGACCAGTTGGATATTGGTACTGCCATTGTGATAAGTAGCTCACTGTCAAAATCATTAAACATTGAATCCATTTCAGCAACCAGTAGATTTAAATACTGACGATTTTGAGTTGAATTAGGGTGTTCCCAATCTAGATCAACTCCATCATATCCATAATTATCACAAATATCAATTAAGTTATTAATGAAATCATTTCTTAAGGATGGTGATGAAACAACAGCTTCAAATCCAACATCATTTCCCCAGCCTCCAAGTGATAGTAAAAACTTAGCTCCCTGGCTATGTATTGTTTGGGCATTTGAGATATTAAACATATTAGAATATGATTGAATATCTGCATTTTCATCTGGCCATGCAAAAGCGTGGTTTACATGAGTAACTACTGAAAAATCTATACTTGATATTGGTAAGCTACCTTGTACCCATTGAGGGTAGTATCCCACAACTCTTTGACTGAATAAAATATTTGTAGCAATAACTACTATAAAGTATACTTTTATCAAATTAAAAAGGTAAGTCATTTTGATCAAGCAAAAGTTATGGTAAAAAGAATTTGTTTCACTGATAATAATTGAACACCGTAGTAATTGTATTTATATAAATTTGGTTATGAACAATTCTAACAAAAAAGACTGGTGATAAGGTGTCTCACTTAAGCTTAATGGTAATTGATCCATCAATTACTCACCCAGAGGTAGAGTCATTTAACAAAATTGTAGAGGAATGTTCCTACCCCTGCACCTACCATTTTCCAGTAATGTCTGATATGGATTCAATTTCAAGATCATTATCTAGTTCATGCGGTATCATCATCCTTGGCAGTGCTGCTTCTGTACATGATCAATCGGATTGGCAATCAGAACTTGCCAGCATGCTTTTTAAAGCAATTGAAAGTGAAATACCGATACTTGGAATTTGCTTTGGACACCAATTTTTAGCGCATCACTTAGGAGGCAGGGTTGAATACTTATGGAGTAAACGCAAAAGAGAAGGTGTCAGAGGAATTTATGTTAAAAACAGCAGCCTTATTGACTCCAATGAGAGTTTCAATTTGATTTATTCACACCGGGAAGGTGTAGTAGAGTGCCCTAATAATTTTTACGTTTCAGCATCAAGCAAATTGGTAGAAGTTGAAGCTATTAACCATAATGCAAAAGCTATCTGGGGATTCCAAACCCACATAGAGGCTTCATTCTCATTTGCCAATAGGCATGGTATCAGTTTTGATGAGTATGAAACTATAGATAGAGATGGAATGACTTTGATGAAATCATTCTTTGATAAAATTTAAAATCACCATCATGAAAAATATTTATTTTTTACTTTTTACTTTTTTTTGCTTTTCTTGTGCTGCGCTAAAACCTATCAACCAAAAGATGCATAAAAAAGATCTAAAGAAATTCATTTACTCTTCTATTCAAAAAAGTGATCTCCGAAAAAGTATTGCAGTTAAAATAGTGTCTCTTGCTAATGGAGAGACTCTTTTTGAGCATAATAGTAAAAAGCTAATGACTCCAGCTAGTAATGTTAAACTATTAACCTCCGCTGCAAGCTTACATTACCTTGGTGAGGAACATGAATTTGAGACAACAATACTTAAAAGTAAAGATAATATTATCCTCATTGGAGGTGCAGATCCTGAGTTGTCATTTCAAGTAATTGATTCTTTAGCAGGTCTGATTTCCAAGGATCTGAGATTGATTGATACACTATTTATTGATGGAGGGCTTTTTGATGATTACTATTATGGAAAAGGTTGGATGTGGGATGAAGGATCAGAAGAATATTCAGCACCGATTAGCGCACTTGTATTAAATAATAATTGCATTGATTTTGAGTATTCACCAAACAAAATAGGGCTCCCTGCGAAAGTCAATATTTTCCCGAAAACCGAATACATTACTATAGAAAACAAATCTATTACTGTTAAAGATACTATTGATTTTAAAAAGCTTAAAATTGATAGGAACTGGGTAGATAGATCGAATGATTATTTGATAACTGGTGAAATATTACAATGGAGTGGAAAGGATACAGTAAAGAAGAACATTGAAAAACCAAATCTCTTTTTTGGAACAATTTTTAAGGAGCTATTGGAATCACACGGTTTAACTGTCAATGAATTATTTATTGGAAATACAATAGGTCCCAAAGATACAATCTTAGTTCATAGATCAAGACCACTTTATAATCAGCTAGAAGACATGATGCATGAGAGTAAAAATATGACCTCTGAGCTACTGCTAAAATATATGGGTATTACTGATTCAACAATTGGAAATTGGGAAGGTGGTATTCGTAAGGTAAAAACATATCTCCAGGATGAGGTCAAAATTGATACTAGCGCGTTAAGAATTGCAGATGGTTCTGGATTATCTAGATACAACCTTCTATCGGCTAGCCAGATCGTCAAATTACTTGTACATATTCATGGTGAAGATAATAGAGACGTTTATGTTAATACTCTTCCAAAAGCTAATGAAAAGAATAGTAGGTTAGAAGGTAGGCTTCTTCAAGTTCAGGACAAAATATTTGCAAAAACTGGGTCATTATCGGGCGTATCCTGTCTATCTGGCTATGCATTTAGCACTAATCATGGACCAATGGCATTTTCTATATTGATTAATGGTTTTGTTGGCTCCATAAAACCACATAGAAAATTTCAAGATGAATTATGCACTTGGTTGGTAAAAAGTTAATAATGAATACATTGCGATCAATAATTTTATCCTTTTTCACTTTATTTATCTTAAATAATTGCGCCTCCTTTACTTTTAATAGATTAGAATTTGATGATAAGATCAAACATATAAGTAAAAAATATATTTTAGATAAATCATTAGAAGTAAATGAGGTTGCAATTGATCTTAAAAATCAAGTTCCTACTTTTACAGGAATGACTACTAATATTGATTTGTATAATGAAATAAAGGCCTTTTCAGATTCTCTTTCATTCGGCAATGATGTGATGCTTCTACCGGATCCTTCACTTGGAGATAGTACCCATGGTATTATCAATGTAAGCGTTGCGCCAATCAGGGATCGCTCTTCTCACACTGCCCAAATGGTAGACCAGGCAATTATGGGAAATTGGGTAAAAATACTTGTTGAAAACGAAGACTGGTATCTTTGCCAAACTCACTACAATTACGTGGGGTGGATTACAAAATCTGCGATAAATAAATGCACAATTAATTATATTTCTGATTGGACTAAAAATGCCAAGCATAGAATAAAAACATTGAACTCAATAATTTATTCTGAGACGAATATATCAAGCATTCCCATTAGCGATGGAGTACTAAACAATCGATTAAAAATTACCAAAGATTTGGTCGATTGGAATGAAGTGATTCTGCCAGATGAAAGAGTTGGGTTTATTCAAAAGAAAAATATTGAATTGGTAGTCGAAGATAAAGACCTAACAAACCAGAGTAGCATTGTGATATCCAATGCACTATCTATGAAGGGTGTACCATACCTTTGGGGAGGCAATTCATCAAAAGGGAATGACTGCTCAGGGTTTACCCAAACAGTATTTATGGCCTCTGGAATTCAATTACCTAGAGACGCAAGGCAGCAAGCAAAAGTTGGAAAACTCATAATGGATGATAAACGTAAAGAAGGTGATCTATTATTTTTTGGAACCGGAGATCGTATAACGCATGTTGGCATAAGTATGGGAGGAGATAAATTCATACACCAAGGAAGTAAGCTAGAGGGGAAAGTGGATATACATTCTCTAGACCCTGATTCTCCAATATATAATTCCTACAGAAAAGAAACGTTTTTATTTGCTAAAAGAGTAATTGAAGAGTCAAATAATCTTTAATCTAAATTCCTTTCCACACAGAGTAGTATTTTTTTTGAATATCAGTAGGGTTTTTTACCCTTAAAAGCCTATCCTTATATTTTTTACTTTTATATTCTAGAACATGTTCAATTTCCATATGTTCATCATCCCTTTTTATGTCAATACTTATAGTCTTCCCTTCAGGAAAAGGATATCCATTTGCATCATAAAGAAGTGAGTCTAATTTTGAAATGTTGACCTTATCACCTATTTGGAACCCTCTTTTATCTTCTTTACCAACTTTTTTTATTTCTCTGTACTTACCAAACGAAAATCTCCGTGTTTTTGTACCATAATCAGTCAATATTCTTTTTGGTACATTATGCTTCCCTTTCTCCGAATATTCTACCCCAATCTGTGAAAGACCTCCATTTAAATCCAAAGGTACAGTGCCCTCAACATAATCAGAGAACCATTTTCGAAGATCAGGATGAACTAAGGAAGTAAACTCATCAAAAAAATTATCCTCATCAAATGATTTTGAGGGTCCATAGCGTTTAGACAAATCCAGCACCACATCTTTAAGAGTCTTGTCCCCTCCCGTTAATCTGATAATCTCAATATCGAGCAGAAGACCAATCAATGCACCTCTTTCATATACTTGCCAATAATGACGACCATACTTTTTATCAAAAACGTTTTTACTCATTTCTGTAAATGCAATTCTCTTTTCAGGATAAAGTTTTGACCGAGAAATTTTACTTTTTATCCTATTGCTAAAGAATTCTCTTTCCGTAATTAAGTCTGAACGAACAAGAATTAGGTTTGCAAAATATTCAGTTATCCCCTCATACAGCCAAAGATGTTTGGACATCTTTGGATCCACGTAGTCAAAATCCCCTATTTGTTCACTGTGAAGATTTAACGGTGTAATGATATGCATAAATTCATGGAGCGCAACACGTTTGATCATTGAGGTGAACGAGGTATCTCCAAAATCTGATAATACATAGAAAGAAGAATTTCCATGCTCCAGTGCGCCACCACTCATTAAAGATCTATTTGACCAGACTGTATTTATTTTTTTTAAAAGTCCTGCATCTTTTGATCTCATAGTTTCCATAAGCGCTTTACCATCTCTAAGATACAAGATGAAATGGTATTCGCTTACTGGAAGTGTGTCAATAAAACTAGAAACTGCTTCCATCGAAGGTTGTATCTCTTTTTTAATCACATCAGCAAATCCTTTTTGGCCATTTGCATGGTATGATTCAATGAAAACCTTTGTATTAGCAACCATGAACGTCGCCGTATCTGGGGAAGATATCATTATGGGACAGTCAATTAAATGGTGATAGTCCCTTGCTCTGAATTTTATTTTTTGCCCTTCAGATTCTATTAAGGGGAGTGCAGAAAATGAACTCATCTCCTCTGGAATGATAAAGGACACCTCTAGCGGAGGAGATTCCAAGCCATCAAAAAACCCAAACCATCCAGAAGCATTAACTACAAAATTCAAGGAATCTTCAATATTGGTTCCTCCCATGGGCCATATTCTTGACATAGCCTTTGGATGGTCCCAAGAATCATTTACCCAATAGCTTATTTTTGAAAGGTTCATTGCATTAGATATTCGAAATGTGTTTTTACTTATTTTTTCTGATGGAAGTTTTTTCCCATTCTCATCTCTTGAAATGATACTATCTATCATTTCTCCATAGTCCAGTTCCTTATAGGTTCCTGGAATTGTTTTTGGAAAGTGAAAGATCACTTCATCTTGATTGAGTCCCGTACATCTTAGGGTTACCATTGCTCTATCATCAGTAATCTTGGTTAAATCAACTTCGTATCTATACCGATCTAACTGATAGCTTCCCTTTGGGAAATAATCAATTTTAGGTATTCTTGAGGAACAGCTAATGAAGATTAAAATTAAAAGAAAACCAAGGAATCTTGGTGGAAAACTCTTTTTAAACATTTTAACTACTTTAGATTTTATTTTCAGATAAATCAAAAGATACTCTCATCAAATTATCTTTTGAGTCTCTATCCACAAATTTATATAATGGATCAATACCAGCTTTGAATGGCTTCTCCTCCAACTTAATATCAAAAGTCGATAGGCTATCCGTAATAAGTACCTTTTGTACATAGATGGGGATTTCTTGTTTATTCCCATCGATTATTTTTTCTGCAATCACGCCAATTTCTAGCCAATCATTTAGTGTTGCAGTTGTCTGCACTCCTAAGCTATCTGAGTAAACCTTCTTTGCCTCTACTTCAAGATGTAGATTATAGGTTCCATCAGAGTTTTCAATTGCTTTTGCTGACCTTGCCTTATTCTCATACAAGGTAATCTTTTCGAATGTGTCAGTTATTAAGTATTGTAAATCTTCTGGAGTCTCCTCTCTTAAGGTAGAGATAAATTGACCTATATTTGGATATGGATCATTCTTATATCTATACCGGTCAATGAATTTTCCTAGAGCTCTGTTGAATCTGTCTATCCCAATGATTTCTGACATTGCATAGAGAGTATGCCCAGCCTTATTGTATACAATATATTGTTCATTACCTTCTGTTGATATTATGGGAGGCTCTTTTGAATCAAATGCTCTACCGTCAAGATATTGATCGAGTTCATATTTTAAGAACTTCCTAAGTTGCTTGTCCCCTCTTTCTCTTGCTAACAAGGATACAGCAGAATATTCAGATAGACCTTCACTCATAAAGTTTGCACCTTTGACACTCCCTCCCGACACTTGATGGGGCCACCACTGGTGTCCCATTTCATGGGCGGTTACCCAGAATGGCATGTCAAGGTTATCTGGATCATCAGGATCAACATCCATTATAAATCCAATTGCCTCAGAAAAAGGTATAGTATTTGGGAATGACTGTGCAAAGGATCGATATCTTGGGAACTCTAAAATCCTGCATTGTCTGTAAGGATATGGTCCATAGATCGAACCATAGTAGTCGATAGATTTTTTCATCGCATCCATCATTGTCTCAAGATTGTAGTTATGTTTAGGATGATGATATATTTCAAGACTGATACCACTGTGCTCTTCTTTAAAGACCTCATACCTTGCAGAAACAAAAGTGAAAAAGTTGAATATTTTATCATCCATCTTATAATGAAAATATCGCCTATCTTCTTCCTCCCACTCCTTCTGTAAATACCCCGGTGCCATTGCTATCTGATCTAGATCCGTACTCATGACAGCCTCGAAATTGACCCAGTCAGCATCGTCACCAAGTAATGCGTTTTGATTTCCCTTTAGATCATCATGGTTTGGAAGCTTTTTCCGCTCATCAAGATCGTATTTTTTCCGCACCAGTTTCTGGGTTAATTCACGTCCGCCGTTGTAACCAAAACTAGGGAAGAGTAAACTACTCTGTATCATAGTCCCATTCTCAACAACGAGTAGATCTACACCACCATTGTTGAATCCTTTTCTTTTTCTTTCACCCGAAAAATTCAAGTTGAACTCATCCCCCGGCTGAATAGGTGGATCAAATGCATACATCTTCCAACCAAGTGTGCTATCGTAAAAAACAAGTTCGTTAGACCTGTTCCATTCGTACTTATCAAACATCCAATCCTTTTGAGCGCAAAAGATAGTGTCTATGTAAACATCATGCTTATTTTTCAAATCATAAGTTCCACTAAACTCAACACGGTTCTCCATTGGAAAGAGATCAACGCTGCAATTAACACTGGTTATTTTAGGTTGTGGTCTACCCTCATATTTTTTATATGCTTTTTCAAATTCTGCTGATTGCTTCTCCCAGTGTTTTGGAGGATAAAAATCATTCAAAATATTGGTGTTGTAGAAAATATATCCACCAGATCCAAAAAAGATAATAATGAAAGTTATGATACCATAACCAACGGATGATGATAAGCGAATCTTGGCCTGCTGAATTCGAGATCTGATGTTCCCAACCAAGCCTCTTTTCCAGAAAAGGTTTGACAGAAAAGCAAATAAAACAGCACAAGACCCCCAGTATAGTTTGTACCAAAATACCTTAGAGACATAAGGCGCAAATCCATTCATATCTGAGTAGGTTGCACCCGACCCAGATCCATAGTAATAGAGAGTGTGGTTAAAACCTAACATTCCTTTAAACATCCCAAAAAGGAAATATAAAATAATAATAAAGTGGCCAAGGTATTTATTGCTGACAATGGTCTGAACCGTAAAAGCCAATACACAAAGCAATATAAAACCGGTCCAGTCCAAAAGAAATAAACGCTTTAAATAGAGATGGATTTCATAATCATAAAACCCTTTCCAGGTTTGTATCCCTATGCCAACCAACATCAAGACAAACAACATCATTCCAGGGATCAGTATCAATGCAATCAATTTTGAAAGCATTGGTATCCAGTTCGGGACTGGATGTGCATCCATAATGCTATCAGCTTTTAGCTCTCTTTCTTTCCATATGATTTGGCCAGAATAAAAAATAATTAAAATAAGCATGAACAGATCAAAGCTACCCGTCAAGGAACCAAGAACTCGGTATGTTACAGGTAATATCTCAATACCATTGATGCTATCTCCAGCCCATTCATTCATTATCAAAAAACAAATTGCTGTAAATAATATTCCTTTAAAATAAGGATCAAGGAAGGCCCTTCTAACCTCCAGAGTGACTTTAGTCCTGAACTGTTTTAAAAGCGTTACTTGGTTAAACGTTGGTTTATAAGGAGTTGATTTTGTATGAACTGGATCTTTTTCGCTTTTATCTAATGATTTCTTTTTCTTTGATTTTCCAACTACGTGAGAAAATTCAAATCTTTTCATTCCTATAAAAAGAAAAAGCACACCCATAGAAATCCAGATGATACGGTTCAACAGCAACCAGTTGTCAACTGGGATGAGGAGTGTATTCTTTTCAGCAGGTGTCCAATAGCGAGTTGCATCCGAGACCGCATTGTCACCAAATGGATCTATTAGTGCAGCAAGCCATCGTGTATCAATGTCAGAAAGAAGCGAACCAGCAATGATGTATCCAAAAAATAGAACAATTGCACCTAAATAAGTTGGCAACATTCTTCTTGTGAGTATTGCAAGTGCAAAAATGATACTGCCAATGAAGAATACATTAGGAACCACAAAAACTATAAATGGCTGTAAATAAGCATCAAATCGAAATGGCCCAATCCCTTCCTGATCAAGGTATGGCATTAAAAAACCGATAAATAATCCAATAGATGCTGTCATTTGGACCATAATGTTCAGTACAAGTGCGCCACCAAATCTTCCAATATAATATGAGGAAGGTTTAATTGGTTTTGTGAAAAACAATGGATGCATGTTAGTCTCAAAATCTCTGTACGCAGCATTACCAAAAATAGCCGAACATATTATTGTACCAACAATCGTAAAAAATGACTGAAAACCAGCTATTGCGTATGGTGCATTCCATTTAGTATTGTCCATTACGGCACTTGCACCAATTATAGCACCTCCCAAAATATTTACAATCAAAAAAGAAATGCTAAAAAATATGAGACAATAAACCCAGAACGATATCTTTTTTAGGCCTGATTTAACCTCAAAGCGTAGTATGTTCATCAACATATATCTTTTCCCTAGATCTCAAAATTATTTATGGTTGCAAAGTATAGATCCTCAATCTCTGCCTCATTGAGTGTGAAACCATTCATTGGTTCAACATTTGATAATAGGCGTACTTTAACTTTCCCCATGTATAGTCTCGAGGATATGAGCCTTTCATCATCTTTCAAACTCTCAGCAACATCTTTTTCAACCAATCCTTGCCAAACTTTTTCCTCAAGCTTTTTAATTAGTTCCAATGGCTTACCAGCAAGTTTTAATTCTCCATTCAATATGATGGCCATGTCATTACAGAGGTCGCTTACATCATCAACAATATGTGTTGATAAAATAACCACTACATTTTCCCCAATTTCGCTTAGAAGATTGTGGAATCGATTACGCTGCATTGGATCTAACCCAGCTGTTGGCTCATCAACAATGATTATCTTTGGATCGCCTAGTAATGCCTGTGCAATACCAAATCTTTGTTTCATCCCACCAGAGAATGTCCCAAGTTTTTGGTCTTTAGATTCCCACAAATTCACTTGATAAAGCAAGGAGTCTACCTGCTCTTTTCTCCTCTTAGCATCTGTGATTCCCTTCATCACAGCCATGTGATCCAGAAGGTCAATTGCAGATACTTTGGGATACACACCAAACTCCTGTGGTAAATAGCCCAACATCTCTCGCAGTCCCTGTTTATTTTTTTCCACATCTACATCTCCGAGCAAGATGGTACCACTGTCTGCATCCTGTAAAGCGGCGATAGTCCTCATTAGAGTGGATTTTCCTGCTCCATTTGGACCAAGTAATCCAAAGATTCCATTACCAATCTCTATGGAAACATTTTTCAATGCTTGCACACCATTGGGATAAGTTTTTGAAATATTATTAATATTTAGTTTCATACTAGTCTCATATTACCTTTTATTATAAATTGAATAAATCACTGAACTTAAAAATATTACTGAGTTTTAATCCTTTTCATCGCTTTCTATCTCTATCCGCTCAAAATCTTCAGGTATTGTAAAAGTTAATGGGTCAAATGACAATGCATAAAGCTCTCTGATTTCAAAAAGTGCGGATTGAACCCAACCATTATTAGAGTCAATGCCCATCTTAGCCATTACTATGATCTCATCTGATTTTTTTATAGTATAAGAAGAGTCAACTCCGAGAATGAAATCTTGAGAAGAAAATTTTACACTATCAATAAAATTAATTAACTCATTATTTTCTTCTGATATTGATGAGATGTATGCATAAAGTGAATCTCTGAGAGGTAGTTCATCCACTACCCACTCTTCAATAATCATTTTATTATTTTTTGTAGATATAGTAGTTGTCCATTTTTTTGTCCTAAATCCGTTGATCTCCTCAATGCTTTCATTCAATGTTCTTTCTATTCTAGGAGGAGCATCATCGTCTTTAAAAATATCATTAGCAATTTTAATAAACCAATATTTCTTTCCACCTTTCTGTGTGTTGGAATCTTCCTCCTCTGTTTTAATTGTTACGGAAACATCTTCATTATCTTTTTTTTCTTCTACTTCCTTACCTGATTCATCACCCCAATTCATATCAGCAAACAGAGGATCTTCACCAGGAGGAGTGACCCAATACCTTTTTCGTTTTACATTATATCCTAAAAAGTTTTCTGTTCCAGGAACCTTTATAAATCCTCTCTGACCGCCAAATATTCGAAAGATCCATCTCTTAGGGTTTAGTTGACCATTAAACTTTCCGTATCCAGGTGCGGCTGTAATTTCTGAAACGGTTTCTATTTCTCCTCCCCAATCCACATCAATTGTATACGCAACCACATATTTTACCTGCATGTCTTGCGCTATTATAAAAGAGATAAGTGGAGCTAGTATCAGATATCTCATAGATCAAATGATTTTAAATGATAGTTTTGCTATATTAGAAATTGAAGCTTCAATCGCATCTCCAGGATGTATCATACCAACACCCGATGGTGTGCCTGTAAAAATTAGATCGCCTTGGGATAAAGGGATGTCTGCTGACATCTCACACAGTATCTCTTTTGGAGACCAGATCATTTCTGAACAATTTCCAGACTGTTTAAGTTCTCCATTCACATTCAGTGTTAGTTCCAGATTGGATAGATCCTCTGACTTATTCATTGGTACTATATCGGAAATAGGTGCACTCCCAAGGAAGTTTTTTCCACTAAACCAAGGCTTACCCTGTTCCTTGGCTAAACCTTGAATATCTCTTCGAGTTAAGTCAACTCCAACAGCAAAACCAAAGATTGATAAGCTCTCACCGATAGCAATGACAAGCTCAACTTCATGTTGTAAGTCATTAGTCCCATCAGGATATTTCACATCACTTGTTGTCAGTGTCCAGGTTGGTTTTGTAAAGATAAAGGGTGGCTTCCTTTTATCAGCCCCCATTTCTTTGGCATGTGCAGAATAGTTTCTGCCTACGCAATACACATGATTAACAGGATATTTTTCATCAGAACCCATGATATTTAGCAAGACTTGTTCTGTTGGTTTAAATGGAAAGTGTTTCATACGGTGAACAATATGAAACGCATTATATTATCGTAGTCAGATGTTTCATACTGAACTGTCTTTGCATCAATTAGTTTGGCACCTTCATAATGCGACGCCCTGTATGCCACTTGTTGTTTTATGAATCGAATACGTAATAGAAATGATTGCGGGTGCTTCCAGGTACAGTTCTGCAAATTTCCTTTTAATGCTTTAGCTACTTTTTTTCTAATTATAACTCTGGACTCTTCAGGCTGGATACTTATGGTAGAATCACCCACCCCTACCATGGTCGCATGTGTAGTCGTATTCGGAGAGACACCCAACACCTCCTCGCAGAGACCAGCATCTCCAGAGACAAACGCTAGAGGTACACCAAGCTTTGCTGCAATATTTCCATGCAGAAGAAACTCAGAGGCTTGTTGATCATTAATGTAAATACTGTCTATCTTTGCTGAGGACATAGTGTGCGCTAATGGATTCCCCCCATGCCCTGCCATAGAATGATATCCAACCATCAATAATGCATCAAAACTTTCATCCAGTTCTTGGACCATCGAATAAGGGTGGCCGCTCCATCCTCGAATCAGTCTTACGTTAGCAGGTAACTTTTCTGCTAGAATATTTCGTCCGGAATAGTGCGCATCCTTGACCCAAATTTCTTTGGCACCTACATCAACAGCACCATTACATGCTGCAAGAACCTCTTCGGTCATTCTCTCTTGAAATTGATTGTAGGCTGATGGCTTATCGTGCTCGACCTCATCCCAGTGGGTAACACCTGTAATGCCTTCCATGTCCGCACTTATATATACTTTCATTTAATCCCTGTTATATTCTATTGAAGATAACTATGTACAAATGGAAATGAAAGCTATCTAGATTTACATAGGATTCATTTACAAGTCATTGACCAACGATTGCCTCATTTCATCTTTGACTGAGACAGAGTGAATGTAATTATTATAGTCAATAACTATGTTGGCATTTTGAGATAAATCAGCTAATTGATTTTTTTGATCTTCGCTGAAGTGAAATTGTACGTAGTGAACTGAACTTATTTTATCTTCTTCTTCTCTACCTTCTTCAAATTTTGCAAATACCTTTTTATCACCAATTTTAAAGTAAAGATTATCCCCATCGGTAAGTCCAATAAAGTCATTTAAAACTGATTTTATTTTCCTCTCGTCTGTGATCTCTATAAACAAGGTTGCACTGAGACCACCATTAGGTGGCATTATAGAATTATAAACCTCTATCTCTTCTTGGATTTGCTCATCATGGACCAGACGCTCCGCCCTCATTATTTCTTGAATTTGAAAACTTAATGTCTTCTCATTCTCGAAAACCATTGTAACATTTGGCCCAAGCGCAACTCGCCTATTTACCTTGTAATCGATTATATCTTTTCTATATTTGTGCCTAATTTTTTCATATTCGATAATATCCATTAGTGATTCTTTATTAAGTGTTTTCATGGTTGATTCCTTAATCATTGTTTAACCCGTATGCTTTGTGCAATTCAAGTACAGGGTGAGATGGCATGACCTCACCATTACTAGCCTGATTTAATTGATGACTAGCAAGGGAGCAGTCAGAGCATGCTACGTCAGATTCTTTTTGGCTCATATCGTTAACACATCTTTCTGCAACCTTCATTGACTCATCAAAAAATTCTGATTTCATTCCCCAGCCTCCATCCATTCCGCTACATCGATTAATGAGATTTACTTTTGTATCAGGTACTAACCGGAGTATGTCTCTGCCCTTGAATCCCATTTGCTGTGCCTTTAAGTGGCAACTAACGTGGTAATTGACTGTTCCAATTTTTTCTTTGAAATCTTTTTTTAACTTATCCTGCTTATTCAGATAAACTAAATATTCTGATATGTCGAAAGTATTTTCTGATATCAACTGAATTTTTTCATCAAGACCAAGATAATCAGGGTATTCTTTCTTTAGGGTCATGCTACAGGTCGGAGGACCGGTGACGATTATTTTGTAACCGTCTTTAACCCACTTGTGTAATTCATCTACATTAGGCTGGGCTTGCTTTTCAAAACCATTAAAATCACCAGGACTCAAATATGGAGCACCGCAACATTGTTGCTTCGGGTATATGCATTCAATTCCATTATACTCTAAAATTTCAACAGATGCTTTCCCGAGTTCAACATCGTGAGAATTGGTAAAACAAGTACCAAATATCACTACTTTTTCAGCAGAGTCTCCTTGCAGGCTTTTATGTGAATTGAACCATTTTTCGAAAGTGTTTGTTTCAAATTTGGGCAAATCCCTTCTGGATGATATACCAATTAGCTTATCGAGGAACCATCGTGTAATTGAAATTCTATTAACAAGGTTGATAACTGGTCCAAAAATAGAACCGAGTTTTCCTGTGAAATCTGTATTTGATAAAAATCTGTCGCTAACTTTCACCCCTCTTTCCTTTGTCCGTATAGCCTGAGCTCTAGTCATTAACTTTGGAAAATCTAGCTGAAACTCATGCTCCTTACCCGGAGTATATGGACAGACGGGATCACAGAGTTTGCATTGGTAGCAAAGGTCGACCACTTCCCAGCGTTCCTCTTCATTAAGATCAGTGACTTCTCCTCGGAATTCAACTTCGATACTTGCCTCAGATGCGTGCTCCCCTTCAGGAAGGTCAAGGTATGTATCTTTTTCTTCTTCTTTGCCAACTCTTCCAGCTTCCTCCGCAATCTTTCTCTTTCTTGTACCTGCATTATCAACAGAATTAAAAAGCGAAGGAAAAGAAGGACATAAATTGAAACATAGTCTACATCCAATACATATATCATATACCCTATCCATTTCCTGGTAGAGTGATTCCTTGTCCCAGTAAAGCGGATTTCTTATGTCATAAATGGTGTTGTCAGTGTTGGAATGGTCCAGCATCTAATGTGTAATCCTTATAAATAAAGTTAAAAATATGAATCTGGGTAGTTGGCTACCCAGATTCGTAGTAGGTTTTTCTTTAAAGAGTATCTAAAGTCTCCTGAAATTTTCCTGCGTGAGACTTTTCTGCTCTGGCGAGAGTCTCAAACCACTCAGCTACCTCATCAAAACCCTCTTCTCTAGCTGTTGCTGCAAATCCTGGATACATTTCTGTATACTCGTAGGTTTCTCCAGCCACTGCTGCCTTAAGATTGTCTTCAGTTTCGCCAATTGGTAATCCTGTTCCAGGATCTCCAGCTCCACCCTTTTCCATGAACTCTAGATGACCAAATGCATGGCCTGTCTCTCCGTCAGCAGTGTTTTTAAATACACCAGCAGCTGTAGGATAACCTTCAATATCTGCCTGACGTGCAAAATAAAGATACCTTCTATTCGCTTGAGACTCACCGGCAAAAGCGGCCTTTAGATTCTCATGTGTTTTACTTCCTTCTAAGGACATTATGTACTCCTTTATTAGTCGTGTTTATTGCATATTCCGATAAGAGTTATTTCTACATCGGATACTTCAAAATTATGTTTGCTTTTTACCATTTTTTTCAAATCATCATTAGGTAACTCAATATCAACCATACTACCACAGCTTGTACATTTCATGTGGTCATGTGGATCTTTGTTCCAGTCATACCTTGCTGATGATCCATCTTGTATTGTTCTTATGACACCTTGCTTTGTCAACTGCTTCAGGTTCCTGTATACCGTTCCCAAACTAATGTTAGGAAGGTTTTTTTTTGCTTTAGCGTAAACCCAATCTGCTGTTGGATGGGAATTAGTGGAGAAAATAATTTCCCTTATAACTTCTCTTTGATGGCTGTATCTCATATTCAAAATTAAACAGTAATAATTACTAATACTAGTTAAAAATTATAAGTTATATATAAATATTACTGCCTAACTTTAACAGATTATATCAACTAAAATCAAAAGGAATAATTAAATGTTAAATGTAAATGATACTGCACCTGATTTTACTTTGAAAAACACAGAAAAAGAGGATGTTTCTTTATCTCAGTTCAGTGATAAAACAGTGGTATTGGCTTTTTATCCAGGCGCGTTCACAGGCGTTTGTGACGCCGAAATGTGCACTCTTCAAGATAACTTAAAAACTTTTAATGAATTAGATGCCACAGTTTTGGGCATAAGCGTGGACTCTCCTTGGGCTAATGGTGGATTTTCCAAGCAATATAACCTAGAATTTGAACTTTTATCTGATTTTAATCGGGAAGTCGTTAGAGAGTATGATGTTCTTTTTGAAGGTTTAGGTGGTATCGAGGGGTACAAGTGCGCCAATAGAGCTGTTTATATTGTTCAAGACGGTGTTATCAAATACGCTTGGGGGGCTTACCCTAATCCAGGTGTTGAACCAGATTATGATGAAATAAAAAGCACGCTCCAAAACCTATAATACATCAATCAGGAAAACCCCTCATTTGAGGGGTTTTCTTTTACACTAAAGTATTCATTTAGAACCCCTCGCCCAACTACGCCGAAGATAACCAAAAGACCTCCCAATTTAGCCGTGCTCGTCATCGTTTCACCTATGAAGATAAGCGCAAGAATAGGATTTAATATTGGTTCTATAACCGTGTAGATGATTGCATCCAAAGCTGAAACGCGTTTTATAGCAATACTATAAAGTACATATGCCAGACCTAGTTGGAAAAAACCAAGAAAAATTATATAAGCCCAATTAACAGGCTCATATTTCACTCCATTATAATAAAATGGAGAGCATACTAAAAAGGTAATGATATTGCCGACTAAGACTGAATCAATCGGATTATCATTTTTTTGTTTTCGCATGTAGATTGTTAGTCCTGCAAAGCCTACACCAGATAACAAAGCTAAAGCATTGCCCCAAAGCTGTTGAAAACTTAATTCTTCTAAGAAAAAGCAGACCAGACCGGTCAAAATAATTATAATTGCAATCCAATCTATTTTTGTAGATCGCTCACCAAGGATGTAGTAGCCAAATAGTGCTACGTAAACCGGAGCAGCATATTGAATTAAAATGACATTTCCTGAACTTGTTAGTTTATTTCCAACAACGAAACATATTACCATCAACGCATAGCAAATGGCTCCAGCCCATGTATTTTTCCCAAACCGAAAATTTTTTGGTCTACTATAGAAAAATATAATGATTGCAGTAAATCCACTTCTCAATCCTGCTATAACTAAGGGAGGCCATGGAATCACCTTAATAAGAAAGCCTCCTGTACTCCATATAATTCCAGTCAGGAGTAAAAGCCCTATTGCGAGACCGCGACTCACACTAGATCCTTCAAATATGGTTTTGATAAATGACCAACTATTGCAAGGAAAAGAACACTGATTACAATAGTCATTACCGAAGTAGAGCTATAGGAAATAAGCGTCACCCCCAATGCTGTTCCAGCAGCTGGGGGGTGCTCAAGGTCTAGAACAACCATAAACAGAATGGTTATGCCAACTGATAACGAAAACCACATTACTTTGAAAAAAACAACATCCATAAATGTGAAAACTGCAAAACATGAACCAATAAAAAAGCCTAGAAAATGCCCACCAATAATACGCTTTGGTTCAGCAGCAATATTATTTGGCATTGAAAAAAGCAATAAACGCAGTTGCACCAATGCTGGCTATAATTACCGGACTATTAGATAAAGTTATCGTAATAAAAAAAACAGTGGCAGCCGGATATGAGCTTTGAAGTAGATATCTTCTCCAATGCCTTGGGAATTTTGAATCTATCTCCAACAATCACCTTTAAAATAAAAAAAGCCCCCTAAATAAAAGTAGGAGGCTTTGAAAATTATAATTGAAAGAATCAGCTAAAAGCCAGCTACTTTCGCAGATTTTTTATAAAGCTGGAAAACAAGATGCCACCCCAGTATAACCATACCCATTAACAGAATCCAAGAATATTCTGCAGGAATTCCCAACGTTGTAGGCGCAGTGACATGATGCTGATTATGCATTGTCCAAATTAGAGGAACAGACATGTATGTGTTGTGCTTTGACCTTAAACCTGCTAGCGCAAGAAGATCTGCATCAGGCGCTTCACCATTTTTGATAGCATTAATTATTTTTTGTTGAGCAGGCCAGATTCTGAACCAGACATTGAACGCCATATTGGTTCCAAATAATGCTCCCAGGTGCATATTGTAGGATCTATAACTAAACCCTGCCCATTCTTTCATTACTACTACAACGATTACAATGAGAATAAAACTTGTTATGGTTGCCGCTCTTACATTAGATGCTAATGGAGACTTGTAGAGTGCATCATAGGCAAAAACACCAAGGAATGTTACAGCTACCATCGAAAAGAATTCCAGACCATAACCACTAGTGTCTGGATCATCAAATGTAAGTCCTCCATGGTAGTAGACAACACCCATAAGTACAAGGCCAGTTGCCCATGTCCAAGCGGCTCCCATTCTAAACCAATAAAGAGCCCTTGGCATTAGCTCAGGTACAACTTTTTTCTTTGTGTCACCATCCATAGTTGGAGCAAAAGCAGTATTAACAAAGTTAAAAAAGTATAGCAATCCTATCCACATTATACCTGCAACTACATGTAGCCATTTAAATATCGGATGTATTAATTCCATGATTTCCTCAATTATCTTTTAAAATGTATACTATAAAATATGACAATAAACTAAAAACTTGCTAGCTTTATCCTTCTCTCAAATTATATGCGCTATGAACTCTATCAATCGATACCATAAATGATGCAATTCTCATAGCAACACCCCGTTCCTTTTTCATAGAATAAACCTCATGGAATGCACGCACCATCTTGTCTTCAAGTTTTTTGTTTACCTCATCCTCAGTCCATTTGAATTGCTGCAGATTTTGAACCCATTCAAAGTAGGATACAGTTACACCTCCAGTATTTGTTAGAATATCTGGAATAACTGGAATACTTCGTTTATGTAAACTTTTTGCTGCATCACCAGTAACCGGACCATTAGCTGCTTCTACAACCACCTTACAGTTTAATGTGTCTACATTTGATTCGTTAATCGCACTACCTAATGCAGCAGGAATTAGGAAATCACACTCAAGAGCAAGGAGCTCCTCGTTGGTAATTTTCTTACCCTGTTCAAAACCATCTATCGTTCTGTTTTTATAGTTGTGATCAAAAAGTGATGGAATGTCAAGCCCATGAGGATCAAATAGCCCACCTGTTACATCACTCACAGCAATTATCTTACAACCATATTCATGCAGGAATTTTGCTGCATAGGAACCAACATTACCAAATCCTTGAATAACTATTTTTGAATTTTGTAAATCTATATTCCATTTTCCTGCTGATTCTCGAGTAATAATGGCAGTTCCTTTTCCAGTGGCAGCCTCACGACCCTCTGATCCTCCTAACTCTAATGGCTTACCAGTTACAATTGCTGGTGAATACCCATGTATCTGGCTGTACTCATCCATAAACCAACTCATTACCTGGGCATTTGTATTTACGTCTGGAGCAGGAATGTCAACATTGACACCGATGATAGGATCAATAGCTCTAAAGAATCGTCTGGACATTCTTTCTAGTTCAGTTTTACTAAATTTTGTTGGATCAACTCCAATGCCTCCTTTACCCCCTCCATAAGGGATGTCTAAGAGGGAAGTCTTCCAGGTCATAAGAGTTGCAAGTGACCGTACCTCATCAATATCTACATGCTCGTGATACCTGATACCCCCTTTAAATGGACCTCTTGTATTATTATGCTGTACTCTAAATCCAATTACACTATCTAACTCACCATTATCGCGCCTGAAAGGAACTTCAACTGTTAGTTCTCTATCAGGTATTTCTAAAGCTCTAGCGATATTTAGTTTTAATCCTAATTCTTTGACCGCATTATCATATGCGTATGACGTTGGGTTTGAACTTGATGACATATTATTTCCGTTTGTTTAATTTGTTCACAAATCTAAAAATGATTGATCAAACTACAAATGATCTTCATCAATTTTTAAAAATTAAAAAACTTTATCGTATTCGTTAAACTTTTAAGATCCAATAGTATTACTATTTTACAATCAATATTGGGCAGTTTGATTTTTGCATTACGTTAAGTGGTTTACTACCAACAAAAAATTTTGCAATTGGCGACTGTGTGGATGCACCCATAATTATAATATGATCCTCCCCAGCCATTTCTATTATTTTCTCGACAGGTTTACCAATTTCAAATTTTGTTTCAGACTCCACTCCGCATCTTCGCATCATTTTGGATGCATTTTCTGATGATTTCATATGTGACTTATTAACATTCTCTTCTTCGCTTACGGTAAGGATTTCGACCTTGATACCAAATGCTTGTGCAACTCTTACTCCATACTTTACAGCCTTTTTGGTACCTGGAGAATTATCAACCGCTAAAAGAATTTTATAGTCAATGGTTTTATTAAAATTATTCACCACAAATATTGAGCTGTTTATATATTGAATCATATCATGAGACATACTGCGTTTGGCACTGCCTCCAATAATTGTGAGATCGTATTCATATGCATCGACCTCTTCTCTTAGTTCTTTTATTATATCTCCATTTCTAAGTATCAAAGATAAATTTTCAGCAGCCGATCCTTTAAGCAATACCTCTGCACGACCAGAATCGTTTTCAATTAGGAGATTTTTTGGAAACCCATCACTTGTTGTTCGCTCTTCTATAAATTTATTTTTTGAAAGATATCCGAATGCCCACTCAAGGACATCAACACCAGGCCTATCGATATCCCAGGTTTCCATGAGTTCATTGGCAAGAGAAACATCTTTCATGCTAAACTCACTTATCTTTTGTCCCACATCAACGATAGTAGTTGATGCCTTAAGAACACGGGCAATATTCATACCCACATCTAAGGTTGATTCTGAATATTCTTTGCTGCTTATTGCGATTAGTATTTTCATATTAACATTGGCCAATAAAATGTAGAGACGATTAAAAGTAGAAGAACAGAAATAATAAATAGTTTCCAACCTGCCTTAAAATAATCACTAGAAGTAATTAACCCAGTAGAATGTATAATCATGCAGGTAGGTGAAGCCACAACAGTTAGATATGCAAATGCTGATGCAATAGAGGTCATAATCCCCATGATAATGGGGTCACCCCCCATATCTAGAATGATTGGGCCGAGAACAGCAACCGTTGCTGCATTGCTCAATAAATTAGTCAATAGACCTGTTACGATTACCGAAACAAACCATCTAACGATTGCTATATCTTTGAAAATAATATCTAAATAATGTAGTGTTTGCTCAGCTACCCAAAGTGCAGCTCCAGTCTCTTTCATTTGTATACCCAGTGATATCGCTGATCCAAATAACAATATAACACCCCAGTTAGTACTTCTATTTATTTCGCTCCACTCAATTAATCCAAATGATAGGTATAAAAAGACCCCACTGAGTGCAACTATTCCGAGGCCCACTATTGGACTCACAAAAATCCATCCCAAGAAAACAAGGAAAAAGATTCCTATTGCTAGTATTTGATTAGCAGTTAGTCTACCTGTTTTTGCGACCTTGACTTTTAGTTTCCTAACGGAGGAGTCCATGATTTTTTGTTCAGGGGTGAAGGTATACCACAAAATTGAGGTAACGATTGGGATTTCAATTAAAAGCATTGGATAAGCAAATTTCATCCAATCAAGATAGGAAATGGTTCCCATTCCAAATTCAGAGATATATCCAATCATGATGACATTTCGACCACCACCTGAGGGAGTACCTATTGAACCAATTGCACATCCATAGGCTATTGAAAAAAGTAATAGCGAGGACATTTTAGTAGCTTTGTTTGTACTTAAACCAGCATTTCGAATTAAGGCTAATGCCACTGGTAGCATCATTGCCGCTACTGTATGCTCTCCGATGAAAGAAGATAAAAAAGCAGATATTGTTACAAATCCTAATACTATTCTCCAGGTTTTGTTTCCAGTTACATTAATTACACTCAGTGCAAGTCGCTTATCAAGACCTTGATTAACAAGGGCAACCGCAAGCATTAGGGAACCCATAATAAAAAAAACAGCATCGCTCATGAACGATGAGGCTACTCCATCTGCATCATCCACTCCAAGTATAACCTCCATTACAAGTATCAATATTGCTACTGCTGGAAGGGGAATTGATTCACTAATGATTAAAATAAGAGCAACCCCCACAATGATTAATGTACGATGGCCCTCTGGAGATAATCCCTCTGGAGAAGGAAAATAAAAGAAAGAGATGCTCAGTAGAAAAGCTAAAATGAGCCATTTTTTTCTGGTGATCCAGAATAAGATATTTGAGATAGAACGTGCTGAAAAACCAAACATTGGTATTCAGAATTTATAGATTAATATATCACAAAGAACATAATCGCTTTTATAATTAAACTAAACGAAACTAATAATGAAATTTTTAAACTGGCTTAACCTATTTACCTTTTCAAAAATTTATTTCAATAAGATCATCTTTTTAGTTTTTACAAAATTACCTGCCTGGATTTTACAAAAGTAAACTCCTGCTGACACAGACTGACCTTTATCATTGACAGCATCCCATCTCGCATAATAATAACCAGCACTCTTAATCTCATTTACTAACGTTTTTATTGGATTACCTGAAATATCAAAAATACTTATCTTAACGATTACTTTTTCAGGTACATTATATCTTAAGGTTGTTATTGGGTTAAATGGATTTGGATAATTTTGATGCAACAAATATTGATTTGGCATATTCTCATTATTTGATCCAAGAATAGTATTACTAACATATATGTAATTTTGAAAATTTAGATTAGCTAAATCATTTGGACCAAGATTTGTAACCGCCCCTAGGTCATCTTCTAAAATAATTCTAATATTCCAATTTCCTTCGGTTGTTGCCATAGGTATTTCTATTGTGCTGGTAATTGAAGAAGACATTTCACCTTCGTCAAAGAATCCTGAACTTTCTAATATTTCTCCGCCATTTGGAGGACCTCCATTAATAATTAATCTTAAAATATAACTGGATAAATAATCATCACTATCTTCAGCAGTTAATACAAAACCAATTCTTACTGATTCTTGACTAGTGTTTACCGTATCACTGTAAATTGAAAAGTTAATCAATGATGGACCAGAGGTTCCTGCAGAGCAATCCTCTGGACAATTATCTTCTGTTTCTGGACCACCGCAAATACCATCTCCACAGCATGGATTTCCAGGTGGTACTTCATTGCAATCTGGTACGTCTCCTCCACCTGCATTATTAAAATCGCCTTTCAAGCATCTAGTGAAAAATGGAAATTCATCTGTAACCATATAATAATATATACCATTAGGAAATTCTGGAGTTACTCCTATTCTACCATTACATTCATCTAAATCTCCATAGCCTTCTTCAAATTCAAAATCTTGAGTGAAAGCACCCATTGGAATAGGTAGATTTGGATTTGTTGTTCCTTGGCCTGGCCCACCTACTAAAGCCGTTAATGTATCTGGACGACCTTGATCAGGGTTTTCCTTTAATTTCCAACTAGGCTGTAGAGAGATGAGTTCACTCGTAGAATCATTTGGGTCTGAGTAACCATATCTAGCATAGACGGGAAAACCATCTGAAGCCCATCCAACTAAGGTCATACCTTGATTATCTCCCAAAAAGTCAATTAGAAGCTCTGGTATTCCATGATAATGATATTGACCGTTGGGCTGTACATGAGCATGGTTCATATCGTCTCCGAAATCAAATGTTTCATGACCTAGAGCTTCTATATTCCAATTTCCTTGTCCTTGAGCAAGGCTACATTCTCCTTCATCATTACACCTCCCTGCAGTCCCAGGATCAAATTTTACACTATTGATTGCATATGCAATAGCTCCTGCTGGTCCACCTACGGGTTCACCATTCTCTGATACGATTGTTGGGCAAAGAGAAAAAACTTCATTTACATTTTGTTCACTTATTGAATTGGGATTATTTGCATTAGGGAAGGTTCCAACTTCATGGTTCGGGATACCATTCCCAGAGATGATTCTGTTTACATCGTTTGATGTCCAATTAAAAATACTATATGCATTGACCGATTCGTCATCGTTATAAATTTCTTCGTTAATATTATCTAATACTCCAATTGTAGAATATTCACCATCCTCACATTGAGCAAATATTAAATTAAAGTAAACTGTAATAGCAATTATAAGAACGAACTTAATTTTATATTTTTGAATAATCATTGTAGATAATAGACAGACCAATGTAGGAAAAGTTATTTTTTTTTAACAAAATATAGGTCTTTCTATTTAAGGAGTCATTCGAAAATCCTGCCTTCAAATTATGACCTTAGTTTGACCTTTAATGATGGCCAGTAATAGGTCCCAAGGCAAAAAATTATCTCAAAACCAATAAACATAAATAGATTTCTTGCTACCCCATCATCAAACCCATAGCTATGCAATCCTACCTGAAGAAGGTTGACCCCAAACCAGGCAAGGGCAACAATTATATTATTTAATGCCATACCCAATGCAAATTCCTTAGGTTTAGCTAATCCAGACAGTCTCATGTGAATCATCATTAACTGCCAAAGCACAATCAATAATGCGCCATTTTCTTTGGGATCCCAGCCCCAAAATCTACCCCATGATTGATCCGCCCATATTCCACCAAGTATGGTTCCAAATAAAGTAAAAAATAATGCCAAGAGGGTAATCCCAAACAAATTATTGAATATGCTTTTTAATGAGGCACTATTTACCCCTCTTATTTCTTGAATCAAATACAAGTGCCCAACGCAACCAGCCATCAATGATGCACCATAGCCAATTGTAATAGTTGTAACGTGCGTCGCTAACCAAAAATTTGAATTTAGTACAGCGACCAGCATCCCCAATGTGTCACCATCTGCGGCATAGCTAAACCCAACATAGTGCAGCACAGACCCGCTGACTGATCCAACAAAGATACCAAGACCGTCTTTTCGAAAATATTCAAGTAGAACCGCAAGTGTCATGATAATTAGTGAGACAAAAATAACCGATTCATACAAAGTTGTAACTGGCGGTCGCTCCATTATCTGCATTCTCAAGAAAATTCCATATCCATGCATTACCGTGCCAGAAATCAAAAGCAAATATGCAACTCTGTTTAATAGGATAGGCTTGATCATCCAACTGATTGATAAAAAGATAAACGATAACAAGTATAATCCAAGGCTGATATAAAATAGGTTCACTCTATTCATCCAGGTCTCTTTTTTTAAGTTATCAACCTTAACATTGATGCCTTGAAAAGTGGACAAAGCCATCTCATACCGGTTAAGAGCTGAACTCATTTCTAGATCATTTCCAGCTAAGCGATTTGCGAGATACATCTGCAACGAATTAAGAATTGCTTCTTGATTTTCATTAGCAGGAATTCCCTTCAGGATAAAATCAAATGGTGAAAGCCATTCCCCCGATTCTGAATTATCGCTTGGTGGTATAAATTTCAAAGCTTTGAGGTAGCTTATTTCTTCAAACCTGAGAATGTTTCTACTTATTTCGTACAATTGTTTTTCATATACAGTCCTATCGCTGGCATCTTTTTGATCAATCATTTCGAGCATAGATGATTGTTCGCTTAGACCAGGTGTAATTTGGTTAAAACTATATTTATGTTCGTTTGTCCAATCGAGAAACAAGCTAGATGTAACTTCTGGATTACGGATATTGAATATTTTTTGGTCCCTGCCATTTTCTGGGTCAAGAATGAGATTTATGATCCAATCTGTTGCGCCCATGTCTAGTTCCTTGATAGAACGTTTGCCATAGAATGCTAATAAATGATTGCGAGCGAATGTGTCAAGAGGCTTAATCCTACCTTCATCCTGTAGAGGGATATCGCCAATTTCAAATCCTGATAGACTTTGTGCACAAATTATGACAAAGAATAATGTTGCTTTTAATAGTTTGGTCATAATTGTGATTACTTTTTACTCTTAAGTGTTGATGGAATGCTCATGAGTAGATGGATTAGTAATCCTATGCTCATTATGATACTTGATATATAAGGAAACAATCTTCCATAGTTTTTTACTGTAGCCAGGACAGTTGTCTCTTTGTCTAAACCATCTATAAATGAGGCCTGATAAAATGTATAATTTTGATGTCTTAGTGGCTCATTCATTTGAATCAAAATTCTTCTGGGAATGGAGTTCTCAATTAAGTTGACCTCTGAGCTGTAGCTTTTTGCTACATTGGTACCAGGATGCATTATTTTTTCAAAGTCTAGTAAGCTTATTGAAAAAGGAAGATAGGTTCTTTTGCGCCTAAATTCCGTAAAGTGGAGATCTCCGTTTATCTGAAATGTATCAGGAGTCTTTTGACCAAGAAAAATTCCATAGATACCATCTTTCTCACTGCCAAGTCCAGATAGTTTGATAATAATACCTGGCCGATTTTGAGTTGCTTCTTTTTCAGGTCGCAGGGGTAATAAAACAAACTCCTTTAAAAAACCTTTATAGATTTTTTCCGCGGGAGAAATTCTGCTCTCAATTCTCACATTTTCCATATGGCTAATGATATCAATTTGAATCCCAAAATCTTCATATGTAATTGAATTGCCATCATTTAAAAGAGGTGCATCAAATACCGTATACTCTAGACTATCATCACGGGAGGTATTCACAAATGCTAATTCCATATCAAAGTAGTCATCAACGTGATTTGAGGTTTCTCCTTCTGCTATAACCATATTCCCTTCAGAGCTAAACAATGCCGTTAATCCACCGCCAAGGAGAAGAAGAAGGCCACCAAGGTGGACAATTATGATACCTGTCTTCTTTACCTTCCAAAGATTTTTCTTAAAAAGACTTGCTGCAAGGTTAATCGTCATTATCAGTAACACAAGCCTTCCTCCGGGTAAAGGAATAAAGCCTCCAAGTAGAAAGAAATAAGAAGAAAAATATCGCATTTGCGACTCATAGAGGCCAATATCTTTCTGAACGAGGGTACCAAAAAAAACTAGTACGATCATCCATAAAACCGTGTAGGAAAATATCTTTGGACTACTTATCAATTTGGTAAGTTTGTTTTTCATCAACTCGCTTGGCTAAGAGAATTACAAAATTTTAAGAAATTATTTTCGATTTCATTTACACCCGTTGCTGATGAAGAAAGCTTCACAAAGACTGTTCTTTCTTTTAATTGAAAAATAGATGCTAGAATAGCTGTAGTTTGATCTTTATCATTTAGCAATTTGAAATAAGAAAACTCGCCCAAGGATCCAGATTTTTTTACAGAAATTGCATCAATACCAGAGTCGGACATTGACTCTAGACCAATCTGACCCAACCATCTATTGACATTTAATGTGATTCCTCCGCTGGATCCACCAAAAGTAGTTACGGAAACATCACCTGAACCTTCAGAAAATGGCGTGTTAAAGCTTGCTAAACGCATTGAGTGACCATCTACCTGAATCCAACTTTCAGGCATTTCCCAAGTAACAGAGAATTCTACGTTTGGCTGGACTTCTTCTATAATTGGTTTTGAGTCAATCTTTGGAAGTCTATATGTCCTTACATATTTATCTTTTTCACATGATACAAAGATAAGAAGTAAAGATGCTAAATGTGTAAGCCACTTAAATATCGAAAACATACCGTTCATAACGCCTAAATTTGCAATGATTTATAGACCGATTTCAAACATATTAGAAACTTGTTTGGTGAAAAATACTTCGAAAGCATAGGTTGTTAATAAAAGTATAAAAAGTCTGCTATCGTAAGTACATCAAAAATATCCACTTTAGAATTTTGATTTATATCTCCATAGGTACTTTGTTCTATTACATAGGAAACCAAAATTTCAAGGTCTGAATTATTTACTAATCCATCATCATCTAAATCATAAAATGTGGTAAAATTAAAAATCTTGATAGCAACGGGTCGATGATCTGATACATTGTAATCATATTCACTCCATCCACCATCCATATAATTATCAATCTTGATTGTTTGAGTTTGTATCCTAGTTAAACCATTGAAAATTTCATTTGTTATAAGTATGTGATCAAGATGCGATGGCCAGTTAGGAAAAGACCAGTGTGAACTTGGCCCATTTGCAATTTCAATATCAGAAAAAAAGTAATTCTCTGAATCTTCTAATATATTTTGGAAGACATTATTTGTTGATTCTTCAGCAATGTCATCATTGAGATCACCCAAAACAATAACATTTTGTCCTTGTAGATTATCATCGATATATTGTTTAATTAGATTCATTGCAATGAACCTCCTGTTTTCTTCATCAGAAGCATCGCTAGTGTCAAGCGCTCCATCTCCACAACATTTGAGATGGTTATTTATTAAAAAGTAATTATCTCCCATAAAATTTATATCCATCACCATTGGCGATCTGGGAAATGCACTCCAGTAAGGCGAAGTTGTATATATTTCGTAGATATCATTGATCTCTATTGAACCTGTTTTGTAAATATACGCCAAACCGGCAAACCAAGCTGATTCATAATAGCCAGAGAAATATTGAAGATCATCTAACATTAGGTCGAACATGACTGTATCATCAACCTCTTGAATAGCAATAATATCCAGATCCAAGTTTCTAATGATATCTGAAACATGATTTGAAGTAGTTTGACCATTTTTGGGGAACCATTCTATGTTCCAGGTAGCTATGTCTAGCGAATAATTATCACCAAAATTAATGTCTTCCAATTCCTGGGAGTATGATAAGCCAATTAATAAAAGCACAGATGAAATTTTAGCAAACTTTTTCTTGATGTTGGTTGCTGTACACAAAAGATTTAACAATTTAAAATATACTGGAATTTCAAGAAATGATTCTTGTGGCTAATTAGCATGAATTAGAACAGGTAAGTGATCAGATATGTAGTTGTTATCATAAAGTCTATCATCAATATGGTGAAATGATAGGACTTTAAAATCCTTTGTGAAAATATAGTCTATCCTTTTGTCTATGGGCATGGAGGGGTTAAATGCATTATAAGTTCCAACAGGTCCCTTTGGTTTTTCAATTGATACTTCAAAACTATCATATAGTTTTGTTTTTATTTTTTCGATGGGTGGACTCCCTGGAATTGAATTAAAGTCCCCCATAATAATTACAGGTAGATTTCGATGGTTAAGACTAGCAATTTTTTTCAAAATTAATTCCGCTGACTTCTCCCTTGCTATTGAACCAATGTGGTCAAAATGTGTATTGAAAACCCAGAAGTCTTGTCCTTTTTTCTTATCAAGAAAAAGACCGCAAGTACATATCCTTTCTAATGCAGCATCCCAGCCAACTGATATTTCCCCCGGTGTTTCTGATAACCAAAAGGTGGAGGATTTTTGTAAATCATATCTAGTTTTATTATAAAAAATAGAACAAAACTCCCCCTTATCTTTTCCATCATCTCGCCCAACCCCAAAATAATCATAGTCATCCAAAGCATCATTAATATATTGGACTTGATTTAATAAACCCTCCTGAATACCAATAATTCCAGGATCATATTCATAAATTAATTTGATTACCTCATCTCTACGAATTTCCCAACTATTAACTTTATCCCATTCATTATCATAACGAATATTATAGGACATTATTTTATGAGATTGGGGAAATATTAATGGCGATGTGAAAAGCATTACCAATATTAAAACCAGAACTTGAGAAATTTTATTTTTGTAAGTAAATATTACTTTAGTGATTCTCAACAAGTTACTTTACTCCATTATATTAAATTGAATTCCATTATCCTTTAATCGCTCGGCTAAAACCTCTCCTATTCCAGATGCTGGGGTAAGTACTCCGTATCTTTCTGGCAGTCTATCCTCATCCATTAAGATACTCAAAGCTGCCTCTGTAATCATTGTAGCTGTCGCTAAGTATCCAGGGTCCCCCTCCCCAATAACTTTTAAGCTCATTTTTTTGGTATTATCAATGGCACCAACAATATCAAGGTTAAAATATCCAGACTCTCTCTTTTCTCGAGATGGTCCTTGACCAGGAACTGGAAAAAGGAGTTTTCTAATAACCCAAAGTAAAATACGAGACTTGAGAGTAATTTGTAATGCCACTAGGGTAATAAGCATTGATAATGCATAAAAATAACCCCTTAGTCCTTTCTTGTAGGTCGAAACCTCAGTATATGCAAAATCTTTTCCATAAGGATGATCTAATAGTGCATTGGTACGCCTAACAACTTTCGAATTGAAACCAGACATAACAAAAGGACTTAGCCATCTATTTATACTCTTGTCCCATTTAACACTCTTTAGACTCGGTTGACGTGTTTTATATTCCAAATACTCTCTTGGATTTAGTGCGAAAGGACCTCTGAATATTTTTTGCTCTTTGGGATCACCGGGTTTGTGTTGTGAGATGTTGATCATACTTGCAACGGTACCTCCGCTCAACCCACCCTTAATTGATTTAACATAGAGATTGACCTCATTGCAAGGTTTTTGATTTCTTTTTATGGAAGTTTGTTGAAGTAATAAAACACCAATATCTGAAGGTATTGAATCAAAACCACAACTGTGAATGATTTTGCAACTATTCTCTTTAGCCTTTGAATGAAATAAATCAATTGATTGCCTTATAAATGGGACTTCACCTGTCAGGTCACAGCAGTGTGTTGAATTTTTAACACAGGATTCAACAAGCTGAATACCAAATTTTATGTATGGGCCCACAGTAGTAATTACTAGACGACAAGATGATGTCATAGTATCTAATGATTTTGAATCCAGACTGTCAACTTGGATAGTTGGGATATCCGGTGAAAGAGAATCTAGTTTTTTGAGCGAGTCTTTTAATTTTTCAAGCTTGCTTAAACTTCTCCCTGCTATCGCCCAAGTAAAGTGCTGATTACGCACGCCATAATTTTTAATGAGATACTCAACAACCAGTTTCCCTGTAAAACCAGTGGCTCCCATTACAACTAAATCATGTTTTATGTCTTTCATCAATTATTCCAAATGCTAACTTGAAATGTAACTAGCATCAAACAAACAAAAAACCTTATCAATGTGTACAAATATTATAATTATTAATTTCTAATGAGGGAATTAAGCATAAATAAAGGAAAACCTAAATGAAACTGTTTTTAGTACATACTGGATACTATGATAATGACATATCAAACGGATTTTATGAGTCGCATACTAATTATTTTGTTGTTGCTGAAGATATTAAAGAAGCTAAAAAAAAAATTAAAGGTATCGAAGAGTTTAAACATAAAAAAATGCATATTGATGGCATTCTAGAGATTCAAAATATTGGTGACTACTCTATTAAACTAGAACATTTACCAAAAAAACAAGAACAAGTAAATAATCAATATTCATACGATGATATTAAAAAAATATAAAACCGGCCCATAAATTTGCACCTCTTTAGATTCATTTTTTGCAATTTTAAATAAAAGTAAGCTTTAGATACTTCCTCAAGCTCTTTTTTACTTTATAAAGACGAATGATTAAATCAATTATATACACTTTAACTTATATTATTTTTTTCCTTGTAGTTGCAATAGTATTATTCATAAATCTAGCCCCACAGTTTGGATCAAATCCTTCATCAGAGCAAAAAGGATTTTACGATTCATTTCCAAATTATTCGAAAGATAGGTTTAAAAATTCTGAACCAACACCAATGATGACTGGAGAAATTTCTACCTGGGATTTCTTCAAAGAGGACAGCTCAAGAAAGCCAACAAATGCCATCTTACCAAAATCAATAAACTTTGATAGTTTCGCTAAAATTAATAGTGACTATAGGCTGGCCTGGCTAGGACATTCTGCCTTTCTAGTAAATCTGATGGGAAAGATTATTTTATTAGACCCTATGCTTGGAACCCATGCAGCACCCATTCCCCTTCCAAATTTGAAAAGATTCAACGAAGTCCTGCCAATTAAGTTGGACTCTATTGATAAAATTGATTTTGTGGTTATTTCCCATGACCATTACGATCATTTAGACTATTCAACAATTATGTTATTAAAGGATAAGGTCAGTAAGTTTTTAGTTCCTCATGGTATTGGGAATCACCTTAAAAAATGGGAAGTAAAGAGCAATCAAATTGTTGAACTTAATTGGAATGAATCCTTTAGTTCTGAAAACATTGAGTTCCACTGTCTTCCTTCAAGGCACTTTTCTGGAAGAGGACCTCTTAACCGAAATAGCACTCTATGGAGCTCATGGGCAATTAAATCTCCTCCCTTAAAAATTTATTTTAGTGGAGACAGTGGCTATGGAAAACATTTGAAACAGATTGGTGATGAACATGGACCTTTCGATATTTCTCTTATTGATTGCGGTCAATACAATAGTGCTTGGAAATATTCACACATGTTCCCATTCGAAGCAGTTTTAGCCGCACAGGATTTGAATACAAAAGTTTTTCTCCCAATTCATTGGGGTGTATTTACATTGGCGATGCACTCTTGGGATGAGCCAGCAAGGAAATCAATAAAGTACGCTGAAAAAGTTGGTCTTAGATATTATATACCTGAAATAGGCGAGATCATTTCTAAAGAAAGTTTTAACCTTCCGATCAACCACTGGTGGGAAAGATATTGACCTTTACTCTCCAATGAATAATTGATTTCGTACTATCCTTTTTATAATAGCAAAAGGATTAGCACTAAGCTTAACAATCCAACCAAAAATGAAATTACAAATCCAAAGTAAAAGACATTAATACCAATTGATTTAAATGATTTTATGTCCGTAGACAATCCTATTGCTGACATTGCCACTACCAAAGAGAATTTGGAAAGGGAGACAACATGAATTATCAAACTCTCCCAGTCTGACGAATTTGCAATCCCAAATGCTAATCCTGTTTTATTTATCCCTATATCACCTAAGGTTCTAAGAATACCAAATCCAATGAAACCTAGTATAAAAAATGGAAAGATAGATTTGATAGATGCTCTATTTGATTGGCTATTGTTTTGATATGCCATATAATGAATAACAAAAACCATTGCCGTATTTCTAACAAGCTTAGTCAACGTTGATACTTCCAATACCTCTGACTGAGAATATTGTTGAGAATATATCATTCCAGCACCTACAACTTGAGCCGTTTCATGGATTGAAGCACCTAAGAAAATTCCTGCAGAGATGGAGTCTTTTGCAAATAAAAAGTTTGCAATCATTGGGTATAAGAGCATGGCAACTATTCCAAAAAGAGTAATATTTGCCACAGCAAACACAACCTCATTTTTTTTTGCGGAAATGGTAGGAGCATAGGCAACAATTGCACTAGCACCACATATACTTGTCCCTACTGCAATTAATGATGAAACTCTAGAGTTTAATCCAAATCGATCTGAAATTATTTTTGCAACTATAATTGTGATGATTATACATGGAACAACCACTGTTAAACTTTTCAATCCATAATTAATTATTTCCACAAGACTAAGTCGAATCCCCATTAAAATAATACCAAACCGTAAAACTTGCTTTATGCAGAATTGCAAACCAGATGAGGATCTTGTTTGAATATCAAATTGGTTACCTAGTAGAATACCCAATAATAATGCGATAAGGATTGGTGAAATTGGGCTCTTCTCTAACCCAAAAAATAACGAGCCAAAATAAATACTTAAGTATTGACTCATTACTGCTAGCAGTAAAGAAAAAGTCAAACCATAGAAAAAGCTTTTAATATTAATATTCAAATTTTTATCCTAGATCATCCTACTACTTAAAACATTAACTTTACATTAATTTAATTAAATAATATGTGATCAGTTATTTATTGTATGATAGAATTAATTATTAAAATTTTGAAATCGAATTAATAAAAATGAACAATACTTTGCATAAATTTGAACTGCACATTAAATCACAAAGCATAAAATGATTAATACTTTAATAAATGACCTCAAAGTTTTTGCTGAAAATAATTTCCACGTTGAAACAGTTTCATCTTATCTGAGCAAACTAAATCTTAGTGAAAAAGATTTAGAAACATATGACCACAGAAACGTAACTACTTATACAAGAAATCTAATTCATCGAGAAAAAGATTTTGAGATTATGCTGGTATGTTGGCCACCACATGTTTCAGCTCCAATCCATGGACATGAGGGTGAAAAATGTTGGGCTAGGGTTCAAACTGGGCAACTCAAAATATGTAATTATGTTGAGATAAACCGAGATCCACTGAGTTTAGAAAAAACTCAACAAATTGAATGCTCTCCAGGATTTCTTGATGGACCAGCAGACATACACTCAGTAGAAAATTTATCAGATAACTTTGCAACTAGTTTACATTTATATGCGAAACCCTATGAAGAGTGTGAAATTTTTGATATTGAAAAAGGCACCGTTACAAAAGCAAAAATGGATTATTATAGCATAGACAGCGTACTATGTAATCAGTAAATCTAAAGGTCTAACTTATCTATACGTCTCTGATGTCTTCCACCACCAAAGGGCTCATTAAGCCATATTTCTAATACACTACGAATCTCATCCTCATTCATAAAACGTGCTCCAATTGATAAGATATTGGCATTGTTATGTTCACGCGACAGTTTTATAATATCGATAGGGCCATTGTAAAAAACAGCAGCTCGTACTCCCTTTACTCTATTAGCAGCCATTGCCTCGCCTTGGCCAGAACCACCCAATATGATTCCTCGGCTTAATGGATCAGAAGCTACTGCATGTGCACAGGGGAAAATAAAATCAGGATAGTCATCGAGAGCATCATATTCATAAGCACCGTGATCTACAATATCGTGTCCTTCATAAGAGAGGTACTCTTTTATGGAATTTTTTAATTCCAGTCCAGCATGATCAGTGGCTAAGTGGATTTTCATAATAAAGAATTCAGATGCGATCTTATTTCTTGCTCAACTTTTTCTGGTTTAAAACCAAATTCTTCTGCTAAATGATTTCCTGGTGCTGATGCGCCATAATGATTAATTCCAATGGAGAGACCATTTAGTCCTAAATATTTTTCCCAGCCACTAGTAATACCTGCCTCTATTGTAATCTTTAAACAACGACGTTCGGGGATGATTGATTTCTTATATTCTTCGGACTGTCTATCAAAAATTTCTACGCAAGGCATGCTGACAACTCGAACATTTTTAGTATTGAAAAGATCAGCGGTTTCCAAAGCAAGAGACACCTCTGAACCTGTAGCAATGAAAACTAGATCTGGTTGGCCAGAACAATCTCTTATAATGTAGCCACCTTTTCGCACGCCCGGCTCTATTTTTTCATAGCTCTCTTCAAATATTGGCACCCCTTGTCTGGTTAAAAGTAGTGCGCTGGGAGTATCCTTTTCTTCTAGGGAAATTCGAAAACATATAGCTGTTTCTTTTGCATCTGCAGGTCTAAAAACATTAAAGCCAGGTATGGTTCTAAGTGCCATAGCATGTTCAATTGGTTGGTGAGTTGGACCATCCTCTCCAACATAAAACGAATCATGGGTAAATTCATGCAAGACCCTGGCATTTTGAATTGCAGCTAATCTTAAGGCAGGCCTCTCATAGTCTGAGAATACTAAAAAGGTACCACCAAATGGTATGACTCCTCCATGGAGAGCCATCCCATTCATCATTGCAGCCATTGGAAACTCCCTTACACCATATGGTATATTACGCCCTGATTGGTTGTTTATACTAAAATCAGCGTAAACTTTTGCAAAGTTTCCCGTATAATTTGAAGGCTCGAGATCAGCTGATCCACCGATCATGTTCGGTATTGAAGTAGCATATTCATCTAGAGTAGCTCCAAAAGCCTTTCTCGTAGCTAGAGACTCACCAGGTTGAAATTCTGGATATTTTGTCTCAGGCAGATGATTATCAATTACCATAGATATTAAATGTTCTAATTTTTCGGAGGAACGAAAATCATCACATCTTTTTTCCCATTCTTTAGACATTTCAGAGAGTTCATTAAACCTTGATTGAAAGTGATTTTTAACCTCCGTGGGAAAATAAAATGCGTCACCAGGAAGACCGAGCTTAAGCTTTGTTGCGCTAATTTCATCTACAGGAAGAGGGGCGCCGTGCGTATTATGGTCCCCTTCCATATTAGCAGTGCCTTTTGCCATGATTGTATTACCAATAATAATGCTTGGCTTTTGACTATCTTTTGCTTTTAAGATAGCATTATTCAGTTGGTCATGATCATGACCGTCAATCTCCTGAACATCCCACTGAAATCCCTTGAAAACCTCTGCGTAATCTGTAGAATCAGATCTATCTGTGTTTCCTGATATTTGAGCAGAATTGGCGTCATAAAATACAATCAATTTCGAGAGTCCAAGGTGTCCTGCTAAAGATGCAGACCCAAGTGCAACCGGTTCCTGAAGATCACCATCACTAGCAAGAACATAAGTATAATGGTCTATCAGTTCATCTGTATTATTGTCATTGGAAGTAAATAGATTACGGAGATAGGCCTCTGCGTGAGCCATCCCAGTCCCCATTGCAAATCCCTGTCCAAGAGGTCCAGTTGTACACTCTACGCCAGGAATTTCAACCTCAGGATGACCTGGGGTACGGCTACCAAATTGTCGAAAATTCTTAATATCGTCCATCTCTAACCAACCAATGAACAATAATAATGAATACTGTAACATTGACATGTGGCCACCAGATAGGATAAACCTATCTCGATTGAACCAGTCAGGATTATTAGGATTAAAATTCAAATGATCTTGGTACAACACATATGCAAAATCAGCGCAAGACATTGGCCCTCCCGGATGACCGCTATTTGCTTGTCGAGTCGCATCCATAACTAGTCCTTTTATTACAGAAATTGAAAATTGATTTTTTTCTCTTTCAGACCAATTATTAAAATTTTGCAAATCTTTATATGTTTTCATTTTATTTATGATAGTTTTTAATGATTATTAATTAGTTTGATGCATGATAAAATTTTTTGATTGTTTCAACAGGATTAGCTGATCTAAACACCTCTGAACCTGCAACTAGAATATCTGCACCAGCCATGAGAACTTCTTTTGCATTATGAAGCTTAATTCCACCATCGACCTCGATTTGGACACGGTCAAGGCAATGATCAGAAAGGAATTTTTTTATTGCTGCAATACGCTCATTTGAGCCTGGTAAATAACCCTGGCCTCCAAAGCCAGGTTCTACACTCATGACTAGCACAACATCAATCTTGTCAAGTAGTGGGTATATATCACTTAAGGGAGTTTTTGGTTTCAATGATATACCAACCTTACATCCACATGACTTAATTAGATTAATAAGTTCATCAGGGTTGTTGGTTGCCTCTATGTGAAAGGTAATGTTATCAGCTCCAGCTCTTGCAAATGGTTCAACTAAATCTTCAGGATTAATTACCATCATATGAACATCAAGAAATTTTTCAGTTTTTGGTCTAAGCGATTTTACAACAGGTGGTCCTATTGTAAGATTCGGTACAAATTGATTATCCATAACATCTACATGTATCCAATGGGCACCTCCTTCATCACAAATTTTAAGGGCCGATCCTAAGTCTGAAAAATCTGCTGAAAGAATTGATGGAGCTAATTTGAATTCATCGGTCATATTTTGTATTCGAAATTATGCAAATTAAACTTAATGTCATCCAGAATAAAAGCACCTAATCTGATTCTATGGGGCTCAAGTCATCCATTATGTTATCATACAATTGGTCTTTTGATAGTTTTTTTGATAAGTACCCATCAATTAACTTGAGTTGAGTTTCACCTCTCTTGTATACTTCTGAATAAGGTAAATCATGGAATGATACCATTGAGTATCGTGGAATAAAACGATTACTAAATTTTTCCTCCAATTCAAACTCTAATTCTCTTCTTAACTTAAAATTGGGATCGTTTACAGAGTCTCTCATTTCAATATAATTTTCTAAAGCCATATTGGCAATCGCATGTCCATTAGGAACATGAGTTTTAGAAAATTCTGAAAATACATTATCCAAGGCACCATGGTGTTTTTTTATTAACCTATTTATAACTGTGCAATCCTGAAATGATGCATTCATGCCCTGACCAAAAAATGGAACTATAGCATGTGCTGCGTCACCAAAAATTAGAGCTTTGTCTTCAAAGTGAAACCTATCGCAATAGACTGTTGCAAGTCTTCCAATTGGATTGCAATTGTATTCTTGGATAAGATCCGGAATTAAATCAATGGTATCTGGGAAGTATGAATTAAAAAAATCTTTTATATCCTTGTCTGATTTTATGGTTGAAAAACTGACTTGCCCCTCCATTGGGAAAAATAAAGTACAGGTAAAACTGTTGTCCATATTTGGTAAAGCTATGAGCATGAACTCACCTCTTGGCCAAATATGAAGCGCATTTGAATCCATTCTGAAATTGCCACTTGAATCTGGCGGAATGGTTAGCTCCTTATACCCGTGATCTAGAGGCACCTTTCGGAAGTTAATGGAACAAATTTGGTTTATTGCATATCTAATAGCAGATGAGGATCCATCTGAGCCTAATAAATGGCTAAAGCTTAAAGACCCATCGTCAAATTTGATTTTGGAATTTTGAAGATCCACTTTTTCAACCGGGTGACTAAATGTAATGTCTACCTCTCCCTTGGTTTCGGCATGATCCATCAAGGTCTTGTTTAGAAATGCCCTTGAAATTGAATAAATGACTTCACTTGATTTTTGCCCATATTTTTGCAAGTGGAGATTTCCATCACTTTCATGAATCATTCGACCCACCATTGGCATCATCATCGGTTTGATTTTTTCAAAAACACCAATGTCTTTCAGTGCGTTTATCCCTCTTTTTGACAAAGCGAGGTTAATAGATCGCCCAGCAGATTGTTCTACTAGTCTCATATCATGACGCTTTTCATGAATTTCAATTGAGTAACCTAGCTCTGCTAAATAAGATGCCATTACGGGTCCAGCAAGACCAGCTCCAATCATGGTTATATGTTCGCTATCCATTAAGTGCTTTCTTAAGAATATTTATAAATTTGAAAATTTCAGTGTATGTATTGAAAAGTGGATGAGGTGCAACGCGTATTACATCAGGATTTCTCCAATCGCAGACCACGCCATTATTAATCAAAGAATCAAATATTGATCTTCCTCCTGGAACAACAATCGAAAGTTGACAACCTCTATTTTTTGGAGTAATGATGCTAATCTCTGGAATATTCTCTTTCAATAAATATTCCATAAATAATGATAATTGCATGCCCTTTTTATGAATGGTTTCCATACCAATTTTTTCAAAGATTTCCATTGAACTAATTAATGGTGCCATACCCATAATAGGCGCATTGCTAATTTGCCAAGCCTCTGATGATAAAATTGGTTTGTATTGAGAAGACATTTCAAACCTTGATTCTTTTTCATGACCCCACCAACCTAATAATCTTTTTCCTTTCCAATCATGATGTTGTTCATGAATAAAAATTCCAGCGGGAGAACCCGGTCCACCACATAAATACTTATAGGTACACCATGCAGCAAAATCAACCCCCCAGTCGTGTAGCTTTAGGGGGACATTACCCGCACTATGTGCTAAGTTAAAACCAACAGTAATTCCCCTTAACCTGCCAAAACTAGCAATGCTCTCCATGTCAAATGCCTGACCAGTATAGTAATTCAATCCACCAAGGTAAATTAAAGCTAATTCATCGCTATTTTTTTCTATGGAATCCATAATGTCCTGATCCCTAATGATTTTCTCACCCTTTCTGGGGCCAATTTCAATCAACGTATTTGCTACTTCAAGTCCATGGAGCTCTATTTGACTTTGTATTGCATATTTGTCAGATGGAAAAGCATCTTTTTCAATCAATATCTTTATTCTCTTTTTATTTGGGTTATAAAATGAAATCAAAAGAAGATGAATGTTTACAGTCAATGCATTCATGATGACCACCTCTGTTTCTCTTCCACCAACTAAATTTGCAGAGGACTTTGTAAGTCTCTCATGGTAATCAATCCACCTTGTTTCCTGACCTAAAACACCCTTTTTAGACCATATAGAAAATTCTTTTCCTATTTGCTCTGATGCCTTCTTTGGTTGAAGCCCTAATGAGTTACCACAAAAGTAGATTAATTCATTTCCATTGTCATCCTTTGGGTAGTGAAATTCTTTGCGATAATTTTTCAAAGAATCTTTTTTGTCTAACGACTTTGCAAATGAAATTGAATTTTGGTAATTCATGAAAAATGGTCGTGCGAAAGTCCTAACCAATCCAAAGCATTTTTGTATAAAATATTTTCTTTGCTAGATCTTTTGAGGTCAGATTTTTCAATCATTGAACCTGGAATTTGTTCCCCAAGTGGGAATGGGTAGTCGGAACCCAATGTGATTTTTTTATCTCCTACTTTATCAATAAGGTATCTCAGCATGTCCATATCATGCACAAGAGAATCAACCCAAAACTTCCCAAGATAGTGTACAGGGGCTATATCATTATCTGCTGCACATAAATCGGGTCTAACGTTGAATCCATGCTGAATTCTACCTACAGTGGCTGGGAATGCACCTCCCCCATGCGCGAATGCAACTCTTAAATCTGGTAATTGCTCAAAAACACCTCCAAATATCATCGAACAAATTGCTCTACTTGTTTCTGCCGGCATCCCTACTAGCCAAGGTAGCCAGTATTTCTCCATTTCATCTTTTCCCATAATATCCCAAGGATGAATAAAGACGGATGCCCCCATTTCTCTTGCAGCTTCAAAAATGGATAATACTGAAGGTTCATTAAGGTTAAGCCCATTTATGTTAGAACCAATTTGAATACCTACTAGGCCCAACTCCTTTATACAACGTTCCAATTCTGAAATGGCTTTTTTTTCATCCTGCATTGGCAAGGTACCTAAACCAAGAAAATGTTTTGGATGCTCATTAACGATCATTGAAATATGATCGTTAATGAATTTTGAAATGAACAGTGCGTCATCTGGCTTTGCCCAGTAATTGAACAATGCTGGTATTGTTGAGAGAACTTGAACATCAACATTGGTTTCTTTGCATTCATTTATCCGAACTAATGGGTCCCAACAATTACAATCAATAATTCGAAAAGATTCACCATTTTTTATCATCTTAGCTGCGTTTTTTTTATAGCGGTCAAGACTTATCCATCCACCATAACCAAATTTGCTCTCAAAATCAGGCCAATTCTCAGGAATGATATGGGTATGTATATCAATCTTCAAAGTATATTAGTCCGGTGGCTCTTGAACTGCACCACATCTAGCGCAGGTTCTTGAATCAATGTCTTCCCAATATGATTTGAAAAGGGGTGGTAGCTGTTCAACGATATCTTCAAGCTGAAGACTCACCTCGTGAAGCAGGGAGTTACACTCATCACAATACCATTGAAATGAGTCCAAAGCCCCTTCTTCCCTCTTATATTCAATCACCAATCCAACTGTATCCTTAAATCTCTGGGGTGAATGTGGTAAGTTTTTTGGTAACAGAAATATTTCGCCTTCCTTAATTGGGATATCAGCTCTTTGACCATTTTCAACCACCTTTAATAACATGTCACCTTCGACCTGGAAAAAAAACTCTTCAACTGGATCAACGTGATAATCTTTCCTTGAATTAGGACCTCCAACAACCATAATCATAAAGTCACCTTGGTCATATACAACTTGATTGCCAACAGGAGGCTTTAAAAGGTGGCGATTACTTTCTATCCAATTTTTAAAATTTATTGGAGGTTTAAGCATTATTATTCTTCAATAGTTGCTATACACTTTAGTTCAATGGCTATAGGTGTAGGGAGTGAAGTGACCTCTACAGTTGTCCTGCATGGCTGATTATCCATGAAATACTCACCATATATTTTATTAAATGTATCAAAATCTCTGCTCATATTGGTTAAAAATACGGTTATGTCAATTAGGCTATTCCAGGTGCTACCTGCCTCTTCAAGGATGATTTTTACATTTTCAAATACGGAATGACACTGGACTTCAATATCATGACCCAAGGCATTTCCCTGACCATCCATCATGACACCAGGTATAACATTTGTTCCTGGTTTTCTGGGTCCAACGCCAGATAAAAATAGAAGGTTTCCCACTTTTCGAGCATGAGGATAGTTACCTACTGGATTGGGAGCTTTTTCTGTTTTTATTATATTATCCATTTATTTAATATCCTCAATTTTGTTCATTGATCATCACAGGACAATCTCTTCACAATGCCATCATTTAATATCGAAGTTTCAAAAATTTCATCTACATCTTGAACTTCTATTTTAGTATACCAGATATTATCTGGATAAATTACGACAGCTGGGCCCTCTTCACAGACATCAAGGCAACCACTTTTATTGGCTCGAACCTTACCCTTTAGGCCATTTTGATTGATCAGTCGTACAAATTTATTTCTAATTTCCATACCACCACAACTTAGGCAGTCGCCTCTAGGGCTATCCTTGGACCGCTCATTGATACATACAAACAAGTGTTTTTGGTATTTCTTTGTCATCTGGGAATACAAATATTTTTTTGTTCCGTAAAAAATCTGAGAGCATCGTCTCCTCCTTCACGTCCAAGTCCTGAATTCTTCATACCGCCAAAAGGTGTTCTCAAATCTCGTAACAGCCAAGTATTAATCCATATAACACCAGAATCAACACCGCCTGAAATGCGCTTTCCTTTATCAAGATCCTTGGTCCAAATGGTTGCAGATAATCCATAATCAGTATCGTTTGCCATGCCTGTAGCCTCAGACTCTGAGGTAAAAGGTTGTAGGGTTACTATGGGTCCAAAAATCTCTTCATTGTTCAGTTTTGAAGAATGATTTAAGCCCTCCAAAACAGTAGGTTTAAAATACCAACCCTTGGCACATCTACCACTCAATTTTTCAACGGTCCCACCGGTTAAAACTGTGGCACCTTCTTTATTTGCCAGGTCCATATAATTTTTAATTTTATGAAAATGTTGTTCTGATGAGATAGCACCAAATTGGGTGTCTAGTTTTAATGGGTCACCAATAATCAGCTCTGAAACTTTTGAACAGAAGTCTGATTTAAATTTTTCATAGATTGAAGACTCCACCAGGATGCGTGAACTGCATAGACATATCTGGCCTTGATTTGAGAATGAGGACCTAACAACTGTTTCCAACATTAATTCATAATTACAATCCTCAAAAATAATTGCTGGATTCTTGCCACCCATTTCTAAGGATAATTTTTTAAATGATCCTGAAGCATTTTTGAAAATTTTTTTTCCGGTGGAGGTGCCTCCCGTAAACGAAATTGCCTTAATATCCATATTTTTAACAAGCATATCTCCTGCAGTACTTCCCTTACCATGAACGATATTTAGCACTCCTGGTGGCAGCCCCACCTTTGTGCAAACATCACCTAACAAGTGTGCAGTTGAGGGTGTAATCTCTGATGGTTTTGCAACAACAGTATTACCTGATACTAATGCAGGCGCAATTTTCCAGGTGAAAAGGTAAAGAGGTAAATTCCAAGGCGAAATACAACAAACTACACCAAGTGGCATTCTTTGTATATAATTGGTGGAAACATCATTTTGAAGTTCCCGTTTAAATTTGAAATCTTTAACGTGTTCAGCAAAAAATTTAAAATTATATATTGATCGGGGGATATCCAATGATCTAGCTAAAGAGAGCGGCTTTCCAGTATCTCTCGATTCAACCTCAGAAAAAGTATCTGATTGAGCATCTATTTCATCTGCTATCGCCATTATATAGTCTGCTCTTTCACTAAAGTTTAAACCAGACCATGATGCAAATGCATCTTTAGCTGAACTAACTGCATCTTGTATGTCTTCAGAATTTGAATCAACTAATTCACCATATACCTCTCCTGTTGCTGGATCATATAAGTTCAATCTATCCTTTGATCTTGGAGTTGCATAACGGCCTGATATATAGTTTTGAATTAATTCCATTGAATGATCTGCTCTAAAACCTAAAAAATGATATTTTAAGCACCAAAACGCCCACCATCTACTGATAGATTGTGTCCGGTAACATATGCAGATTGATCTGAAGCTAAAAAAATGATTGTATTCGCAATCTCTTCCGGCGTACCCAGGCGCTTTAGGGATGTATTTTTTTTCCATTGATCATATATATCAGCAGAAGAAATACCTAATTTTTTCGCCTTACCTTCCGCCAGCTCCTCCAACCTGGCAGTAGACGTATATCCAGGAAGAACATTATTTACACATATACCATACTGCCCTAGTTCTAATGCGAGGGTCTTACCCCATTGTGCGACACTCCCTCTAATTGTATTTGAAACGCCTAAGCCTGGAATGACCTGATTGACAGATGTAGAAATGATGTTTATTATTCTACCAGATCCCTTTTTCTTCATCCCCGGAAAAACTGCTTTGGCCATCACTTGATTACAAATCAATAGTCTTTCAAACGCTACCCTAAACTCATCTTCATCAGCCTCGATTAATGGCCCTCCATGAGGCCCGCCTGAATTGTTGATAAGTATATCTACAACTTTGTCCAATGAATCAATGTGAATTTTAACTTTCTCTTTTAGACTATTTGGATCATTAAAATCAGCGCAAACCGCTTGATGAAGTTGATCATGGTTTGCTTGTAAAGAAGATTTTACTCTTTCCAATTTTTTCTGGTTACGAGCAATTAGAGTAACCTCACAACCTAAACTAGCTAATAATTGTGCGGTTGATCTTCCAATGCCATCAGTGCTTCCACAAACGATTGCATGTTTATTCTTGAATGATAGCATCATTATTGAAAATGATACCCCAGGTTTCGTTTGATATGCTCAGGTAATTCTGGAAGAGCAGACCTAGGAATGAAAAAGGTTGAAAGATCAGCTAATTCAGCAAAAACCTTATGCCTATCCGCGGTTGATTTTAGGTACGCATGACCCGATGAACCTCCTGTTCCAATTTTTGAACCAATCATTCTTCTTACCATTAGCGCATGCCTCTGTCTCCAGGTAGTGAAAAGTTCATCTACATCCATAAGTCTTGATAGAAAATTAAATGGAGAGTGTAATATAGGCTCATCGCGATATAAAAAAATAAGTAATGCTGCTTGGGTAGCTTTGTGAGAGAAGCGTTTTTTATTTTTCTCTATTAGCTCATTATGCTTATTTAGGTCTATCATTGCTTCAAATGAAACAACCGCTTTTTCGTGTTCTTGCAAATGATACTCTACCTCATCCTTTGAATAATTTGGATTATTTTTGATAACACTTTCTTCACTATCTAATAGAGATTTGACAGCAATACTATATTGATCCCAAAAATCAAATCCTTCAAACTGCAAGAATGGTGTTCTCTCTAACCAAGTCTCAAGTAACTGAAAAAGAGAGGAGTCTTTCTCAGATTTCTCTACAGCATTTTTTTCATCTTTATTTAATGACAATTTATAATCTTTCCCACCGTAGTTGATTCTATCATTTTTTTTCAGACCAAGCTTATTTTCCAATTTCCTAAATTGAGAACTTTGGAACCCCGAAGAAGGAAAAAGATGATCTCTGAATTCAAGAAAATCCATTGCCGTCATTGTTTCTAAAACACGAACCTGGTCTATAAGAATTTTTTGTATTTCAATGATCCTATCTAATCTGGTTACTGAAAGGCTTACATCCGATTCTGAAATAGATACTTTACTAAACATCATCAATACTGAATCTAACTCATGTATGATTTGTTTGAACCAAAGTTCATATACCTGATGGATTATGATGAATAACATTTCATCATGCGCAGGCGTACCACGCTCAGCGCTTTTTAACTTTTGATTATTTAAAATTTCTTCCAATTTCAAATAATCACTATAATTCAGTAGTTTTTTATTCATGTTGATTTAATCCCACTCAAATCCAGAGACGCTATCGGTCTTTGCGCTAATCTCTATGGTATTAAAATCTCTTATTTTCGATACGTAATAGTAAAGAAATTTTGTCGATTGTTCATCATCTAACCATACAGAATCTGGGAATCCAAATGTTTCAATCACTTCTGATTCTGCGGGTTTACCATTTAAAAATTCCCATATATCATAGTCTGACATGTACCCCATGGAATATATTGTTTCCTCAATTGGTCCATTCAATGAAGCCTTAATTGGTGGCATGGTAATGGGTATGATTGGTGGTGTGCTACATGAAAAAAATATTATAACATATAAAAGGCGAAAATTCATTACCAGAAAATACCTAGATTAATTTTGTTCATTCAATATTTTAAATCTTTTTTAATCATGGCTTTTTTTTACAAATGAAAAGGTTTACCTTATCAATTACGATACAAAAGGAATGAACATCATGTCTAAAATAGATCAAAAAGATAGGTTTTATTATAATAGTGAGTTTTTAGGAAGTTCATCAGGACGATCAATAAGGATACTATCTGAATATTACGGTCCACTCCAAAGGTTGGAACGTAATAATATTTCAGATACCATTGTGTTTTTTGGATCCGCTAGAACTCCATCCAAGGAGGATGCGGAAAAAGCCTTAGATAATGCACCAGCAAATACAGATTCAAAAACCATGGCTCGTTTGAAAATGGATTTAAAAATGAGTCGGTACTATGAAGACGCAAGAGAACTTGCAAAAAGATTAACCATATGGAGCAAGGAATTAAAAAGTAAAAAGCATCGCTACATTATATGCTCTGGTGGTGGGCCTGGGATTATGGAAGCATCAAATAGGGGCGCATCTGAAGCAGGAGGAATAAATGTAGGTCTAACCATATCATTACCATTTGAATCTTCAGGGAATGAATGGATATCCGATGACCTGGATATGAAATTTCATTATTTTTTCATGCGCAAATTTTGGTTTTTGTATCTTGCAAAAGCTTTAATTGTTTGGCCAGGAGGTTTTGGAACCCTTGATGAGCTAATGGAACTCTTGACTCTAATTCAAACAGAAAAGATAAAAAAACGACTTCCCATTGTTTTGTATGGAAAGGAATTTTGGGAAAAAGTTGTTAATTGGGACTACCTTGTTGAGATTGGAACAATATCACCTGAAGATTTAGACCTGTTTTATATTTCTGATGAAATTGGGGAAACTTTTCAGTATGTTACGGACTTTCTTAATGAGAATGAATTAAAAGGTCCAAACTTTTAGTGAGATATACTGCTAACATAATTTTTCTTTTTTCAGTTGTTTTCGCACAAACTGAGCCAGTAGTAGATATTCATAGGAATGACCCTAGGGTCTGGGCATTGACCAATGCTATGATCCACACAGAACCTGGTGACTCCATTAAAAATGGTACAGTAGTTATTAGAGATGGCAAGATAGAAAAAGTAGGCCGCTACATCAAAATTCCTCTAGATGCATACGAGATTGATCTTGAAGGAGCACATGTTTATGCTGGTTTCATAGATGGGTGGTTAGAGGTTAAACAAGATGAAAAAGTAAAAAGCCCAGACGATCATTGGAATGAAAAAATCAGAGCCGATTATCGCGCCAAAGATGATCTCAAACTAAATGATAAGACACTAAAAAGCTTACACTCAATTGGATTTACAGCAGCTCACGTTGTTCCTGAAAAGGGAATATTCAAAGGAAAATCAGATCTTGTAGTTTTAAATGACGAAATGATTTCAGTTGCAAAAGACGTAACAGAATTAATTGAATTTAAAACCACTGGATGGTCTGATGGTGGCTATCCAAATTCATTACTAGGAGTCATTGCGGTCATAAGGCAGACTCTTCTTGATGCTGACTGGTATCAACGCTCATTTGAGATTGTTAGTAAATACCCAGAGGATAATGAACCTCTTACATTGAACCATTCTCTAGTTGAGTTAGCAAAATTTAAAAATCAAAGACTTCCTTTTCTTTTCATGACAAAAGAAGAGCATGCAGCTTTAAGAGCATTAAAAATATCAGAGGAGTTCAATCTAAATCCGTGGCTATTGTCAAGCGGATATGAATATCGAAGGCTCGATGAGATAAAGAAACATAATCCTTTCATCATATTTCCAATAGAATTTCCAAGTAAACCAATGGTTAAGGACCCTCACCTTGCACTACAATTTTCCAATGAGCAATTAAAACACTGGGATATGGCTCCTGATAATATTAAGAAGATCTTTGATGCTGGGATACGTTTTAGTTTTACCTCTGGAACACTGAAGAAAAAAACAGATTTTAGAAAAAATCTTAGAAGAATCATTGAGCGTGGAATATCTCAGGATGCAACCCTTGCTGCGCTCACAACGTACCCAGCCGAGGCAATGGGTGTTGGAACTGTTCTCGGTAAAATCCAATCTGGTTTCATTGCAAATCTTGTTATCACAGATGGTAATTATTTTGATCCCAGGACAAGAGTCACATCCGTTTGGCTTGCTGGAAAAGAGAAATTCATTGCAGATAAACACAAAGTGAAACTAGCTGGAAAGTGGGATCTAATAATTAAAGATAAGAGTTATGAACTTGAATTAGACGTTCCCAGTGCTATAAAAAAGGACAAAAATCGTAATCAGGTTGCCCTGGCAAATAATCAACTTGAGGGCAAGGTTACATCTGGAGATGAGTCCCTTAATTTGATCGAACTAATAATTGATGGGAGCCGAATCGAATATAAGTTAGAAGGTACTTTACTAGGAATTGATGGGACACTTGCGTTTCGAGGGGAAATACAAAAAGATCGTATTGTTGGTACTTATTTTGATGGTTCAGAAGATCATTCTTTTAAGGCAAAGCGCACTACCAAAGGTAAAAAAGTTGTTAGAGAAAAAGAGTTAGCAAGTGATTCAAAATTGTATTTTCCTGAAGGTGCATATGGCCTTGAAAAAGAACTCCTTTCTCCAAATGCAGTATTGATTGATAATGCAACTATATGGACTTGCGGACCAAAGGGCATTGTAGAGGATTGGGATATACTATTTGTTGATGGTAAAATTGATAAGGTAGCTCCTGACATCAGTGTGCCAATGGGAAGCGCCCTAGTGATTGATGGAACTGGTAAGTATATAACACCAGGGCTTGTAGATTGTCACAGTCACTCTGCAGCATCATCCATAAATGAAGGAGCACAAGCAGTAACGGCTGAAGTAAGTATACGTGATGTATTATTCGCCGATGATGTGAATATATACAGACAACTTGGAGGTGGACTTACAACCGCAAACATTTTACATGGGTCTGCCAACCCAATTGGCGGACAAAATGCTGTCATAAAACTTAGATGGGGCAAGGGACCAGATGGACTTCTATTTAAGAATGCACCGGAGGGTATAAAATTTGCCTTAGGTGAAAATGTCAAGCAAGCAAACTGGCAGGGAAATGGAAGATACCCTCAAACTAGAATGGGTGTTGAACAGGTCATAAGAGATGCACTCAGAGCGGCTCAGGATTACAGACACCGTCATAAAACTTATAATCGTAGTTCAAAGGCACAGAGAAAAAAAGTACCTCCAAGAATTGATCTTGAGCTAGAGGCATTAGCAGAAATTTTAGAGGGAAAGAGACTGCTACATTGCCACTCATATAGACAAGATGAAATTTTAATGCTAACCAGAGTTGCGGAAGATTTCGGTTTCAAGATTGCAACATTTCAGCACGTTCTTGAAGGATATAAAGTTGCAGAAATACTTGCAAAGCATGGTGCGGGAGCCTCTACGTTCTCTGACTGGTGGCAATATAAGTATGAAGTAATTGATGCTATCCCCCATAATGGAACAATCATGGCTCAAAACAATGTCCTTGTCTCATTCAACTCTGATGATGATGAACTAGCAAGAAGAATGAATACTGAAGCCATGAAGGCAGTAAAATATGGTGGGTTATCTGAGGAGGAGGCCTTACACTTTGTCACAATAAATCCAGCAAAGCAACTCAAGATCGACAAATGGGTCGGTTCTTTAGAGGAGGGTAAGGACGCTGATTTTGTAATTTGGGATGGAGCACCCCTATCTATATACTCAAAGGTTTTAGAGACATGGATTGAAGGAACAAGGTACTGGTCTGTGGATGAAAATGATCAGTTAGAGGAGAGAGATAAGAAAGAAAGAGAAAACCTGATACAAAAAATTCTATCATTCGGAGGTACTACTTCTGGAAAAACAATGAAACCCAATAGTGTGACTCCCAGGCATATTCATAAGTGCGATATAGATGATGCTGAGCTAATGGGAATAGGACATTACGAATGAGATACGTGTTCCTAATTTTTCTTTTTTCAACCTTATTTTCAAATGATCAGATCCCTGGTAATGATCAAAAAAGACCGATTCTTCTCAAAGGAGGTACTTTACATACAGTCTCAGGAGATGTGTTAAAAGAGCATGACCTTTTATTTGCAGAAGGAAAAATCATTACAATAGATGAACAGATACAGCCTTCACCTGATACAGATATTTACGAGATTTATGGAAAGCATGTCATACCTGGATTCGTTGCAGCCTACACAAGAATTGGCTTAACAGAGATATCTGCAGTGAAACAGACAAATGATCACTCTGAAATTGGAAGCATTAATCCAAACGTAAGAGCAAACGTAGCATATAATCCTGATTCAGATCTCATTCCAGTGACTAGGTCAAATGGTGTTCTTGTTGTCAATTCAGCTCCATCATCTGGAAGAATATCAGGTCAATCTTCTGTCATGGAGTTAGACGGATGGACATGGGAAGATGCAACCCTCAAACACCCTGCAGGATTAAATATTAATTGGCCCTACATGTATGTCAACTATGATAAAAATCGTAAGAAGAGTGATAAAGCACAAAGAGATGAATATAAAAGTCAAATAAGAGAAATTAATGATTTAGTCCGCAATGTTCGTGCATACCATAAGCGAAAAAACGCAAAAGAGAGAAAAGCAGAACATAAGCAGGAGACTGATTTACGGTTAGAATCAATGGTTCCTTTTGTTGTATATAAAGATCCGATCCACGTTAAAGCCAATGATATAAGGCAAATCGAGGCAGCTGTTAAATGGGCAAATGAACAAGATCTTAACATTGTTATTGTCGGAGGAAGAGACTCATGGATAAATCCTGAGATACTGGTGGAAAATAATGTTCCAGTAATCTTGCTCGGAGTTCAAGTAACTCCTTGGAGGAGATTTGAGCCCATCCATATTTCTTACAAACTCCCTTCTATTCTTCATGAAGCTGGTGTCCATTTTTGTATATCATTGGATCCAGGTTATCCAATGGATGGACATGTAAGAACCTTACCTGATGAAGCAATGCGAGCTGCATCTTGGGGTCTATCAAAAGACCAAGCACTTCGATCTATTACACTATCTGCAGCCGAAATACTAGGCGTTGATGATAGAATAGGTTCATTAGAGCCAGGGAAGGACGCAACGTTCTTCATTGCTGAAAGTGAACCACTTACCCAAACCACAAATCCAATAAAAGCTTTTATAAAAGGTCGTGAGCTTGATCTTTCAGATCGTCAAAAAAATCTTTTAAAAAAGTATAAGGAAAAATATCGTCGCCTAGGAAACTTGACTGAATAATATTTTCAAATCGTTCTCAACCTAATAACATAAACTGTTCCCGTTGCTGCACCAAGAAAGGTAATGATTTTTGCTAAGATCATTGAATCTGGAATACCAACAAAGATCGAAATTGAAACAAAAATCCACATAGTTATTATCGCAGTAACCTTAGCTCTAAAAGGCATGCATCTCCCCTCACGGAAGTTCCTTACATGCTCTCCAAAGTATTTATTTTGAATCACCCAAGTGTATAATTTCTCTGAGCTCTTAAAAAAACAAGCCGCTGCAAGTATCATTATGGGGGTGGTCGGTAGTCCTGGAACAATGATTCCAATTAGGCCAATTATTGTTAACAATAATCCTAGCCCGAGCCACAAACCACGGAGAATTCTATTTGATTGAATATTCAAAGTTTTAAATTATTTTAGTTAAATGTGGCATCCATATTAATGATCATTTCTGGATTATCCTGTGTTACGTTTATGGAATCAATAAAACTACCAATTAAGCTATAATTAGAACCTGCTGTTGTATAACCCAGTGACCAGTATGTTATGGTAATTGCCTCATAGCTTCTAAAAGATAGATTTGAAAAAGTATAACTATAAACCCCGTCTGTTAGGTCATCGATGGTTATGTATGCAAATCCAGCTGGTGGCCCTTGTGGCGGATAGGCTGTATCCAAAGTAATTAAAACTTCACCACTATCTGGCCAGGTGCCAGTAAAGTTCACTTCACCAGATATACTTCCATATTCTGCTAAAACTGATCCTGATTCATTTTCATTATCCTCGCATGAAAACATTAAAAAGGTGAGTGCTATTGAGCTTAATATGTTAATGATAATTTTCATTGGTGCTTCCTTTATTTAATCGATTTAGTAATTGACATTTCAAAATTTCTTCCAGGCATCGGGTAGTGCTGGATTAATACATAGTTATAATCAAATAAATTTTTAACCTTAATTGAGACATCATAATCAGTAAATGTTTTTGTGATACTAAAATCAGATATGAATGTTTCCGGGAGGGTTTCTAGAGGGAAAATAACTGTGTTACCATCAATTGGATGTGTATCACTAAGAAAATCTTCATATAATTGCTTGCTTACATATCTAGTTGATAACCGAAAATCAAGCAGAGAGAATTGTTGAACCCAAGTAAACCTTATCTTGTGCTTGGGCCTATATAACATTGGCGCATCAGAGCCTTCATTCAAATTAAGGTAGCTATATGTGAAATTAAAATTTGATTTGGTTTTATCAATATAGAGGTTTGAACCCAATTCAGCGCCAATTCCTTTTACTGTTTCACGATTAACAGATCTAACAGGAATAGTATAAATAAAATCAATCATATCACTGTATTGATTGAAGAAAACATTACCAAAATAGGATACCCCCTCCTTTTGCAGCTTAAATCCACTTTCAATACTATTTAGTGATTCAGGCTTAAGAGTAGGATTCCCTTGCAACAAAAGTCCATAACTACTTTCATATTCTAAAAACAGTTCAGATATAGAAGGAGCTCTAAACCCTTTGTTGTATGATAAATAAGTAATTAGGCTAGAATTCATGTCATAAATGAGACTAATCTTTGGAGATAATGCTTGGAATGATTTAATACTATAGCCCTCACCCCCAGTTACATCACGATAGTCATATCTCATACCCATATCTAGAATTAAATCATCACGTAATTGCATCCTATATTTCGCAAAACCAGCAGAAGTTCTCTGTTCTGGTTGCTCGTAAATATTTCTAAGAACATTGGACCTTGATTGATCTAGTGAAATCTCTGAACCAATGATGATATTATCGCCATCATTGAAAAATCTTTGCAGCTGAGATCTAGCCATATAGCTATGGTCTCTATAATTTGTGTTATCACGAAGATCATCTACTGGAGTATCATCCCTGTCTTTATAGTCTGTCTTAAAGTGATTGGTAGCTAATGAAACTGAAAAGAGATATTCATTAATCATACGTTTGTAATACAACTGCAAATAATTACTAAATCGGTATGATTCTCTGTAGGATATCAGTCCTGGGTTATCAGGGTATACAAAACCTGGTTGACCATTAAAACTATTACAACCTAGGTAAGAGAATTGGATTTTTTGATCACTCGATAAAGATCTATTTATTTTCAGTGAAAATCTAGTTTGTTCATAGCCTGAGTTGAATCGGTGGCCATTTGAATTTGCATGGCCAAGAGAACTGATCAAATTAGTCTTTCCATACCCTCTATCATATGCGACTGAAAACGATCTGGATCCATAACTTCCTAATTTTATTTCAGGTGTCCATTGATCAAGACCATTTCCTGATCTTGTAACAATATTTATTACTCCTCCCATTGAGTTGTGTCCATAGACAGATGAAGCAGGTCCGCGCACTACCTCAATATGCTTTACCGTTTCAAAAGGAATTGCATTCCAATCAGAGGAACCAGAATTTGGTATAGAAACGGGAAAACCATCAAGCAGCAACAATACTCTATTATTGTAGCCTCCTGGCTTAAAATCTGAAGAGCCTCTTATGGAAATATTCACATTGCGTCCATAGTCATGTGCACTTTGGACCTCTATCCCATGTAGATTATTCAGAAGAGTCCCTAGGGTTTCTTGATCAGTATTCATGATCTTAGTAGAGGGTACAATCTGCGTAACCTCGGGTGAATGTTTAGATGGAATCAAACCCATTACATTTATTGCTTTCCATTGTAATGGCTCTTTTTCAAGTTGGATTATAAAATTTTCTCTGACTTTTTTTGACGAGAACTCTTTTGAGAAGTTTTTGTAACCTATTGAAGAAAATGAAATCTCCTGAACACCATTTTGAATATCATTTAATTTAAATTTTCCTAAATAATTAGTGGTAGTGCCGTTATCAGTCCCAATTATAGAAATATTTACATTATCTAGTGGTTCATTGGTATCTGAATCCAAAACGGTTCCATATATTGAGAAACCAAACAGATTTGATGAAATAACTGTAAGCAATAACAAGTAAAACATATATCTTAAACGGTCAGCTTATATCAATTATTCAAATTGGGAGAGGTTATTAACTCATTGAGTAAGTTCTCAACATCCTTGTTTGTAACAGGCTCATTTCTATCACCCATGAAAACTAATCCCATGAAAAGACCACCTAGTGCTTTAAACATCAGCTGAGGGTCAACTTTTGGGAACTCTCCTTTTTTTACACCATCTTCAAGCAATTCTTGGATAATAGCATATAATTTATGCTGATAATCTTTCCATGGCTGGTCATCTAGATTGATGGCTTTCGGCACGTTAAAAAGGAACTCAAATAATCCTGGACGATTTTGAGCATTCTCGGCAATTTTTATCAACACATTCACAAATGTCTTTCTTGGCGAACCTTCTTCAGCGATAACTGGTTCTAGTGATTCCCAGATATTTTGCCATCCATCAACTAATATTGCAGAAAAAACTTCTTCCTTTGATCTAAAGTAATAGTAAAGAGTTGCTTTGCCAAAACCAGCAGCAGTTGCAATCTGATCCATGGTTGCTCCATCTAATCCTTTTTCCTTGAAAACACTTAATGCGCCTTCAAGTATTCGATCCTGACGCATTTTTCTTTCTTCTAATTGGCGCTGAGATATTGGCATAATAAAATAATTTTTCGAATTAACAGTCGAAAATTAAACTTTATGTAAAATAATTACAAAACGATTATTAATTAGTTTTATTTATCTATTAATTTCTTAAGGTTAAATAAAATGTTAAATCAATTAAAATGTCTTTCAAACTATTATGGAAAATCATCAAATGAATCAAAAAGAAGTCTTAGAGTCTCTTAACAAGATTTTAGAGCACGAATTAGCAGGAGTTGTGAAGTACACGCACTACGCATTTATGGTGCAAGGCCCATACCGATTGTCAGTTGTACAATGGTTAAGAGAGCAGGCCCAAGAATCATTGGCGCATGCTGAGGCAGTTGGAGAACATGTAACGAGCCTAGGAGAACATCCAACATTAAAAATAAGTGACCTTCTTGAAACACATAAACATTCGACTGAGGATATTTTGAACGAATGTCTTGAACATGAAAGAGAAGCAATCAAATCCTATTACGAGCTTCTAAATAACGTAAAAGATGGATCTATCATGTTAGAGGAGTTTGCTAGAACTCAAATTGCCGCAGAAGAAATGCATGAGGCTGAATTGAAGAAAATGTTGAGGGATAACTTTTAATTTTCGCTTGACCTGCAGCATGATTTTTAATTAGCTGTATTATAAAATCAAAAAACCTTTTATATAAACTAAAAAATACAGAGTTCTTTAAGATGAGGTACTTCACAATTTCCTTAACATTTTCTCTATGCTTAGCATTTTCCGAAGGAATCATAAGTGGCAATATCATTGACAAAACAAATCAACTTCCGTTAGAAGGCTCTAATATTTCCTTGGTTGGAACTGATTTAGGAGTTATTTCAGATAAAGATGGCAATTTCTCTATTTCAGAACTCGAAAACGGGTATTATTCAATTTCAATCTCCTATATTGGATATGAAACAAAGGTGATCTCGGATATTTGGGTTAGAGATAAAGCTTATGAATTTTTGAAAGTAGAATTAAATCGCACAGCTATCAATTATGAGGGAGTTCTAGTAACCCAAAGTTATTTTTCAAAAAGTAACTTAGACCAATACAATACGGTCAACTTTAACAATGATGAAATCAGAAGAGCGCCAGGTGCAGGCCAAGAAATTTCTCGTATCCTAAATGCTCTACCAAGTGTTACAAGCGTAGGAGAAAATAGACAGGACATGTTAGTTAGAGGAGGAGGCCCAACAGAAAATGGCTTTGTTATTGATAACATTTATATCCCAAGTATTTCACATTTTAATAATCCTGATGGACGTTCTAATGGTCCAATAGGATTGATTAATACTGAAATGGTTGATGATATTGAATTTTTCAGCAATGGATTTCCTGCAGAATATGGTAATAAACTTTCTAGCTATGGCAATATAAGCTATAGAGATGGGAAAAAGGATTCTCCTGCAGCAAACATATCAATAGGAATGGGTGGAGCCGGAGGTTTACTAGAGGGTTCATTAGCAGATGACATTACCTTTATTGGTTCATATAGAAGAAGTTATCTTGACATTATTTCTGATGCTATTAATGCTGGTGGGGGTCTACCTAGCTATGGTGATTTTCAAGGAAAATTAAAATATAACCCAAGTCATTATGATGCGTATACAATTTTATTTATCAATGGTAATAGTCTTTATGAAAGAGAAAAAAGTGAGTCTCAATCTGCTGGAGAAAACACATATGGTAGTTTCAAAAATAATCAAAACACTCTTGGATTTGCTCACAGGCATATTTGGAATGAAAATGCTTATTCAAATACATCTTTTTCAATCTCAGACCAAGATGCAATAGCGACCTTTTACGAAAATCAATCAGATACAATTAGCTTTAGAACTAATGACCAATACAAAACCTTAAATACTAGACAGTTAAATCATATTCGTTTTAACGACCTAGCAGGAGGAGTCTTTGGATTTGAGATAAAGAATCGAAACCTTGACTACGACTTTCTTCTAAATGCTGTTGAGTCAAAAAGCAATGTCTCAATCACAAACCTATCAAGCTTTTTCACGATGCAATCCATTGTACTAAGCAAGGCACTAATTTCAATTGGCTACAGAGTTAATTGGAATAGCTATGAAAAAGACATCTTGATTGCTCCCAGAATAAATATCGACTTCTCATTAAATGAATTTTGGGGTAATCTTATTTTTAATTCAGGAAGGTACTACCAAAACCCACCCGAAAAATATCTAAGTGTTGTCAACCACAATGATTTAAAATCAATTAATACTATTCAGCACTCCTTGACGTACGAAAAGTTAATTACAAGAAGCACTAAGTTTTCGCTTTCCATATATGAAAAGCATTATTCTAATGCTCCAATGATGGAAAGTAATCAAATGTTTACTGACCCTACATTTTTATTAGATGAATTAAGAACCTATAAAAATATATTATCCAACGGCAAGGCAAAGACAAATGGTATTGAAATACTCCTTGAGAAAAAAAGAGCAATCAACTTTTATGGATTAATTGGTGGATCAATATATAGTTCTATCTATAATGATCAGCAGGGAGTAGAGCGTAGCCGCAATAATAATTATGAATACCTTTTCAATCTTGTAGGTGGATATAGGCCAAACCCAAAATGGGAAATTTCACTTCGATGGTCATTGTTTGGTGGAAGGCCCTACACAAGAGTTGACTTAGAAAGTTCAAACTATGCTAATGAGGAGGTACTTTTTTACAGCCAGTTCAATGAATCCAAAACTCCAATCTATCACAATCTATTTTTAAGATATGAAAGAAGAGTAAGCATGAAATATGGAAACATTATAACCTATTTTGAATTTTGGAATGCATACAATAGAATAAATATTGAAACATATTTTTGGAGCAGAGATAAGCAAGATATACTTAAAACAACCTATTTCAGTTTTATTCCTGTCGGTGGTATTGAGATAGAGTTCTAGTTATTTCCTTTTGACAACTTATCATAAACATCCACAATCGAATTAATTTCAAAGTTTTCCTTATATCCATATCCCCTAAGAATGGCTTCGATCTGAATTGAAAGACCAGACTGATAATAGTCAACTAAGTAGTCCAATTGCTTTACATCAATATTTTCTGGATCTACAACTTTTATCCTATCTAGTGCTTCTTTTACCGGAATAAGCTCATTATTTATTTGGAGTACTGAGGCACTCTTGAATTCATTATAAGCTTTGATAATATCTCCTTCTTCCTCACCTATCATAATGTGTAATTGATGGTGATAATCGCTTAAAAATTTAAAAGCTTCAACTTTTTGTTCAAGAATCGTCTTTTCATTCATTTGATCATTTGCTTCGCATGCAAAAGCCAGAAAAAACATCATTAAAATAATAGTCTTATTCATCTAATAAGTTAATTTATGATTTAATAATTAAATAGATAAAGCCTTTGAAACTGCAACAATTGTAGATGCTATTCTTCCAATATTAAGAACATAATCCTTTGACTTCCCGTTATTTAATAGTAGTTCTGAGTGTGCAGTTACGCAAAACTGGCATCCATTCACTGCGCTAATACAAAGAGATAGGGATTCAAATAGCTCCATGTCCAACCCTGCATATTCCCTCATTATATTCACACGCATTTTTTGTGGCGCCATCTTCATTTCATTATTTGGCATTGCCTCACGATATTTATACCAAACGTTGTTTAATGTCATAATGCAAACAGTACCTTTAACTGCTTCAATATAGTCATTATCAAATCGCGATTTGCATTCTTCAATGAAAATATCTGATATCTTTTCATTATCTAAAGCAAGGGCACTTGCAAGAGCGCAACCATAAACTAACTTTTCATCCATATCAGAATTAATTATTAAAGATGATAAATTTAATTTTATGTCCTTTGAGTAATCAGGTATTTGATCCTGTAAATCGCTAATAGTCAACATTTTAAAGCGTATCTCCGCCCAACGGTCTATTGCAGGCGCATAGTTCATCAGTCTGTAACGCATCTAATATCCTGAGCGTATCCTTTGGATTTCTACCAACGTCTAAATTTTAACGCTTACATGCTGTATTACATTATGAGGGTCAACAATGAAAGTAGCTCTCAATGACACACCCTCATCTGATCTAATACCAAGCATATCCACTAAAGATCCGGTCGTATCTGCGAATGACCAATGATTTAGTTCATGTAGATCTTCATGTGCTCTTCTCCATGCCAGTTTACAGTGTTCATTATCTGTACTTCCTCCCAACAATATTGCATCTCTATCATTAAACTCAGCATTTATACTGGAAAACTCTGCAATCTCAGTAGGACAAACAAATGTGAAATCTTTTGGATAGAAATAAAAAATCTTCCATTTCCCCTCAAATGAATTCTGATTCAAAGTTTCAAATGCTGAGTCTGGACCTTCTTGATCATGTGTCATGAATCCAGGTTTTACACCCACCACAGAAAAATCTTCCAATTTTTCTTGTACGCCTTTCATTATTTCTCCTTATTTAATTTAAGATTATTTTATTGTTTTCAAATTTCTCAGCCATTACAAGTGCTACAGCATGGCTTAATTGAAGAAAGTGATTCAATGAGATTGAAATATTTAGACTGTCTCTTACCAGTAATAAGTCAACAACATTTGTATCTTGCTCTATTTCACTACTTAACCGCAAAAGATATTGATTAAAGTGCCTGAATTGACACATTTTCATCTTCATTTTTATGTTGCAAAATTGAACTCTAATTTTTTGATCATCATCATTTAAGAAGATAGATATTGGTTTTTGATCATATAATTGAAGCATTTATGTGATTCCTGTTTCAAATTATTATTGTTATTGAGACTTATTATCAATAATAATATATGAATTTATCCTTTAGATTAAAAGAGTATCTTTTATTTAATCCACAAAATTTCAGATGAGGTGATTATTTATTTATGCTTAAATAATTTAATATTTTAGGTGCAAAATATGTAAAAATACCGTTTGCTCCCGCTCTCTTGAAACAAAGCATTGTTTCAAGAATAGCATCCATTTCATTGAGGTGATTTTTTTGACTAGCCGAAACAATCATTGAGTATTCTCCGGAAACTTGGTAGGCGTAGGTTGGTATTGAAAATAGATTTTTTGCCCTAGAGATGATATCAAGATATGGTAAACCTGGTTTAATCATTATCATATCTGCTCCCTCATTTATATCCATTGAAATTTCATGCATTGCTTCATCAGTATTAGCAATGTCCATTTGATAAGATTTTTTGTTACCCGGTTCAACTAATCTACCTGCATTCACTGCTTCTCTAAATGGCCCATAAAGAGCAGAACAATATTTAACAGCATAAGACATTATTAAAATATCTTGGTGCTCATTTTGCTCTAATGCGGAACGAATCCTGCCAACTCTACCATCCATCATATCAGAGGGAGCAAGAATATCGCATCCTGAATCAGCCAGTAGTAGAGCTTGTTCAACCAACTTTACTAATGTTTTATCATTATCCACTTCACCATGAGATATAACACCATCGTGTCCATGAATAGTGTAGGGGTCTAGAGCAACATCACATATGATTCCAAGGTGTGGGTATTCCTGTTTAATTTTTTTTAAGGACGTACAAATGATATTATCGTGAGCAAAAGCATGCGTGCCTTTATCATCTTTCTTGCTATTAGAGATATGAGGAAAAAGTGCTATAGCATTAAGGCCTTGTTTCACAGGGGCTTCTAACTCTTTCAATAAAACTTCAATAGGATAGCGGTATACATTTGGCATTGTTTTAATTTCAACTTTGGTTTTTGAATCCTCAGTTAAAAACAAAGGCCATATCACATCATTGGCTGTCAGATTGTTCTCTGAAACCATTTTTCTTGAAAATGATTTCATTCTGGTTCTTCTAAGTCTTGATTTAGGAAATTTTCTTTTTACTAGTTTCATTTATATCTCTTTAGAAATCAGGTTTGATAATTACAAGTATCAGAATGATGAACATAATTAAGAATGGGACTTCATTTATTATCCGAAAAAACCGGGTTTTACTCCTATTATTGTCATTTTTAAAGTCTTTTAAATATCTTCCAAGATTGATGTGATATAAAGTTAGAACTATAACAAAAAAGAATTTTAGAACAAGCCATCCATATAGCCCCAATACATATGCCATATAAATTCCAGTAATCCATACAATCAAGGCTGATGGATACATAATAAAATAGAATAATCTCCTTTCCATCAACTTAAAAACATTAGAAGTTTCATCTGTAGTGTCATCCATAGAGTGATAAACAAAGATTCTTGGTAGATATAATAACCCAGCCATCCAGGCGACAACAAACATAACATGGAAAATTTTTACCCACTGATATACATTTCCCATTTAATCATTCCCAACTAGCTTGAGGAGGCATGGACATTAGGATTGCTTCTATATTGCCACCAGTTTCCAATCCGAACTTGGTTCCTCTATCATAGAGTAGATTGAATTCTGCATATCTTCCTCGCTTAACTAGTTGACGTATTTTGTCATGGTCATCCCACTTCTCATTTTTCTTTCTTTCGATTATATCATCAACATAATTATGAAAAAACATGCCGACTTCTTTCACAAAATCAAATTCTGATTTAGAGTCTCCCTCATTTAAATAATCGAAGAATATGCCGCCAATACCTCTAGGTTCATTACGATGTTTGATGAAAAAGTATTCATCACACCACTTTTTAAACTTTGGGTAATAATCTGTATTATGTTTATCACACATAATCCTAAGATTTTTGTGAAATTTTTCCTTTTCCACATCAAATTCTAAACAAGGAGTTACGTCCATGCCTCCGCCAAACCATGTTTTGGTAGTTGATAGATATCTGGTATTGAAGTGCATCGATGGTATGTTAGGATTTTTAGGATGTAAAACAACACTTATCCCAGTTGCCCAATATGATGGATCTTTATCAGCTCCTGGTATACGCTGTTGCATTTTTTCTGAGAATTTTCCTGAAACTGTTGAAATATTTACTCCACCCTTTTCAATTAAATCTCCTTTTATTATGCTCATCAAACCTCCACCCCTGCCAGAATGGTTCCACTCTTTTTTCTGAAATTTTGCGCTTTCATACTTTTCAATCATTGAGACTAATCTGCCTCTTAAATCTCTAAACCATTTTTCTGCTTCATTTTTCATTATACCAATCACCCATATTACTTTTAATTAGTTTGTCAATCAGTGTTATGTGATCATCATGATCGTTTAAACAGGGGATATAATGAAGTTTTTCACCACCATTTTCCCTAAATAATTCATCATATTGAATTTTTATTTCTTCCAATGTTTCTAAACAGTCAACACTAAACCCTGGTGAAATAATATGAAGGTTTTTAACTCCATTTTTTGCAAGCTTCACAATCTCTTCATCAATATATGGCTGCAGCCACTCTTCTGAACCAAATCTTGACTGAAAGGAAAGCATGTATCTATCCTCTTCAAGATTAAGTTTCTCAGCAACCAAACGAGCTGTCTTATGACAAAAGCAATAATATGGATCTCCCTCGTTTAGATATCGAACAGGCATTCCATGGAAACTAAAAATAATCTTTTCTATATTTTTATAATCTGAGGTGGATTTTTTGATGCTATTTGAAATAGCCAGTATGTAATCTTCATGATCATGATAACCATTTACAAATCGAAGATTTGGTAACCAAGGCCAGCCATTAAGAACTCTTGATATTTCATCAAATGTACTTGAATTAGTGGGAGACCCTGCCTGTGGATAAAGCGGCAACACAAGTATTTTATAGATGTTCTGATCTTTAAAATAGTTAAGAGCATTTTCAATTGAGGGATTTCCGTAACGCATACCCAACTGTAGATGAACCCCTTCATTTTTAGATTGTAATTTTTTAAGAATACTCCGCATGTTAACAAGCAGCGGTGATCCCTCATCTGTCCAAATAGCTTCATATAACTTAGCAGATTTTCTTGGTCTTACATTTAGTATTATACCATTAAGAATTAGCCACCACAGAAGTCGATTATAGTCTACCACCCTCTTATCAGAAAGAAATTGCTTTAAATATTTTCTTAGACTTTTTGGATCGGGATTATCAGGCGTACCAAGATTAGTAATCAGTATTCCAATTTTCTCTTGATAATTTGGTTCAAAACCTTTCAAAACTAGCTCCCATTTGAAAATTGTTCGCGGATTGATTCAATAAAATACCTAACGTTGACTTCCGGAGTTTTTGGAAGAACTCCATGGTTCAGGCTACATATCCACCCTGCTCTATCAGTAACTGATAATGATTTCATCTTTTTTAAAAAATCATTGAAGTCCAACAAAAATTCCTCGTGCGGTTTTAATAAGGAAATGGGAGAAAAGTTACCTTGAACAAAACCTTTTTTACTTTTACCAATGTATGAGCGAAAACCTTCTTCCATTGGAAAAACTGTTCCTGCAAGATCCAGGTGATTTTTTCCAATTTTATTTAAATCATAGAATGACTTATTCTTTGAAAAATAGCCAATTTTATTTGGAAAAGGTTGAAATAATTCTTCCTCAATACTTTTTAGGTACTTTTTTGTAAAATATTCTTTGTTTAGTTGCTTACTATTTGTGTCAAAAACATATACAATTTCTGCACCAGAATCTAATTGGATCTTAATATTTTTCCTTAAAATAGGAATTAAATGATCATATAATAATTCTTCAATAAATGGTTCAGTCGATGAGATATTTACTTCAGATTCTTTGCTAAGGTTAAGGCCATATGAAATTACAGTCCAGGGCCCGCCGATAAACCCAACTAGACTTTTATCTTCAGGAAGCATGTTTTTTGTTATTTTAATTGCTTCTGACTGGAAGTTTAAATGCTCCTCAACTTGTAAATCAGCAACTTTTTTATTTGTATGTTGCGGACCCAAGTAATTTTCAAAATTTGGTCCAGGGTTATAGCTTAATTCAAGATCAAATAACTCGAGTGGAAAAAGGATATCACTAAACAAGATAGCTACGTCATAGTCAAAATCATTAATAGGGCCACAAGCGACTTCAGCTGCTAATTCTGGATTTTTACATAGTGTTTCAAATGAATGTGTTTTCCTTAGATTTTGATAGTGAGAGTGATATCTCCCAGCCTGTCTCATGAACCAAATTGGAGGTATGGGTTGAGGTACTCGATTTAAGGCATTGTGAAATTTTTTATTCATTAAAATCAATCTCCCTGATATAGTTCAAGCCAGCTTTTGTATGAGTGAAATCGAGTGACATTTTTTCCATTGGGTAGCCTATCTTTTAAGTGGTTGTATGTTCGTCCAAAACCACAGCTGTGATTCCCATTGATTATTTCTGGGAAATATCCTAGAGACAAATCAAATTGAAGTGGACTCATCCAAAAAAAGTGGGTCCTGCTGTTCAAATCCATATTATTTAGAATATTTTTTCGTACCCTCAATTTGTAAACAGAAATAAGTTCGTAATTGTCGTCTGATGATTTATCATGACTCAATTTGTAGCTATGAAAATCTTTTGGCATAAAGTTTTTAATATTAACACCACTCAGTTCTCCAAAACTATCACTTGTTCCGTTGATCCAATATCCTCTGGATACCGCACTTGTCCAACAATTAATTCCACTGGTCCAAAGTATGTTTGAACTATCAATACTTTCGATGTTATCCAAAACATTTTTCCTACTTAAATAGATTAAGCTACTTTTTAGGTCTTGAATCTTCTTAAAATTATCGATCTTTTTTCGTTCAAAGAATTTTTCATCATTTGGTTTTGGATATAAGTGTTTTTTCTTAGTTTTTGTTTTTGATCGCTTATTTGATCTTTCTGGACCAAAGGTGTTCAATAGTTTTGACTCATGTGTCATTCCCACCAATGAAATTAATTTTATTTCATTTTCATCCCATACGGAAGCGCCTATCTTTTGATGGCATCCTCCTCCATATTTAGATAATATTAATTTTTCTTTTTGAACATTTGCAAATGAGTTAGAGGAATTTATTTTATCAATTATTTCTTTCAATATTTTGTTGTCTTTTTTTCCTTCAATAGCAATTGCGCCTTGCCCAGGGGCAGTTGGAAAAATAGATAATGGTAAGATCGACCAGTTGTTTGCGTTTAATATTTCTCTTATATATTTTTTTGTACTATCTCTTCCAAATTCAATTAGACGATCTAAAGCAACTTTAGCTAAAATGATTGCATCAGCGTTACCTGATTCAAACTTTTTAAGCCTTGTTTGAATATTACCCCTTATGTCATAACATGAAATCCTTTTAAACTTTATAGGAATAAGAGTGGGCAAAACCTGTCCTAAATTAAATTTTCTTCTGGGAGAGGATGTAAGTACATTAATCTCTTCTTTGTAATCGAGGGATGCTACTGTTGATTTCACAATAATAACATCTCTCATGTCATCTCTTTTTAATGTCCCAACTATTTCTGTTTCATTTGATGGCTCAATCGGTAAATCCTTCCAAGAATGAACAGCAAGATCACATTCTCCATCTATTACTTTCATGCTTATATCTTTTGTAAAAATACCAACTTCACCAGGGTTTGAAATATCAATATTAGCGTTGAGATCAGCATTTGTTTTTGTGGTTTGATAATTGATAGATATTTCAGGCCAACAATTTTCTATTTTGTCACCAACCATTTTTGCTTGAATTTTAGCAAGTTCACTTGATCTAGATATAATTGAAATTGAGTTTATGTTATTTGCCACTTGTATTTGTTTAAGCTAAGGTAATGTTCGTAATTTCGACTGAGGAGTCTAATTATATTTCCTTTTTTTCTAAAACATAAAATGAATTATGAATTACAAAAGTATTTTTAAACAGCAGTTAGATGAATTCCAATCGAATGGTTTTGGTAGAACGTTCACTCCTATCTACAGGAGAAAAGAAACTTTTCCATTTACAGAAATAGATTTTTCACATGAATCTAAATTTGAAGAAAAGTTTAACAGCAACACAACCATCTGGTGCTCCAATGACTATCTAAATATGAGTCATCATCCTTCTGTAATTAAAAGAATGATTGAAGTGATAAAATCAGTAGGTACAGGATCTGGAGGAACAAGAAATATATCAGGATCTACCCCCTATCATAATCAGCTAGAAACAGATCTAGCAAAATTTCATAGAAGAGAAAAAGGACTTATTTTTACATCTGCTTATGTTGCAAATCAAACAACACTAGCTACACTATGCAAACGCATGAGTGGAATAAAAGTATTTTCGGATCAGTTAAATCATGCTTCACTTATAGAGGGTATTAAGAACTCTAAGGCCGATTGTTCAATCTTTAGGCATAATGACCTTGATCATCTAGAAGAATTACTTAAAACAACTGATAAAGACAGACCAAAAATAATTGTTTTTGAATCGCTCTATTCTATGGATGGAACTGAAACAAATGTATCAGACTATGTTAGATTAGCAAAGAAATATGGTTCATTAACCTATCTGGATGAAGTCCATGCAGTGGGACTCTATGGAGATGGAGGAAGAGGCGTTGCTTACAAAAATGGGGTTTCAGATGAAATAGATATCATTAATGGCACCCTTGCTAAAGGCTTTGGACAAATAGGCGGTTATATAGTTGGTGACGAAATAATGATTGATTTTATAAAGTCTTTCGCCTCTGGTTTTATCTTCACTACTTCAATGATGCCCTCTATTGCTGCAGCTTCTTCTAAGAGTATTTCAATTGTTGAAAACCTTGATAAAAAAAGAGATGATATTTTTGAAAAAGCTAGTCTAATAAGGAGAAAACTTCTAGAAAAAGGCATACCGTTTGTTAATAGCGATAGCCATATCATACCATTACTCGCTTACAGTACCAACAGAGCTAAATCATTTTCAAGAAGACTTCTTGAAGACCATAATATCTATATTCAGCCGATATTTTATCCAACCGTTCCTAAAGATAGTGCACGACTAAGAATAACCGTGACACCAAAGCACACTGAGGATGATATTAATCATTTGCTATATGCACTGTCAATGGTCTGGAATACTGATAAAGTTATTATCAGGCCAGAAAAGGGTGACAAAAAAATTGCTGTTTAAATATCATCTGAAAATCAAATGGTATTTACGAGTAATTTCGCTTTATCCATAATATTGTGAGTATGTAAATAATCAAACTCTACATTTCTTCCAATAAGCTTTTGATTACTAAATGATTGAATAAAGCTTACAAGCTTTCTAATATTTCCCTCCTCACCAACTTTAAGGATTGGATAAGCATTTTTTATATCAATCAATCTATTATCTAGCACATCAGAATCTTTAAAAAACTTTTCTTTGATTAAAGTTTTTTTAACCACATCAATAACTTCATCATCATTCATTTTACTTACACTGTCTCCTTGACTGTAGGGAATTTCTATTGAAAGAGATGTTTTATCTTTAGGAGCCATTAGATGGCTTCTATTTTTTGGCTCATAGATCCTTGTAATTGGAATGTGCTCATCTGGAAAATAAATTGATGCATTATCAGATAATTTTGGAAGATCGAGCTCTAATAGACATATTTTTAGATCCCTGAATTTTATGTTATCTGCTATTTCAATCAGATTTTTACTTGGTAATGGATCTAACATTTGTATGATGGAGTCAATTGGAAGAGTATTTACAATGTATCCGACTTCTATTGTCTTCCCGTTTTCGAATTCGATTTCTTTAATCTTTTTACCATCATGAAAAATCTTATTTACTTTTGAATCTAGAATAATTTTTTTATGACCAATATATTTGGCCATACTATCGAAAATGGTCCCATATCCATACTTTGGATAATAAAATGATCCTTCGAAGTGTTTAACTTTACTACTTTTAATAATCATTTCAGTAAGTATGGTTAGGATCTTCAGATTTTTAAGCCGACTACCAGAGATTGAAGTTTGTAATTCGCCAGCTTTTGCGCCCCATAATTTTTCAGTATAATTGATTAAAAAAAGGTTGGAAAGAGTTGAACCATACTTGGCATGTGCTAATTCCTCAAAATTTTTATACTCAACATTTGTTTTGAAAATATTAAAAAAGTTTTCCACTACAATTTTTAAAATTTCTGATAATTTTAGATTTCTCATAACACTCGAGAAACTTAGCGGGAAATCGATCATTCTTCCATCAAAGTATATTTTGCTAGGTGCATTTATTTTTTTTAGGTCATCCCCCATT
>MDTB01168103.1_pt1 | contig 80027 bp, 82 predicted proteins | sample 811161 | NCBI WGS metagenome assembly MDTB01 (sample SAMN05326650, study PRJNA326480) | marine metagenome | isolation source: seawater | place: Mediterranean Sea | collected 2009 | reverse complement strand
GTGTAGGTTAGTTGTAACCCACTTCTCTTTACCAGTTTTAGCGTCTAATGCAATTACTGAAGTATCAGCAGCGTGTAAAACAATTGTTCCGTTTGGATGGTAGTTAACACCACGGTTTACGTTATCACAGCACATAACTGAAATAACTCTATCCATAGTTTCACCACCTGGGTACTTTCCACCTTTAACTGGATTGTACTTCCAAAGGATTCTTTGGTTATCATTAAGGTCTAAAGCATACACAATGTTTGGAATTGCAGTATGAACATACATTACATCTCCAATGACAAGTGGACCACCTTCGTGACCTCTAAGAACACCAGTAGAAAAAGTCCAAGCGACTTTCAAACTACCAACGTTACTTTTGTTGATTTGATCCAACTCTGAGTAACGATGTCCAGCGTAATCACCAGACTGTTGTACCCATTGCTTAGGATCACCCATCATCTTTTCAAGCTTAGAGTTAGCCATTACAGAAAATGGTAACGCTAAAGCTGCAGAAGCGATGAGAGTCTTTTTTAAAATACTCATAGAGTATCCTCCCTAATTAAGGTTAATGTTAACAAGCTTTTGAAAACTTGCTGAGAATAAATCTCAATGTATATATTATTTGTGAATATAGGAAATTCAAGGAAAAAATGAACGTAAGATGAACGATATTGTTATGTTTTGTTCATTTATGAACAAAAGTTATTAAAATTCAAATACTTAGGGGATTTTTTTTTTAAAAAAAAAGTTGTGGATAACTTTATTTTATTTTAATCAATTGATATTTGAATACATAATGTATATATATATTTATTATTTTCAACCTTTTTTTTTAAAAAAGATGTATAATTTGTTAAAAATTTTCGTTCTTCAATTTATTTTCACTTTCGTCTCTGTGGACGCTAACGAGATAAAACCTGAGGCATTTACATGGAACGATGGTTTGAAAGAAGAACTTTTTGAAGGAAGCCAACTCCATAATGGAGAGCATTTATTTTCTCTTGTAACTCCATACAGAGCAGAAGATGCGGCAATGGTTCCTATATCTGTGAAATTTTTTGAAAATCAAGAAAATAAGAATTTTGTTGATAAACTTCACATCGTTGTTGATGAAAATCCAGCACCACTTGTTGCAAGCTTTAATATGACGACGAAAACAGGAAATGCTGAAATTTCTACCCGTGTAAGAGTTGACAAATATACTTACATACGTGCTATTGCTGAGTATAATGATGGAAAAAAATACATGGTTTCAAACTTCGTAAAAGCTTCAGGCGGCTGCTCGGCTCCAAGTTTGGGTGATATGGACACGGTTATGGCTCGACTGGGAAAAATGAAAATGAAGTTCATTAATACAGGTAAAATAGGTGATTTAAACAAAGCTCAATTTATTATTAGTCATCCTAATTTCTCAGGCTTACAATTTAATCAATTGACTAGAAGTGAAATTCCAGCACATTTTGTTGAGAATGTTCGAATTACTCAGGATAACGAAACTATTTTAAATATAAATACTGACATTTCTTTATCAGAAGATCCTTCATTCACTTTTTTTTATAGAAACTCCGGTGGATTAATACGCGTTAGAGTAAAAGATAGTGAAGGTCAAGTTTATCTCAAAGAATGGTCTTTGAACGAGACATTAACATCAAATTAATTTAAAAACATTCAAGTTCTGATGCAGCTTGTGCTCTGTATAATCTATCCATTGTGCTTTTTGATAGACCCACGCTTTTGTATGCTTCTTCTCTGGGACTCGCTCCATATTGTAATCTACTTATAGCCTCTGCTTGTGCATATTCATCATATGTCATCCTTTTTGCTATTTCATCAATGGCACATGAACACTTAGCCATAAAATCCCTGTTGTTTGCATTTGATGCCATACATGCAAATACAAATTCAGATCTTGCTAATGTTGGAAAATCATTTTTTGAATAAGCGGTGTTTGTAAAAGTAAAAAAAATAATCAAACTTAATACATATCTCATTTTGTTTTCTCCTGTTTTAATTTATATTCATCTCTTAGTTGTTTGTTTGTTTTAACGCCTAGAAATGTTAATGTCTCTTTCACTTTGTCACCACTATTTTCATCAATACTCTCAGATTCAATTTTAAAGATACCCCCGGGAATATCATCGGATAAGATTACAGTGAATTTCTTCTGCTGGTATCTTGAAACTCTATTTTTTAATTTTGTCTCAGTAAAAGGCCTAAAAATAATTTCTTTTGATTGGTAAATTTTATCATCAAACTCAAAAGAGGACTCTTTTATGTCAGTTGCAGCGATAGCATGCCTAATTCTACTTCTAAAAAAAAGAGCATTACCTCCAGTCAATCTTTGCATATCTCTAGCATCCCTCTCAAAAAAAAGCATAAAAATTGGATTTCCTTTTGCACCAATTTGTGGTGGAAATCTTACTTTATTTCTACCCTTAAGATATCTGAAAGTAATATACTTTCTCTTCTCTTCATCTATTTTGACGATATTCAAAACAACATTTCCTATAAAATTATCCTCTCTAGTAGATTCCTTCTCAAATTTATAAAATAATCTAGATGGTTCTGTTATAGGGACTAAGTGTTCATCTATAAAGAGTGCTATATTCGCTGTCGACATCTCATCTATCAGACTTTTTAAATATTCCTCTGTACCCCATTTAATTCTTTTTTCTTCACCATCAATTGCTTTTGTAAAATCAACAACTTCTTCTTGAGCGAATATAGGATTTTGTGAAGTCGTATTTAACAAAAATAAGAACACTAAAATAATTATTTTTTTTATTATTTTATTTTTTTTCATCATAATGATATTTTTATGCCAATTAAAAAATATTTTTCAACCATAAAAGTAAATTTTAGTCAAATGTCTACAGAGTTTAAAAAATTTAAAGCTATTTCAACAGGTTCTTGGGTACCAGAAAAAATTCCAAAAAATAGACAAAATGTCGGTAAAACTTACAAAATTCTTATTGAAGATCTCGTACTTAATGCTTTAATTGGAATTCATGAGCATGAAAAAGATAAAGAACAAAAAATTTCTATTAATATTTTAATAAATGTAAAAGAGAAATTTTCAAAGACCAAAGATGATATCAAAAATGTAGTTTCTTATGAACATATTGTAGATGATATTAAACAATTGATTAATTCCGGTCATACTGGTCTTCTCGAGACCTTAGCTGAGGGAATTTTCATAATCTGCTTTAAAGATAAAAGAGTCTTGGATGCAAGAGTCACTTTAAAAAAGCTAGAAGTGTTTAGTGAAGCAAAAAGTGTAGGAATTGAAATATTTAGAAAAAATAAAAATTTAGAAACAAAAAAAAATCCAAGAAAAGTTAAAAATATTAATACGATAGTTGATCTAGATGTATAAATGTGGATTATAAAGTTGGGTGGCAGCTGGCTGACAAATCCTAACTTAAAAAAACTATTATGCTTATTAGATCAGCATTCTAATCAAAGACTGATTATTGTTGTAGGAGGAGGAGTATTCTCTGATGCAGTAAGAAGTTCACAAAGATTTATGAAATTTGGAGATTCTTTTGCAAATGATTTAGCAATTCTTGCAACTGAAAATTATGCGAGAGCATTACAAGAAATCTGCCCTTTTTTAAAAATAACATCAAGATTTTCAGCTCTAGGTAAAAAAAACCTAAAGATTTGGTTGCCTTTTAAAATTTTGAGTAAAGATGATACTTTTATTAAAAACTGGGAGTCCACCTCAGACTCAATTGCTTGTTGGTTGGCAACTAAAATAAATTGCAGAAATATTATATTTATAAAATCAATTAAGCACCTTACTAATAATAATTTAAGTTTAAAAACTTTACAAAAAAAAGGTATTCTTGATAAAAATTTATTATTATATTTGAAACATAAATGTTTGTTGAAGATTGTTGGTCCAGAATTAATTGATATTTTGGAAAAAAACAAAAAATGGTCTCATGTAACGAACATAATAAACAACATAGTATATGAAAGATCCTAAACAAAAAAAAAGATGGGCTTGGGTTTTGACAGGGTCTGGTCATTTTTTTGATGAAAGTATTGATATGATATCAAAAATGAAAAATGTGGATTTGTTTGTATCTAAAGCAGCAGAGGAGGTTTTGGTCATGTATAAAAAAAAGGGCTCATTACCAAAAGGAATCAAAATTTATAAAGATGTAACTTCAAGTTCTGTTCCTGTTGGTCAATTTTATAGAGGAATTTATCATACATTGATTATGGCTCCAACTTCAAGTAATACAGTAGCTAAGTGTGTTTTTGGTATTTCTGATAACTTAGCCACAAATGTTTTTGCTCAGTCAGGTAAGTGTAGAGTAGAGTGCATTTTTTTTCCTTGTGATACAGCGCCAGAGCTTAAGACCAAGTCTCCAAAAGGTATTGTTGATGTTTTTCCCAGAAAAATTGATTTAGAGAATGTCAGGAGATTAAAAGAGTTTGAAAATATTAAGGTTGTTGAAAGTTTTGAAGAATTAAAAAATGAAATATACAATAGAACAAAATGTCTGAAGAAATCTTATTTATAACAGGAAAATTAGCAGAAAGACAATTAGTCAGGATTTTAAAAGCCATGAAACCTGAATTTTCTTACAAAATAAATCAAATCGGAGTAAGTGTTGCTGCTTTGATGTCAGAAAATTTAATTATGAGGAGAGTTGAAAAAGATGAAACTATTTCAAAAATTATTGTGCCTGGAAGATTTAGAGGAGACTTAAAAAAGTTAACGAATTATTTCAACGTACCTGTTGAAAGAGGTCCTGATGACTTAAAAAATTTACCAGACTATTTTGGAATGGATAGTTTCGAAGAGGAATTAACAGAATACGAATGTTTGATTTTTGCAGAAATCGTAGATGCAACAGAATTGTCAGTTGAGCAGATATTGCAAATAGCCTTTCAACACTCTAAAAACGGAGCAGATGTTATTGACATAGGTTGCATGCCTGATGTTAAGTTTAATCATTTAGAGGAAACAATTAGTAAGTTAAAAGATAATGGGTTTAAAGTATCAATAGATTCTGCTAATTCGGATGAACTTTTAAGAGGAGGTAAAGCTGGTGCAGACTATTTGCTAAGTATAAGCGAGAAAAATCTACAAATTACAGAGGAAGTAGATTCAATTCCAATTTTAATTCCCTCCAAACCAGGAGATTTAAAATCATTAGAAAAAGTTATTGAAATTTTTATTAAAAATAAAAAAGATTTTTTTGCCGATCCTATTTTAGATCCCATACATTACGGTTTTGTCGAATCATTAGTAAGATTTAAAAAAATTAGAAATAAATATCCTAATATTGAGATGTTGATGGGGGTTGGAAACTTAACAGAATTAACAGATTGTGATTCTGTTGGAGTAAATACTATTTTAATGGGAATGGTATCTGAGTTAAATATAAATGCAGTATTGGCAGTCCAGGTAAGTAATCATTGTAAAAATTCAATTAAAGAGGCAGATATAGCTAGGAAATTGATGTATTATGCAAAGAAAAATCAAAGGCTACCGATTGGAATAAGTAAAGATCTATATTGTTTGTCGGATAAGAAAATTAATAGGCCTGATGATACTGAACTTAAATATATAAAGTCATTAATAAAAGACAAAAATTATAGAATTCAATTGTCAGAGGCAGAAATCAATATATTTAATTCAGAAATCTTTAAAGTAGGGAAAGATCCTTTTGATTTTTATAATTTTCTAGATGTAGAAGACGATTCTAGCCATGCTTTTTATCTAGGCGTTGAGTTAGCAAGGGCGCAAATTGCACTACAACTGGGTAAAAACTACAATCAGGATAATGAATTAACTTGGGGTATTGCTGCCGAAAAGAAATCTGAAGATTTGGTTAATAGACCCAAACTAAAGTCTACTCAGAAAAGAAGATGATTTTTGAAAGCATAATTACATCAATCGATAGTTTGGGTAGGACAAATGTTGCACCATTTGGAATTAAAAGAGAACATGATTTTATTTTTATTTCTCCCTATATTCCCTCAAAAACTTTCGATAACTTAAAATTAAACAAAATAGGTGCTGTCAATTATGTTGATGATTCAGAGATTTTTGTTAATTGTATTATTGGAAAAAAAGAATTTTCTCTAAAAAGATGTACCAAAGTAGCTTGTTTTTATCTAGAAAAGGCTTTAACTGTTGAGGAGTTTTTGGTTGATGACTTCTTATCACATAAATTAAGACCAACATTTAAGTGTAAGATTTTAAAAACAAATAAAGTTAAAGCCTTTATGGGTCATAATCGCTCAAGAGCTGCTATAATTGAAGCCTGTATTTTAGCATCAAGAATAAAAATATTAGAGGAAAAAAAAATTTTTGATGAACTCAATTATTTATCGATTGCAATTTCAAAGACTTCTGGAAAAAAGGAATTAATATTATGGCAAGCACTTAATAATTTTATAAGAAAAGAATTAAAATTAAAAAAAAAACATGACTAAATTACTAATTAGTGTCAAAGACATTCAAGAGGCAAAAATTATTTCGTCATACACAAATATTATAGATTTTAAAGACCCTTTGGTCGGACCACTTGGGGGCTGGAGAAAGAGAGAAATACAGTCTGCTGTAAATATTTTAGGTGATACAAATAAATTGAGTGCAACTATTGGAAATATAAGAGATAATTCCGAAATCCTAAAAAAAATAATTTCCTACGATTCTCTAAAACTTGATTTTATAAAGATAGGAATTTTTAAAGATTCAACATCATATTTTAAAAATATAATTAAAAATATAAACAGCAGAAATTTTAAGACTAAGTTAGTCTATGTTTTTTTTGTTGAGAATAAAAATATAATAAATTTTATACGAAAAAATTTTAGTTTTTTGAAAAAAATAAGGTAAATTTTTTTTTAATAGATACTATGAACAAAAGTTCAGGAGGTCTCTTAAGCCAAATACCGATAAATATCTTAAAAAATTTGACTGATTTGAGTAAACAGCATGATATAAAAATTGGTTTGGCAGGAAAGATAAAAAATGAAGAAATAAAAGATATTGTCAGCATAAGGCCGTTTGTCATAGGTGTAAGAAGTGCCGTTTGTAAAAATATAGATAGAAAATTATCGGTCTCTGAAGAATTATCTAGACAATTATACTACAAATTTAGATCTGAAATTAAAAATGCGCATGCTGTGGCAGGAGCATGATAGGATGCTAATTTCTTCTTTGAACTATTCCCAGTAATTAAATCTTCAAAATTTTTAATCCTATATTTGTTTTTTGCAAAATTTATTAGCGCAGTTTTGCCTATTCCACATGGAATTAGTGTTATTTTTGTGCTACAATTATTTCTTTTTAGTAGTAATTCTGCTGCTGTAAAAATTTTATTTAGTTGACAAAATATTAATTTTTCACAGATTGTTTTTACAAATTTTTCATTAGAGTTATTTAAGTCAAATCCAAAATTTCTTGCAATTCTTCTTAAACTATCTTTTTTTGTTCTACCTCCTCCATCGCATGTGGGATACAAATCCATATTATTTTTCATTAATTCTTTAACATTATACAAATCAGATGTTCTAGAAAAAAACTCGGGTATAACTTGATAGTTTTTATTTTTAATTTCAATTTCATTAGATAATCCCGCGAGTGAAGTTCTAGTGAAACCTGTGTAAACTAGTTCGTGATTAGTAAGTCTAGTAAAATCATCAAAAAATTTATTTTTGACGGTATTATTTTTAATCAGGATTAAGTCTGTAGTAGTTGAGCCGAAATCAATTATTAATGCTTCTGAAATCATGGTTGAAATAAACTTACCAGTTGCGTACCAATTCATTGACGCCGTTGTTGATGATTTTGGATTTTGTGTAAATATTTGTTTTTCATTTGTAAAAAAAAATTTTTGTAAACTTAAACCTTTTAAAAGGTTTGCGATTTTATTTACACCATTTTTTCTTGTCTTAAAGTTGTCGCATAACTCAGCTGTCATCGTAATCGCACATAAGGTTTTATTATTGAAGTTATTTAAAAAATCTAATGATTTATTCAATCTCAATATGCTTTCCCATACGGGTGTTTTGTGCTGAGACACAATTCTTATTTTTTTATTTTTATCAAGTCCAACTATTTTTAGATGTGCGCCGCCAATATCAAGACCAAGATAAGGAATATCTGAAACATTCATTTTCAAAATAATATTTTTAAATTCATAATTTGGCTTTTTAATTTTTTATTACTTATTTTTCCAGTTAAATAAAAGTTTACTATATTATTGACTGTATTTTCTCCATAGACTTTATCTAAATAACAAAAACTACTCGTAAATCTTGGATTAATCTCAAGAATTTTCCAAGTAAAATTATCTCTTATTAAATCTATACCTACATAACCAAATAAACCTATATTTTGCGAGGAAATTTTATTAACGATCTGTTGAAACTCTTTTCTATATTTTTCAAATTTACCGATATCTAAACCAACTTGATAAAATCTATTTTTTTTTTTTTTAATAATCTGTTCATTACATGAGATTAGCATATTGTTTGTTTTAGAAAATAAAACAGAAATACTAGCGATTTCAGTTTCATAAAAATATTGTATTAAAAATTTATAATTTATTTTTTTAATTTCATCCGAAAGTTTTTTAAAGTTTTTACAAAAAATTATATTTTCTGAACCAGCCCCGTATTCGGGTTTTATTATATATCTTTTATTTTTATTTGTTATATTGTCTAAATTTTCAAAAGATAAAATATAAGGAATTTTTCTTTCTTTTAAAAATTTAAATGTTTTTATTTTTGATGAAAATATTTCTATACAGCGTAATGATGAATTTAATAAGTTAAATTTCAAATGTTGAACTTCATAAACTATTTTTTGATATATTTTTTGGCTTTCTGGTGCAATCATTATTAGTTGATGTTGATTAGTATTTAAATTTTTCAAAACAGTTAACCAGTTTTTTTTTTTCAAAAACAGGTAATTAATTTTTGATTTAATTTTTGTCTTTATATCTTTGTTTCTCAGGACAATTATTTCTTGTACGTTTTTTGACGAAGCAAAATAATCAGATAGTTTGTCAACCATTTTGATACCTTGATCAAGCAACGAATTTTTTGTATTTTGTATTTGATTAGAGGTTAAAAATTCAAAAATAATTATTTTCTTCATTTTATGATAGTAATTCCAGCATTAGATATTAAGAAACAAAAAGTTGTAAAAGCTTTTGCAGGATACAGGATTAATTACAAACCTTTAATAATTAATAAAAAAAATTACTCTGATCCCAAATTGTTAATTAAAATTTTATTAAATTCTTACAATTTAAATTTAATTTACGTTGCAGACATAGATTCAATTAGAGGCAACAAGGTAAATTGGAAACTACTTAAAAATTTATTGATTTTATTTCCAAATATTATTTTTTGGCTCGATTTAGGTTTTCACTCTCCAAATTTAATTAGAAAATTTGCTTCTTTTTTGTCAAAAAATATTACAAATTGGAGACCTATTGTAGGTACTGAATCTTTAAAAAGTATTAAATTAGATCTTAGAGTGTTTTGTGAGTTCAAACCTGTATTTTCTATTGATTTTATTGGAAACGAAGATTTCTGGATAGACAAAGTTAAGAAAAGCGACGTAAGCTCGGATTTAATTTTAATGTTTATCAGTCAGGTTGGAGGCAGAGGCGTTAAATGGAGAAATATTAAAAAATTTAGAAACTTCATCAATCCATTGAGATGTTTTGTTGCTGGTGGCATAAAAAGTAATAACGAAATTAGAATTTTGAGGAGAATGAAATTTAAAGGAGTTATTATCTCTTCCCTTATACACCAGATGATAACTAGGGACTTTAGTCCCTAGTTGTCTATTTATTAAAAGATGAGAGCAACCTTGAAAACCAACTCTGATTCTTTGTTGTTCTCGGTGGTTCCATGTTGGATGTGTCTCACTTAGCTGCAAAAGGATGCTCAGCTGTATCTCTGGCTTCAACTACATCGTTAGTTTTTGGCTCACCAGAAACAGCTCTTTCAATAGATTCTTTTGTAGCCTTATAATTATATTCTTGAATCTTTTTATCGTCTTCAGCTAACCAGTGAATGAAAACACCTACTGAGATAAAAAGGTCATCTGCTTCATCAGCTGGGATTGTGCCTTCAGCTACACAATCCATCACAGCTTTAGCCACACCGTGTTGTGCAGGACCAAACATTTGGACAGCTTGTTTTGCTCCCTTGATCGTAACTTTATTAAACATACATGTTGCAGGCTTAGCCATTAGATTTGGTGCTACTACCGCTAAAAGTGCTGTAAATCCATCTTTATTATTAGTTAAACTGTTTGCAAAAGCAGTTTCTGCAGGTGTTCCACGTGGACCAATAATAAGGTCAATGTGTGCAACCTCGTTGCCATCTCCAACAAGAGATTCACCGATTAGCATTTTATTTATTTTTGCCATTTTTCCTCCATGGTTTATGAGTTAATCTAAAAAAATTAATTTAATTAGAATTGTAGACTATATCTGTAATTTTATCTATTAGCAAGGTAGTTACTGTTAAATCTGCACAAGTTCCAGGATTAACATGTTTTCTTTTTAAATAATTATCAAAACTCAGAAGTATGTTGTTAGATAATTCTGTTTCTTTTGCTGAAATTTTCTTCAAAATAAAATATGCTTTTTTTGTTATAATTGAAGCTGCCGATTCGCCAAATTTTCTTTGAATGTGACTATCTTTATCAATACTCAAGAAAAAAATGTATAAACATTCTGCAGAGTATTTGTAGGTAAATTTTTTTTTTAATTTTTTAAAATAAGGAAGCCCTTGTTCAAATATCTCTTTATACAAATCACAATATGATCTTGAGATTCTGTCATGTTTAGAACCGTGTCGCATTAGATTCCAAAAATCAAATTTATTTTTTGAAAATTTATTTAAATTCCCTGGCTTGTTAAAGTTTTTAAGTCCTCCTGGCTTTGAATCAATAATAGCTTTAAAAATTTTGAAAGAGTTTTCTTCTTCAAGTAGTTTTAATTCTTTTTTTAGTGAATTTCTTAACTCAGTTATATTTTTTTTGCGTCCCAATGAAGCCTTAATAATCGGTGCACATAACAAAATTATTCCTAGATTATAATTTGAATTTAATTCTAATAAACATTTCTTTACGCTTAAATATATAGAGCTACTTAATTTTGATTCCTGAATTAAAACTTTGGAGGAAATATCTGCTGCTCTTTCAAATTTTAATTTGGACATGCCCTTGATTTGTGAAATTTTATTAACATTTCCAGGCTTAAGTAGTTTTAATTCAAAATAACAACAAGATAAATAGGACTTTCTTAACTCTTCTTTATTTTGTCTTGACATTAAATTCTCTTGCAATTGATAAAAAATCATCAACAAGTATTTTTGAAATTTTTTTCTTCTCAACGGTTTGTGTTGCTTTCCAAGCTGGAATACTATTTATTTCTAGTAAATATATTTTATTTTTAAAAATTTTGAAATCAATTCCTCCGTAGCCAAGTTCAAAAATCTTTGAAATTTTTATGCTTATTTTCTTCAACTCTCGTGATATTTTAATTTTTTCAACTTTACTCCCCAGTGCTACATTTGTAATTGGATTTTTTGAAACTCTTTTGATGGCGCATACTGTTTTATGTTTGCTAACAATTACTCTCACGTCAGAAAATATTTTTTCATTAAGGTTTCCGATATATTCTTGAAAATATAGAATTTTTTCAGAAAAATCTATATCTTTTAAGTTTTTAAAAATTTGAACTCCTTTTCCTTGAGAACCAAAAATTGGTTTAATAATTAAATATTTTTGTTTTCGAAATAAATTTTTTGATTGTTCGATAAAGTGTCTTTTATTTGAAAATACCCATGTTTTGGGAATCAGAATTCCAGACTTTTTCGCTATCATCGAGGCTCTAAACTTATCAACAGTTTTTTCAATAATCTGTGCTGAATTATGAATGTATGTGCCAAAATCTTTTAATGTATGTAAAATAGTTAATTTAAATGTGATTTCTTCAAGCGACCCATCTTTTATAAATCTAACCCATATACCATCAAACTTTTTAATTTTATTGTTAAATAGAACTATATTTTTCTTATTTTCTATTTTTATTGATAAGTCATCAAAATTATATAATTGAACTTTTTTTTTTAATTTATTTAATTCGTTTGAAATTTGTTTTGAATGCCAGTCATGAAGATCACTTATTATTGCAAAGTTAGTCATCTACGAGAAAGATTTTTTCATTAATTCAAGATTAATCTTACCATGTTCAAAAGATCTCCCAGTTTCAAGACAATTAATTATCACTTTTGCGGGACTAAATAACGAGCCATCAATTTTATAAAAGTCTCCTTTATAAGATTTAAAGATTTCTTTAAAAGGTTTCCCATAATCAGTTGAATTTATACTTGGCAGTTGTTGGGATAAATTTTGGATATTTTCCTCATTATCGGAAATTGATAAATATACTGTTCCACCATAAATTATCGAATCATTAGTTCTTCCCATCCCAGTAATCATATCTTTAGCTACTGGGGGAATAGGAGCTGTTCCAATACCATCAACAATCTTTTCTACTGGAAAATTTAGTTCATGAGCTTTGTGAATTGCTACTTCTAAAACTCTAGCTACAATTTGAATATTTCCTGCCATACTGTTCGTAGGTGTGAGAATAATACAAAGATTTGAAGGTTTAATTGCACAATCCTCACTAATTTTAATTATAATCTCCTTTGGAGGAATTTCACTTACTTCAAGAACTAAAACAGTTTTATCGTTTTTATCTTTGTAATCTAGTTCTTTAAAAATTTCTTCTCTTTGCGCTAATGATCTAGCAGGTCCAGAACCTAATGAAAAAAAATTTTCATGATTTAATTTCCATCCTGCATATTGACAACCTAGACAAGATAGATGAGGATGACTTGAATTAATGTTAATATTCCATTTGCTATTTAAATCAAAATTATTTGGCATTATTGTAACCTTGCCAAGTCCTCCAAGACAAATTTCAGATATTAAGATTCCAGCGGCTAAGCTTCCTTTAGCTTCTATACCTGCATCTATAATTAAACAGTCAAGTGGTCCAGAGCGAACTTCGATTCCATATTTAAACTTATTTGCTAACAGTTTATCAACAAGTAACTCAGTTTCTTTATTAAAGCTATAATTAGACATTTATATTATTATAATTGTTTAATTTATTTATAATAAATCCTGAGAGCTTATCAACTCTCTTTCTAGCAGCTTTTTCAGAAAATGATGAGCTATGAACTAAGCAAACAGGTTGGTGTTTTAGAATTAAGCAATCTTTTGTTGGTAATTCTGTAAAATTTTTTGACTTTGAAAAGTTTTTTAAAATTTTAATCTGTTTATTATTAATCATTATTTTTTTATCACTATAAACTATGGAACTACAATAAAACTTTTTTGACCCATTTGAATGTTTTTTTTTTAATTTTTTAAATAAACTATCTCCATAAATTCGGTAAAGTATATTAATTGCTAGTCCAGGGCGAGGATTAATATCAATTATAAATGGCTGAATATCATTACTAACAAGGAAATCTATGCTATTAAATCCATTAAATTCAACTAATGAACATAGAACTTTTATAATTTCTTTAATTTTTGAAAAAAGTTTAGGAGTTAAATTTGTTGAAACTATTCCACCCATTAAATAGGGATATTTTTTTGATGGACAAGTCCATTGATTACAAGCGAGCAGTATTTGTGGCTTATTTTTTTTCACATAAAACTGAATAGAAATATTTTTTCCTTTTAAAAATTTTTGATAATAAAAATTATCATTAGACTTAGAAGAAAAAGTGGTTGCATTTTGGACTGAAATACCTCCGGCTGAGTTGATGTTTTTAATTAACCATCCAGCAGTATTCTTGGGTTTTTTAATCGACCATTCGGGTATTTTTATTTTTTTTGATTCTAGTAGTGAAAAAATTTTTTTTGGATCATTTAAATACTTTAATGTCTCGAAACTATTTCCTAAGTTGGTTCTATGAGCTATTAAATTAATATCCTTAATTTTTTCTGAAACACCTGAACCTATGAGAATTTCTTTTCTATTCAGTTTATCTATCTGATTAATTTTCTTATTTATATTATGAGCTGAAAAATTCTCTAAATAAAAAATTTTGTATGAGAATTTTTTAATCAACATGCTTTTGTATTTACATATTACATAGACTTTATATCCGTTTTTAAAAAAGATTTTAGTTAGATCCTCACATGCATTCGCAATTAAGATTACCTTTTTTTTTATACTTTTAATTTTAGAATCTCTTGAGATACTTTTAGGGCTTGTTCAAAATTTAAAAACAATGGTTTTTCTGTATTACACATCATTTCAAACATCTTATATTGAGTTTTAACTTTGATATCACCAGATGTTAACGGCCCTATTGAAATTGCTCCAGTGACGTGATTAATATAATTATCTTTTAGTCCAACTCCTTCAATGCCTGCGGGGGGTACAGCATTGACATCCGCAATTATTTTCAGAGAATTGCAAGCCTTCATTTGCTCTAGACTAATTACTTGAGTTCCTGCTCTTGCGGCACAAAAAATTATATCCGCATCCTCTAAAAAAGAAGAATTTAGTTCATCTGTTGAACCATCACCTGGAATAATATCTACCGCAAACCTATTTTTATACTCTTTGGCTTTACTCGAAACATTCTCAATACCGTCATATCCGACTATTGTACATTTTGAACCAGACTTAGCACATAAAATTGAAGAAATACCTCCAACTATTCCCTTACCACCATAAATTATAATATTTTGTCCATCGAGAGTTTCATCAAATTTTTCTTTAAGTGCTTTTTCAGTACACGCAACCATTGCAGCAGCAGTTGTAAATGAACCAGCGGGATCAGGAAAAACCGATACTTCAAAAGGTGGAACCATAGCTTTTTTTGCTTCATCCATCATGTCAAGCGCCAAACTAGCGTCTTTTCCACAAATAAAAATACCAGTTTTTTTTGCATTTGAAATTGATCTTGAAAAAATAGCGTCCTGTACCAAAGATTTTATATCTGTAAGATTAACCTTTGTGTAAGGTATAACCAGGTCATATCCAGCATCGCATGCCATATTTACATCAAATGGACTAACATTTTCTTGAGGACTCATCATGTGAAGTATATTTTTTTTAGTCATTTAAAATTTCATTCCTTTTCTATAAAGCCATTATTGGAGGCTTTTGTTTTAATAATATTTATATTTTTTATATTATTACAGGCCAAAAATTTTTTTGTTAAGTTAAAAATTTCTTTTTGATAATTTGAATTCTCGCATAAAACAAAACCTGTTGGTCCCCACGAAGATTGACCAAATCCATTCATCCCAATCTCTTTAAAATGTTTAAAAATTTTTTGTACTTTTTTACTTGTATACATTCCTCCCTGCGATTTATTAAAAATTCTAGCAGTATTTTCTTGTATTTTTTGTATACCGAGACAAAAAAGTTGAAAGTTTTTTTCAATAATACCTGGCATTACATTTAATACCAAGTTTCTACAGTTTTCATTAGAAAAACTTTTTTTTACACTTATTTTTTGAAATTCATCAATTTCTTTTTTTCCATGTATCCCAATTAATTCTTTGTCAAAAATTAATAATAATCTCCATTCACTCGGAAAATTTGAATTAAATATGATTGGTGGAACTGTTTTGGAATTTTTCTCCTTTCCACCATCAATTAAAAAACCTCCGTTTTTAAAACAACCTATTCCAATACCTGATCTTTTACCTCTATTCATTTGCAATGCAATTTTTTCAATACTGAAATTTTTACAAAAAAATTTATTTACCAGATAACCTGTAGATAGAGCTAGTTGAGTTCCAGAGCCTAGACCAATATGGGATGGTGTATTTTTAATAATATTAATTTTAAATGGTTTAGTTTTCCAAAAAACTCCCATTTTTCCAAGATAATGCTCTACAATTTCTTTTTTCTCTCCGGAAATTGAGAATTTTTTTGAAGCATGCAGGCTTATCTTTGTATCAAAACCTGAAACTGCTAGTCCTAAACTTCCAAAGTTTCTGAGAGAAAAAGGATCCAATTCAAGAAAACCCAGATGAATACGAGCTGGACTTTTAATAGTTAAGTGTTGCATGAAAATTATTTTTTTATTAAAAAAAACGTCTACATTGTTCTTTATAGTAGTTATAATCTATTTTTAAAAATAATTTTAGGAAAATTTATGAAAAAAGAAAAAAATAAAGTTTTTACACCCAAAGAAATCGAAGAAAAATTAAATACTGAATTTATAGGTTGGAAGTACGATGGAAAATGGATAAGAAAAATATTTAAAACACACAGTTGGAAGTCAACTATTATGGTTGTAAACACAATTGGACACATAGCAGAAATTGGATGGCACCATCCAGATTTGCAAGTTTCTTATGCGTTCGTTGAAGTAAAACTAATGACACATTCGGAAAAAGGTATCACAAATCTTGATTTTGCATTGGCAAAAAAAATCGATGAAGTAATTTATTGGAATCCAAAAAAAGACAATGATTTTTTAGAGGGAACGCCTGAGGATCCTAGATTTGCTTATATAAAAAAATGAATGTAGAAAAATTTAAAAATATTAAGTTAGACATCACACCAAAAATTAGAGGTCGTAATGTTACGTTATCAGATGCTGTAACAAAAACTAGATCTTTGATAACTGAATCTAATGAAATCTCTATAAATGGTTTAGGCTGCGATCTCAGTGGAATTGATAGAATATTAAATTTTTCTGAAAAAAATCTCACATATGTTGATCACATGGATGGTGAAAATATTTCAAGTTTTTATAATCATTTTCAGAGATTTGGAGGTTCTATTTCTTCTTTTGGTGAAGTTGCACGAAGGGCTGATTTAATAATTTTTGTAGGAGAAAATTCTGATTTATTTAAAAATTTTTACAAAAAATTTATTTTAAAGAAAAAACCAGTTTTTAACAAAAATTTATTAAATGTAATCTCAACAAAAAAAAAATTAAATTTCAGACACGATCATTATAAAATAAAAAAAATGGACTATGAACTTGAATTGATGAATTTGTTTAAAGACTTTAAATCAGCCAGAGAAAATAATCCTGTAAATAAAAAGCATAAATTTTATTTTCTTATAAAAAAAATAATAAAGTCCAAATATGGAGTGATTGCTTATCAATTTGATCATAAAAATCATACTTTGAATCAAAAAATAGTCGAATTTAATAAATTGATGAGTTTTGAAAAAAAGTTTAGTTTACTTCCGATTATTGACGTTGAAAATAATTTAGCAGGAGCAATTCAGAGCTCTCTTTGGAAAACAGGTTTTCCTAATAGATTTAAATTTACTGAAAATGGACCAGACTATAATCCAATAAATTATAGTCCACAAAAGCTAAAAAAAAAAATAGAGCTTCAAATCTTTATATCCTGTTTCAATGAAAATCCGAAATTAGAATTATTTAAAAGAAATATCTTTATTGGAAACCCAAACACTGTAAAAAAAGAGAGATTTGATGTTTTTATTCCTGTTTCTACTCCAGGAATTGATCAAAATGGTTTAGTCTTAAGGGGTGACGGAGTTTGTACGATTAAACTGGGTAAGTTGATAAATTCACAATATAACTCAGTTAATGAAGTTTTCAGAATGATCGATGAAAATTAATAATATTGAAATTTGGGATACTTTTGCGGAAGCATTTCCAATGAAATGTTCAAGATTGATAGTAACGGCACAAAATCTTTATTGGGCCAAACAAGCTGCAGAATCTTTCTGTGGTTTTGCTACATCTGTAATTGCTTGCGGGTGTGAAATTGGAATTGAAAAAATTTTATCAAAGGATAAAACTCCGGATAATAGACCGGGTATTTCAATTTTAATTTTTTCTGTCTCATCAAAGGAATTAGAAAAACAAATATTGAATAGAGCCGGACAGTGCGTAATGACTTCACCGACATCAGCATTATTTTCTGGAAACAAAGGAGAAATTAAAATTAAACTTGGTAATGCTTTGAGGTATTTTGGTGATGGTTATCAAATTTCTAAGATGATTAATGAAAAAAGATATTGGAGAGTTCCAGTAATGGATGGAGAATTTTTATGCGAAGAATTTGCTTATCAAATGCAAGGAATTGGTGGGGGAAATTTTTTAATATTAGCAGATACCGTAAAAAACGCACTAAAAGCTGCTGAAGAAGCTGTAAAAGCAATGAAGAAGATCAAAAATACAATTTTACCTTTCCCGGGAGGCGTAGTTCGTTCCGGTTCAAAGGTTGGATCTAAGTATAAATCATTGATTGCATCTACAAATTTTGAATATTGTCCTTCAATTAAAAGTATAGTAAATAGTAAATTAGGAAAAGATATTGGTGCAGTTCTAGAAATTGTGATTGATGGCTTAACAGAAAATGATATTAGCAACTCGATAAAAGCTGGAATAAATGCTATTTTAAAAATGGGCCCTAATACCGGGATTAAAGTAATCTCTGCAGGTAATTATGGAGGCAAACTAGGGCCATATCATTTTCATATAAGAAAAATAATAAAATGAAAACAATAGAATTGATTCCAAAAATAAATATAAAAAAAACATTAAATATGAGAGCCTTTTCGAGGGCATCTAAAAAAGATTTTGATTTAAAAAATATTTTTGATTTGAAAATCATATTTGGTGGTAAAGAAAAAAAACTATCAGAAATATTCAATATTAAGATTATAAGTAAATCAAATAATTCACGAGATAGAATTTTTATCCTTAAAAATACTAATCATTTTTTTGAAAATATTGGCTATAATTGGCAAGATAATTTATTGATTATTTATGGAGATGTTGGTTCTTTTTTAGGTGCAAAGATGAATGGAGGAACTATTGAATTAAATGGAAATTGTGAGAGTTTTACGGGTGCTAACATGATAGACGGAAAAATTCAAATTAATGGAAATGCAATGGATTATGTTGGCGCACCTTTATTGGGAGAAACTAAAGGGATGTTAGGTGGCACTATTTGTATTAAAGGTAATGCAGGTGATTTTTTAGCAAACTTTATGAGAAGAGGCTTAATATTAGTTGAAAAGAACGTAGGATTGAATTGCGCAAAAAATTTAATTGCTGGCACATTAATTATAAAAAATACCATAGGAAACTATTTAGGTAGTGGCATGAAAAGAGGCACTTTAATTCTAAAAAAACCACCAATTAAAATTCCAGACTATTTAATAGACTGTGGGGTTCAAGAATTAAATTTTTTTTCACTATTTTCAAAATTTTTAAAAAACAAAAAATTTAAAAATTCAAACAATATCTTATTTAGAAAATATATCGGAGATAGAAATAATTTGGGTTTAGGGGAAATTCTCATTCAAGTAAAAAATACTAAAAAAAAGAATTAATTTTTTTTTCCATGATTTCAATTAATTTTTCTGGATTATTCTCTTTAACAAAAGAACTAAACTCAGATTTTTTTGTTGCGATTTCACTAATTGAACCAAGATACAGTATATCAAAAATCCCCCATTTTTCCTCATTATTTAAAATTAAAATATAATTTATATTGATAGGTTCATTTTCATTGGTGACTAAGCTGGTTAGTACTAAAGTTTTCTTTGAATCAAATTCTTTCACCTCATTTAATTTAAATTCTAGATTTTTAATGTTTGAAAATCTTTGTAAATAATTAATTGTTATGTATTCAAGAAACAAATTTTGTAGGGTTTTTTTTTGTTCATAGCTAAGGGTTCTCCATTTTCTTCCGTAAATAAAGCTAATCATTTTTTTGTAATTATAGATTTCCTCTAGAGATTGTTTTAAAGCTTTAAATTTTTTTAATTTGTTTTCTTTAGAATTATTATTATTTATCAAAGATATATGAAGTTTTTCTACAATTTTTGAAGGATCATCTTTTGCATTTAGATTTGTTGAACATACTATCAACAAAATTAAAAGGAAAAAAAAAATTCTTTTTATTTTAAAATAATTGTAGATTAAAATTCTCATTAACATTTTAACTTTTATTTGTTTTAAATTTGTATGTCAAAAAGAATTTTAATTACTGGAGCTAATGGTTTCCTAGGTTCTCATATTGTATCAGCTGCACTAAAAAAAAAATATAAAGTTAGAGCATTTGTTCGAAAAAATTCTGATTTAACGAATTTATCTAAACTAAATATAGAAGTATATCGAGGAGATTTAAGAGATATTGAGACACTGAAACAAGCAAGTGATAAATGTGACGAGATATTTCACGTTGCAGCTGATTATAGATTATGGGCAAAAAAACCCTCAGAAATTTATGAATCAAATGTACTTGGCACCCAAAATGTTTTGGAGGTTGTCAAGAAGATTGGTGCTAAACTTATTTACACTTCAAGCGTTGCAACTTTGGGAATAAACCCAATAGGTGAAGCAAATGAAGAGACTCCAGTTGATTTAAGCTCAATGATTGGTGATTATAAGAAATCAAAATATATCGCCGAAAAAATGGTTTTAGATTACGTATTTAATGAAAAAGTTCGATGTGTTATAGTTAATCCTTCAACACCAATTGGTCCCGGAGATATTAAACCAACTCCTACTGGAAATATAATATATCACGTATTAAAAAAAAAAATGCCAGCCTATGTTGATACTGGTTTGAATATAGTTAATGTGAAGGATGTAGCTGATGGACATTTTTTAGCATCAAGTAAAGGAAAAATTGGAGAAAAATATATCTTGGGAGGAGAAAACTTACTTTTTAAAGATCTTTTAAAAATTATTTCTGATATTTCTAATGTACCTAATCCAAAAATGTGTTTACCAACATTTCCACTTTATCCGATTGCTTTTTTAAATGAATTTATAGCTTCGTACTTGACTAATTATGAACCTTTATTAACTTTAGATGGATTAAAGATGTCAGAGAAAAAAATGTTTTTCTCATCTGAAAAGGCAAAAAAAAAACTAGGATATAGACCTTCCAGTATAAAAAATGCTATAACAGAATCGATAAACTGGTTCATAAATAATTCTAAAAAAATGGAGTGAGTTATTGAAAACATTAAAAGTATTTTTAGCCCAACCAAGAGGTTTTTGTGCAGGAGTTGAACGAGCTATTACAATAGTAGAAAGAGCTATTGAGCTTTACGGTGCACCAGTTTATGTAAGGCATGAAATTGTACACAATAAAAGAGTTGTAAATAATTTAATTTCAAAAGGAGCAATTTTTGTAAAAGAACTGGATCAAATTCCCGCAGGAGCTGTTACCGTCTTTAGTGCTCATGGTGTTGCACAGAAAGTGGAGGATACTGCAAAATTAAGAGAACTACCAGTTTTAGATGCAACTTGTCCTTTAGTTGCTAAGGTGCATAAAGAAGGACAAAGATATTCCGCAAAAGGATATGAAGTTGTCCTAATTGGTCATGAAGGTCACCCGGAAGTAGTTGGTACGATGGGAAGGATTACAGGAGATGTTTATCTTGTTTCGAACATTGAAGATGTTGAAAAATTAGAAGTTAGGAACCCACTGAAACTCTCATATATAAGTCAAACAACCTTATCCGTAGATGATACAAAAGTAGTAATAGAGGCTTTGAAAAAAAGATTTCCAGAAATTGAAGGACCAGATGTTAAAGATATTTGTTATGCAACTCAGAATAGACAGTCAGCTGTAAGGGATTTAGTTGTTCATGTTGATTTAATGTTAGTTGTAGGGGCAAAAAATAGCTCTAACTCGAATAGATTAAGAGATTTAGGAGAAGAGTCTGGAGTTGACACTTACCTTATTGAAACCGCAAATGACTTAGATAGTAAATGGTTTAATGATCTTGAGTCTGTCGGTATTTCCTCTGGTGCATCTACACCTGATGAACTTGTAAATGAGGTAATTGATAGAATATCGTCATTTAGAAAAATTAAAATAGAAAAAAGACCAGGAATAGAAGAAAATGTTGTTTTTAAATTACCCAAAGAACTTGTTGACAATGAACTTACTAATTAACTTTACAATTTTTAAAAATATTTTAACCTAATGTTATGTCAATACCTTTAATACAACAAATAAGAGTAGGCTCTTATATCCTCAAACAGAAGTTACTTAGAAAAAAAAAGTACCCTCTTGTATTAATGCTAGAGCCTTTATTTCGTTGTAATTTAGCATGTGCAGGTTGTGGTAAGATTGACTATCCGAAAGAGATTTTAAATCAAAGATTATCTGTTAGAGAATGTATTGATTCTGTTGAAGAGTGTGGTGCACCTATTGTATCTATCCCAGGAGGTGAACCCTTAATACACAAAGAGATGCCTGAAATTGTAAATGAGTTAGTAAAAAGGAAAAAGTTTGTATATTTGTGCACAAATGCAATTCTTATGGAAAAAAAGATTAAGGATTATAAACCTAGTTCTTATTTTACATGGTCAGTTCACTTGGACGGCCTCAAAGATGATCATGATAAAGCTGTATGCCAAGATGGAGTATTTGACAGATGTGTATCTGCAATAAAAAAAGCCAAAGAGCTTGGTTTTAGATGTAATGTTAATTGTACTATTTTTGATCACGCAAATGAAGAAGGAATGAGAAACTTTTTAGACTATGTGACAGATCATCTAAAAGTTGATGGTATTACTATATCTCCTGGCTTTGCTTATGAGAGAGCTCCAGATCAAGAACACTTCATCAAAAGATCAAAAACAAAAAATTTTTTTAGAAAACTATTTGGATCTGAAAATTTTAAAAATTGGGATTTTAGTCATTCTGGTCTGTATCTTGATTTTTTAGCTGGAAATCAATCTTACAAGTGCACACCATGGGGCAATCCAACTCGAAACATTTTCGGTTGGCAAAAACCTTGTTATCTTCTTGGTGAAGGATACGTAGAATCATTTAAGAAGTTGATGAATGAAACTGATTGGGATAAATATGGTACTGGTAACTATGATAAATGTTCTGATTGTATGGCTCATTGTGGCTATGAAGCTTCCGCAGTAAAAGATGTTTTTTCAAGCCCATTAAAAGCAATTACAGTTGCCTTAAAAGGCCCTAAAACTGAGGGTATAATGGCTAAGGAAATAGATTTAAGTAATTCCAGAGGGCCTGACTTTTTTTTCGATACCCATGTGAAAAAAATGATGGAGGATATTCATGCAAATAACGGTGTCAGAAAAACTAATAAGGTTTCAAATGATGCAAACAGTCAGGCACCAATACCTTCCGCAGGAGCGGCTATTAGTCCGCTGGGAAGCTTGAAAAGAAAGTAAATCCCTAATGTTTTATCTTTGTTAGATATCACCTTATTAAAAAAATGGCAGTCTCAATTAACCAACAATTAGCTGTAGCAAAATATATAGCACAAAAAAAGTATGAAAATATTAAACGTTATGCGCTTGTTTTAATGCTTGAGCCTCATTTTATGAATAACTTAAAATCACCTGTATGTGGGAAATATGATTTTCCTGAGGCTGTTTTGAAAGAGTATTTGAGTCCGATGAAATGTGTATATGCAGCTGAGGAGTGTGGGGCTCCTATCATAGCAATTTCAGGAGGTGAGCCTTTGATGAGTGACGATATGCCTGAGATTGTAGAAGATTTATTAAATAAAAAAAAATTTGTCTATCTCTCTACTAACGGTATTTTATTACCAAAAAAGATTTATGATTTTTCACCTAATAAATATTTCACATGGGTGGTAAATTTAAACGGTTTAAAAGAAGATCATGATAAGGTGGTTGGACAAGAAGGAGTTTTTGACACAGCTATACATGCAATAAAACTTGCGAAAACAAGAGGTTTTAATGTCACCATAAATTGTAACATTTACCTTTATCAAAGAGTAAAAAATACAATAGAATTTTTGAACTATGTTCACAAAGATTTAGAAGTAGATGGTGTTAATATTACACCTGGATATTCTTATGAAAGAGCTGAGGATAAAAATAATTTTCTCAATAGAGAAAACGTAAAAAAAATATTTCGAACAATTTTTAAATCTAAAGATTTTAATAAGTGGGATTTAAATCATACCACTTTTTACTTGGATTTTTTAGCAGGAAATAGAATTTACTCATGCGCTCCATGGGCAACACCAACGAAAAATATTTTTGGTTGGCAAAAACCATGTTATCATCTGGCAGAAGGTTATTATAAAACTTATTCAGAATTAATAGAAAAAACTGATTGGAAGCAATATGGAACAGGAAACTATGACAAATGTAATGACTGTATGACCCATTGCGGTTATGAGGCAACCGCTGTTTCTGAGGTGTATGAAACCCCAATTAAAGCAATCTATAAAAAGTTTTCGGGAATTAGAACTACAGGACCTATGCCTGAGGACATTAATTTAACTGCTTCAAGACCTGCTGAAGATGTTTTTGATAAATTAGTTGAATCCAAAATGTATGAACTTGATTTAATGTGATCTAAGTGAACAAGGTCATAGCAATTTTTTTTAATTTTTTTTTATTATCATAAAAAATAATACCCAACCGGATTAATTGTATAAGTCTATCAGGTTTTTCAATAATTGAAAAAAATATGTCCTTTATTTTGGGTTTTCCTTTTTCATCTAGTGTTTTGACAACGAATTGCGGTAGAGAGAATTTTAAATCATCAAAAACTAGACGTACGGCTACAAAAGGAATTTTTAATTTTAAACATTCTTCTTGAATAAACTTTGATTCCATATCAATTACGGAGGCATGAAATGTTTTCTTTATATTTGATTTTTCTTTGGCAGAAAATACCACCTTTTTTGTAGAATATAAACTATTTTTATGCACAGAATAATCACTCAATTTTTTGCGATAAAATTTTCTGAGCTCTTTTGATATTGGCCTTTTTTTAAAATCATCAGTGGTTATTTCATCAGGTATTACAAGTTCACCACTTTTAATTGTTTGATCAATTGAACCGCAAAATCCAAAGCTGACAACATGGTCAATATTTTTTTTGTCTAAGATTTTCAAACAGTTTTTTGAGTTTTTAGCTCCAAAATCTGCATAACTAATTACTGGGAGATTATTTAAAACTTTTAGTTCATCATCTAAACCAACAACTACTAAAATTTTTTTATTCTTTTCAAACACCTGATAAAGTTTTTAAATAATTAGATTTAATCAAATTCTTATATCTGGAAAGTGCTAAAAGAGGAAAATATTCAGAGTATCCGTGATATTTCAAATAAAATACTTTTGGAAAACCAACAGCTGTGTAAGGTTTTTCAGTCCATGTTCCATCCGAAAAATTATTCATTAGATAATTGATACCTGATCTTACCTCCTTAGACTTTATCTCACCAGCTGCAATTAAACCCAGAATGGCCCAAGAAGTTTGAGAAGGGGTGCTACTTTTAATAATTTTTGAAAATTTATTTTCGTACGAAGAGCCATCTTCTCCCCATCCACCGTCTTGTCTTTGAGATTCTTTTAGATATATTATAGCTTTGTTAATTACTTTAGCCTTATCTTCAAAATTAACAAGATTTATTGCTGATAGTACTGACCATGTTCCATAAATATAATTAGTGCCCCATCTTCCAAACCAACTTCCATCAATCTCTTGTTCATCTAAAATAAATTTTATTGCTTTTTTTATGACGTGTGAGTCTTCATTATTATCAATCTGACTAAGAAAACTTAGACATCTAGCTGTGACATCAACAGTGGGAGGATCTAGTAGAGCACCATGATCAGCAAATGGAATAAAATTTAGATAGCTATAGGAATTATCTACGTCAAATGCACCCCAACCTCCGTTTTTTGATTGCATTCCAATAATCCATTTTCTGGTTCTGTTAATTGAATTTGATACTTTTTGCGAAGGATATTTTTTGTTGTATCTATCAAGTAACATTCCAATTAAAGCAGAATCATCAACATCAGGATAAAAATCATTGTTAAATTGGAACGCCCAACCACCTGGTTCTAAATTTGGTCTTTTTGCAGACCAGTCTCCGGTTATATTTATTTCTTTTTTCAATAACCAATTAATAATATGCTCAATATTCTGATTGTTTTCAATTAATGCTTGACCTACCCAGCCTGTATCCCAAATGGGAGATAAACATGGTTGACAATAAGCTTCTTTACTTTTGATGATCAACAAATTATCGATAGCTTTTCTCGCAATTTTTATTTCCTCTTTATAATCATTTCTGTCTTCAATACTCAGAGCTATCAAAGCATTTACCATTGCAGGAAATATTCCACCAAGACCATCTTTCCCATTCAACCTTTTAAGAATCCACAAATAAGCATCTTCAATTGATTTTTCTTTGTTTCTTTTAGGGAAAAAATTATGTACTTTTCTAAGAATACTATCTAAAAATAAAAAAAAAAGGGACCAAAAATTTCTTTTTGTGTTCAACTTGTATAAGTTGACATTTTTATTTATGAAAACTTCATCAATGTGAATCGCATTTGGATTATTTGCTAGAGGTTTTTTATTCATAATTATTAAAAGTGGAACTAATACTGTACGAGACCAATAAGAAACTTTATCTAAATGAAAAAGAAACCATTTAGGTAAACGCATAATTTCTACAGGCATAACAGGTACAGCTTTCCAACTTATTTGTTGAAATAATGCAAGAGTGATTCTTGTGAAAACATTAGAGTTTTCAGCTCCTCCGTTTTTCAGAATTAATTTTTTAGCTTTCAGCATTTTCACGCTTTTAGAATTCTCTCCAGAAAGCTTAAGAGCAAAATAAGCTTTTACAGTAGCACTCAAATTTGAATCACCTTCATGAAATAAAGGCCATCCACCCTCTTCATTTTGTATATTAATAATATAATTTTTAATTTTCTCTTGTAATTCAAGATCAATTTCACCCAGAAAGTGCATCATCAATATATATTCTGCTGGAATTGTAACATCTGCCTCTAATTCTGAGACACTAAAACCCTCTTTATCAATTTTCTTTTTTTGATGTTTAATTGATTCTTTAATACTATTTCCGATACTTTCTAACGTATATTTCATAATCAAAAAAATTAGTGATTTAATAATTTTTCTATAGATTTTTTTCCAGAAAGTATAGAACTTTCAATAGTTGAAGGAAAGTTTTTTTGAGTCCAATCTCCGCTAAGTATAAGGTTCTTTGGAAGATTGCAAAGATTTTTCACTAAGTCTGTATTTTTAGGTGATTGTTCATATGTAGCTGTTTTTTCCTTTAAAATTTTAAATTCAGGTATTTTTTCTTGAGATAAACTAAGCGCTTGTCTAACTTCAGTCCAAACTCTATTAGCAAGCTGTTCACTATTAAAATTGAGTAATTTATTTGCAGAACTAATAGTTATTGATATGTATTCTTTCTTAATAAAAATCCAATGAGTTAGAGAATTTATGACTCCTAGAATGGGAGGATCTAAGTGCTTTATGTTATGACTCTTTATTTTAAAGTGGATATTAACTATTGTGTTAAATTCATTAGGTAAAGCATGCATGGGAAGAAGCTTTGAGAGACCATTTGGGGGTATTGAAGTAATTATCGTGTCATCTTTTGAGATATTAATTTCATTATTAGCGAAGTAAATTTTTTTTATATAATTGTTTGATATGTCAAATCCTTTTACTAGAGAATTAAAATTAATTGATACTCCGTTTTTTTCAAGAAACTTTGTAGCTGGATTAATTAATGTTTCATTCCAATTATTTTTTGGTTGACAGATCTTACAAAATTCTGAACCTTTCAAAAAAGTCTCTTTTAAAACATTCCAAAGTAATTTTGCAGATGCAGTGTTACAAGGGGTGTTTAAGACTCCAAGAGTAAGTGGTTCCCAAAAATTTAAATATAATTCCTTTTGACCTCCAACTAGATCTGCAACAGTATCGCTAGGTTTGCAGAACTTAAATTTAAAAATTTTTAAATAATCGAAAAAATTTGTATTCGGAACTCTTTTTTTGCTGTTCAGTAACCACCAGGGTATCGTACCTTTGTTAAGTTCAATTGACCAATTGCTCTTGTTGTTCATATCGTAAAAGTTAAACGTTGGTTTATATATATTTATGCTATCTGAAGAATTAATTAATTTACAAAAATTTAAAAAGTTTTTGTTGGCTGAGAGAATTAAATGATTCCCATTATCTATTTTTAACTCGAGTGACTTATCATAGTAGGAACGACATCTACCACCGGCATGACTGGTGGATTCAAAAATTGTAATTTTTTTTTTTCTTTGTATTAAATGGCATGCAGCAGATAATCCCGACAAACCAGCACCTATTAAATATATTTTTTTAAAATTTGTAATTTTAACCCCTAGCCAGTTTTTTCAATATAATAAAAAATTTTTCAATTTTACTTAATTTTACTTTCTTAAAAGTTAAGTTATTACTTTTACAAATTTTTTCAAAAGTTTTTTCATAAATTTCTCGCATTAACTCTGATGCTTTAATCTTTTTTTTATCTAAGGTTAACGATAAGTTTTTAGCAAGTTTATAATAACTTTTTGTCTCAATAATTAATTCATCAATAATATTTTTAAAATTAATATTAACTAGCAATTCTTTTGGAGTGAGTTTTTCGAGTTTATATTTTGAAATGTAGTTGTATGGTATGTAGCATCTGTCTCTTTCACAATCTTCTCGAAGATCTCTTAGTATGTTTGTTAGTTGAAAAGCTCTTCCGAGATAAATTGCGTAATCCCTCCCACTTGGTTCATTTATTCCAAATATTTTTATCGAAATACACCCAACAGCACCGGCAACCCTATCACAGTAAAGTTCAATTTTTTTTCTAGACGGATAGATTATTTTCTCGTCTACATCCATTATCATTCCATCAATAATTGAAATAAAGTCCTTATCATTAATACTAAATTTTTTTACCAATAATAATAATTCTCTTGTTAAAAAATCAGAGGATTTATTTTTGTAAACTAATTTTATCTTTTTTTTCCATTGCATCAGTTCACTTGATTTTTCTATTTTACTTTTGTTACTATCAGCAATATCGTCCACAACTCTGCAAAAACAATACAATGTAAACATTGCTCTTCTTTTTTCGCCATCTAAAATATTCATACCCCAATAAAAAGAACTCCCAGATTTTTTAACAATTTTTTTAACTGTTAATTGATCATTTGTAGACATGATAATCAAAATTTTATTATGAATGCCTAAGCGCTTTCTCTTGATTCGCTTGAAATTCTTGGGAGGCCAAGAGCTTTTAATACACAATTAGAGATTTGATTAGAATTAATCCCACACGTCTCATTTTGATCATCTGGCTTGCCATGTGGAATAAATTGATCTGGAAAAAATAGTGGTCTAAATTTTAATCCATTATCTAGCAAACCTTCTGAAGTTAAAAATGACATTATTTGTGCAGAGAACCCTCCTATTGAACCCTCTTCTACACTTACAAGAATTTCATGCTCTTTAGCTAATTTAGCAATAAGTTTAGTATCAATTGGCTTGGCAAACCTTGCATCAGCTACGGTTGTAGATAATCCATAGGTTCCTAAAGTTTTTGCAGCTTTCATAGAATCAGCCAATCTCGTTCCCAGAGAGAGTATACAAACCTTATTTCCTTGCTGGATAATTCTTCCTTTTCCAATTTTCCAAATTTTTGGTTCTTTACTAATTTCTACTCCTACACCCTCTCCTCTAGGATATCTGAAGGCTGACGGTTTATCGTTAATAGTAACTGAGGTTGCAACACAATTTATAAGTTCATTTTCATCACAAGGAGCCATTACAATAAAGTTTGGCAATGTGCAAAGATAAGCCAAGTCAAAAGAACCAGCGTGCGTAGCGCCATCAGCACCCACTTGACCAGCTCTATCAATTGCAAATCGCACCGGTATTGATTGAATAGCAACGTCATGAACTACTTGATCATATGCCCTTTGTAAAAATGTTGAGTAAATCGTTGCATATGGCTTTAAACCTCTAGTTGCCATTCCGGCGCAAAAAGTAACTGCATGCTGTTCAGCTATTCCTACATCAAAGGTTCTTGTTGGGAATGATTTTCCAAAAATATCAAGTCCAGTACCAGAAGGCATTGCAGCCGTAACAGCTACTATAGATTTATCTTTTTTTGCCTGATTGATAAGGGCTTCTGCAAAAACTTTTGTATAACTTGGAGCTTTTGACTTAGTTTTTACTTGTTCGCCAGTAATAACATTGAACTTACCAACGCCGTGATATTTGTCATCAGACTTTTCTGCGGGTTTGTATCCATATCCCTTTTTGGTAACTACATGAAGAAAAACAGGTCCATCCCAATTTGAATTTTTTAAATTTTTTAATACCGGGAGTAGGTGATCAAGATTGTGTCCATCTACAGGACCAACATAAAAAAATCCTAACTCTTCAAAAAGTGTGCCTCCAGTCACCATGCCCCGCATATATTCTTCCGCTTTTGCTGCTACATTTTGAAATCTCTTAGGAAACATCTCTGCCATTTGTTTAGCAATAGATCTTGCGGACTGAAATGTTTTTCCAGACAAGAGTCTTGACAAATATGCGCTCATTGCTCCTACTGGAGGGGCTATAGACATATCGTTGTCATTTAAGATAACTATTAAATTTGCATTCATAGAACCCGCATTGTTCATTGCCTCATAAGCCATTCCTGCACTAATTGCGCCATCACCAATAACACAAATAACATGATGTTTTTCTTTTTTTAAATCTCTTGCCACAGCCATACCTAATCCTGCACTTATCGAAGTAGAAGAATGAGCAGCACCGAATGGATCATAATCACTCTCTGATCTTTTTGTAAACCCGTACAACCCATTTGGCTGTCTAATAGTTCTAATCTTATCCCTTCTTCCAGTTATAATTTTATGCGGATAACATTGATGACCTACATCCCAAATTAATTTATCTTTTGGGGTATCAAATACAGAATGTATAGCAACTGTCAATTCTACTACACCGAGTCCTGCACCCAAATGCCCGCCTGTTACTGAAACCGCATCTATTACTTCATTTCTTAATTCTCCAGAAACAGTTTTTAATTCTTTGTCACTAAGTTTTCTGAGATCTTTTGGTAGGTTTACTTTGTCTAAAAGTGGTGTTTTAATTTTCATATTACGGATATAACATTTTTAATTTATTTAGCATTGAATTTAATAGCTCCTATTATTCCTTTAAAAAAACAAAAAATCAAATCAATATAATTTAGTTTTACTTTTTTTTCTATAGGGTCATTAATTTCTAGCAAAAAAGCTAGTCTTTTTGCAATAAAGAAAATCACCAAAGTTTCCATTCTTAATCTAAAATTGCTTATTAATTTAATTTTAGAAATCGACTGATCTAATAAATCTTTTACTTTATTGATACAATTATTTTTCACTTTAATAAAGGCTTTTCTATTTTTCATTTCTAAAAACGAGTTTGTTTTTATTTTTTCTTTTTTAAACATATTTTCAGGAATGTATATTCTATCAAGATTTAAAAAATCTTCTTTACAGTCTTGAAGGTGATTCAGTATTTGCAAAGAATTACAAAGATGGTCGCAACCTACATAAATTTCTGCAAGATTTTCCTTTATTTCATGCAAGTCCACAACAAAACGGCCAACAGGACTCGCACTGTGTTCACAATAGTTTATGAGTTCATTCCAATCAGCATATCGCGATTTAGATGCGTCCTGAATAAAAGCAACCAGAAGTTTTCTAGGATAATTATCATTGAATTTTTTCCTTTTTTGCAAAGACAAAATGTCATTAATAAAAGAATAATCTGAATTTTCTTTATTTTTTAATAACTCGTCAAAACGAGTAAGTATTTTTAACTTTTTAGAAATTTTTAGCCGACTGTTATCAGCAATGTCATCAGCAGTTCTTGAAAATTTATAAAATTTTCTTGTATAATTTATATTTTCTTTTGATATTAAGAATGAACCTACTGGAAAATTTTCGTCATGAAGTGTTTTTTTGCTCAACAGATTATCGATTTGTAGCTCTTTTTTCTTTTTCATCTCTTTATGAATTTTTATATTTTCTATTTTTCCAATTATTCCCATCTCTAAAATAATAATTATAGGCACTGTTAAGTGTCATCAATAAATAAAAAATCGCAGAGAGCGGAATTGTTAATGTGTAAAAAAAATTTAACTTGTAAAATCTAATTGTCGGATAGTAAGAAACTGTCATTAATAATATGGGCAATAAAAATAATAAAAAGAAATGAGCTTCAAAATATTTAAGAGTGAATAAGCAATACATAAAAATTAAAGGACATGCTAGATATATTGTAAACATTCCTATAGATGAGATTAAAAGATAGCTTAAAGAATTCTTTAATTGTTCGAAGGCACATCTAGAGATCATATTCCAGATTTGTCTTAAATTTGAGTAAACTCTAACACTCGTTACTTGTGACGAAAGTCCAAGCCAGATTGGTCCGATATTTTTTATTTGTTTCGCCAAGTTGCAATCATCAATAATGTAATTTCTAATTTTATTCATTATATCATGATCTTTAAAAATAATACTTTTACAACAAATGCAACCGCCAGCAGCAGCAGATAATGAAGATTTCTTGCTATTAACCAAATAGAATGGAAATAATTTTTGAAAAAAATAGATAAAAGGTGGTATTAATAACTTTTCCCAAAAAGTTGAACAGTTCAGTTTAGCCATTATGGATATCATCTGTAAGTCTTTGATAACTATATGTTTGATCAGATTTTCCACGATATTCTCTTTTATAACTATATCCGCATCAAGAAACATGAAATATTTATTCTCCATTTGTTTTAATGCTTCAATTATACCCTGATTAAGTGCCCAGGTTTTACCTGTCCATCCCCTAGGAAGAGGTTTAGAATCAATTATTTGAAAATGTTTGAAATTATATTTTGATGTAACTTTCAATATTTCCTCCACAGTGTTGTCTGAACTGTGATCATTCACAATAATTAAATTAAAATTCTTGTATGTTTGTCTAATGATACTGGTAATTACAAGCCCTATTGTTTGTTCTTCATTTCTCGCAGGAATTATAATTGATAAATTATTACCTTTTTTTCCTTTGTCTTTATTTTTTTTATTTTCTTGAATTAAGGTATCGAAATTAATTTTATTACTCCAAAAAAATGGATCTTTAATTAAATTTTTTCTGCCATGAATAAAAAATAAATAAATCCATGATAATAAGGAGATTGAAGATAATAAAAGAAATATACTCGTCATAATCATATAATTTGTTGTAAAAAAACAACACTATACCATATTTTTTTTTTTTTTTATCAAAAATGTTGAAGTTATCGAGAAAAAGTTTTAAGTATTAAACATGTATAAATATTAATCAATCGTAAAATTGCCTATATATTGTGCAATTGACATCAGAAGGAGATAAAATGAAGATTAAAACACTACTATCAGCTGTCTCAGCAATGTGCTTGTTAGGGGCTACTGAATCAAAAAGTTTCGAGTTTCCAGACAAACTTCCTTATGGAGAAATTTCTGCTAACGTAACACTAGCCACTTCTTACATATGGCGTGGAGAAGTTCAAAATGGAAATAACTGGGCAGTACAAGGTGGCTTTGACTATGCCGTTGATCTTGTTGATACTTACGTATCTGCTTATGTAGGCACATGGGGAAGTCCTGCTAGTAATACTGATGGTAATCTTGAATTAGATTATTATGGCGGTTTATCTGGTGCTGTTCCAATGGCTGAGGACTTACTTTCGTATGATATTGGACTATTATACTACGATTATCCTGGCTTAGGTGAGCACGCAGCAGCGTCACAAGATTTTTTGGAATATTATGCTTCCGTAGGTGTAGCTCTTCCATATGATGTTGGACTGTCTTACTACTATGGATATTCTCCATCCGGTTATGGTGGACAATACGATTATAACTATCAAAATGTGAGTCTTGAAGTTCCTGTTCCTGGCACTCCATTTACTGTCTTTGGTGGCATTGGTTTTGAAGGAGCTGATTCAACTGGAAGTGAGAACTACACAGATTATAATGCAGGAGTATCTACATCTGCTTTAGGTCTAGATTGGAGTATTTACTATTCCGGAACTGATGGTTATGGTGGAACCGGTGTTGACGATGATATGACAGCCGGTGGAGATCACATTGTTGGCACGATGAGCGCTAGTTTTTAATCATCTCTTACTTTAATATTTAATTCAAAAGGAGCAATTACCTAATTGCTCCTTTTTTATTTGTATATATTTCAGATATACTGACAGTTAAACATGTTAAAACAATTAAAGAACCAAACTGATGAATTACTCCCAGATATATAGGTACATGAAGCTTTAAAGTAATAATGCCTAATGAATATTGTAGTATTATAAAAAATAAAAGAATGTTTATACTCATTTTCAAGTATGAACCTTTAGATAGGTTTCTAGCTTTCAGCCATGTTAAGAATACTAAAATCAAACTCAAAGTTCCTAAAAATCTGTGATTAAATTGGATAAGACCCAGGTTTTCAAAGAAATTTCTCCATGTTGGAGTAATTTCAAGAGCTTCGGGCGGAAATATTGTTTCACCCATCAATGGGAAATTACTGTAAACAAGCCCTGCGTTAGTTCCAGCCACAAAAGCTCCATATATGATAGTTAAAAAAATAACAAGAAAACTTGGTATGATATAGTTGACAATATCCAAGTTTTCATGGCTAATGATTTTGTATGATTCATTAATTGTCCTAAAATTATTCCAAAGAAAAAATAATAATATCACATATATGGTAAAGGCAATGCTAAGATGTGCTGCTAGTCTATATTGACTTACATCAGGTTTGTCCATAAGACCACTTTTAACCATATACCAACCCATAAAGCCTTGAAAACAACCAATCAATAGAAGAATCGCAAAATATTTTTTCATATTTGAGGTTAAACTTTTTTTGTACCAAAAAAAAATTAATGGCAAAAGAAACGTTATTCCTATAAGTCTTCCCCAAACTCTATGCAAATACTCCCAGAAAAATATTTTTTTGAATTCTTCAAGAGTCATAGTGTAATTAATAAGTATATATTCTGGAAAAAGTTTGTACTCTTCAAATTTTTCTATCCATTGATTTTCTGTTATGGGAGGTACTATTCCTTTTATAAGGTTCCAATCAATCATGGATAAGCCCGACTCTGTTAACCTTGTTATACCACCTATAATTACCATCAAGGCAATCATAAGAATATTAGTTAGAAGCCAAATATTGATATATTTTTGTGTTTTAAATTGATCCATAAATAAAAAATAAAATTTTAAAAAAATAAATAAATACAAAAATTTAGTGTATAAATTAATAATTTACATACAATATTGACATTTTAAAAATTTTAACGTCTATTTACAAAATGAATAAATTTGAAAAATTAAGAAAGTTAAATTCACTATTTGAAAATAAAGATTGTTTTTCAACAATAGAAATTCTTATCAAAAAGATATTTCTTAATAAATCGGCTTATGTTTGTTCGTTTGGTTCAGAATCTGCTGTTTTGCTAGATATGATTTCAAAAATAAATAATAACTTTCCTATAATTTTTATTAATACTCATAAATTATTTAAAGAGACATTAGATTATAAAGAGATTTTGAAAAGAATATTTAATATAACAAATATAATTGAAGTTTTTCCTTCTAACTTAAATATAAAAAATTATGATCATAATTCTGACCTTTGGAAAAAAAATCCTGATCTTTGTTGTAATATCAGAAAAGTTTTACCACTAGAAAATGCATTAAAAAATTATGAGGCATGGTTTTCTGGAAGAAAAGGATTTCACAGTGAATCTAGAAAGAAAAAAAAAATTATAGAGTTGGAAAATAATAAATATGTTGTAAGCCCTCTATTGAAGTGGGATCAAGAAAAGATAAACGAATATTTTAATGACAATAAATTGGTTAGACATCCGCTTTTCAATCAAGGATATTTATCAATTGGATGCGAAACATGCACATCGAAATCAAAAAGTAGTGATTTTAGATCAGGAAGGTGGACTGGAACGAGTAAAACAGAATGCGGTATACATAAAAATTAATTTAATATGGACTATCTAAATAAATTAGAAAATGAAAGTATTTATATTTTAAGAGAGGCATACAGTAATTTAAAAAATATTGCAATGCTTTGGTCTTTAGGTAAAGATTCTAATGTTATGGTGTGGCTTGCTTTTAAGGCATTTTTTGGAAAAATTCCATTTCCTTTAATTCATGTTGATACCAAAAAAAAATTCAAAGAAATGTACGATTTTAGGGATAAATATGAAAAAAAATGGAAAATTAATCTTATAAAGGGGTTATGTCCAGGAATAAACAGCATTGATTCTTCTTTGCCACCTGCTGCTAGATCTGCAGCTAGAAAAACAGAGGGACTAAAAAAAATTATTTATGAACATAAACTCAAAGCTGTAATTGCCGGAATTAGAAGAGATGAGCAAGGAACAAGAGCTAAAGAGAGATTTTTCAGTCCAAGAGATGAAGAAGGTACCTGGGATGTAAAAAATCAACCTCCCGAGTTTTGGAATCATTTTAGTGTTCACTATCCTAACAATGTTCATTTAAGAATCCATCCATTATTAAGCTGGACGGAAATTGATATATGGAGGTATATTAAAAGAGAAAATATCCCAGTAGTTGATTTGTACTTTGCCAAAAATGGCAAAAGATATCGCTCTTTAGGCGATAAAGATATTACAAATCCCGTGTCAAGTGAGGCAAGTAATGTTGAAGAAATAATTTCTGAACTCGAAAAATCTACTATCTCCGAAAGATCTGGTAGAGCAATGGATCATGAAGAAGAAAACGCATTTGAAAGATTAAGAACCAATGGATATTTATAAGCATGTCTTTAACTTCAAGTAAAGAAACAATAAGAGTTGTTACTGTTGGTCACGTTGATCATGGAAAATCTACATTAATAGGAAGATTGATTTATGATTTAGAGCAGGTAAAGGATGAAAAGTTAAAAGAGCTGAAAGAGATTTGTAGTTCAAGAGGAAAAAAAATGGAATGGGCATTTTTATTAGACTCTCTTCAAACAGAGCGCGATCAGGGAATTACAATTGATACGACACAAATTTTTTTTAAAAGTAAAAAAAAAAATTACGTATTTATTGACGCTCCTGGTCATAAGGAGTTTATCAGGAATATGATAACAGGCGCATCATCGGCTCATATTGCCATTTTAATTGTAGACGCTTTAGAAGGAATAAAGGAACAGACAAAAAAACACTGCTATTTGCTAAAAATGTTGGGTGTTTCTCAATTAATAGTTGTTGTAAATAAGATAGATAAAATTAATTTTGAAAAAAGAAAGTTTGAATCAATGGAAAGAAAGTTAGCTAACTATTTAAGCTTAATTCAAGTTAAAATGAAATCTTGTATACCGGTTTCTGCAAGGGATGGGGATAATATAACATCTCTTAGTAATAGAACAAGTTGGTTCAATGGTAAATGTTTAATAAGTGAATTAGATGATTATCATTCATCATCTACATTAGAAAAGTTACCATTAAGAATGCCAGTTCAAGACATCTATAAGCAAAAAAATAAGAGAATAATCGTGGGAAAAATTGAATCTGGTACTCTCAAAGTGAATGATGAAGTGCTGTTATCTCCAAGTAATCAAAAAACTAAAATTAAAACAATTGAAATATGGCCCTTAAAAAAGAATAGAATTGCTCGTTCAGGTGAGTGTATTGGTCTGACATTTTCAGATGAAATATTTGTTGAAAGAGGAAACGTAATATCCAAAGAAAATAATGCTCCTTCCCTTGTAAACACATTCGAAGCAAGTATCTTTTGGTTAAGCGATAAAATGTTAAATTTAGAGAAAAAGTATACAATCATGCTTGGAACTTCAACGAGTAGGGTTGAATTTAAAAAAATTCAATGGATATTAGATACTGATACGCTTTTAAAAAAAAAAACAAATGTTGTGCGAAAAAATGATGTATCGGAGGTAATCATTAATTCAAGTAGTCTAATTTCAGCAGATAATTTTTGTGAAAATGAGAATTTAGGTAGATTTAAGATACTAGACGGTTATGAAACCGTAGGAGGTGGAATTTTAAATTTATCAAACTTCCCTAATCAAAGAAAATTCTTAGAAAAAAAAAATAAAAAAATAATACCATTCGATTTTTCAGTAACTGAGGTAGATCGTACCTTAAAACTAAATCATAGATCAGGTATAATTTGGCTTACAGGTTTATCTGGTTCAGGAAAAAGTACTATAGCAAGCGAGGTTCAGAAAAGGCTATTTATAAAGGGTTGCAATGTATTTGTTTTAGATGGTGATAATCTGAGGAATGGATTAAACAAAGACTTAGACTTTAGCCCTGGAGATAGGATGGAGAATATAAGAAGAACGTCAGAGGTAGCATCTTTATTCTCTTCAGCAGGTTTTATAGTAATTGCATCTCTCATTTCCCCTTATAAAAGTGAAAGGCAGAAAGCTAGATCAATCCGCCCTGAAATATTTAAAGAGATTTTTATTAAAGCCTCTGTTAAAGAATGTATTAATAGAGATACTAAAGGTTTGTACGCACTAGCAAGGCAAGGAAAAATAAAAAACTTTACAGGGATAGATGCTCCTTATGAGGAACCAGAAAATCCAGATCTAATTTTAGATACTGAAAAGTGTTCAATTATTGAAACAGCAGATAAGTTGGAAAATTTTATAAAAGAAGAATTTATTATAACAAAAAAAAGTAGTTGACATTGATTTATCTTCGCTTTATTTTAGCACTCATCATAATCAAGTGCTAACAAGGCTTGCTAATATTAACATGAATTGTCTAAATTAAAAAGGAGATTCTACATGAAATTCAAACCGTTACATGATCGAGTTGTAGTAAAACGAATTGAGAGTGACCAAAAAACATCTGGAGGAATAATTATTCCAGATACAGCAAAAGAAAAACCAAGTGAAGGTGAAATTCTGTCAGTTGGGCCTGGAGAAGTTGGAGAAGACGGAAAGGTCAAACCTATGGGTGTCAAAACTGGTGATAAAGTTTTATTTGGAAAATGGTCTGGTACCGAAGTTAAATTAGATGGACAAGATCTACTAATAATGAAGGAATCAGATATTATGGGAATCATAGAATAATTACAAAGGAGAAAATTAATGTCAGCTAAAATTATCACATTCGGCTCTGAAGCCAGAAACAATATGTTAGCAGGTGTAGATGCACTAGCCAACGCTGTAAAAGTTACATTAGGCCCAAAAGGAAGAAATGTTGTTTTAGATAAATCTTTTGGGGCGCCTCGTGTTACAAAAGATGGTGTTTCTGTTGCCAAAGAAATAGAACTTAAAGATAAATTTGAAAATATGGGCGCTCAAATGGTAAAAGAAGTGGCAAGTAAGAGCTCAGATGCAGCGGGAGATGGAACAACAACAGCTACTGTTCTGGCTCAATCAATTGTTCGTCAAGGTGCAAAGGCTGTAACTGCCGGAATGAATCCAATGGACCTGAAAAGAGGAATTGATTTTGCTGTGGACAAAGTTTTAGATGAGCTCAAAGCAAGAAGTCAACAACTAAGTACATCGGCTGAAATTGCACAGGTTGGCACAATTTCCGCAAATGGCGAGGAAGAAATAGGAAAAAAAATTGCTGAAGCTATGGATAAAGTTGGAAGAGATGGGGTTATCACTGTTGAAGAGTCAAAAACTAGAGATACTACTTTAGAGACAACTGAGGGCATGCAATTCGATAGAGGGTATTTATCACCATATTTTATAACTGATGCTGAAAAAATGATTTGTGAATTTGATGATCCTTTCATTTTATTAAACGAAGGAAAGTTGTCGAATCTACAAGATCTGCTTCCACTTCTAGAAGCAGTAGTCAAATCCGGGAAACCATTGTTGATTATAGCTGAAGACGTTGAGGGCGAGGCACTAGCTACCCTTGTTGTTAATAAATTAAGAGGTGGATTAAAAGTGGCTGCTGTAAAAGCTCCGGGTTTTGGAGATAGAAGAAAATCTATGCTAGAAGATTTGGCTATATTAACAGGTGGACAGGTAATTAGTGAAGAGTTAGGATTAAAACTTGAAAATGTTCAAATCACAGACCTAGGCTCCTGTAAAAAAGTTAGAATTGATAAAGAAGATACAACTATTGTTAATGGTGCTGGTAACACATCTGACTTAAAGGCAAGATGTGAACAAATTAAAACTCAAATCGAGACAACAACATCTGATTATGACAAAGAAAAACTTCAGGAAAGACTCGCTAAACTTTCAGGAGGTGTTGCTGTAATAAATGTTGGCGGTTCTACAGAAGTTGAGGTTAAAGAGAGAAAAGACAGAGTAGACGATGCATTGAATGCCACCAGAGCTGCTGTTGAAGAGGGTATTGTTCCCGGTGGTGGTACTGCACTCTTATATTCAAAAAAAGCTATAGATGGTTTAAAAGGAAAGAATCCTGATCAAGACGCCGGAATTGATATTATCAGAAAGTCTTTAGAAGGTCCCACAAGACAAATTGTAGAGAATGCTGGTGTTGAAGGCTCAATTGTTGTTGGAAAATTGAACGATAGCAAAGATAATAATTATGGATTTGACGCTGCAACTGAATCTTACTGCGATTTGGTTAAAGCAGGGATAATCGACCCAGTTAAAGTAGTTAGAACTGCACTCGAAAATGCTGCATCTATAGCAAGCTTACTGTTAACAACGGAGGCTATGGTTGCAGATATGCCTGAACCAAAAGAACCTCTTCCACCAATGCCTGGCGGCGGCGGCATGGGCGGCATGGGTGGCATGGGCGGCATGGGCGGCATGGGCGGCATGGACTTTTAACGCAAGCCAAAATTTATTAAAAATTCGAACCCCTAAAATTAGGGGTTCGACCTAATCAAAGTTAGTTTGTTGATAATGCGAGGTAATAGAGTATTTTATTACCTTTTCCCATGTTTTTTTTTCGCTTGTGTTTATTTCGAAACTGCTAAAACCGCACCTTATCATAAAATGATATTGATCTGGAAGAACATGGCCCGTAGCCCTTATATCTTTTTTAAATTTATAATCTTCTCTCAGCTTTCTTGCAAGAGTAAAGCCTCTTCCATTTTTAAATGTATCAAATTTTATTTTGATTAAGTCAAATAATTTATAATTTAGATTTAATTCTTCTAACGAAAGTTCCGCATTAATTATTATACCAATATATTTTTTTGAGGAAATGATTCTGTTCTTGTGTTCTTTCCAAAAATCTAAGTCGAAACATATATTTTTAAGATTTTCAAACTCCATGATATTATCAATTTTTCTAAATTGAATTTTGTGTTTATTTTTACCAATTATTGTCATAAAGAGCTTTTTTAAAGGGATGAATACTTATTCTATTGAGTGTTTTAAGAAAACTTTCACTTTTATCTATTCTATTTTTTAAATAAACATCAATTATTATTTTTATTGCTGGGATAATTTTATCTGAAGAAAATGAGGGGCCTACAATTTTTCCTATTGATGAGTTTTCTTTTGCAGAGCCACCTAAAGTTATTTGATAATATTCTTCTCCATTCCTATCAAGTCCTAAAATTCCTATATTCCCGACATGATGATGTCCGCAAGCGTTAATACAACCAGAAATTTTAATTTTCATTTCTCCGATAAGATCTTGTATTTTGAAATCATCAAAAAATTTTGAAATTTTTTGAGAAATTGGTATTGATCTAGCAGTTGCAAGTGCACAATAATCCATACCTGGACAACAAATTATATCTGTAATGCTTCCAATGTTTGAGGTCGCAAGATTACATTCTTTGAGTTTATCCCAAAGTTCGAAAAGTTTTTCATTTTTTACGTGAGGCAATATTAAGTTTTGCTCGTGCGAAACCCTTATCTCTCCATATGAATACTTTTCAGATAGTTTAGATAAATTTTTCATCTGTAGATATGTCATATCTCCAGGCGGTTTTCCTTTAGATTTAAGAGAAATATGTACAATTCTAAAGCCTCTAATTTTATGCTTAAGTGTATTTTTCTCATACCATTTTGAAAATTCAGAGTTATGCAAATTTTTTACTTTTGAATTAAGACTTTTTACCAATTTAGGAAGTTTGAAAAATTTTTTTATCTCACCGATTTCATTTTTATTCAAAATAAAATAGTTTTTTTTTATCTTTTTCCATTCTCGATCTACAGCTTTTCTAAATTTTTCAATTCCCATTTCATTAACTAAAATTTTTATTCTTGCTTTATAAATATTATCTCTTCTTCCGAGTTCGTTATAAACTCTCAAAATTGATTCCAAGTATGAAAGAATATATTTTTTATCGATAAATTTATTTATTTTTTTGGCGATGACTGGGGTTCGTCCTTGACCACCTCCAACAAAAACTTCAAATCCAATATTTTTATTATATTTAATTAACCTAAGTCCGATGTCATGTAATTCTATTGCTGCTCTATCATTTTTTGAGCCAGTAACAGCTATTTTAAATTTCCTAGGCAAAAAGGAAAATTCAGGATGAAACGTCGACCATTTTCTTATAATTTCACACCAGGGTCTTGGATCTTCAACTTCTTCTAAATTTATTCCTGCAAGATGATCAGAGGAAATATTTCTTATACAATTTCCAGATGTTTGAATTGCATGCATTTCTACTTTCGAAAGCTCATCTAAGATTTTTGGTATGTCAATTAGTTTAGGCCAATTTATTTGAATATTTTGTCGCGTTGTAAAATGTCCATAACCTCTATCAAACTTTTTTGTTATATTGGCAAGACTTCGTAGTTGAAAACTTGATAATTCTCCATAAGGAATGGCAATTCGAAGCATGTAGGCGTGAAGCTGAAGATAAACACCATTCATTAATCTTAAGGGTTTAAATTCTTCCTCTGAGAGTTTTCCATTCAATCTTCTGGATACTTGTTCTTTGAATTGTTCAACTCTATCAGCTACAATCTTTTTATCTGTTTCATTATATTTATACATTTAATCTGCTTAAAATATTTTCTTTTTCTAATCTGATTTTCTCTCTTAATTTTAAAATATTACCATTTTTATCAATTTCAATTAAATAAGGCCCGATTATATTTTTTGATGATTTGTCGAGTTCGATAAAATTTTCAAACTTTTTAATTGAGGCTTTGAATATTTTTGATGCTTTTTTAGCATCAGCCTGCCATCCAATTTTTTTTGAAAAATAAACTGTTCTCCCTGTTTCAAGATCATTCGCAGAATATAAAAATATTTCTCCTTTTAAAACTTTTCCCATAATAATTTTATATAAAAATTTGTCCTTTAATATACTATAAAATATTGTTATTACAATAATTTATACAAATAAAATATGTAATTTATTTTTTTAAATTAAATTGTTATCAATTCTTAAATTTAATTTTCTAACAAATGAATAAATTAAAAATTAACAATAGTACAATTTGGCCCTTTGCTGAGGCAGAAAAGCTGGAGAAAAGATTTAAAGATTTTGAGATTAGCAAAGAATTTTGTATTTTTCAAACTGGATATGGACCGTCAGGTTTGCCACATATAGGAACATTTGCAGAGGTTTTAAGAACAAGCATGGTCATAAAGGCCTTTAAAGAAATATCTGATATGAAAACGAAGTTATACGTTTTTTCAGATGATTTGGATGGACTTAGAAAAGTCCCAGAAAACATTCCAAATAAAGGCTTAGTAGAAAAAAATCTTTTTAAATCTCTCTCCTCAATCCCAGATCCTTTTGAGAAGTATGATAGTTTTGCTGAACATAATAACTCAAAACTAGTTGAATTTTTAAATAGGTTTGATTTTGATTTTGAATTTAAATCAGCAACTAGTTTATATAAATCAGGAAAATTTAATGACGGATTAACAAAAATTCTAGAAAATTATGAAAAGATAAATAATGTAATATTACCAACATTAGGGAAAGAAAGAAGACAAACTTATTCTCCATTTCTCCCCATATGTCCAGAGACAAAGCACGTTTTACAAGTAAAAATTATTGAAACAGATTTAAAAAATAAAAAAATCTTATACTTTAATCCGTTTCTAAAATCCGAAATTGAAACTTCTATTTTGGACGGGAATTGCAAATTGCAGTGGAAAGTAGACTGGGCGATGAGATGGAGTGAACTAAATGTAGATTATGAAATGAACGGAAAAGATCTTATAGAATCTTTTCAACTTTCGAGTAAAATAAATAAAATTATCGGAGGAAGACCACCTAATAATTTTACTTATGAGCTTTTTTTGGATCATAACGGTGAAAAAATCTCTAAATCCATTGGAAATGGGATCTCAGTTGATGAATGGTTAAACTTTGCACCCAGAGAGAGTTTAGAATTATTTATGTTTCAATCTCCGAGAAAAGCTAAAAGACTATTTTTTGACGTGATTCCTAAAGTCACAGATGAATTCATTAAATTCAAAAATGATTTCTTTCTAAATAACGAAAATAACAAATTAGAGAATCCTGTTTGGTTTATTGATCAAAAATCGGACGTTGTAATCCCAAATAATCTAACTTTTAATATGATATTAAATTTAGCAAGTGTATGTCGCGCAGAAAATACTAAAATACTATGGGGATTTATTGAAAATTATTATCCCAAAATTAATAGCGATGAGCAAATATTTTTGAACGAATTACTAGAATATGGTGTAAATTATTATCAAAAATTCATTGAGCCTAATAAAAGTTATAGAATGCCAAATGATAAGGAGAGAGTTGGATTTTTAAATTTGATTGAAATGTTGAAAAAATTAGAAGGAAATGAAAAAGGTGAAGAAATTCAGAAGAAAATATATGAGATTGGAAAACAACTTGATTTTGAAAATTTAAGAGATTGGTTTGTAGCTTTTTATGAAGTAATTTTAGGTCAAAGAGAAGGACCAAGGTTAGGTTCTTTCATAAAGTTATACGGAATCTCAAAAACAATTAAATTAATTGAAGAAAAAATTGAAATTATATGAAAAAATATGTATTCAAAATTTTAACTTTAAATGAATGGAAACAGTTTAAAGAAAATAAAATTTTTAAAGGCAGTAAACTAGATTTAATATCTGGTTTTATTCATTTATCATCAAAAGAACAATTAGAAGAAACTCTAAATATTCACTATTTGAATGAAAATAATTTAGTAATTGTCAAGCTAATGGCATATTTTTTAAAAAAAAACCTTAAATGGGAGAGATCAAGAAATAACCAATTATTCCCGCACTTATTTGATGTGTTGAATTTTAGGTATGTATCAAACTTTTTATTTTTAAATATGCACAAATTTAGGAATTATTCTTATTTGGACATATCATGAGATTTGAATATCTTTCAAAACTTACCAATTTTATATCTCCTGAGTTATTACATAAATTTTTTATTTTTTTATTAAGAACTAAATTAATTAAAAATTCAATAAATAGTTCAAGATTAAAAATTAATCTTTGGGATATTGAGTTTCAAAACCCTCTGGGATTAGCGGCAGGATTTGATAAGAATGCAGAAGTAATTAAAGGTTGCTTAGATCTTGGTTTCGGATTTGTAGAAGTTGGCACTGTTACTCCTAAGCCTCAAATTGGAAATAATAAACCGAGAATTTTTAAGATACCTGAATTTCAGGCAGTGATTCAAAGATTAGGTTTTAACAATTTAGGAGTTAAAAATTTTACACAAAATATTAAGAATTATAGAAATTTTAATGAGCCCGGAATTGTAGGTTCAAATATAGGTAAAAATAAAAGTACTATTAGCGAGGTTGAAGATTATTTAAGTTTATTAGACGACTGCATACATCTATCAGATTACATAGTCATTAATGTATCATCACCCAATACACCAGGTTTAAGAAATCTTCAAAAAAAAGAAAATATAACAAAAATTTTAAAAAATATTAATTTAAGAAAAACAAAAAGTGTCCCTATACTTTTGAAAATTTCTCCTGACATTGAAGAAAATGATCTAGAATATATTTGTGAAATAGCTCTTAAAAAAAAATGGCTCGATGGTTTAATTGTTTCAAATACAACCATTTTAAGGGATATGTTAAAAAAAAAACCAATCAAAAATTCATGGAAAATTGAAGAAGAGGGCGGTCTATCAGGTCCTCCTCTTTTTCAAAAATCAACTGAAATTTTAAAAAAAACATTTTTTTTAACAAAAGGAAAAGTTCCAATAATTGGTGTGGGTGGTATTTCTAATAGTGAGGAAGCATTTGAAAAAATATTATCTGGAGCAAGCTTAATTCAAATCTATACCTCTATGATTTATAATGGTCCAAATATAGTTATAAAGATTTTAAATGGGCTTGATAAAAAGTTAAAGAAAAATGGTTTTAAAAATATCAGTGAAGCTATAGGACAGAAAGTAAAGTTGTAATGAAAAAAAAAATAAAAATATTGCAAAATTTTTCTCAAATTATTGAAAATTACAGTTCTTTTTTGATTGATTTATGGGGTGTAATTCATAATGGAGTGAATATTTTTCCTGGAGTTAATAATGTTTTAAAAAAAATAAAAGAAATTAACAAAGAGGTAATATTTGTAACCAATGCTCCAAGAAGAATTGATGTGATTAAGCAACAATTATTTGATTTTGGCTTAGATGATGATTTATATAATCACGTAATGTCTTCAGGAGAATTGACCTGGCTAAATATAAATAGAAAAATTAAAAAGGAAAAAAGATGTCTAAGTTGCTATCACATCGGTCCGGATAGAGATAATCATCTTATGAAAAATCTGAAATTAAGTTTAGTCAATGACGTTTCTAAGGCAGATTTTATATTAAACACAGGACCTTGGGGCGATAATGATATACTTGAAAACTATAAAAATATTTTAAACAATGGAGTTAAATACGATTTAGATATGATATGTTCAAATCCGGACAAAAGAGTAATTAGAGGTAATGATTTTATGATTTGTGCTGGATTATTAGCTGAATATTATGAGAGCATTAAAGGAAAAGTTGTATACTTTGGGAAACCTTATAACGAAATTTATGAAGAATGTTTTAAAAAATTAAAACAAAAAGAAAAAAAAGAGATCTTAATTATAGGAGATTCTATGGAAAATGACATTAAAGGTGCTAATAATATGAACATTGAAAGTTTGTTAATAACGTCAGGAGTTCATAGAGAAGTAAATATTAATAACAATATTGATATTGATAAATTAAATGATTTAATGATGGAAAATAATGTTTGTCCTACATATGTTATAAAGGAGTTGATTTTATAAATTAAAGGAAATGATTTGAAAAAAAAATATACACATAAAGATTGGATTAACCTTGTTGAAAAAGAACTCAAAGGTAAAAAAGAATCCACTCTCAATTGGGAGACGCCAGAAGGTATTAAAGTAAAACCACTATACACAGAAGATGATCTCTCAAATTTAGAGCACTTAAACGGTTTTCCTGGATTTCCACCATACACCAGAGGTCCTAGAGCTACAATGTATTCAAATAGACCTTGGACAATAAGACAATACGCTGGATTTTCAACAGCTGCAGAATCAAATGCTTTTTATAAAGAAGGTTTAAAGAATGGAGTAATGGGTTTGTCCGTTGCTTTTGATTTAGCAACACACAGAGGGTATGATTCTGACCATCCTCGGGTCGTAGCAGATGTTGGTAATGCTGGGGTAGCGATAGACTCTGTCGAAGACATGAACGCTCTATTTGATGGAATTCCACTTGATAAAATGAGCGTCTCAATGACGATGAATGGTGCAGTAATCCCTGTTTTAGCTTGCTTCATTGCAGCTGGAGAACAACAAGGTTGCAAAAAAGAGGAACTTACAGGGACTATTCAAAATGATATTCTAAAAGAATTTATGGTCAGAAATACATTTATTTATCCTCCTAAAGCAAGTATGAGAATAGTTGCAGATATTATCGAATATACGTCAAAACATATGCCAAAATTTAACTCTATTTCTATCAGTGGCTACCACATGCAAGAGGCTGGGGCGAATCAAGTACAGGAGCTAGCATATACACTGTGCGATGGACTAGAATATGTAAAGGTAGCTATTGAAAGAGGGCTTGAAATAGACGAGTTTGCTCCCAGATTATCTTTTTTTTGGTCAATTGGTATGAATTTTTTTATGGAGATTGCGAAAATGAGGGCAGCCAGATTTATGTGGTCTGAAATTATTTCAGAATTTGAACCAGTAAACTTAAAGAGTTTGGCTTTAAGAACCCACTGCCAAACTTCAGGTGTTTCACTTACTGAGCAAGATGCTTACAATAATGTTGTTAGAACAACGGTTGAGGCGATGGCAGCTGTGCTAGGTGGAACGCAATCATTACATACAAATAGCTTTGATGAAGCGTTAGCTCTTCCAACCTCACAATCAGCAAGAATTGCAAGAAATACACAATTAATTTTAGCTGAAGAAACTGGAATAACCAATGTTATAGACCCACTTGCTGGTTCTTTTTATATCGAAAGTCTGACGTCAGAAATAATAAAAGAGGCCAAAAAATTAATGAAAGAGGTTTCTGATGCGGGTGGAATGGTGAAAGCTATAGAATTGGGGATTCCAAAAATGAGAATTGAAGAAAGTTCAGCAAAAAAACAGGCAAGAATTGACTCAGGAGAAGAAACGATAGTTGGTGTTAATAAATATAAGCCAACAGAAAAGCAGGACATAAAAATATTGTCAATAGATAATGAGCAAACTAGAAAGGAACAAGTCAGGCAATTATCTCAAATTAAAAAAAATAGAGATTCAAAGAAAGTAGATGAAAGTCTTAAGAAAATTGAAAATGCGGCTAAAAATAATCATGGCAATCTTTTAGAACTTTCAGTAGAAGCGGCACATAATAAGTGCACTATTGGAGAAATAACCTTAGCTATGGAAAAAGTATTTGGCAGACATAAACTTTCATCAAAAACTATTTCCGGTGTATATGCTAGCTCGAGTAAAAATAACATGAAGTTTGATGAGGTCAAAAAAGAAATCGAAATATTTTCTGAAAAAGAAGGAAGAAGACCCAGACTACTTGTTGTAAAAATGGGTCAAGATGGTCATGATAGAGGTTCAAAGCTTATAGCTACAGCCTTTGCAGATTTAGGTTTTGATGTAGATGTTGGTCCTTTATTCCAAACTCCAGAGGAGGCAGCAAAACAAGCGGTTGAAAATGATGTGCATATAATAGGAGTTTCTACATTAGCTGCTGGGCACAAAACTTTAGTGCCAATACTTATGGAAGAATTAAAAAAATACGATTCTGAATCTATTAAAGTTATTTGTGGAGGAGTAATCCCTCCTCAAGACTATAATTTTTTATATGATATTGGGGTAACGAAAGTATTTGGACCGGGAACTAGTATTCCCAAAGCAGCTATTGAAGTTCTGAAATTAATATAATATAGTTATCCATATTGGTTAATTATGGATTTATTGAGCTTTTTAAAGTACAAAAAAATTACTGCAAAAAAATTCGCTAAATTAGTTGGTGTTTCTAATGTTACTATTTCTAGGTATATAAATGGTTCAAGAATACCCAATAAAAATATTTTAAAAAAAATTTTATTTCATACCGAAGAATTAGTTACAGCAAATGATTTTCATGACCTTAAGAAAAAAACAAAGTCTACAAATGAGTTACAAAAAGCAGACAAAAGATTTATAAAAAAGTTTATAAATAAGATAAAATCTGGCTCTAGAAAATATTTAGCTAAATCAATAACATTGATAGAGTCAAACAAAATTAAAGATCAAAAATTAGCAGAGGAGTTAGTTTCTCAGATAAAAAAGAACCACAAAACAATAAGAATAGGAATTTCTGGAGTTCCAGGTGTTGGAAAGTCAACTTTTATTGAATCATTTGGTCTTTCACTGATAAACAAGGGATATAAAGTTGCTGTTCTAGCAGTCGATCCATCTTCAGTAAGAACAGGAGGCTCGATTTTAGGAGACAAAACTAGGATGGAAAAACTATCAGTTGAGAAAAAAGCTTTTATAAGACCTAGTGCAAACGCCGGACACCTTGGAGGAGTTACAAAGAAAACTAGAGAATCCATTCTATGTCTAGAATTAGCGGGTTACGAATTTATCTTCATTGAAACAATGGGTGTTGGTCAAGCAGAGACCGAAGTTTATAATATGGTTGATATTTTTCTTGTATTGTTATTACCCGCTGGAGGAGATGATCTCCAAGGAATAAAAAAAGGCATTATTGAATTGGCTGATCTCCTAGTAGTTAATAAAGCAGACGAGTCATTGTCTAAGATTGCAAATATCACTGTTAATGATTATCAAAATGCTTTATCAATAATTAGTTCATCCAGAAATGGTTGGCAACCTAAAGCTTTAAAATGTTCTTCAAAAGAATCCACTGGTATCGAAAAGATATTTGAAGAAATAATGAGTTTTATAAAAATAATGCAAAATAATGGAGATTTTTTTGAGACTAGAAAAAAACAAAATATAAATTGGCTTTGGGAAATGACAGAAAATAAAATAAATAATTATGTAAAATATAATATTAAAAATAAGAAATATATAAACTATATTAAGGATGAACTTTTAAAAGAAAATATAGACGTTAATTATGCCTCAAATAAGATTTTAACCAATTATTTAAAAAATTTTAAATGAGACTTGATTTTATTACCAAATGCAATAGAAATATAAACCGGAGAGTATAATGTCAAAAAAATGCATGATAACAAATAAGAAGCCTTTATCTGGTCACAATGTTAGTAAAGCAATTAACAAGACAAAGAGAAAGTTTTTACCTAACCTTCAAATGGTTTCTTTTTTTTCTGAAACTCTTGGTAAGAAAATAAAACTTAAAGTTACTGCAAGAGGTATTAAATCAGTTGAACATAATGGTGGAATAGATAACTATATCCTTTCATTAAAAAGTAAAAATCATACTTCTGAAACCAAAAATATAAAAAAAATTATCTTATCAAATAAACCCTAATTTTTATTAGTAAATAATTCTGTCAATTCCTCTAATAGAACTTGTGCAAGTTTGTCCACGTTCTCAATTGTGATTGCTCTATCATAATACTTTGAAACATCATGTCCAATTCCGATAGCTAACAGATCAATTTTTTTTGCTGATTGAATTTTTTCTACTACTTCGGTCAAGTGTTTTTCCAGAATATTTGAATTATTTGCAGAAAGAGTTGAATCATCAACTGGAGCCCCATCTGAAACCACAATAAGAATTTTCCTTTTTTCTTCTTTCAAAATTAATCTTTTATAAGCCCAAATGATTGCCTCTCCATCTATGTTTTCTTTGAGTAATCCATCTTTTAGCAATAGTCCGAGATTTTTATAACAGTTTTTCCAATTTTTTTGCGAATCTTTATAAACAATATGTAATAGATCATTTAATCTTCCCGGCTTATCAATTTTACCATTTTCTTTCCAGTAAATTTTTGATTTACCTCCTTTCCACTCTCTAGTCGTAAATCCTAAAATTTCAATTTTAATACCACACTTTTCTAGAGTTTTTGTAATGATTTCTGCAGCATTAGCAGCAACTATTATCGGTCTCCCCCTCATTGACCCTGAATTATCAATTAGTAATGTTACCACAGTATTTTTTGACTTATTTCTTGTCTCTTTTTTAAAAGATAAATTATTTGAGGGATTATAAATTACTCTTGTTAGTTTAGAAGAGTCAAGGATGCCCTCTTCTAAATCAAATTTCCAAAATCTTTCTTGATAGGAAATTAATTTTTTCTCGAGTTTTTTTGCTAGTTTATTTACAAGATAGTTATGCCGTGGAGATTCATTATCCAATTTTTTTCGTAATTCACCCAATTCCTCTGATTTTGCTAGTTTATTTGCATTTGATATAAGATCAAATTTTTTAGTAAAAGATTTATAATTTTCTGATACTTTTGTTGCATAATTTAAATCAGATTGATTATTATTTATTGATGAACTTTCTTTTTCTTGGGAACTTTCAATAACTTTAGTTAATTTTATTTTGAATTTTTTTTTGTAATCTTGACTATATTTTTGCTGCTCACTAACATTATCTTCTTGCTTATTATTATTATTTTTCAATTTTTGATTTTCCTCATTCTCATCGTTTTTTTTGGTTTTATTCGATGGCAATAAACAAAATTTATTAGCATAAAATGAAAATTTTTGTTTATTAAAGAAAAATTTTTTTAGTAATAGTAATATTTTTTCTTCTTCATTACTAAAGCTAATTTTAATATTGTCATTAGATATTTTAGAGTTATAAAAATATTCAACTAGAAAAATATAGAAGTCTTTTTCCTCCTCGCTGCCTATTTGAAAGTTACTTTTATGATTTTTTAAAAAATCTGTGATATTCTTTAATGAGCCCGGAAAAGAATATAAACCAATAACTGTGGAGTATGAATAATGAATTAATTCGTAAATTCTTTTTTGTTCGTTTTTTTTTGGTAAATATTTTTTGTGATACCTGCTTGATATGAATCGTCTCTTGTAACAGGCTAAGTCTATTTTTCCTCTGACCGCATCCTCCAGTATATCTTTAAAGAAATCGATGTATATTAAGTTTTCACTGATTTTATACTCTTCAGAATCTGTATCTACAAATTTAACTTTTAAATCCTTATTTTTAGAAAGTGATTTAGCTGCAGCAGTTGAAACATCAGATAGTAAGTTTTTCTTGTTATCAAGATTATTCATATTGTAAAATTTCTATTCCAAAACATCTTTGATAATATTCATTTATGACTAACTTGTCATTTTCTTCACATTTATTTAAAAATGTAAGAATAAATGCTCTATGAATATCATCAAAAAGTTCTGCATTTTCAGCCCATGTAATTGAAGTCCTTGGAGACATTAATAACGATAAGTCTGAGTTTTTAAAACCATCTCTAGTCAAGTTTGCCATTTTGACCATTTGTGCAATAGTACTTTTGTTGTTTTTTGAAAATTTTTTAACTCTTTTTCTAATTATCATTTGTTCAATTTCTGGGGTTAAATAATTTAAGCTTGAGACAATATTCCATCTGTCAAGCTGTCCTTGGTTGATTTGTTGGGTTCCGTGGTAGATACCCGAATTGTCTCCTAGACCTACAGTATTACAAGTACCAAAGATTCTTGATAATTTATGTGGATTAATAATTTTATTTTGATCTAATAAAGTAAGTTTACCAGATGATTCTAGAATTCTTTGTATAACGAACATTATATCAGGTCTTCCTGCATCATATTCATCGAAAACAAGAATAATAGGATTTTGAATACTCCATGGAAGAACCCCCTCTTTAAAGGATGTGACTTGCTTGTCATTTTTTAGAATTATTGTATCTTTTCCCAAAAGGTCTATTCGACTGATATGTCCATCTAAATTTATTCTTACACACGGCCAATTAAGTCTCGCCGCGACTTGTTCAATATGTGTCGACTTACCAGTACCATGTAAACCCTGGATTAATACTTTTTTATTATTTATTAAACCTATTAAAATTGATAACGTGGTCTGCTTATCAAAAACATAATTTGGATCAATTTCAGGTACTAGTGATGTTTTTTTTGAAAAAAAAGGAACATCAAAATCTTTATCAATATTAAATAATTTTTTTGAAGATTTTGTAGAATCTAATTTTAAATCGGATAAGTCTTCTTTTTCAATAAACATTTCGAATTAATTAGCAATTTTTTGAAGGATTTTGTAGTAGTTATTTATTTTTTTTAAAAGAGATTCCTTACCTTTATCTCCAGCATGAAGATCGGGATGATTTGCTTTAACTAAGATATTATATTTTTCTTTTAATGATTTTTTGTTGAAGGGTACTTTTAAATTAAAGAGTTTCAAGGCTCTTTCCAAATTATTATCATTTGAAGGATTAAATGTTTTTTTTTCTTCATTTAAAAAGTCAAAAACAAATTCAAAGTCAATTTTTGATTTAATCTTTTCAGACATGGGCCTTGTTGGTTTATTGAGATATGTTTCATTTTTAAGGTAGCAATAAATTTCTTCTTGAGATTTTCCAGCAAAAAAATTCCATCTTTTATTATACAATTTTACATGTTCTAAACAAAAATTATATTTTTCATCTGAATTAGTTGATTTTGGGGCTTGATACTCAGCAAAATTCTTACAATTATATTGGTCACATAATTTTCTTGATGAATCTTTTTCCCAAGGATAATTAATTTTTATTTTTTTCATTACTATTATATATGTATCATATAAAAAATTTTAATAAAATTATGCAAGCTAAAATCATAAAGAAATTAAAAGATTATTTTAATCCTATCATATTAGATGTAATAAATGAATCTGAACTGCATGTAGGTCATGAAGGTAGTCCAAATACTGGAAATTCCCATTTTTTCATTAAGATGAGATCAAAAAAGCTTAACAATCTTTCCAGAGTTGAGAAACAAAGATTAGTTTATTACGTTTTAAAGGAAGAAATAAAAAATGGTGTTCATGCAATACGCATGGATGTTGAAGGCATTTAAACTATTTTACGCACCATATCCTGTTCCATACAAAAATTCTTGATGTTGTTTTAGTGAATCTTGTAATTGATTATTAGCAACAGCGTACAAGTCTCTCATAGATAAAATGCCAATTACATTTTTATTAGAAACTACTGGAAGATGTCTATAGCCTTTAGTTTTCATTTGGTTTATAGCGTCTAAAGTTGTTTTAGTCTCTTCGATAGTATCAACATTTTTTGTCATTATGTTTAAGATTTTTGTTTCAGATGGTTGCAAATTTTTGGGAATTACTCTAAATGCAAGATCTCTTTCAGTAATAATCCCAGTTAATGATTTATTTTTATTACTTTTACAAACTAATAAAGCCCCACACCTATGCTTTACCATATATTTGGCTGCATCGTAAGCACTTTTATTCTCTTCTATAAAAAAGAGTTTTTGAACACCTATAATATTATCAATGAGTTGTTTTATTAACATTATACAACCTCCCCAAGTATATCTAATTATAATATAATTTGTATTTTTTCAAAATTGTTTTTTAAATTTTTGAAATTTTAAGCAAAGTTATTTGGTTATTTTTTTTTCCTAAAACTTCAAATTTAAAACCATAAAACTGAAATATTTGTCCTATGTTAGGTATTGTTCTGCTCTCGTGTAAAACTAATCCTGCAATCGTTGAAGCATTCTTGTCAGGTAATGACCAACCCAATTCTCTGTTTAAATCTCTAATACTTACTGTTCCTTGTATATCAAATTTATTTAAACTCTTTTGCTTTACACCTTTAATTTTTTTTCTTATTTTTTGAACATCTAATTCATCGTCTATATCTCCAACTATTTCTTCTAAAATATCTTCTAAAGTTACTATACCTAAAAACTCACCATACTCGTCTACAACAATAGCAAAGTGCTCTTTTTTTTTTTTAAACTCCATAAGCTGATTAGCAAGAGATGCAGACTCTGGAATAAACCAGGGTTTTATACAAACATTTTTTATACTAAAGTTTTTATCAATTTTCTCTTCAATAAGACTTCTTACATGGAATACTCCGATAATATTTTCAGGATTTTTATCCCATACTGGGATTCTACTGTGAGGGGTGGATTTCACTCTAGATAGTAAATCTTCATAACTAATATTTACAGGAAAACTATAAATATTTTTTCTGGGAATCATAATAGAACCCACAGTAACATCATCTAAATCTAAAATAGATTTAAGCATTTCTTTTTCATTTTTCTCTTTGGTATTCTCACTATGAAGCTCTATTGCGCCTCTTAATTCTTCTTCGCTTTCTGCCTGAGTATCAGTTATATTTTTTTCAAGAGTTTTTATTCCAAAAATTTTTATTAAAATAACAACTAAAAAATTTAATGCACGAGTGATTGGATAAAAAATAAATGTTAGAAAGTTAAAAATAGGTGATATTTTCAGTGCTATGATGTCTGCTTTAAAAAGAGCGATTGTTTTTGGAAGCAGTTCTCCAAATAATAATATCATTAAAGTCATAATTACAGTTACATAAAGGATTCCCTCATTTTCAAAAATTTTAACCAAAAGAGTTGTTGCTAGTGCTGAAGCTAGTACATTAACTAAATTATTAGCTAACAAAATTGTACAAATAAGAGTTTCTTTTTGTTTTAAAAGTTTTTCGTATAATGCAGCATTCTTATTTCCAGATTTAGCAAGCGTTCTTAACCTAGCTTTTGAAGCCGCAGTTAAAGAAGTTTCTGAACCCGAGAAAAAACCTGACAAAACAATGAGACCTATTATAGAACCAACTAATAAACCTATCGACGCGTCCATTTATTTTAAAAAGCCTTTTCTTTTAAAAAATTATTTAACAATCTATCACTCACAGAATTACATATTACACCATTACCTATGTCTTTAAGAAGAATAAAATTTATTTTATTTTTTTTAACTTTTTTATCAAATTTTAATAAAGGTAAGAATTTTTTTACAGACAGTTTAAGTCCAAATTCTCTCACATTCATTTTTAAACTTAGGCTTTTAAAATGTTCTATTATTGAATTAAAACATTTTTCTCTGAGAAAGTTTTTTTCTACGGATAGTTTTGAAGCCATCACCATTCCAAGTAAGACAGCTTCACCATGGTTTATTTTTTTTGAATAATTATTTATTTTTTCGATTGCATGTCCAAATGTGTGTCCAAAATTTAGTAAAGCTCTTACACCCTCCTCTTTTTCATCCCTTTCAACAATCTTAGATTTAATCAAACAACTTTTTTTAATAGAATAAAGACAGGCGTCATAATTTTTATTTAATATAGATCTGCCATTTTTTTGAAGCCAATAAAAAAATTTTTTATCTTTAATTAATGAATACTTAATAATTTCAGAATAACCAGAATTGATTTCTCTTTGATTGAGAGTTTTAAGAGTATTTAAAGACGTAATCACGCACTCAGGTTGTTTAAAAGTACCTACTAAATTCTTACCCTGTCCGGTATTAATAGCGGTTTTACCTCCTACAGAACTATCTACTTGAGCTAATAAAGTTGTTGGTATTTGAATGAAGGGAACACCCCTTAAAAGAATGCTAGATACAAAACCAACTAAATCGCCAATTACCCCCCCGCCTAATGCAATTAAAAGACAATTTCTATCGACTTTGAACTTTAAAATTTTATCAACTAAAAATTTTAGATAGAAAAAACTTTTTGTTTTTTCACCTGAAGGTAGTGAGATTATTTCTATATAATTAAAATACTTGGCGAGAGATTTTTTCGTATCTTTTGCGTATATTTTAGATACATTTTTATCTGATATAACTATAACTTTACTAAAATTTCCAAAATCATTAATAATTTTCCCACAATCATAAAGAATTTCCTCGCCAATAAATATTGGATACATTCGATTTTTTAATTTTACTAAAATTTTTTCAGTCATTTCTAAATTTTTCTATTTTATAAATTATATCTTTTGTAATTTGAGTTATCATATTTTTGTTTACATCTACATTAAGGTGAGCCAGTTTATAATAGTTTTCTCTTAAATTTATCAATTCTTCTAGTCTTTTTTCAAAATTATAACCATTAAATAAAGGTCGCGATTTATGGTTATATTTTAATCTAGCGTAAAGTGTATTATAATTTGCATTTAACCATATAGAAATTGTCGATTCATTAATTTTTTTTCTAAGATTATTATTTATAAAAGTTCCACCTCCAACTGAAAGAATAACATTTGTTTTGGTTTTTAAGATTCGTGCTAAGATTTTTTCTTCTCCAATGCGAAAGTATTTTTCTCCAAATTTATCAAAAATTTCGGCGATGCTATATCCGGCGGCTTTTGAAACTTCTAAATCTAAGTCATAAAACTTTCTTTTTAATTTAAGAGATAATGCTTTTCCAACAGTAGTCTTGCCAGATCCCATCATCCCAACTAAAACTATATTTTTATCACTTTTATTTTCCATTTTATGTTTTAAGATTAAATTGCAATCTAAAAATGAAATTAATCATGTTGATTATGTTATATATTTCAGTTAAAGATTTAATATTTAAAATAACAAAATTAGAAAGATTTTGGAATGAATAAAATATTATTGGGTTTTTTAATTTCTTTAATTTCAATTTTTTTATTTTTGATAATTTATATTGGAACCACAGAAGTTATTATTTCACCAAAAGTTATTGAAAAAGAATTAAATATTGATTATGAGATATAGATTTTTTTTAATTTGTTTTTTAACTATCTTTCCTTTTTTTTTTAAAAAGCCAGAATCTTATTGAAAATGAAATCCCAAATAAACAAGGTATTATTTTAGAAAAACTAGTTGAAGAAAATGAAAACATTATTCTTTTTTCTGTTGGTTCAAAAAGAAAAGAGTTTGATTATAATTTTAAAGAAATATTTAAAAATAAGAATTTTGAGCAGATTAAAAAATTCTTGATTGATTTGCCGATTAACAATGATAATTTAATAGTTCAAAAGCTTGTTTACAAAATCCTAACCTCAGAATTTTTAATTGAAGATGATAAACTGACGAGGGAGCAGGATTTAGAACTATTTACAATTAAAATTAATAAATTATTTCAGACCGCAAGATTTTCAGATATAGATGAAATTTATTCAAAAACTTCTTTAAACTTTGTCAATGAAAATCTAAATCTAAAAAGAATAGAAGGTTATTTTTTAAGAAATGAATATAAAAATGCTTGTAGTTTACTAAATAAAAAATCTTTTGTTAAATCATACAAGTTTGGGAAATTTGAAATCATTTGTAATATCATTGAGCAAAAATTCGAAAAGGCTAGATTTAATCTTTCTTTACTTAAAGAAAGAAATGAACCAGGTGATAGCTTATTCATAGATCTTTGTTACAGTATTATAGGCGATCTTAAAATTTCAAAATCAAAAGTTCTATCTGATAATAAAAATGAGATTGCCTCTTTAAATCCAATATTATTATCATCTTTACAATTAGCAGAAATTTCACCTAAATTTGAGCACGTTAAAGATACATCACCAAGTATTTTAACCTTCATTCTTTTGAGTCCATCCTCAGATGTTGACATAAAATTATACACCGCAGAACTATTAGTTAAGCAAGAAAGAATTGATAAACCAATGTTGGCGGATATTTACCAATTAAGTTCTTTTACGACTGAGGAGCTTGAGAATGCAATTAGAGATTACAAAAAATTGTCCCCACTTCAATCAAGGTCATTGCTATATCAGTCTTTAATAAGAGAAAATAATAATGAAATAAAATTCGAATTAGCTAAAACTCTTCTTAGACAGGCAGATAAAGATGGTCTTTTTACTCATATTGCTTATCTAATAAAAGATTCAATTGATTACAAAAAAATACAAAACCTAAGCGAAAAAGAGGTTCAATTAATATTTAAGATTTATTTATCTGTTAAAAAAATTGACGAAGCAGAAATATTTATAAATTCACTGAATGAATCTCAAAACCAAAAAAAATATTTACTCTTATTAAATTTATTTAAGTTTTTAGATAATGGTATTTTTTTCGATAAGGAAATATTTAATGATTATTTTGACTCGAAAAAAAAAGAAGATGAATTAATTAATAAAAAAAATATTTATATAACAATCGTTTCTCAGGTCCTTTTTAAAGAAGAAATTGATTTTTCCACTATATTACTTGATTCAAGTGAAGACATTGATGAAATAAAAGTAAATTCTTTAAATATGATTGCTTTAATTGATGTCATTGAAAATAGGAATTATTTTAATTCATTCAGAGTAATTTTTAAAACTTTAAAAGGCAAAAACTTTGATGAATTAAATATCTTTGAGAAAATACTCATAATAAAAGTTTTATTAAAACTAGACATGAATGATGAATTTAAAATTTTTGCCAAAAATATTTTGCTTTCAATATTATGAGAAAAAAAACTAATTTAATCTTAGAGGAATTCCATGAATTTTTGTTTGCTCAAAAAAATCTATCTGAAAATACATGCAAATCTTACATAGGTGATTTAAAAATCTTCTTCCAATTTCTTAATATGAAAAATATTTCTGATATTAACGGTAGTGATCTGAAAAAGTACGTTGATTATTTATCTTCGAAATTTTCCGTGACCACACACTCCAGAAAACTATCCTCTCTAAAACAATTCTTTTATTTTTTGATGATTGATCAAAAAATAAAGATCAACCCTACACTTAATATTGATTTTCCGAAATTAGAGAGGAGTTTACCAAAGGTTTTAAATGAAAAAGAAATAAAACTATTGATTGACTCGACCTATAATGATGTTTCGGATTCAGGTATAAGATTCACAGCAATGCTAGAAATTATGTATGCTACTGGAATAAGGGTAACAGAACTTGTAAGCTTGAAAATGAACTATTTCAAAGATGATTTTTCTAGTATCTTTATTCTGGGTAAAGGTAAAAAAGAGAGATTTGTTCCTCTTACCCAAACAGCCAAAAATGCAGTTCTGAAATATTTAAAGGTAAGAAAAAAATTCTTAAAAAAAAGAATAAGTTCTGAAAAAAATCTTTTTTTATTTCCGTCAAACTCTTGTTCAGAACACATAACAAGAAACCGATTTTTTCAATTATTGAAAGAGCATGCCAATAAAATTAATTTTTCATTCAAAAATTTATCACCACATGTAATAAGGCATTCTTTTGCATCACACTTACTTGGAAGAGGAGTTGATTTAAGAACAATTCAAACCTCATTAGGACACTCAGATATTGGAACTACTCAGATATATACTCATGTTCAAACAAGTAAATTTAAAAAAATATTAGAAAAAAAACATCCCTTAAAAAAAAATATTAATAAATTTTCTAAGTTTTAAAATTTTATTAGTTTAAAATTGCCTAAATCTATAGTAAAAGATTTAAACTTAACTAAAAAACATAGGATATGAAATGAGTTTTAAAATTATTGAACAAGCGAGACCAAGACTAAACAGAAGTGAATTAGCAGTTCCTGGGAGTAACCCAGCATTATTTGAAAAAGCAGCAAAAAGCAAAGTAGATGTTATTTTTCTTGATCTCGAGGATGCAGTAGCTCCTGACGAAAAAGAGCAAGCAAGAAAAAATATTATAGAGGGACTTAATGATATCGATTGGAATACAAAGACAATGTCGGTGAGAATAAATGGATTAGACACTCACTACATGTACAAAGATGTTGTAGAATTAATTGAAAAAGCGCCAGGTAAATTAGATATGATAATGATTCCCAAGGTAGGAACTATTTCAGATGTTTATGCTCTTGATATGTTGTGTACTCAAGTTGAGGACAACATGCAACTTGAAAAAAAACTAGGTTTTGAATTAATAATTGAGACTGCTCTGGGTATGCAAAATGTAAACGAAATTGCGTCATATAATCGAAGATTAGAATCATTACATTTTGGAGTTGCAGATTATGCTGCTTCAACGAAGGCTAAAACAACAGTAATTGGAGGTCCAAATCCTAATTACCATGTATTGACTGATATTGACGGCGACAAAGTTAGGGAAAAACATTGGGGTGACATGTGGCATCATGCTGTTTCCAAAATGGTAATTGCAGCACGAGCAAACGGATTGAGACCCATAGATGGACCTTTCGGTGATTTTGGAGATCCAGATGGATATAGGGCTCAAGCAAACAGATCAGCTACACTCGGTTGTGAGGGTAAGTGGGCAATTCACCCAAGTCAAATAGAGCTTGCAAATGAAGTTATGAGTCCAAGTGAAAAAGAAATTAATCAAGCAAAAAGAATTCTTGAAGCGATGGATGAGGCAAAAAAAGCTGGAAAAGGAGCTGTATCCCTGGATGGAAGGTTAATTGATATAGCTTCCATTAGACAAGCTGAAGTTTTGGTTGAAAAAGCTAAATTAATACAAGGTAAATAATTTTCTAAATGCAAAACTTTCTTGATTTTGAGAAACCCTTATTGGACATTAGAACCAAAATAGAGGAGCTCAGGCACCTTAAGGATGATAGTAAGAACATAGCTAATGAATTGTCCTCACTTCAAGATAAATTTGATAAAATTCTTGAAGATATATATCATAATTTGACTCCTTGGCAAAAGGTAAAAGTTTCGAGACACCAAGATAGGCCAAAATTTCATGATTATATTAATTATGTTTTTGAAGAATATATTGATTTATCCGGAGACAGGTTATTTGGTGATGATTTTGCATTAAGAGGAGGCATTGCTAAATTTGAGGGAAAAACCTGTGTTGCTCTTGGTAATGACAAGGGTAATGGAATAGAGTCTAGGGTTAAAAATAATTTTGGCATGTCCAAACCAGAAGGTTACAGAAAAGCAATCAGATTAATGAATTTAGCTAACAAATTTAGTTTTCCCGTTGTTACATTTATTGACACACCTGGCGCGTTTCCAGGGGTAGATGCAGAGGATAGAGGTCAGTCAGAGGCAATAGCTAGTTCAATCAAAAGTTGTCTTAATTTAAAAGTTCCTATCTTTTCTTACATCATTGGTGAAGGGGGTTCAGGTGGTGCGATAGCACTTGCCACTGGGAATAGAGTAGTAATGTTGGAGCACTCAATATATTCAGTTATTTCACCAGAAGGTTGTGCCTCTATTTTATGGAGAAATACAGATCTTTCTGAGGATGCAGCAGAATCTCTCAAACTTACAGCTCAAGATTTATTGAGCATGAATGTAATTGATGAGATTATTTCAGAACCTTTAGGTGGTGCTCATAGAAATGTAAAATTTACTTGTGAATCAGTAAAAAAATCAATTGCTGAATATTTTGAAATGTTTAAAGAAAAATCAAGTGATGAAATAATTAAAGAAAGAGAGAAAAAGTATTTAGGAATAGGAAAGAATTTAATAGAAAATTAACTTAAAATTTTCCACAACAATTCTTAAACTTTTTCCCAGAACCACAAGGGCATTTGGCATTTCTTGCGACTTTCGTGAATTTATCTTTTCCATTTATATTTTTATTAGATATACGTTCACTGCCGTAGCTGTTTTTTGGTTCAGTAGGAAGTTCATTTTTTATTTCAATAAAACTAATTAATCTAGAGAAGTTTTCTTTGATTTTTGACATCATATCTTCAAACATAATGAAAGCTTCGTGTTTATATTCACTGAGAGGATCCCTCTGTCCATAGGCTCTTAAAGATATCCCTTGTCTGAGGTGATCTAGTGAAAGAAGGTGTTCTCTCCAACTTTGGTCTATAATTTGTAGAAGAATACTTTTCTCAGCAACTGAAAAAACTTCACTAGTATAATTTGTTTTTTTTATATTTATGTGGTTATCTGAAAGTCCAGTTACTTCATTTACAATGTCGCTTAGGTTCAAATTTTGATATTTTTTTAAAATAGTCGGTTCAAAGTTTATATTTAAATTTTTCTTACAGTCATTTTTTAATTTTTTCTCACTCTGTTCGTCAAAGTTTTCAATGTTATCAACATTTGCCTCAACTAAATTATTTATGTAATCATGACGCATATCAATTAAAAGTTCACTAATATCAATATCCATTATTATTTCTTTTCTTTGAGAATATATGATTTTTCTTTGTTCATTCATTACATCGTCAAACTTAAGTAAACTTTTTCTTATCTCAAAATTTCTTGCCTCCACTTTTTTTTGAGCCCTTTCTAGGGCTTTACTGATCCATGGGTGTTGAATGGATTCATTCTCTTCTAGTCCTAATTTTTGTAGTACAGAATCAAGTTTATCTGATCCAAAAATTCTCATTAAATCATCTTCTAAAGATAAAAAGAATTTTGATGACCCAGGGTCACCTTGTCTACCAGCTCGACCTCTTAGTTGATTATCAATTCTTCTTGACTCATGTCTTTCGGTTCCAATAATAAATAGACCTCCGGATTTAAGAACATGATTTCTTAAATTATTATCATTACCATTACCTATTCCGCCTAACTGGATGTCAGTTCCTCTTCCTGCCATGTTTGTTGCAATAGTAACTTTGCTTGCTAAGCCAGCATTAGATATTATCTCAGCTTCTTCTTTATGATATTTCGCGTTTAACACTTTATGTTCAATTTTTTCTTTCTTTAAAAGCTTTGATAAAAACTCTGAATTCTCTATTGAAATTGTACCAACGAGGCACGGCTGATTTTTTTTTTGACATTCCTTTATTAATTTAATAATCGAGTTAAATTTCTCTTTTGATGTTCTATAAATTTCGTCTTCAAAATCTTGCCTTATCATTATTTGATTAGTTGGGACTTCTACAACTTCTAATTTGTATATATCAAAAAATTCTGTAGCTTCCGTTTTAGCAGTACCCGTCATTCCTGATAACTTTTTGTATAGTCGAAAATAGTTTTGATAAGTAATGGACGCTAAGGTTTGATTTTCAAGTTGAACTTCAAGATTTTCTTTGGCTTCAAGTGCTTGATGTAAACCATCTGAAAATCTTCTTCCCTCCATTGCTCTTCCTGTAAATTCATCAACAATTAAGACCATTCCGTCTTGTACTAAATAATCAACATCTTTTGTAAATAAAAATCTAGCTTTGAGGGCTTGATTAATGTGGTGGACAATTGAAACATTATTAATATCGTAAAGATTACCTTCTTTGAGTAGCCCCGCATCCTTAAAAATTGTTTCAACTTTTTCTATAGATTTTTCCTTGATAGACACTGTTTTTGATTTTTCATCTTTTTCACAATCCTCTTCAGATAAGTGTTCAATTATTTTATCAACCTTTTTGTACAAATCAGATGAAGTTTCTGCTGGCCCGGAAATCACTAGAGGAGTTCTAGCCTCATCAATTAAAATTGAATCTACCTCGTCTACAATTGCAAAATTAAAGTCTCGTTGAACAATACCAGTTTTAGAATACTTCATATTATCTCTAAGATAATCAAAGCCAAATTCATTATTTGTTCCATAAGTGATATCAGCTTCATATGCAATTTTTCTCTCATCATCATTTAAATCATTTGTTATGTAACCAGTTTTCATTCCAAGTTTTGCAAAAACTTTTCCCATCCACTCTGCGTCTCTTTTTGCAAGATAATCATTTACAGTAACAATATGCACACTCTTACCGTTTAATGAATTTAAATATGCCGCTAATGTTGCAACTAAAGTTTTACCTTCTCCTGTTTTCATTTCAGAAATCATACCTTTATGAAGAATTATTCCACCAATAAGTTGAACATCGAAATGTCTTTGATTTAATGATCTTTTTGCGGCCTCTCTTACATTTGCAAAAGCCTCGGGTAAAATATCATCTAGCTCTTTTCCATCCTTAATTAAATCTTTAAATTCTCTAGTTTTATCAATAAGTTGCTCATCCTTTAGTTTTTCAAAATCTTTTTCTAATAGATTTATCTTCTGAACAATAGGATTCAAAGATTTTAATATTCTATCATTAGATGTGCCAAATATTTTTTTTGTTATTAATTCAAACATTATAATTTTTCTATATAAATAAATATTTTATAAACTATAAATTAAAAATAAAAAAATTATATAAAAAACTTTTATGAAAAATATTTCTCCATTTGCTCCTTCCTCTTACAAAATAACTCCAAAGATTAAAGGTGTAAAAATAAGTGTTATAAATTGTGGTTTGAAAAAGAACCAAAAAAACGATTTAGTTCTTATTAAACTAGATAAACCAAGCAATATTTTTGGTTTGTTTACTAATTCGCATGCTCCTGGTGAGCCAATAAAATGGAATAGAAAAATAATAAAATTTGGAAAAATTTCTGCTTTAATAATAAATTCTGGCAATGCAAACGTTTTTACAGGTGATAAAGGTCAGATAGCTATTGAAAAAATTGTTAATGAGCTCTCAAAAGAGCTTGGAGTCTCAAAAAAAGAAATATATGTGGCCTCAACTGGAATAATAGGAGAGCAATTAGATTACAGGAAAATTCTAAATAAAATAAAAATTTTAAATAATAATTTAAATGAAAACTCAATTAACTGGTTCAATGCAGCTGATGCAATAAGAACTACCGATACATTTCCTAAGTTAGATTTTAGGAAAATAACTATCAACAAAAAAAAAGTTATTATAAATGGAATTGCTAAAGGTTCAGGGATGATTGCGCCTAATATGGCGACAATGTTAAGTTTTATTTTTTCGAATGTGGATATAAAAAATAATCAATATTTTCCCAAGTTTAAAAATGCTGTTGACGATACATTTAATTCAATTACTGTTGACAGTGATACATCTACAAGTGATATGGTCTTGTTCATTTGTGTTAACGATAAAAACAGTGTTAAAATTAAAAAAAAAGAATCTAATTTATTTTTTGAAGAACTTCAAAAACTGATGAAAAATCTAGCTCTGCAAATCGTTAAAGATGGAGAAGGAGCATCAAAATTTATTGAAGTTGAAGTTAAGGGATGCAAAAAAAAAACAATTGCAAAAGAAATTGCTTTATCAGTGGCAAATTCACCACTTGTTAAAACTGCAATTTCTGGGGAGAATTCAAATTGGGGTAGGATCATAATGGCAATTGGTAAAGTAAAATCTAAAATTGATTTAACTGAAATTTCATTGTCTTTTGGTATCAATAAAATAATTGATTTAGGAAAAGTAATTAAAACTTTGAATGAAAAAAAAATTCAAAAGTATCTAAAAAGTAAAGAAATTAAAATCATTATTGATCTAAACAAAGGAAATGCTAAGAGTATAATCTGGACTTGCGATTATACCAAAGATTACATAAACATAAATGCAAATTATAAAACTTAGTAATGACAGTTAAAGTTGTTGCTTGCATTTTTATAAAACAGAAGAAGTTTTTAATTTGTTCTCGACCTAAAGATAAAAGTTTTGCAGGTTTTTGGGAGTTTCCCGGTGGTAAAATCGAAAAAGGAGAAACAAAAATAAAAGCTCTTGAAAGAGAAATTTATGAGGAATTATCTGTAAAAATTAATAAAGAAACAACTTTTTTTTTTGAAAAGTATTTTGTGCAAATGGATGAAATTAAAATTGAAATAAACTTCTTTATCTGTGAAAAATGGTATGGAGAATTTTATCCCATGGAGAAGCAGAAGATAATGTGGATAGGAAAAAAGCAAATAAAAGATTTTATCTTTCTTAAATCAAATTCAAAAATATTAAAATTAATAGAGAAATTTAAATTTTCCACATAACCAAATAAATTGTTTCACACGTGAGCTTTAGTTTATTATCACTGGTCAAAAATTTTTTTTTATAATTTATTTCTAACTGATCAATAAAATTTTTAGTTATCAAGCCTTTAAATTTTTCTGTGAGACAAGAATTTTCTCCCATACCTTTGATATCTTCTAATATTTTTTTGACATTTGTATATTTTAAATTATATTTAGTCTTATCTGAAACAATTTCTATAAAACCTATTTTATTATGAATATTTACCGCATCAACCATGTCAATAAAAGGAATAACTCTTTGAAATATTTTATTTCTAATTTGATCATCAGTTTGAATTAAACTTTCTCTTAATTCATTAAGACTTCTTCCGCCAAAATAAGAACAAAAATATAAACCATTCTTTGTTAATAATTTTTTAATTGAATTTGTGAAATTCATTATATCATTTACTCTATGTAAACATAAATTAGAAATAACGAGGTCAAAAGATTCTTCAAATTTTTTGCTATTAAAAATTTTTGGCAATTCGGAAAAATCGTAATTTTTAGACTCTTTTAATCTTTTATTTTCAAAATAACTCACAATTATTATTGAATCAAACTTCAAATTAAAGATTTTCGATAATAGTTCGTCCTTATCAGAGGTAATTAAAAGTATATTTTTATAACTATCTTTAATCTCAGTAATTTTTTCTAGTACAGAATCAGATATATTATTGAAGAGAAAATTATGACTATTCCAGTCTTTAAAAGCTCTTTTTTTTGAAATAATTGTTGCTTTTGTATCAAAAATTTTTAATTTCATAAGTTATAAGTTTTAAGTTTGATATGAAAAAAATAAGTATTTTTACTTCCTTAATATGTCCATATTGTACAACTGCAAAAAAAGTGTTAGTTGAACAAGGTCATGATTACAGGGAAATAATAGTAGATGGCGATCAAAATTCAAAGAATATAATGATTAAAAAGTCTGGAGGTAGAAAAACTGTTCCTCAAATATTTATTGATGATTTTCATATTGGAGGTTGTGAAGATCTAATTAATGCAGTTAATACTGGTTTTTTTGATAAAAAAATTAATGAAAAATAAACAGGAATTTATAGTTTCATGTATCCAAACTAACTCATCTGAGAATGAAGATAAAAATATAAATCAGGTAAATGAACTTTTAGTTGAGGCAGTAAAACTTAAAAGTGAGGTTGTTTTTTTACCAGAATGTGTTGGAATTTTTTCAGATTCGGTAGAGTTATTAAACAAATTTTCAAAAAGTATGAAATTTTTGCAATTTATTATTAAATGTGCAGTCAAATACAAGATTTTTATTTCAATAGGTTCATTACCATTTAAAACAAAAAATAAAAAATTTTTAAATCGTTCATATGTGATTAATCCTGTTGGCAAAGTATTAGAGACTTACGACAAAATTAATTTATTTGATGTTTATCTATCTGAAAAAGAAAATTATTTAGAATCCAAAAACTATGATGCTGGAAAAGTGATTAAAACATGTAAACTACCATGGGGTAAGTTAGGATTATCGATTTGTTATGATCTAAGGTTTCCTTCAATTTACAAAAAACTTTCGAAACAAGGAGCTAGGTTTCTTTCAATACCAGCAGCTTTTACTAAAACTACAGGCAAAGTTCATTGGCATGCGCTTGTAAAAAGTAGAGCAATTGAAAATGGTTGCTTTGTATTTGCAGCATGTCAATGTGGTAAACATGATAATGGAAGAGAAACGTTTGGTCATTCAGTCATAATTGATCCATGGGGAAATACTCTAGCTGAGGGTAAGGATAATCCAGAAGTTATTTCAGCGAAAATTGATTTAAAGTTAGTTGAGATTGCAAGGAGAAAAATACCTTCAATGACAAAGTATTAAAAACATATCGCTTTAATAAGTTTTATTCTCTTGCAGAAAAAAAATAATTTATGTTTTTTGAAAAGTTATAATACCAATTTTCATTTATGGGATTAAAAATAGAACCTTTAAAAAAAGTATTTTTAAAACCAGATAAAAGTAGTTTTGACTCTAATTCAATTGGTTTAATGAATTTTTTCCAGTCATGAGTGCCTCTCGGTAAAAGTTTCAAAAATTTTTCTGCTACATGAATTGCAAACACGTAAGAGCTAATAGTTCTATTAATGGTTGAGCCAATTAATACGCCATTGGGCTTTAATCTACTTAATACACATTCTAAAAAAAAATCTATGTTATCAATATGTTCTAAAACCTCCATGCATATAATTACATCAAATTTTTCTAAAACATTTAAATCTGATAATTCACAACATAGGTAATTGATTTTAAGTTTGTTTTGCTCTGAATGAGATTTCGCTATGCTAATGGCCTTTTTACTTGTATCAATACCAGTGACGAAGCCACCCATAGCTGCTAGGGGCTCAGATAAAATTCCACCACCGCATCCTACATCTAATATTTTTAGCCCTTTAAATTCTTTATCAGGACTAACTTTACCAAGAAAGATTTGTGATTTAATAAAATTAATTCTTAGTTCATTAAAATTGTGAAGTGGTTTAAATGGGCCATTTAAATCCCACCATTCATTATAAAAATAATCAAATTTTTTATTTTCTTTTAAATTGCGTGAAGATGGATTATTAATTTTTTTTGTCATATTATAAAAATAATTTTTTATTATTGTTTGATATTAATCTAATAAGTCATTTATGGAAACAGCAGTTTTAAAATTTGGTGGAACTTCTTTAAGTACTTTTGAAAAAATAAAGAATATTTCAAAAATTATAACTCAAAGATTGAAGAAAATAAATAAAGTTATTGTTGTAGTTTCAGCTATGGGTAATAATACGAATAAATTAATTGAAAAGTTTTTAATTTATAATAATGATCATTTTAATGCAGAATTTGACACTGTAATATCATCAGGAGAACAAGTTTCATCTGGTTTGGTTGCAGCATATTTAAATAAAAGAAAAATTAAAGCCCGTTCAGTTTTAGGTTGGCAGATACCTATAGAAACAAATCAGCAATATGGAAAATCAAAGATTAAAAAAATTCATAATAATAATTTAATTTCTATGCTACGTGAATATGATGTCTTGGTCATTGGGGGATTTCAGGGATTAAATAAATTTAATAGAATTTCAACCTTAGGCAGGGGAGGTTCTGATACAAGTGCAGTTGCTATTGCCGCGTCAATAAAAGCCCCAGTCTGTGAAATTTTTACTGATGTTGAAGGAGTTTATACCTCTGATCCAAGAGTTGTCTCAAATGCGAAGAAAATTAATACTATTAGTTATGAAGAAATATTAGAAATGTCCTCTCTTGGATCAAAAGTTCTTCATCCTAGATCAGTTGAATTAGCTATGAAATATGATATTAAGATTCATGTAAGAAGTTCCTTTATTAAAAAAAAAGGAACATTAGTTGTAAAAGAAAGTAAAGATTTGGAAAAAGAGTTAGTTACTGGCATATCATCATCTGACGAAGATGCTAAGATAACATTAATTGGTATCCCCGATAAACCAGGTATTGCGTACAAAATATTTAGTTCTTTAGCTGCAAAAAATTTAAATATTGATATGATAGTACAAAATATCACAGACGATGGGAAATTAACTAGCTTAACATTTACTATCAACAAAAATGAAGTAAATGTTGCTGAGAAAGCTTTGAAAGGTTCAAGAATAAACTTCAATGCAATGCATATTGATAAGAAAATTTGTAAAATATCAGTTGTTGGACTAGGTATGAAGAGCCATATTGGAGTAGCAAAGAAAATGTTTGAAACCCTGGCAAAAAATAAAATAAACATACAAGTGATTTCAACATCTGAAATAAAAATAAGTGTACTAATCCTTAAATCAAAAAAGAACATTGCTCTCAAGGAACTTCATAAAGCATATAGATTAGATAAATGACGGATTTACAAAATATCGTTAACCAAAGATTTACTACAATTATTGAAAAAGGAAATGAATTTTTAGATTGTAGATATCCAATTATGGGCGGTGCTATGACCTGGTTATCCGAAAATAACCTTGTTTCTGCAATCTCGAATGCGGGTGCATTTGGAATTATAGCTTGTGGCTCAATGAACCCTTCAGAATTAAAGTATGAGATAAAACAAACTCAGATTAAAACTAAATATAATTTTGGCGTAAACCTGATATTGATGCATCCTGAACTCCAAAAACTTTTAGATATTTGTATTGAAACAGATGTAAAATATGTAGTTTTTGCTGGTGGATTTCCTAAAAAGAGTCAAATTTTATATTTAAAAAATAATAATATAAAAACTATAGGGTTTGCGACATCTTTGAGAATAGCTAAGAAATTAGAAGCAAATGGAATTGATGCTTTAATAATTGAGGGTAGTGAAGCTGGTGGTCATGTTGGTCCTGTTTCTACTGGTGTTTTAGTTCAAGAAATATTACCCTTTATTAATGAAATTCCCATTTTTATTGCAGGAGGAATAGGTAGGGGAGAGAGTTTTTTAAATTATTTGCAACAGGGTGCGTCTGGATGCCAAATTGGAACTAGATTTGTATGTGCTAATGAATCTATTGCTCATGAAAATTTCAAGAATATTTTCATTAGGTCTGAGTCAAGGAATGCACAAATATCCTCGCAACTCGATGATAGATTGCCTGTAATTCCAGTTCGTGCTATTACAAATAAAGCGACAAAACTTTTTTGGGAGGAGCAAAAAAAAGTTCTATTAGAGCTTGAAAATAAGAGAGTTTCCCTAAGAGAAGCACAATTAAAAATAGAAAAATTTTGGGCAGGTTCATTAAAAAAAGCAGTAATAGATGGAGATGTAGATAATGGTTCTTTGATGGCAGGGCAAAGTGTGTCAATGGTAAAAAAAATTCAGAGTGTTGAGGAAATCATTAATGAAATTGTTTTTCAAGCAAAAGAAGGACTATTAAAACAATTTAAAAATAAATAATATGAACCCAGAATTACCAAAATCTTTTGAGTCTAACTTTGAAATTATAATAAAAAATATCGGAAGAAAAATATGCGATGCCAGAAAATTTAAAAAAGTAAAAATTGAAACTGTTTCCAAGAGTTTGAGGATAAGAGGAAGTTATCTTTTAGCAATTGAGGGTGGAAAAATTGAAGCTTTGCCCGATTATGTTTATTTAAAAGGTTTTATTAAATGTTATGCAAACTATTTTGAATTAAAGATTAATGACGATTTAAATTTATTACACGAAGAATATAACAAGCTGAATCTTAGAAATATTCCTCGTATTGAAGAAAAAAATAATTTTTCTAAAAACAAATTTTTTTTATCTTTAATTTTTGCGTCCTTGGTAAGTTTAATTATTATTTTAGTAATTTACATGGGCTATAGTATTAATCAAAACATAACTGTTGATTCAACTGAACAGGTTGTCGATAAAACTCAAGTTGTAAAAATAATTCAAGAGTCGCCTAAAAATGTACTTATCTTAGACGAAAATTTTTTGAAAGATACTTTTTCAGAGTTTGAAACATCAAATGATATAAAAACTCAAAATTCTAATAGTCTTTCAACTAAAATTTTTGTAGTAAAATTTATAGATGAAACTTGGTTTCAGGTTGAATCAGTTGATGGTAATATAATTGAATCAAAAGTTTTTAATGAAGGCGAGACAATTTCTTTAGTCATTGACAAAATAAATCCAAATTTTTTTATTCATACTGGTAATGCAGGTGGTTTTATTTTATTATTGAATGATAAAGCTCTTCCTAAATTGGGAACAAAAGGGTCTGTAAAAAAAAATGTATCATTATTAGAATATTCAAGTTTAGCGATTGATTAATTTTAAGGAATAAGTAAATGAGTTTAAGACCTTGGAGAAATATACAAAGAAAAAAAACTAAACAGATTTTGGTTGGAAACGTAAAAATTGGTGGAGATTCACCGATAACTGTTCAGTCTATGACAAACACTCTCACAACAGATATACAATCAACAATAAATCAGATTCGTTCTCTTGAGGATGTAGGAGCAGATCTTGTGAGGGTTTCATGTCCTGATGAAGAATCCACTTTAGCTTTAAAACAAATTGTTAAAAACACAAATATTCCAATTATTGCAGATATTCATTTCCATTATAAAAGAGCAATAGAAGCAGCTGAATCTGGGGCTGCATGTTTAAGAATTAACCCTGGAAATATTGGGAAGATCGCGAAAGTGAAAGAAGTAATTAAAGCTGCAAAAAATAATAATTGTTCTATGAGAATTGGAGTTAATGCTGGTAGTTTGGAAAAAGAACTTCTTGAAAAATATGGAGAACCCTGTCCTGAAGCTATGGTTGAATCGGCATTGAATCATGTGAAGATTTTAGAGGATAATGATTTTTTTGAATTCAAAATTAGTTGCAAAGCTTCTGATGTTTTTCTCGCAGTAGCTGCGTATTATGGTATTTCTGATGCATGCAATTATCCTATTCATTTAGGTATAACAGAAGCTGGTGGCTTAATTCCCGGAACAATAAAATCCTCAATTGGAATGGGTTCTTTATTGTGGGCGGGAATTGGGGATACTATAAGAGTATCACTTTCTGCAGATCCGGTTGAGGAAATTAAAGTTGGTTTTAATATACTAAAATCGCTAAATCTTAGACATAGGGGAGTAAATATAATTTCTTGTCCGTCTTGTGCTAGGCAGCAATATAATGTCATCGAAACAGTTCAAGAGCTTGAAAGAAGGCTTGAGCATATTACTAGTCCAATGACTTTGTCTGTAATTGGTTGTGTGGTAAACGGACCCGGTGAAGCAAAAGAGACGGATATAGGGATTACAGGAGGTAAAGTACACCAAGTTTATTTAAATGGGCAAAAGCATCACATACTCAGAGATGGCGATATGATACAACATCTTGTGGATTTATGTGAACAAAAAGAAATTGAATTACATAAAAACTCTGATGTTTGAAAATATTACAATTGAGCAAAATTAGAACAGTTAAAGGAACTCATGATATTTTAGAAGAAGAACTATATTCTTTTGATAATATAATATCTAAAGCAACAAATCTTTGTAGACATTTAAATTATAAAAAAATTCAAACACCGATTTTAGAGTTTTCAGACCTGTTTTCTAAAACTCTTGGTCTTACATCTGATGTAGTTTCAAAAGAAATGTTTGCATTTATAGATCAAGGGCAAGAAAATTTGACATTGAGACCTGAAGGAACAGCCCCGATGGCAAGAGCTTTAGTAAGCAATTCGTTGTATGAAAAACAAAATCAAAAATTTTTTTATCACGGTCCAATGTTTCGAAGAGAAAAGCCTCAAGCCGGAAGGTTAAGACAATTTAATCAATTCGGTGTAGAATATTTCAATCAACCATCTTTTTTTTGTGATTTAGAAGTAATCTTCTTGGCTGATCAGTTGATGCAAAGTTTGGACATATCAAAGTATGTAAAACTTGAAATTAATACGATTGGAAACTTAAAATCACGACAAAAATACAAAGAAAAACTCATCCAATATTTGGAGCCGTATGAGAGCGAACTCTCAATTGAGAGCAAAAGTAGGTTAGAAAAAAATCCATTAAGAATTTTAGACTCAAAAAATGAAACAGATAAAAAGATTTTATTAAGTGCTCCTAAAATAAAAGATTCGTTGGATAAAGATTCACTGATATTTTATGAAAATTTAAAGGAATTTTTAATAAGTTTAAAAGTAGATTTCACTGAAAATTTTAAACTTGTAAGAGGGCTTGATTATTATAATCATTCAGTATTTGAATTTGTTTCAAAAGAAAAAAAATCGCAAAATACTTTGCTTGCAGGTGGAAGATATGATGGGTTGGTAGAGAAAATAAGCGGAAAGGATATTTGTGGAGTTGGATGGGCTGCAGGTGTAGAAAGAATCCAATTATTGACTAATCAGAGCAAACTGAAAAAAAATATTATCTCGATAATTTCAACATCTAGAAATAATAATAATATGATCTTTGAGTTATTAAAAAAATTAATCAAGTTTAAAGATGTTTCGTTTCATGGTATTTATGACGGAAATATTAAAAAAAAATTTGTCAAAGCAAACAAATTACATTCTAAGGGCGTAATTATTATAGGTGAACAGGAAATTAAAGATAACAAATTATTATACAAAGACTTTATTACTGGAGTGCAAGAAGTAATTGAAGTTGAACAAATTAAAGATTTTTTTATAAGCAAATTTAAAAAAAACAATTAATCTCATGGTTGATTTCTTATTCTCATCAAAGCCAGAGCAAATTGCTCAGTCTGCATTAGTAATAGCAAAAAGAATATTTGGAGATGTAAGATTTCAGAAAATATTATTAGTTGGAAAAAATGAAATTTCTGGCACAATATTGAAAAATTTTCGAAATGAAAATATAATTTCAGAATCAAGTTTACTAAATAAAAAGCAGAAAAATAATTTTTTAAATAATCTAAAGTACTATTTCAAATCTTTTGATATTATCATTACAAGTTTTAAGTCTGATAAGATTTTGATTAAGAAAGAACAGATTATAGAGGGTTTAAAATACAGGAAACAAAAACCAATTTTTTTGATAGATTCAAATATACCAGGGAATATTGAACTTGATTCAGGTTCAATTGATAATTGTTTTTTATTTGATTTAAATGATCTAGAGCAATTTAATCAAAAAGAGTCACCTGAATTCTTGAATAACAATCTATATTCAAATGATGAATTTTTTGATAATTTAGATAAGGTCATGCCAGAAATCTCAAGACTATTTAATTTGAAACCTGAAAAGATGATTTTTTTGGAAAAGAAAATTAATGAATATGTCAAACTTGAGAAGTCTAACAGTAAAGAAATTGAACTTTATAATTTTTTTAAATTTTTGATAAAGTGATTATTTATGTCTTTTGAATTAAGGTTGACGAATATTTTAATTAACTACAAGAAAATTGAACAAGAACTCTCTGAAGGAAATATTTCAGATAATAACAAATTTGCTAAACTTTCAAAAGAGTTTGCCGATTTGACTCCCTTAGCAGCAAAAATAAAGTTACGTAATAAGTTAAGCCAAGAATTAGATGATTTAACAGAAATATTCAATTCTGATGATAATGAATTAATAGAAGAAGCAAAGCTTGAAAAAGATTCAATTCAAATTAAATTGTCAGAAATTGAAAAAGAGATAAAAATCTTGTTAATACCAAAAGATGAGTCTGATGAAAAGAATGCAATTATTGAAATTAGAGCTGGAACAGGTGGAGAGGAAGCTGCACTGTTTGCTTCCGAACTTTTCAGAATGTATAATAAATATGCTGAACTCCATAATTGGAGTACTGAGTTAATTGATATTTCTGAAACCGATCACGATGGAATAAAAGAGGTTATTATTAATGTAACGGGAAAGAGTGTATTTGGAAAATTAAAATATGAATCAGGAACTCACAGAGTTCAGAGAGTGCCTGAAACAGAATCAGGAGGTAGAATACATACTTCTGCTGCAACGGTAGCAGTGCTTCCAGAGGCTAGTGATATTGATATAAATATTAATGAAAAAGATTTAAGAATAGATATTTTTAGATCTAGTGGACCTGGTGGGCAATCTGTAAATACTACAGATAGTGCAGTTAGGATAACTCACATTCCTTCAGGTATTATCTCTCAATGTCAGGACGAAAAATCTCAACATAAGAATAAGGCTAAAGCAATGACAGTTCTACGGTCAAGAATATTTGAGTCTGAGAGAATAAAGAAAGAAAAAGAAAGAGCCCTTGACAGAAAAACTCAGGTTGGAAGTGGTGATAGATCAGAAAGAATAAGGACTTATAATTATCCACAGGGAAGGGTCACTGACCATAGAATATCGTTGACTCTATACAAACTTGAACAAATTTTAAAGGGTGAATCTCTAGATGAAATAATAATTGCTCTTAGGTCAGACGATAACGCAAAAAAATTAGCTACGATAAATTAAAATGACAGATACATCGGTAAGAAAAATTCATAATTTTGCATCAAATTTACTTAAATTAAGAAATATTGGAAGACCTAGGCATGAAGCAAGATTAATTTTATCAAAAGTTCTAAAAAAAAATTGCTTATCGCTCTTAATTAATAAAAACATTTTCATTTCGCAAAAAAAACTGAAAAAGTTTTTTAAAATGATTTACTTTAGATGTCATGGAAAGCCAATATCAAGAATTTATGGAGTAAAAGAGTTTTATTCAAGAAAATTTCTAATCAACAAGTTTACTTTAGATCCCAGACCTGACAGTGAGATTATAATTGAAACAATAAAACATTTCATTTTCAAATTAAAAAAAAAAAAAATTAAAATTTTAGATTTAGGGACAGGAACAGGTTGCCTATTAATTACTTTGATTCTTGAACTAAACAAGATATCTAATAAAAAATTTTTAGGCGTTGGGCTTGATTTGTCAACTGAGGCTCTAAATATTGCAAAAAAAAATGCAGACAGGTTTAAGATAAAAGATAGTATTAGATTTATAAAAAGTAATTGGTTTGAGAATATAAATGAAAAGTTTGATATAATAATCTCAAATCCTCCATACATTCCACTTAAACAAATAAAAAACCTAGAATCTGAAGTTAAAGATTATGATCCTTTCATGGCACTTAATGGAGGTGAGTCTGGAGTTCATCATTATTTAGAAATTTCCAAGAATGCAAAGTTTTTTCTTAATAAAAATAGTTTTTTATGTGTTGAGATATATTCTAATAATTACAAAAAAATAAGAGATATTTTTTTAGCAGATGGTTTTCTTCAAATAGGTACTTTTAAAGATCTAAATGGGAGTATAAGAAATATAGTATTTAGTTTAAAGAAAAAATAATTTGAATAATTTTTTTATTATGGTAATTTTGAATATCCTTATATTAAATGCTATATATTAGCTGTAAAATTATATTTAAAATTGATAACTAGAAGAACAACAAATTCAAATCATAAGAGAAGAAATCGTAATACTGCAAGGAAAAACGGTTTCAATAGGAATTTTGATAATTCCTCAAATCTATCTAAGCCAAGAGGTAGCGTTCCCAAAATACTGGAAAAATATTTAGCTTTAGCTCAAGATGCTTCTTCTAATGGAGACAGGATTAAAGCCGAAGGTTATTTTCAGCATGCAGAGCATTATCAAAGAGTGATTAACTCAAGCTCGAATGGTGAATTACAGGTTAAGAAAGTTTTAGATGTAAAAAATGAAGGTTTTAACCAGTCGAATAACTTTTCAGATGATAAAAAACCCTCGAGAACGCAAAGAGCTGAATTCCAAAAAAATAAAAGAATAGAGTCTAAGGAGGAGGGTAAAGACAAAAAAATTTCTGTTACAACCGATGGAGTTGAGGCTTTAAAGGCATTCAATGGCGGATTAACTGATGAATAGTTATTCTCTCGCAAAAATAGATTTTTTATCAGAAATTGGAGTTGTGGATAATCTTTCACGCATGAGTGAAACATTTGCATAAAAATTTGGCATCTCTTCATCAATAACCTCTATCCTTGATGGAAGTTTCAAAGTCATTGGGTTAATTATCCTATTTTTATGTTTTACCTCATAATGAAGATGAGAGCCTGTGCTTCTACCAGTATTTCCCACATACCCTACGATTTGCCCTTGCTTAACAATTTTACCTTTTTTAATACCTTTTGCAAATTTATGCAAATGTCCATATCGTGTGCTAAATCCGTTTAGATGTCTTATCTCTAAAAATTTTCCATAAGAACCGTTTCTTCCTGCAAATGAAACTCTTCCATCACCAGCTGACATTATTGGGGTACCTTTTCTTGCAGCAAAGTCTACACCCCTATGCATTTTGCTGTATCCAAGTATTGGGTGTTTTCTCATTCCAAAACGTGAAGATAATCTCGCTCCGCTTATTGGTGTTCTCATAATAGATTTTCGTATACTTTTACCTGAGGAATCAAAGTAATCTATTTTTCCATTCGATAATTTGTATCTAAAAAGTTCAATTTTATGATTGTTTAAACTCATTGAAGCATAAAGCAACTCTGGTTTGCCCACAAGATGATTATTTTTGGTGTAGTTAGCCTCATAAAGAATTTCGAGGATGTCACCCTCATTAATATCTCTTTGAAAGTCAACACTGAAACTAAATTGGTTGATAAATGTATCTCTTATAACCTTTGGAAGCTTTATGTTATTTAAACTTGAACTAATATTATTTAATACAAAGAGTTTATTTCTAACTATTTTTCTTTCAGTCGGTGCTCTTACAAATTGACTTATGAATTCACCGAATGTGTTTCTACGAATATTCACCTCATGAAGATTATTTTTAAAAACTGAAATTTCTGACAAAATTTCTGAACCATTTATTTTCGAAAAAGAAACTTTTAAATTATCACTGACCTTAAAGTTAATTTCTTCTTTAACTAAATTTAAAATTCTTCGTTCCTCGTGTATATCAGAAGAAACATGATTAATAAATTGCTGAAGTTCCTTTGAGTTTTTGAGCGATGCTGAGTAATGTTTTGTATAATTATTTATTTGTGGCATCGGCTTTGATTTGGGAATAGGTATTCCTGAAAAAAGAATTTTTTCACCAACAGGTATCAAATCATCATTTGTAATACTTTCTTGAAATTCTGAGTCAGAAAAAAAATCAGGAGATGAGAATTTTGCAATTTCAATTTTTTTTTCAACTATTTTTTCAGTAATAATTTTTTTTGTTAGTTGCCTATTGCTGGAATTATTTTCTGTAATAGATATTTTATCCTTTTTACTAACCCTTGTTCCTGAATCAATGGAATCTTTAAAAAGGGTAAATTGTTCTAATCCAGTATACGAAATGTACATAAAAAGAATCAATAGCAACTGATTGAAATTTTTTTTAAATAGATTAAACATAAAATATTATAAATTTATATAGCATTAAATATGTTTTGGAAATTTTTTAATAAAAAAAATTGAAAAAATGATTGACCACTAGCAATAATAAGCATATAAAAATTCTCCGTACATATGTTATTTGTACATGCTATTTGAAAATTAAATATTTTTTAAGGGATGTGTAGGTGGTGACACAAACTACCAACACATTCAACACGTAAGTTATTATAACTTATATGTCAGTTGTGTTGGGTCAAAATTACAATTTTTTGTAATTATATCAAACTTGAGAGTTTGATCCTGGCTCAGAACGAACGCTGGCGGCATGCCTAACACATGCAAGTCGAACGCAGTAGCAATACTGAGTGG
>MDTB01101917.1_pt1 | contig 80279 bp, 77 predicted proteins | sample 811161 | NCBI WGS metagenome assembly MDTB01 (sample SAMN05326650, study PRJNA326480) | marine metagenome | isolation source: seawater | place: Mediterranean Sea | collected 2009 | reverse complement strand
CTGAAGAAAAGCCAAAAGAAGAAGCAGTAGCTGAAGAAAAGCCAAAAGAAGAAGCAGTAGCTGAAGAAAAGCCAAAAGAAGAGATTAATATCCCTAAGGAAGAAAAATCTGAGTAAGTCCTTTCGCCTCAAATTAAGTTTTAATCTATTTTAGGTGATGTCTAAATTTGTTAAAAAAAATTTAGTGATAGGTAGGGTAAGTAATCATTATGGCATCAAAGGCTGGGTTAAAATATTCTCTTACTCAGATCCAATTAATAATATTATTAACTATAAAGATTGGTTTTTTTTAATTAACGATAAATTAGTTAAATACCAGATAATAGAAGGTAAAGAGCAAAATAAAAAAATAATTGTAAAGATTAAAAATATAGAAAATAGAGAGGATGCAGAGCATTTAATTGGTAAAGATATATATATTGATAGAGCGAGTTTACAAGTTCTTGGAAATGATCAATTTTATTGGAATGATTTAGAAGGACTAGAAGTTTATACAGATAATGATAGCTATTTAGGTAAGGTTAAATGTTTATTTGCTACTGGCTCTAATGATGTCATAGTTGTTGATGGGAAATCTGAATATCTTATTCCTTATTTATTTGGCGATACAGTTATTGATGTAAATTTAAAAAAAGGATTAATCACCGTTAACTGGGATGTTGATTATTAATTACTGATGTTAAAAATTACTGTTATTTCTCTTTTTCCTGAAATTATAGACTCTATATTTAAGTTTGGTGTTGTAGGTAAGGCTTGTGAAAATAATTTATTAGAAATTATTCATATAAATCCTAGAGATTTTGTGTTGGATAGACATAAAACTATTGATGATAGACCATTTGGGGGAGGGCCAGGAATGGTCTTGAAATATAAGCCACTCAAGGATGCTATTAATTTCGCAAGAGAAAAATTACCTGATAGCTCAAGAGAGTATGTTTTAAGCGCAAAAGGAAAGTTATTTAATAGTAATTTTGCTCAAAATCTCTCGAAAGAGAGAGGTATCTTACTAGTAGCTGGGAGATTTGAAGGCATTGATGAAAGGATTATAGAGAATGATATTTCTAATCAAATTTCTATTGGTGATTATATTTTAAGTGGGGGAGAGTTAGCCGCTAGCGTTATTATTGATAGTGTTGCTCGATTTATCCCAGGAGTTTTAGGTCACCAAGACTCTAATAAGAATGATTCATTAATTGATAATTTGTTAAGTTCCCCTCAATATACTAGACCCTCAGTAGTTGATAATTTAAGTGTGCCAAGTATTTTGATAAATGGAGATCATGAGGCAATAAGGGTCTGGAGGCTAAAGCATTCATTAGGCCTGACTTGGTTAAATAGACCGGATCTTCTTTTGAATAGGCAATTGTCAGATGAAGAAAAAAAACTACTTGATGAATTTATTAGTGAACAAAAATGATATAATACTGAAAAGAGGTAAGAACAATGTCTAAAATTATTGACGATATAGATAAACAACAGCTCAAATCTGATTTACCAGAATTTTCTCCTGGAGATAGCGTAGTAGTTAACGTAAAGGTTAAAGAGGGAGATCGAGAAAGGCTTCAAGCATATGAGGGAGTTGTTATAGCAAAAAAAAATAGAGGTATTAATTCCTCTTTTACTGTTAGGAAGGTTTCTCATGGAGAAGGGGTGGAGCGTGTTTTTCAAACTCATAGCCCATTAATAAATGATATATCCGTAAAAAGAAAAGGTTTAGTAAGAAGAGCAAAATTATACTACTTGAGAGATAGGAGTGGAAAATCAGCAAGAATTAAGGAGAAACTTAAAACTTAATGTTTATGAGGTTCCTAAGATTTATCTGGAGTTTTGTAGATATTACTACACGAATTTTCCAATTTTTTTTAATTTTAACTTTTTGCGTATTATTTTTCATAATTTTTTCTTCGGCCGATAATATTTCAGTGCCAGAAGCATTTATTTTAAATTTAAATTTAAATGGTAATATTGTAGATGATTATTCTATAGATGATATTGATCGTTTTATTTCAACTGCACAAGGCCTTCCAGTTTCTGAAACTCGCTTAAGAGACGTTATAAAAGCTATAAGATATGCTAAAAGTGATGAAAGGGTCATTGGTATTTCATTAAGAACAGATACCTTAGCATCTGCTGGTCTAAGCAAGCTTCAAGATATAGCTAGAGAGTTATCTTCTTTTAAGGAGAGTGGCAAGCCAATAATTTCTATCGGTGATTATTATACCCAGAATCAATATTATTTAGCATCCCATGCTAATAAAGTTTATCTAAATCCATTTGGTTTTATTTCTATGACCGGTTATAGCCGTTTCATTCCATATTATAAATCTAGTCTAGATATTTTTGGTGTAGATGCTAATGTTTGGGCTATTGGAGAATTTAAATCATTTGTAGAGCCTTATGTTCGTGATTCTATGTCTGATAATGATAAATATTCATCACTTATCTACCTAAATGCTTTATGGAGTGAGTATAAAAATGATGTAGGACTACAGAGAGGCATTTCCCCAGATGAAATTCAAAAACTCATAGATAACTATGCTTTAGTTCTAGAAGAATTTAATGGAGATAATGGAAAGTTAGCTCTTGCTACGGGCCTTGTTGATCTAGTTCTAGATGATATTAATTTAAATGAGTTGCTTGATAAGGATTTTGGTATTGATAATGCTTTGGATATATCTAATAGAGTTAATTTTAATGATTACTTGTCATTATTTTCGAATGATGAAACAAGAGAAAGGGAAAAGATAGCCGTAATAACTCTATCTGGAGCAATAATAGATGGTAATGAAAGTCTTGGAGCCATTAGTGGAGATTCTACTATATCACTTATCAAGAGAGCCTCTAAGGATCAGGAAATTAAAGCACTTGTAATTAGAGTGGATAGTCCAGGTGGAAGTGTTTTTGCTTCTGATGCCATACTCAAAGAGCTTGTTCGCTTTCAGAAAACAGGTAGACCTCTAGTTGTATCAATGAGTAGCATAGCTGCTTCTGGAGGATATTGGATATCAATGAGTGCGGATGAAATTTGGGCGAGTCCAACTACCTTAACTGGCTCTATAGGTGTAGGAGCAGTAATACCAACCTTTAATGATACTGTAGGAAAGCTAGGTATAACAATAGATGGTATTGGTACTACAAAGCTTTCAGGTCAGCTTGATCCTGCTAGGCAACTAGGCCCTGATATTAAGAATATAATGAAACAAAATATAGAATTTAGTTACAAATCCTTTATAGAAAATGTTGCTTCCTATAGGGAAAAATCATTAGATGAAGTTGATAATTTTTCTAGAGGTAGGGTTTGGATTGCTAGTGATGCTATTGGCTTGGGTTTAGTTGATAAGCTAGGATCGCTAGACGATGCAATTAATTCTGCTGCAGTAATTGCAGGTATTGCAGATGAAGATTTCGGCATAGTTAATATAAGTAATAATAAGAGCTTTACTGATAGATTGTCTCTTTTTTTAATGAAATCAATATACCCATTATTTAATAGGATTATTCCACAGGCTGAATTACCTATTATTATTGATAATATGATTAATGAAGTTTTTTTACCAGGAGTAACAATTAATAGTATTGGCGGCCTAAAGGGAATTTACTCCATATGTCTTTGTGACCCTAGTTAAGTTCTTTGAAATTTTTTAGGGTATTCAAAATAAATAAAATCCGCTTTAGCTTTTTTAATATATGACCAAGAGCTGCAGTTAAATTCAAAAGCTACTGCACCGCTTGTAGGAAGATTATCTAGCTGATTATTTTTATTATGAAAGAAGTTTACAGCATCAGTAAATCCAGGATTATGACCAAACAATATAATATTTTTTATTTTTTCATCTTGCGTTACAATTTCATTAATAATTGTTAGATGATCTGCAAGATATAACTGTTCTTTTATTTTTATTTTATCTACTTTATAAGAAATTACTGCCGAAAATATTTCCGCAGTTTTTTTTGCTCTCAATGCAGAGCTTGTCATTATAAGATCTGGGCTTATCCCTTTATTTAGAATAATATTAGCTATTTTAAAAATATCCCTTTCTCCTCTTTCTGCTAGATCTCGATCATGATCTTTTAGTATTGATTTAGACCAATCAGATTTTGCATGTCTTATTAAAGTTACGGTTTTCATTAAAGAAGACCAGCTTCTAGCTTTGCAACTTCAGACATCATTGATTGATCCCATGGTGGCTCAAAAACTAACAAAACCTCCACATATTCAATTTGTGGTATTATTTTAATCTTTTCTTTTACATCTTCAGCTAGAATATCACCCATTCCACAACCAGGCGCTGTTAGCGTCATATCTATTTGTACATTAAATCTGTCAGAATTATTTTTTTCTATTGAGCAATTATATATTAGCCCTAGATCTACAATATTTATTGGTATTTCTGGATCAAAGCAAGTTTTCATCTGATCCCAAATTATTGCTTCTATATCACTATCTGAGGCATTTGAAGGTACTTCAGGAGGCTTAATTGATTCTTTGCCTATTGCATCTGCATCTATACCTGCAATTCTAAATAAATTACCTTCTATCATGACAGTAAAACTACCACCAAGAGTTTGTGTTATAAATGCTACTGTTCCTTCTGATAAGGACACCAACTCACCTGATGGTATTAGAACAGCTTGACAATCTCTTATGAATGTAACTGGCTCGTTGTGGTGAGAGTACATATTTATTCCGTTGAAATGACTTTATCTTTAGACGTAAGGGTTTGATTTAAGGCATGCCAGGCTAGTGATGCACATTTAATTCTGGTTGGGTATTCTCGAACTCCAGCTAAAGAATTTAACTTTCCTAAATCGTCATTAATAGGATCATTAGAGGTTAGCATTTTATGAATTTTATTAAAAAAAAGTATCGATTCATCTATTTTCATCCCAAGAACCTTTTCTGTCATTAGTGAAGATGATGCTATTGAGATAGCACATCCTGTGCCTATAAAGGATATTTTACTTAGAGTATTTTTTTTGAGACAGACATATAATGTGATTTTATCACCACAAAGTGGATTAAATCCTTCAATTACTTTATCTGCCTTCTTCATCCTTCCAAAGTTTCTTGGGTTTTTATTATGATCAAGTATAACTTGTTTATAAAGATCAGTTAGGTCTGTCAACTAAATATCTCCTTAACTTTATTTAATGCTTCAATTAATACATCAATATCATTTTTTGTATTGTAATGAGCAATAGACGCTCTAGCAGTAGCAGAAACCTCATAAAAATCCATTATTGGCTGGGCACAGTGATGGCCTGTTCTTATTGCCACACCTTCTTTATCAACGATAGTGCCAATATCATGAGCATGTATATTATCAAACATAAATGAAATAACGCCTGATCTATTTTTAGGCTTTCCTATAATCTTTAAGCCTGAAATCTGTAACAATTTTTCAGATAAATAGTTTAATAAATTTAATTCATATTTTTTAATATCATCAAAGTTAAGGTTATTTAGGTAATCAATTGCAGCGCCCAAGCCTATAACACCAGATATATTTGGCGTACCAGCTTCAAACTTATAGGGGAGTTCATTATATATAGTTTCTTTAAAATTGACTGACAATATCATTTCACCACCAAACTGATATGGAGGCATTCCATCTAATAATTTCTCCTTACCATATAGTGCACCTATACCGGTAGGAGCAAACATTTTATGGCCTGACATAGCATAAAAATCACAATCTAGCTCAGTAACATCAATCTTCATATGTGACATAGCCTGAGCGCCATCAATAATGACTACCGCACCTTTTTCATGAGCTTGATGAATCATTTTTTTAATTGGATTTATAGTTCCTAATGCATTAGAAACATGTGTAATAGCTACAAGTTTGGTATTACTATTTAAAAGCTTAGCAAACTCATCAAGAATTATTTCACCGTCTTTGCTTATTGGTATCATTATTAGCTTAAGATTATTTTTTTTACAAATATTCTGCCATGGTACAATATTAGAGTGATGCTCCATTTGCGAGACCATGATTTCATCACCACTTTTAAAGCTCTGGCCAAATGATGAGGCTACAATATTAATAGATTCAGTTGCTCCTCTAGTAAATATTATTTCTCTTTCTGATTCAGCATTAATATAATTTTTTATTTTGTTTCTAGATGATTCAAAAGCATTAGTTGATAACTCACTTAATTTATGAACTCCTCTATGAACATTGGAGTGATAATTCATCTCATAATTTGAGACTGCATTAATAACTGATAAAGGTCTTTGGGTGGAAGCTGCATTATCAAGGTAAACTAATGGCTTATTATTAATATTCCTTTCTAGTATTGGAAAATCTTTTCTTGTTTGGCTACTACTATTCATACAGTTATTTACTTAATAGAGTTGAAAAAGAATCAGTTAGATATTCCCTAATACTAGGAAAATCAATCATATTAATAATTTTATTTATAAAAGCATTAACTAAAATAGATTGAGCTTGTTTTTTGTCAATTCCTCTAGATTGTAGATAGAATAATAGATCATCATCAAGCTCTCCAATAGTAGCACCATGTGAGCAGGAGACATCATCAGAGTAGATTTCTAATTCTGGTTTAGTATATATTTCTGATTCTTTAGATAATAATAAATTATTGATAGATTGGTTTGCCGTTGCTTTATTTATATTTTGATCAACTCTGACTTTGCTATCTATGACACCTACACCTTTATAATTAGCAATGCCTCTAATTTCCTGTGAGCTAGAAGTATTTTTAGCATTATGGTTTACATCTATATGATAATCGATATGTTGATTAGCACCAGAAAGAAAAGCAGCAAAAATATTACATTTAGATTCTGAGTCATTTAGATTAACTTTAGTATTATTTCTAACTAAGTTACCACCAAGATCTATGTTGATTATTTTAATTGATGTATTTTTCTCTAGTTGTGCATTTATACTATCTGTATGAATATGATTTAGCTTCTGTTCTTGTATTCTAAGTAGCTTACAAATAGAATTCTCTCTCTGATTTACTTGTAGTACGCTATTTGTCCAAGCACTTTCATTTTTTAAAGATACGTATCTAAAGATTAAATTTACTACACTATTTTCTTCACAATTAAGAATCATCCTAGGCTGTTGACAGTAATTATTTATCCCGGAGGAAGCAATATAAAAATAAATAGGATCGTTTATATTTTTATTCTTAGGGATATTAAAATGTAGAATTTCAGGCGATAGGGCGCTGTTGAGAGATGTAAGAGAATGATCATCTATTTTATTAATTATTTTATCTAAATCAAGGTTATTAGCAAAAGTGCTATTCTCGCTAATATTCTGAACATTAATATCTTTTGGTAAGTTGCTATAAGTTAACTTTCCATCAAGAAGCATTACTCCAAATTTTTTACTATGCACTTTTTCATTTAATTCTTTAAGCTCATTTCTTGTAAAATCCTCAGTGGTTGCAGGATTAAATATAAATTTTCTATTATTGAGAAAACCTAGATCAGTATATTTCCATTTTTCATTCTTCCTAGTTGGAAAACCTTGATCTAAGAAGTTATTTATTGCTTTTTGTTTTATGTTTTTGATATTTTCTAAAGGAGTATTTTTGTTAGCTTCTTCCTTGAATATATTTTCTATATAGTTAAGCGTCATTCTACTTTACCCAATCATAACCCTTTGCATCTAATTCATGTGCTAGGTCTTTGTTACCGCTTTTAACTATTTTACCGTCAGAGAGCACATGAACAAAATCAGGCTCTACAAGTTTTAATAGTCTTTCATAGTGAGTAATTAAAATTATTGATCTTTTATTATTGCTAATTGATTTTATTCCGCTAGACACAACTTTAAGAGCATCAACATCTAATCCAGAGTCTGTTTCGTCTAAAATACATAATTTAGGTTGAAGTATAAGCATTTGTAATATCTCATTTCTTTTTTTCTCGCCACCAGAAAATCCTTCATTAACGCTTCTAGAAAGAAAGGTCTCAGGTATTTGCATAAGCTTCATCTTATCTTTAATTAAAGTCATAAAATCAAATGCATCTATCTCTTTTTCATTCCTTGAAACTCTTTGAGCATTTAAGGCAGCTTTAAGTAGATAGGCGTTATTAACTCCTGGGATTTCAATTGGATATTGGAAACCAAGGAATATCCCTGCTAAAGATCTTTCTTCAGGTGTTAAGCTAAGTAGATTTTTTCCTTCAAGCTTAATGGATCCACTAGCAACCTCATAACCATCTTTTCCAGCTATAACTTGTCCTAATGTACTTTTTCCGGAGCCGTTAGGACCCATAATTGCATGTATTTCTCCATTACCTACAGTAAGATTTAATTTATCTAGTATTTTTTTATTATTAACGGTTACCGTAAGGTTTTTTATTTCTATCATTTCTTTCTCAGTTACCCTATAGCGCCTTCAAGGCTCACATTTAATAGATTTTGTGCCTCAACAGCAAACTCCATAGGGAGTTTCTTAAACACATCTTTACAAAATCCATTTACAATTAAATTTACAGAATCCTCTTCTGATAGACCTCTTTGCCTACAATAGAAAAGCTGATCTTCACTAATTTTAGACGTTGATGCCTCATGCTCTATTTTACTAGAGTTATTTTTTGCTTCAATATAAGGAAAGGTATTTGCTGAGCATTTATTGCCTAGAAGCAGAGAATCACACTGGGTATAATTCCTTGCATTATTTGCAGTAGGAAGAACTTTTACTAACCCTCTATAGGAGTTTTCACCAAATCCTGCTGAGATACCTTTAGATATAATTGTGCTTGAGGTATTTTTTCCTATGTGAATCATTTTCGTTCCAGTATCAGCTTGTTGATAATTATTTGTTAGCGCCACTGAGTAAAATTCACCTATAGAATTTTCACCTCTTAGAACACAACTTGGGTATTTCCATGTTATTGCAGATCCTGTTTCGACCTGCGTCCAAGATATTTTAGAATTTTTTCCACGACAGTCACCACGTTTAGTTACAAAGTTATATATCCCCCCAATGCCATTTTCATCTCCTGGATACCAATTTTGCACAGTTGAATATTTAATTTCAGCATTGTCTAGAGCTACCAATTCAACTACAGCCGCATGAAGTTGATTTTCATCTCTCATGGGTGCTGTACACCCTTCTAGATAGCTCACATGACTATCTTCATCAGCAATAATAAGTGTCCTCTCAAATTGACCAGTATTGTTAGCATTAATTCTAAAGTAAGTTGATAACTCCATAGGACATCGAACTCCTTTAGGAATATATACAAATGAACCATCACTGAATACAGCAGAGTTTAAAGCAGCAAAAAAATTATCTCTTTGAGGTACAACAGATCCAAGATATTGTTCTATTTTCTCAGGATATTTTTTTACCGCATCAGAAAAAGGGCAAAATATAACACCTGCTTCCGATAATTTTTCCTTGAATGTTGTAGCCACAGATACACTATCAAATACTGCATCAACTGCTACACCGGCAAGCCTAGCTCTTTCATGTAGGGGTATTCCTAATTTATCATATGTTTCTAATAATTTCGGATCAACTTCATCAAGACTTTTAGGAGCATCTTTTTGATTCTTTGGTGCGGCAAAATAAGAGATATCTTGATAGTTTATTGGATGATATTTTAGATGTTGCCATGATGGCTCTTTCATGTTTCTCCATTGACTAAAAGCTTTTAGGCGCCAGTTCTTTAGAAATTCTGGCTCGCCCTTTCTTTTAGATATTCTTATAATAACGTCTTCGTCAAGACCAGGATCAAATTGCTCTTGCTCGATATCTGTAACAAATCCATGTTTATATTTGTTTTCAACTATATTTTCTATTACTTTGTTATTTGCCATGCTTTATAGACCTAGTTCATTTTTTTTATGAAAAGTTATTTTTGAGACTTTTTTGCTAGTTTTTATATCATGAAGGGTTATATCACTTAGTACGCTTGAAATTCTTTCATTAATATCTTTCCAGATATTAACTGTTAAACAATCATTCTCTATATCACATATGCTGTCATTTGAACTACACTTAGTAATAGCAAGAGGTCCCTCAATAGCATCTATAATTTCTACTACATTTATATCTTTACTAGGCCTAGCAAGGCTATAGCCTCCGTGATTTCCTCTCTCGGATATAGTCAAGCCTTTCTGGGTAAATGCTTTTAGTAATTTACTAACTGTAGGTTTAGCTATACTTGTATTATTAGAAATATTGTCAGCACTTGTAACGTTTTCACTATTTAATTGACTAAGAACAATAGTCCCATAATCTGTCATTCTGCTTATTCTAAGCATAATGAACTCCCCTAGATTTATAATAGGACTATTTTAGTCCTATTTAGACTAATTTACAAAAAATAATTAATATTCTAAGATTTGATTTAGCCTTGCTTGGAAGCGAGACTTATCAATTTGATTAACATTGGGAGATTCAAGTGCCATATTTATTTGATTGATAGCAAGAGGAAGATTACCAGTAGTGATATAGTATTCGCCCATGTAGTAATGCGCATTAGCGGTATCACCTTCTGCATTAGCAGCTCTAGCAATTAGTCTAATTTGTTCGGGTGTTGGAGTGACGTTATTGAGCAAATCTAATAATACTTTATGTGCTAAAGATGCATCATCCGAGAGAATGAGTAATTGCGAGTAACTAATCGTTAGTGGCACATTTCTAGGAAATAAATTTACTGATTCTGCATATACTTTCAAAGCGTCATCTATTTTTCCCATTCGAAGTAAGGTTTCACCTAAGCCAATCCTGTAGGCAATAACCTCTTTAGAGTTTTCGACTAGGCTACGAAAGATACTTACGGCTTCATCATCTCTACCCATTAAGGATAAGCAAAGAGCTATACCATAATCATTTGAATGTGGATTAAAATTATTAGAGCGCTGGACAAAGAAATTATGAGTAGAATCTATATTTGTTGATTGAAGGACTCTTAGTCTTGCTTTAAGTAAGGAGTAACTTGGGCTTATGTTAGTAGCTTTATTAGGGAGGTGCCTCGCTCTATCTCTAGCTTCAGCAATCCTTTCAGTTGTAACCGGATGAGTTTGAAGCAATGAGAATATGTCACTTTGTGAACTTCCGTATCTTCTAGCCATTTTCTCAAAAAAACCAGACATAGCATTAGGGTCAAATCCAGCAGAGGAGAGGGTTTGTATTCCAATTCTATCTGCTTCATGCTCATTAGATCTTGTAAAGTTGATTTGGCTTTGAGCATTGGCTGCTTGGGCAGCAGTTACAATACCGGTCATCGCATTACCACTAATGTCTGATGAGGCTCCTAGAAGAACAGCCGCAATCATTGCTGCTGAGGAAATAATCGTATTTTGTTGATTATTATATATTGATCTAGCTATATGTCTCTGTGTCACATGTGCGATTTCATGAGCCAATACACTAGCAAGCTCACTTTCAGATTGGGTCATCATCAGAAGACCAGAATTAATACCGATAAAGCCTCCAGGAAGTGCAAAAGCATTAATTGAGCTATCATCAATTAAATAGAAATTGAATTCTTGAGTGCCGTCACTCACATGACCAACTAATCTATCTCCTAAATTCTGAATATATTCGCTAATTAGAGGGTCTTCTACAATCGCATTTGCGCTTCTTAGTTGGGCTATAACGCTTCTACCGAGATCTCTTTCTTGGTTCTTAGTAATTATATAATCTGCAGGATTGCCAAAATCTGGAAGGTTCTGAGCGTTAGATATCTGGATTGATAGAACCAAAACTACAAAAACAAATTTGAATATAATATGCATAAATAAATTTATAAGTCTTTTATAGCCGCCAAAACTTCATTGACATGATCTTTGACTTTTACCTTTCTCCATTCTTTAAAAAGCTTTTGTTTTTCATCAATAATAAAAGTACTTCTTTCTATACCCATATACTTTTTTCCATACATATTTTTTTCTTTGATTACATCAAATAAATTACATAACTTTTCACTTTCATCAGAGATTAGGTCAAAAGGAAAGCTAAATTTCTTTTTAAATTTTTCATGCAATATCAAAGAGTCTCTAGATATCCCAAAGACTTCGGAATTTAATTTTTTGAACTTATTGTAGTTTTTTGAAAAGTCCTGGCCTTCAATAGTGCAACCAGGCGTATCATCTTTAGGATAAAAATATAAAATGATTATCTTTCCTAGTAGATCTTTACTTTTGATAGTTACTTCACTTGTTGCCCTGGCTGTAAAGTTAGGTATTTTTTTTCCTATAGAAATCATTATATTTCTCTCTAAGATTGATCATATTTAACTAAATATTATATCAATATTTACATTATAATAAGTTTTTTTACAATAAATTAAATCCTTTTTTGTTGCTTACTTTATTCTCAGAAAGTAGTATTTCTATTATTAGTTTTAATTAGGAGTGTAATGTTTTCAGGAAGCGCAGTTGCATTAGTTTCCCCAATGGAGATTGATGGTAGCCTAAATTTTGAAAATCTGGCTAGATTAATAGAGTTCCATATTCATTCAGGAACGGAAAGTATTGTTATAGCTGGAACAACAGGAGAGTCTGCTACATTAGCTTATGATGAGCACATTCAATTAGTAGAGCGCGCATGCGAGATATCAAATGGAAGGGTGCCTATAATAGCTGGGTCTGGCTCCAATTCTACAAGACAAACTATAGAGCTATCTCGAGCTATAAATGATCTTCCAATTTCTGGGTTTTTAATTGTTACACCTTATTACAATAAGCCTACTCAATTTGGTATGGTTAAGCATTATTTAGAAATAGCAGATCAGTTAACAAAGCCTATCATTTTATATAATGTACCCGGTAGAACTGGAGTTGATTTAAAAGTTGAATCAGTGATTGAACTATCCTCACATAAAAATATTGTAGCTGTAAAAGAGGCAACAGGTGAGGTAGACAGAGTTAAATTATTAAGACAAGGATGTGGTGAGGATTTTAAGATTCTCAGCGGTGATGATATTACTTGTTGTGAGTTTATGTTACTTGGAGGTGATGGCTGTATTTCGGTGACAGCAAATGTGGCTCCTAAGCATATGAGATCTTTATGTGATGTGGCAAGATCCGGAAACAGAGAACAAGCTGAGAAGGTTGATAAAGAAATAGCTTCTTTGCATAAAAATCTTTTTTTAGAAAGCAACCCTATACCAGTTAAATGGGCATTAGATAAGCTTGGGTATATCGGACCAGGAATAAGACTTCCACTCACTACGCTTAATGGTTTACATCATGAAGCAATTTCTAGATCTTTAAAAGATGCTAGTATTTTATCTTAATGATTATTGATCTTCGTTTTTCAATTTTTATTTTTAGTATATTTGCTTTAGCTTCGTGCTCTAGGCAGATTGGCTTAGTTTGTGAGGAGCCTACTTTATATACGGATAGTATTGAGTCATCACCATTACTAATACCTGATGACTTAGATGTACCAGCTGAAGATAATGTCTTAAGAATTCCAAAGATAGATGATACTGAGGATGGCTCAACCTTAACCGGGCCTTGTATTGAGTCAGCTCCAAATTTTTATGAGACATAAAAAAAAGCGCATGTTAAACATGCGCTTAATTTTAAAATAATAAGACTAAATTTCTTATTAATTAACTGCTTGGAGCAGTCTCAAAAGTATTAATGACATCGCCATGAATAACTGATGGCTTACCTCCATTTAGCAATAGATCATCTGTCGGCTTAGCTCCAATTGATTCATTAGTTGGCCCAGTGGGCGAGGTATCTTTAAGAAGCGACTTATCTGGTAAATCTGCTTCAGTCACTAAACCAGTGTAAGGCAAGGTATTCATAGCTGAATTTTTAAGCTTAAGCCACTCTTCACCTTCAAGAGCTTTTACTTTATAGGTATTACCATCTATGTCAGTTAATACTGGATCTAAACCATTATGAGGCTCGATAGTGAATCTATCAGCATAACGATAATGAGATTGCCAGTCATTTACCCATTGCCCAAGAGACTCACCTGTTTGAGTATTAATTACTTCACCAGGTATTCCCCACAAGTTGCCATGCCCATTAAACTCAAGTCTGATTTTCTTGCCAGCATCAGTACCATATTTGGTGGCATCTTCTGGTACTTCATACCATAACATTTTAGGTGAAGAGAATACTACGAACTGGCTCGTGCTTTGGTCAACGGCAAAGCTTTGCCTGTCCCATTTACTTGCCCCAATACTCATTTCATACCATTCAGTTAAGCTACTGGTAGGCGAATAGATCCCTTCTTCGCAATATCGTGTTGCTGATGCATTGAAAACTGGATGAACTTCCCTATACGCGCTTGTATTATCATTGGGATTCTCGCGGGGACATTCTAATTTAGATAGCTCATTAGTTGTCACCAATGCTCCTGGTCTGACACCCCAAGAAGTTGATTCGGTCCAATAATCAGCATGAGGATTTGGTTTATAATAAGTTTGCTCGAGCTGAGAATATCCATCAGTAATATTAGTTGGTACTTGAATCGTAGCATTAGCACTATCAACATAATTTATCCCACTTTTTGTGTAAGTGACAACATCGCTAGCTAAAATACCATCAAATCCATCACCTACTTGATAGCCTCCACCAGCACTTTTAAGATAATGCACAGTTTCTGGCGCATAAGGAGAGGCAACTTCATCGGTTCCTTGCATTCCGGATACTTTGTTAAGCGCTGCTGTGTATGTTGTGTTAAGTAATGCTCCTGTAGGACATCTTACTATACACTTGAGTTCTGCTGGGAAGTTTGCTGGAGTTACCATATCATACTTCATGATAACAATTGAGTTAGTTGAATTCCTTGAAGTTGGATCATTATCTGCTAATGCTCCTTCTGGAATATCAAAACTATCCCCTGTATCAGGAGACCAACCCCATAATCCTCTTACATAACTATACTCCCATGACTGGCCTGAGCCGTAAGTTTGTTTAACATTATTAATCCAGTCATCGCTTGTAAATGAAATATTTACGTTAGATTCAGTCATTCCATTGTTACCCCAAGAGACTTTCTTAGTAAAAGTCCATGTATCATTAGAGGCAGTATATTTGCCTTCGAACTCAGAACTTTCATTTGGAAAACCAACAGCTCGGATACCAGCTCCCCATTCTGGTGAGTCACCATCCATCCATGTAATAAAAGTTAAGCCATCAATATCTTTTAGCGGTAAAAATGTTCGAGAAACTTTATCAAGACGAATAGATGATTGTTCTATTTTATATTGTTTAGAAGCATCTAATCCATCATCTTTAATCCAAACAGTATCTGCATTTGTGATTGGTTGACTTGAAACTGCATCATTTATTTGATCACACTCCCAGTCTGAATAAACTCCCCAATAATCGGCCCAGCCATAACAATCTCTTTCGGTAGATACTGCAGGATCAGTTTCTAGAGCACCTGGCGCCATATAAGTTACAGATGTTTTAATAGGGAAGGGGTCCTCACCAGGGAGGTCATATCTAGCACCTGCATTAGTATAGACACCATACATATAGACATTTCTTGTGGCATCTTCTTTCGCTGTTGAGAAGCAAGTTTCAGCAGTTGGCACTGTTGGCCAATTATTACTATTATTTGGCGTATAAGGGCTTCTAGTTGGAGCTATATCTCCATTAGAGTCAGGTGTGCCATTTTGGAAGTCAATAGCATAGGTAGATAAAACTTTAGAACAATAAACTTTAGCGGTATCGTCTAAAGAGAATTGAGAAATGATTTCCATTTCTTTGTTTTGATCAGCTCCGCCATAAATCCATCCATGTGTAGTATAGACACCAGCCATTTTATTTTTATCTCCACCTATGAAACCAGCAGCAAATTTAACTGGTGGCTCCATTGGCATTTCTTCATAAAATTTAATTCCCGATTCATCAATATCAAGATGGCCGCCACCAGCTGTTTCTCCTTTTGTCATTCCAGGCTCAGAAGGAGGCATCCATGGATGTTTCCAGTCTGCACCTACAACATAAGTGAAATCAATTGTTAAATCGCCATATGGAAGAGAAGCTGAAGGTTCAGCAGTAACTGAAGCTTTTAAGTGAACATCAATAGGAGGGGCAAAGTCTTCTGGCATCATGCCTGCTGCCCCATCACCCATATGTTCTTCAAAAGTACCGTTAGCAATATTAACACCAGAACCGGCTCCTTGGCTTCCACCGGAGTCATCACCTTGTTCAGCAGGCAATGAAACCCAAGCTTCAGCAATTTGATCAGAGTTTGCATCTGCTCTTGTTACGTCAACAACCATAGATCTAGCAATATTTTCTTCAGATTCTGATTGGCCACCACCGCCACTATCAGAATTACCTCCGCTACCACCACCCTTAGAATCTTTCTTAGAGCTTGCTGATGACCTTGTTGCTTTTTGTTGATCGCTACTAGAATTGTCAGCTTCTTCACATTGTTTTTCGAAAACATTTGCAACATAAGGTCCTGCTCCAACCATTTTATCTGGAGACATAGATCTCAAAATACAAAGGAAAAAATTAACCGTCGTTAGATTTTCATTAGTCGGATTATCTTGAACGAAAAAATCTGAGACATCATTTTGATAATCAGTTTGACTATAACTGGAAAAGCTAACAAAGGGGATTAAAAATAGTAGTAATTTAATTGTCTTCATATTTTGTACTCTCTCTTTAAAAAATTAAAAAAATAAAAAATTATTGGCAAGGTGGTCCAGCGTAAACACACTCACCATGAATCACAACAGGATCTCCATTGCCATATAATTGTGCACCTGATGGTAAGTCACCAATAGCATCAGCTCCAGTAAGATGATTTTTTAAACTACTAATATCTGGTAAATCACTTTCATTTATGGCGCCTGAATAAGTTAAGGTACTTCTAACTGAGTTTTTAAGTGCAAGCCACTCATCTCCTTCAAGCGCTTTAACTTTATAAGTAGTACCATCTTTATCAGTTAGTGTAGGTTCAGCATTACTTCCACTTGCCTCAATGATAAATCGGTTTACGTAGCGATGGTAATTTTGCCATTGGTTGACATATTGACCAACTACAGAGCCATCTCTAGTATCGATTACATGACCGGGTATACCGTGAAGCTCACCAAAGCCTTCGAATTTAAGTGCAATTTTTTTACCTCTATCCGTTCCATATTTCGCCTCATCCCAAACTGTATAGTAAAGAGTTTTTGGTTCAGCAAAGCTTACATACTGAGAGGTAGCTTGATCCACTAAGAAATTTTGTTTATCCCAGTGATAAGGCCCCCAAGCCATTTGATACCATGAGGTAACTTGTTTTGATGCTGGCAATGAACGATCATAAAATGCAGCTGTGCAATAACGAGCATCATTGGCATTGAAAACTGGATGGGTGCTTCTATATGCGCTATTTGAATCATTCTCATCCTGTCTAGGGCAATCTAGTTTCGCTAAATCAGTAGGCACGACAAGCTTGCCAGAATGCAACCGATATCTAGTTAATTCGGAATCACTATTACCGCCATTCCAAGGCATGAAAAACTTAGTTCTTTTTAACTGGGTTTCTGGACTAGTGATTGAAGCTGGAATCCCTAAAGTTCCACCATTTGAAGTAGTTCCATCTGTGTAATTAATTCCAGTTTTAGTATAAGTTTTGACGTTAGTCCCTAAAATGCCCTCAAAATGATCACCAGCTTGATATCCGCCTCCTGCAGAAGTCAGATATTGCCAATTATTAGCATCATAGGGTGAAGCTACTGTTGCAGTAGCATTGCTTGATGCACTGCTTACAGCATTGGTATAAGTAGCTTCTATGAGAGCCTGTGTTGGGCACCTCTCAACACATTTTAATTCAGCTGGGAAATTTGCAGGAGTAACATTTTCATACTTCCTTGTTCTAATTCCATTTGTTGCTGAATTTGATGTAGGATTTTCAAAGGAATTTTTTTCAATATTGTATGATTGTCGAGTATCGGGAGACCACATCCACATGTCACGAACATAGGTATGCTCCCAAGACTGACCTGATCCATATACTTTTTTAACTGTATTAACCCAATTGGCATTGGTAAATACAATATCAGTTATGTCTGTTTCGGTATAACCACTGTTATGTGTTATTTTGTGCGTAAAGGTCCAAGTACCTCCATTAGTATCTTTATCATAAGTTCCTTTGTATTCTGCATTCTCCGCAGGAAACCCTAAAGATTGAATCTGAGAACCCCAGTAAGAGCTATTATCTCCTTCAATCCATGTTTCAAAGTTTAATTTATGAAGATCAGCTAACGATAACGTTTCTACTGTTACTTTTTCTAGACGTGTATTAGATGTTTCAATCTTATAAGTTGGTGCAGGGCCGGTTTCTCCAGATCGAAGTCTTTTAGTCCATACTGTATTAGCATTAACATTTGCTCTATCTTGATCATCAATATGAATATTATAAAAGTTAGCCCAAGCACGAGCTTTTCTTTGCTCTGAATTAACAGTAATGGTTGCCTCCATAGGAAAAGCACCTGTTCCCGTAAGGGCTAATCTTGAGCCATCACTATTATAAACACCATAGCGATGAACAGTTCGGCTCGCGTCTGCTTTGTCTGTTGAGTAACAATTTTCACCTGTGTCAATTCCATCACTACCACTAGGCGTATATTCAGAAAGCGCAGGCTCTCCTTGGGCATTCATACTGCTCCAATCTACTGTATAAGCTTTAACAAATTTTAAGCAATAAGCTTTGATAGATTCATCTAAAGAGAATTGTTGTACTAGTGCCATAGGCACCCAATTATTACTACTGACTTCAACATACCTACCCCAATAAAATATACCAGCAACTTTTGTTTTATTTGCATCCTGAAAGACTGTTTTAACTTTAGCAGGCAAGCCACCCATCATAAGGTCATAATATTCAATTCCATCAGCATTTGTGATAAGTCGAGCGCCACCTGCATTAGTATTAGCTGGAATCGTTTGACCATTATTATCGAATGCTTTTGTTATTAGATAGTTAAAGCTCATATCTAGCTCACCATATGGTAAAGTAGCACTTGGTGATTGAGTGACTGTTACATTACCCTTAACCATCATTTCTGGTCTATCCACAGACGATTGTCCATCCTCTTCCGTTTCTACTTCTTCAACCAGCAAAGCCCAAAATTTTCCAACTTGTGCAGACGAGGTATCTGCTCTTTCGCTATTCATAATCATAGGAGTGGCAATATATTCAGCACCATTAGATGCTCCGCCTGAAGCACTAGTTTCAGTTGCATTCTTTTTATCATTAGCAGAGGTTGCTGTTGCTGCCTTTTGTTCACTTGCTTGTTGCTCTTCTGAGGCATCCTGCTCACATTTTTTTTCATGAATATCTACAGAATAATTTCCATAACCAACAAATTGATCTGCTTGCATGGCATCCATAATGCAGAGTAAAAAATTCACTTGCTCAAGCGATTCGTTAGTAGGATTATCCTGAACATAAAAGTTGACTTCGTCATCCTGGTATGGAGTTTGAGCTTGCAAATTAAAAGCAAGAAATGGCAAAAGGACAATAAATAATTTAAACATATTCATACTAGAAACCTCCAAAGGTATTTATCACTGAAGCTGAACAGGGTCGATCTCTTTAGAGACTTCTAGCCCTGCTACTTGAGCTGCAGTTGTTGATGTGAAGGTATCAGATATGGTACCTATAGTAAGAGTTGTATTAACAGCAGTGCTAGGAAGTTGGCTACTTGTATGCCTTACTGTAACAGCTTGACCGTTAGTAACTGTTCCAGAAGAGGCCGTATATGCTCCTCCAGCAATACTATAAGTAGCACCGGCACCAGATACACTAATAGCAGATGCTTTATCTATTCCTGCAATTGTAATAGCAGCAGATGTGATTGATGCATTTCTAGCGACTCCTGTTTGATCAGTAAGTGTAAACTGATTAGGCACATCATCTGTTGGTGTAGCAACAGGCGTTGAAGTTGTTCCACTTGTACCACCACCACCACCACCACAAGCAACTAAGGCTAGTGCAGAAATGATTGAAATTAAAATAAACTTAAAAGACTTGGATTGCAATGAGCTACCCATTATGAACTTGCTAAACATTTTTTGAACACTCCCAAATTAAACAAAATTCTTATAATTAAATATTTTTAACTTATGATTAAATATAATAATGATCAGGTATAATAAAGCTAATTCTTATAAATTTTAATTAAATCTGCTTTAAAAATTTTAATATGAGATTACGTTAGTTAAACTAGATAAATGATTCATTTTTCTCTTATAAATACTACCTTTGATTAAATATTATTTAACAATGATTTATGAAACTATATTAAAAAAAATATTAGGTATTTTTTTTGCTTCATTTGATCATACACTTTTCTCTATTTTGATAGTTTTTTTATCATCTAGCCCTTTGTTAGCGCAAACCCTAAATAATCAGGTTTCTGGTTGGCCAGACTGGGCTTATGGCTATTTAACTCCACTAAGATCAGGAGATTTAGTTGCTCCGGAATGTTTAGTGACTACATCTAAAGCAACCGATTGTGCTTACAAAGGGGAAGTAGCAGATAATATAAAGAAAAATTCTTTACCAGGTACCGAGCTTAGATTTACTGCTTATGAATCGGCATATAACTATGGTCCGGCAGATTGGTACCCTCAAGATCATCCAGAAATGCCTGATATAGTTGCCAATGGAAGGGAAGAGGATGGTTTAAGATCATGTTCTTTATGTCATTATCCTAATGGTCAAGGCAAGATGGAAAACGGGCATGTAGCTGGATTGCCTTATGAGTATATTGTCTCTCAACTAAAATTATTTGCTATCGGTGATAGGAGGAGTGCCGATCCTAGAAAGGCTAATACAAATGAAATGTCTATTATTGCAAAACTATTGACAGAGGAGGAGATAAAGCAAGTAGCCGAGTATTATTCATCTATATCATTTAAACCTCTGGTTAAAGTAATCGAAAGCGAATTAGCTCCACAAGTTAGAATGACAACAAATAGGCTGATGATTCCATTAGATAAGCCTTTTATGCCACTTGATAACTTTATTATAGAAGTGCCTGAATATCCTGAAAGAACTGCAATTATGAGGGATCCAAGAGCAGGCTTTATTACTTATGCTCCTATTGGTAGCTTAGATAAAGGGAGATCTTTAGTTTCAACTGGTGAGGGAAAAACTATACCTTGTAATATTTGTCATGGTCTTGAGCTAAAAGGAAATGGAGAAATTCCAGGAATTGTTGGTAAAACTGCTAGTTATATAATGAGACAGCTTTGGGATGTAAAACTAGGAGCTAGAAAGAGTCCAGAGATGCTACCCACTGTAATAAACTTAAATGAACAAGACTTAATGGCTATATCAGCTTATTTAGCGTCAATAAATCCTTAGTTCATCTGGTTGACAAGGATTAAAGGAATTTCTGGCCATATAATTAATAACGCTAATATAAATAATTCACCGATAAAGAAAGGAATAATACCGAGAAAGATGCTACTCATCGGAACATCCTGAGCAACCCTTCTCATAACAAAAACATTTGCACCAATTGGCGGTGTGATTAGGCCAACTTCTGCCATGATAACAACAAAAACTCCAAACCAAATTGGGTCAATTCCTAATTGAGCTATAATAGGCATTAAGAATGGGATTGTTAGAACAATCATTCCAAGCACATCTAACATAGCTCCGAGAATAATATATAGAATAACTAGTAAGATAAGAAAGCTTATTCTTCCCACCTCAGAATAAATCATTAAGTCAACTATTGACTCAGTGATACCTGTTATAGCTAAAAACTTTGCTATAAGATACCCGCCAATTATGATTAGAAAGATCATTGAGCTAATTAGAGTTGTTTTTTTAAGTGCAGATAAAAAAACTCTTTTTGTTAGCCTCTGTTTTATAAGGGAGATGAGTAAGACAATAATACATCCTACTCCTGCTGCTTCAGTTGGCGTAAAAATACCTAGATATATTCCTCCTATAATTAACACAAAAAGGCTTATAACAGGACCAAGATTTTTTATTGCATAAATTTTTTCTTTTATACTCGTTTTTGGTCCCTTAGGCCCAAGTTTGGGGTTAAATAGACACCTGATCAAGATAATCAAGGAGAACATTATAATTGTTAAGATTCCAGGTATTATTCCAGCTATGAATAATTTACTTATCGAAGTCTCTGTCATTACCCCATAGAAAATAAATATCAAACTTGGCGGAATTAATATACCTAGAGTACCTGAAGCCGCTAAAACACCAGTTGAAAGCTGTGGGTCATAGTTATATTTTTTCATTTCTGGCATTACTATAGAGCCCATAGTTGCAACTGTAGCTATACTCGAACCAGTAATTGCACCGAAACCTCCACATGCTAATACAGAAGCAATGGCCATTCCTCCAGGAATTCGACCTACCCATTTTCTTAGGCTTTCATATAAATCTGATGCTAGCCCTGCATGAAAGAAAATTTGTCCCATTAATATAAATAGTGGTATTGCTACAAAAATAAAATCTCTTCCATGATCCCAAGGAATGAGTGCTACATGTGCCAGTGTAGGACCCGGACCCTCAGTTATCCACAGACCTAAAATACCTGTGAACGCCATTGCAAAGGCTATTGGGACCCCTATGAAGATAAGAGAGATTAAAAAAAGAATTCCAATAATTCCAACGAAGATCAAGTCCATCGGTTTGAGCGCTCATTATCAGTATTAGCTCCAGTTGGACTACTAATGATTCGCAAAAATAAAATAAAGCTACAGATTCCTATAAAGGACATAAATGGCCATAGATGAAAATTTAAATCTTCTCCAGTCTCACTTATAGAATACATATAATATGAAAATAAGCATGACTGTATAGAAAGTAAAATGAAGAAAATAGCACCACTTAGAGATGATAAAAGGTCAGAAAATTTTTTTTTACTCTCAGGCATTCTATCGTAAAATATTTCCATACGAATATGATATCCGCTATCCCAGGCATGTGGAAGAGCAGAAAAAAGTGTCACCAATAAGAGCAAACCATTTACATCACTGCTCCATTCAAGAGGAGTATTGAATATATATCTCATAATTACCTCAAAACAAACTAAAAATAAAAGTAGAGGTAAGGTTAAGTAGGCACTCAGATTATATAGGTATATAGAGAGCCTCTTTGATAGCCTATCAATTGCATTCAAAATCATAAGTCAATTATTCCTTGTACTGGATTACTTAAGATAAGAGAATTTATTTCTTCGTTGGTCCATGATTTATATTTTTCAGCTAGTAGTTCTATATCATGTATTAGAGCTCTAGCAGGTAGACCATCTTTTTCATACGTATTAATAAATCTTTCCTTTAATGGAGCTAATTTTAGTTTCCAAGTATTAAGCTCTTTTGCTTCTAGTTTAGAAATATTTACTCCATGGCTGTTCATGGTAGTTATAGCAGCTCTAAAATTAACTCCTGAGTAGACATTTTGAGCACCATATTGACTTCTTACTCTAAGAAGTTTGTAAAAAATTTCTTTAAGATCATAAGGCAAAGAATTAAATACATCTTTATTTAAAGAGTAATGAAGAACCACTATATTTAAATTTACCTCTAAATAATATTTCCCAATTTCATACAATCGGTAAGAAACAATATCATTTGGAGCTAACGATACAGCATCAATAACTCCTTGTTGGAAGGCTGGATATATTTCAGCGGCTGCAATTGCAACTGGAGAAGCTCCTAGCTCTCTAAAGATATCAGCAGTCACTCCACTTGTGACTCTTATTTTCAATCCCTGGAGATCATTAATTGATTTTATGGGTAGTCTAGAAATAATATTATAAGGGCTCGTTGAATCACAATGAGCAAAATATGTACCCATTCTTTCAAACTCTTTTTTAAAATATTTAGGGTAAAGCTCCTCAACAACTAAACTTGCTACTTGTGGACGATCAAACAAAAATGGTAGCTGAGAAGCATGAAGTAGGGTAAAACTCCCTGGGTGGTAAGTAATATAAGAATGGGTATAATCTGTAATACCGGAAATAGTTGCTTTAAATGCATTGTTTGGTCCATGTAGTAGCTTATCAGTGAATGGCTTTAATTTAAGTCTTCCGACGGTCATTTCTTCAACAAGTTGAGCAAATGGTAAAAAAGCTTTTGTATATAAGCCATGAGTGCTTGGAACATGAGTACTGTAACGAAGTATTATTTGATCTAATTCTGTTATTTCTTTTTTTTTATACATAAAGGGAGATAAAATACCTATTCCAGCTAATGAGAATAGTAAATCTCTTCTTGTTTTGTTTTTTTGTTTTTTTGTAGCCATAAAGTATAGTAAATATGAAAAAGAGATTAAATTAAATGAAAGTATTAAGTTTTTTATACTACACGTTGCTCAATCCGCCAAATAATTTTTTAAAAAAAAGTAAAGGTATTATCCATATTGGTGCACATACTGGACAAGAAAGATTCATATATAATTACTGTGGACTAAATGTATGTTGGATAGAGCCTATTGAAGAGTATTATATAAAACTAAAAAGTAATATTGAAAATATTTCAAAGCAATCTTGTTACAAAGAGCTAATATGCAAAACAAATAAGGATGATATAAAATTTAATATATCATCTAATGAAGGCAAGTCATCCTCTATATTTAATTTAAAAGATCATAAGAAAATGTGGCCAGAAGTTAGTATGGATGAAGTGATTAAACTTGATGGAATAAGCTTACCTACATTTATTGATAGATATAAAATAGATATAGATATTTACGATTGCTTACTTTTAGATACACAAGGCGCTGAATTAGAAATACTAGAGGGGGCTATAAATACGATCCAGAAGTTTAATTACATTCAAGTAGAGGCTGCTGATTTCGAGGCTTATAATAGTTGCCCTGGTGTAGATGATATTTGTAGTTTTATGCAGGAAAATAATTTTAATTTATTAGAAAAAAATAAATTCTCAGAAAAGAAAAGTATTGGATCTTATTACGATTTAGTTTTTATAAATTCGGCAGGAAAGGTATAAATGAATCTAGAAGATAAGGTTATTTCATATATAGAAAAGTTACCTAATTATTTAAAAGTAATTATTTTCGTCGCTATACTAGCGGCTTTATTTTTATTTTTTTTAGACATGCATAATTAATAATCTATATTAGCTTTTATAGAGAGAAGAATTATGAAGGATGCCTAAGAATTCATTTTTATAAGATTGATATATCCTATATAAACTGCTGGAACTGCCAATAAAAGAAGCCCTAAATATGTAGCGATCATTCCAGATATTCTTAGAAATGGGTTGTAATCAAAAAAACAAAAACAAATAGAATGGGCAAGCCTGCCATAGCTAAAAATTATAGATGTAAATATTAAGTAGGTAAAACCCATACTTCCGGAAAGCTCTATTAATAATAATAATATAAGATATATTGGAACATATTCTGAAAAATTACCATGCGCCCTAATATTTCTATGAAGCTTTTCCTCACTTATAGGTCTATCCATTTTAAAAAATATTTTCATCACTGGACTTCCTCTCATATAACCAACTCTTATTGATAAAAAAAGATAGTAAATTGTGAATATTCCAGAAAACAAGATACTTACAGAGGTATCCATTTTATTTCTCCCTTTTTGTTTGCAATAAGTTCTCTTTATTGCTTATAAATTTTTCATAAGCAGATTTTTCTATTATTTGATCTGTATTTTTTTTAGTTGCATCAACATATTCTCGGTATTCATCACTTAAATTTTTTTGTATTTTCTCATTAGCAAGTCTTTCTATAATTCGATCCTCAATATGATCCATACGATCAATGAATTTATCTTTCATGAGATTAATAGACTTAAGAATAATAGTTGTCATTATGGATATGAATACAAGTGCTATTATAATAATCATATACGGGTGAATATTAAACAAACTGATCATTGTAACTCCTTACAGTAGTGGCGGAGAGAGAGGGATTCGAACCCTCGAAGGGCTATTAACCCTTACAAGCTTTCCAAGCCTGCGCGATCGACCACTCTGCCATCTCTCCAGAATATGTATATTAGACATTTTTTAATAAATTAAATAGATAAACTATAACTTAAAGTTTACTATTTAGCTTTTGGATAAACAGACCTTTAAATGAGTTATAGAGTTTTAGCTAGAAAGTGGAGGCCGCTTACCTTTGAGGACCTAGTTGGTCAAGAACATGTTACCCAAACATTGGTAAATTCATTATTAAAAGAAAGGCTTCATCATGCTTATTTATTTACTGGCACTAGGGGCGTTGGTAAGACGACAGTTGCTAGAATATTAGCTAAGTCATTAAACTGTCTTCTAAAAATTACTCCAAAGCCTTGTGGTAAATGTGAAGCATGCTTAGCTATAGATGAGGGAAGATTTGTTGATTTAATTGAAGTAGATGCAGCTTCTAGAACAAAAGTTGAGCAAACTAGGGAGCTTCTAGAAAATGTTCTTTACGCACCAACCAATGGTCGTTATAAGGTATATCTAATAGATGAGGTACATATGTTGTCTACCAGCTCATTTAATGCGCTTCTAGAGACCTTAGAGGAGCCGCCAGACCACGTTAAATTTTTATTAGCAACAACAGAGTCCTCCAAAATACCAGTAACTGTTCTATCTAGATGTTTACAATTTAATCTTAAAGCTATAAGTATTAATGATATCCAGAAGCAACTTATAAAAATCTCTAATGAGGAAGGCTTTGATATTGGATCGAGCTCTCTACTGCCTTTAGCAGTAGCAGCCAGAGGTAGTATGAGAGACGCTTTAAGCTTATTAGATCAAGCAATCTCATTTAGTGGAGGGGCAGTTACTGATGCTGTCTTAAACAATATGTTGGGCGTAATTGATAAAAATAATCTATTAAGAATGATTAAAGCTTTAGCACAAGGCGATGGAGTAGAGTTAATTAAGGAAGTGAATTTATTAGATGAGCTATCACCAGATTATTTTAAAACTTTAGATGAGTTTATGGTTATTTTACAAAAAATTGCAGTTTTACAATTAATTGATTCTGATCAAGATGATGCAGTAAATGAACTAAACGATTTGGCGCATGTATTGTCTAAAGAAGATGTTCAGCTTTATTATCAAATAGCTTTAAATGGTTTAAGGGATTTGTCGTCTTGTATAGATGTTCGATCAGGCTTTGAGATGACTTTATTAAGGATGTTAGCTTTTAGACCAGCCGAATCTAATATTGATAAAAACTCAGAATTAAGTTTAAAAAAAAAATTAAAATCAAGTACTGATAAAGCTATAGATTCAAGTGAAGTTAGTAATAAGGATGAATCAATTCTTTCAGGTTTAAATGCTTCTGGTATGGCAAAATTATTAGTAGATAACTCGAATATTGTTTCAGTTAGTAATGAAAAGATAGAGTTGATTATTTCTGATAAAAATTCTCACTTAAGTAAGCCAGAGGTTATTAAAAGTCTAGAGTTGTCTTTAAAAGAGAAATTTAAAAATTCTTTTAGAGTTATTGTGTCTATTGGCAATACTAGCCAAACAAATACAGATAAAAAGAATGAAGAAGATGATAAAGTAAATAGTGCAGCTAAGGCTGCTATTTTATCCGATCCAAACATAAAAGCTATAGAAGATGAATTTGATGCGATTATAGAATCAGACAGTATTAAGCCAAACTAAATAATTAACTTAAAGGAATGTAAATGAAGGATCTAGGAAAACTGTTAAGCCAAGCTAGAGAAATGCAAAAAAATGTTAAAAAAACTCAGAAAGACTTAGAAAGAACTATAATCTCTGCTGAGTCTAATAAAGGTTTTATAAAATTAGAAATTTCTTGTAGCCATAAGATAAAAAGCATCTTAATAGAGGATGAAGTTTTACATGATAAGAAACTTATAGAAAAATATCTTATTGAAGTTTTTAATATAGCTAATAGAAAAATAGACCAAGAAACAAAAAGCAAAATGTCAGGAGTAGCAGGTGGTACCCTCCCTCCTAATTTTAAAATGCCATTCTAATGAAAAAAATATATTCACCATTAACAGAAAAGATGATTGAAGCGCTTCAGTGTTTACCTGGCGTTGGATCAAAATCAGCTCAAAGAATGGTTTTTTATATTCTTAATAAGGATCGAGAAGGAGGAAAATTTATTTCAGATGCTCTTAGTGAAGGGTGTTCTAGCATAAAGAACTGCTCTAAGTGCAGGATGCTTACTGAAGAAGTGACTTGTAGTATATGCTTGAGCACTAGTCGCGATGACTCTCTCATGTGTGTTGTGGAAACACCAGCTGATGTTGTGGCTATTGAACAATCAGTCTCTTACAGAGGAAAATATTTCGTTCTTATGGGACACCTTTCACCAATAGATGGCATAGGTCCGAAGGAATTATCGATAGATCTTTTATCGAAGATCCTTGATGAGGGTTATGTTAAAGAAATTATTCTTGCTACTAGCGTTACTATAGAAGGAGATGCGACAGCAGATTATATAGCCTCTATTGCAAAAGACAGAAGTATTGTTCCTACTAGGATAGCGTATGGAATCCCTATGGGAGGTGAGCTAGAGTTTGTTGATAGCGGGACATTGTCTAGGGCAATTACTGGTAGAAGAGAGATAGCCGAGTGAACGAAGTTTAGTTTTGGAACAATTTTCAAAAAATTGCATTTTTTGTAAGATTATTCGACACGATATTCATGCTGATATCGTCTACGAGGATAATGATTTTTTTTGTATTAAGGATATTAATCCTAAGGCACCTGTTCATCTATTGATCATTCCTAAGAAACATATAGCTACTTTAAATGATATTGATGAAGATGATTTCTTGGTGATGACTGGTTTTTTTAAAATTCCTAAATTATTGGCCAAACAATTTAACTTAGCAGGCTATCGAACAGTTATCAATGTCAATCCTGAAGGAGGTCAGGAAGTTTATCATCTTCATATGCATGTATTAGGAGGTAGACAGATGAAAGGGGATCTTGGTTAATATTGACTACTATTTATCTTTTCTAGCAGAGTATAGATTTTTAAAAAACTTTCATATCTTTTTTTATTTATTAAATCATTTTTCAGTGCTTTTTTTACCGAACAGTTGGGTTCTGATATATGCTTGCAGTTAGAGAAATGACACTTGTCTTTAAGTTTTTTAAACTCTACAAAGCTATTTAAGATATCGCTTGCATTCTCAAAGTAAGGAGCATAGTTTCTTACTCCAGGAGAGTCTATAATCATTGCTTTATTGGGAAGTGTAAATAGAGTAGAGGTAGTAGTTGTATGCTTTCCTGCGTCTAGTTTTTCTGATAGCTTTCCAACTAGTTGGGTTTTTTTCTGTACAAGTTTGTTAATAATTGAAGATTTGCCAACACCGGATTGTCCAATAAAGACACTTGTCTGGCCTGATAGTTCGTTTAAAATTTCTACTCTATCATTATTAAATTTATTATTTGTATATATTATTTTATATCCAATATCCTTATAAACGCGTAACCTTTCATTATATAAATCACCAAGGTCTGTTTTATTAAATATAATTATTGTTTTGAATTTCTTTATTTGGCTTGTGCATAAGTATTTATCCAGCAAGAACCAGTCAGGTTTAGGCTTAGGTGCTATAACAATAGCTAGTTGTGTTATATTGGAGGCAATAGCTTCTTTCTTACCATTTTTATCAATTCTAGTAAATTCTGATAGTCGGGGTAATATATTTTTTATGATAAATGTATTATTTTCTTCTGAAAAAAAAACCTTATCACCGACTAATGGGCTAATATTTTTATTTTTAAAGACGCATGAGAATTCATTACCTTGAGTAGATTTGATTAAGGCATTTTTTTTATATCTAGAAATTACTGTACCTTCAGACATTATCTATGTAATTAAAATTTATTAATCATTATTTATTTAGTATTATATTTAGATTAACAAGGAGTATATCATTGAAAGCTAGGGATAATTTAATTTGGTTAGATTTAGAAATGACTGGTCTAGATCCAAATAACGATAGAATTATTGAAATAGCAACTATTGTGACTGATCGATACTTAACCGTCTTAGAGGAGGGTCCTGTTTTTGCGATTCATCAGGATCCTTTGTTCATTGATAATATGGATGAATGGAACACTAAACAGCATAATGCTTCAGGTTTAGTAGATAGGGTTAGACAAAGCTCAGTAAGTGAGCAAGAGGCAGAGATTTTAACAATTAACTTTTTAAGAAAATACCAAGATCCTGGTATATCTCCAATGTGTGGCAATAGTATTTGCCAGGATCGTAGATTTTTAATCAATTATATGCCCACCCTTAGTGCCTTTTTTCATTATCGGAATTTAGATGTAACATCTATCAAGATTTTAGCGAAAGCATGGGGCATAAAAAATAGTAAGCTATTCGAAAAGAGGTCATCACACTTAGCTCTTTCGGATGTCCATGACTCTATAAATGAGTTAAGGTTTTATAGAGAAAATTTTTTTAAATTTGAGCTTTAATTTTAATATCTTACTTATTGACGCCATCTTTTTTTGTGCTAAGAAATTGAATTATGTATATATTTCTTCAACAAATCTCTGTAAATAAGATTGCCTTCAAGATTAGTTATTTTGACAAGTAGAGCCATGTATCTATAACTGAGTCTGGGTTTAAAGAAATACTCTGAATGCCTTCTTTTACTAGCCAGTTAGCAAGGTCAGGATAATCAGAGGGACCCTGGCCACATATTCCTATATATTTATTTTCTTCGTTACAGGCTTTAATTGCACTAGATAGCATTTTCTTTACCGCGGGATCACGCTCATCAAATAACCCTGAAATTTTTGACGAATCTCTATCAAGGCCAAGAGTTAATTGAGTCATATCATTTGAGCCAATAGACATCCCATCAAAATACTTAAGAAACTCTTTGGCAAGAATTGCATTACTTGGCAATTCACACATCATGATTATTTTTAAGTTATCTTTACCGCTTATTAAGTCATTATCTTTTAAAAGATCTATGACATCTTTTGCCTCACCTAGTGTCCTTATAAATGGAATCATAATTTGTATATTAGTAAGACCCATTTCATTTCTACAGTATTTAATAGCTTCACATTCCATCTCAAAACATTCTTTAAATTCGTCACTTATATATCTAGATGCTCCACGGTAACCTAACATAGGATTCTCTTCTTTAGGTTCATATTTTTCTCCACCAATTAGATTGGCATATTCGTTGGACTTGAAGTCTGAAAGTCTAACAATAACTGGATTTGATGAAAATGCTGCAGCTATACAGCTAATACCTTCGGATAATTTTCTAATATAAAATAATTTAGCATCCGAGTAACCACTCATCTGATTAATAATTAGTTCTTTTGTATTATTATCTTGATTATTTAGCTCTAATAAAGCCTTGGGATGAACACCTATCATTCTATTAATTATAAATTCAAGTCTGGCTAGACCTACTCCATGATTAGGAATCTTTCTAAAGCTAAATGCTTTATCTGGATTGGCAACATTCATCATCACTTTTATTGGTATTTCGGGTAATTTGTCTATTATTAATTCTTTTTCTTCATATTTGAGCCTTCCTTTGTAAATATAACCTTCATTACCCTCGGCGCAAGATACTGTAACATCTTCTCCATTCTTAATTTTGGTTGTTGCATCTTCACACCCTACAACTGCTGGAATACCTAATTCTCTAGCGATTATGGCAGCATGACACGTCCTTCCGCCTCTATTAGTAACAATTGCAGATGCTATTTTCATAATTGGTTCCCAATCTGGATCTGTCATATCTGCTACTAGAACATCTCCTTTTTGAATTAGCCCCATTTCCTTTACGTTACTTATAATTTTTACAGTACCGGAGCTAATTTTTTGACCGATGCTTCTTCCTTGGGTAATTATTTCTGACTTCTCCTTCATAGAAAATCTTACGGTTGAGTAATCCGTCCTACTTTGTACAGTTTCGGGCCTTGCTTGGAGGATGTATATTTTTCCATTAATACCATCTTTTCCCCACTCTATATCCATGGGCCTCTTATAGTGATTTTCAATAATAATTGCTTTTTTTGCTAGCTCTACAATATCTTGATCATTGATGGAAAAATTTTTTCTTTCTTTTTCATCTACATCAACAATCTCAACTTTTTTATTTTTCTTTTTTGAGAAGATCATCTTTGTAGATTTGCTTCCTAAGTTTTTTCTAATTATTGATTTTTTATTATCCTTAAGGCTTTTTTTGTATACATAAAACTCATCTGGATTTACTGAACCTTGAACAATTGTCTCTCCTAGGCCATAACTAGAGGTAATGAAAACAACTTCATTAAATCCAGATTCTGTATCTAAAGTAAACATAACTCCTGATGAGGATAGGTCACTTCTAATCATATGTTGTATTCCGACAGAGATAGAAACTTGTCTATGATCAAACTTTTGATGAATTCTGTATGAGATAGCTCTATCATTAAATAGCGAGCTATAAACTTCTTTAATGGAAGAGATTAATTGATCAAAATCTGAAACATTTAAAATAGTCTCTTGTTGTCCAGCAAAAGAAGCTTCAGGTAGATCTTCTGCTGTAGCTGATGATCTCACGGCAACCTCTATTTTATTATCTCCTTTAAGCTTATTCCAAGCATCTCTTATTGAAGAAATAAGCTCCGCAGGTAGTTCTTGAGCTAGGATTTTGGTCCTTATCTCCAAGCCTTTTGCCGTTAATTCTTCGACATTACTTACATCAACTTTATCTAGAATATCGTAAATTTCTTTGTCGAGGTTATTTTGCGATATAAACTGCTTATATGAATTTGCAGTAATAGCAAATCCACCTGGCACATTCACACCTAAAGTGCTTAATTTTCCGATCATTTCACCTAGAGAGGCGTTCTTTCCTCCTACGATATTTATGTCAGAAATTCTACAATCTGACAAATTAATAGTATGATTGTTCAAGTGTATTATTCCTTTTGTTATGATTCTTGAAGGTTTTATTTTTTTATGTCAAAACGAACTGTATATTTTATTTCTGACCAAACAGGTCTTACAGCAGAGACCATTGGCAGAAGCCTACTAACTCAATTTAATGTTCCTGACTTTGATTGCTCCACTCTTTCATTTATTGATAGTTATGATAAGGCAGTTGATGTTGGTAAGCAAATTGATAATATAGCAAGTATTTCGGGCATGAAGCCAATTGTTTTTATAAGTTTTGCTAAAAAAGAACTTTCTCAAGAAATTCTTAAGTCTAACGGTCTAGTCATTGATTTCTTTGGTGAATTTATAGGCGCTCTGTCAGATGAGCTTGGTATAGAGCCAACATTTCAACAAGGAACAGCTCATGGTATAGCTGATTTTAAAAGTTATGATCGTCGAATAGATGCAATGAACTTTGCTATGGATGCCGATGATGGCCATACTTTAAAAAATTATGATACTGCTGATATTATCTTAATTGGCGTTTCTCGTTCCGGTAAAACACCTACTTGTCTTTATCTAGCCCTTCAGTATGGTATTTATGCAGCTAACTACCCTTTGTCAGATGATGATTTAGAGTCAGGAAATATGCCCGAAGTGTTGAAGCATTTTAGATCCAAGATTTATGGACTTACAATATCCCCAGAGAGGTTGCGCAAGATTAGATTAGAGAGAAGACCAGACGGTATTTATTCTTCACATCAGCAGGTAACTTATGAAATTAGGGCTGCTGAATTGCTTATGAAGAAAAATAATATTTCATTTACAGATACAACTCTTTTTTCTATAGAGGAGATAGCAAGTACCATACTTAGTAAGTCTGATATTAAAAGAAGGGCCTTGTAGTTGACTAAAAATGATTTCGGATAGCTTGATAGTACCAGATTGTATTTATAGGAGAGGAAGCTTTTCTGGCCTTATGACAATCTATGAGAGCAACTATATAAAATTTTTAAACATCTATCCCAACATAGAGCTTAGGGTACCTATTAAAAATATCCTAGTATCTCATAGTGATAATGATCACGACTTATTCTTGACTTTAGATTATGAAGATAGGTATACAACTTCAATAAACTTAACATATAGATTAGAGTTAAATGATGAATTGGTACTTGATCCTAATTTAAATCTAAAAATATATCATGATGCAAAGCTTATAGAAGCAAATAGTAATCATACTAATTACATACACAGTAAGATTAAAAAAATTGCTAATAAACATTTTAAGGAATTAAATATAAAGTGGAAAAATAATATAATGCTAAATAAATGGCTAGATTACATGATCGACGTGAAGCATAGGTTTAGTTGATAGGCATTTTTACAGTTAGGTTTCTCCCCCAACTTCCCTTTGGTTCGATAGTAGACATTTTTGCTATTATTTTAGCTGACTGTTCTAAAAGTATATCATTGTCTTCAACTAAGCTAAGCTCTTCTATATCATTAAGCTGCTCTAGATTAAGCTCTTTCCTTCTTTCATTTTCATTGGCTAGGACTTTCTCTCTCTGAGCGTTTTGTTCATTTTTTCTATCAGTAAGGTTTAATGAGATAATTTTTTTTGAGCTATTAACGATAGATTGCTCAATATTCTTTAAGAGGTATTTTATATTTGGATCTTGAGCTAACTCATTATTAAAATAATGATTAAGAATGGCTATTTCATCATCAAGATTATCGGAAGAGCTAAATCTTGTTGGAGATACTTGATCCCATGACAATGAGTTATCTCTATTACTTTCGCCAATTATATATTTATCTATTATAGATGGGAGCTCTATATCTGGAGTAACTCCTCTATTTTGCGTACTAGCTCCAGTTATCCTGTAGTACTTTCCAATTGTTAGGGTTATTTGGCCATTACCTGGGCTTCTAATGAACTGGTCTAACATGAATAAGTTTTGAACAGAGCCCTTACCGTATGTTTGCTGGCCAATAACTATACCTCTACCATAATCTTGTATCGCAGCAGCAAATATTTCTGAAGCACTAGCGCTAAACCTATCAACAAGAACAGCTAGAGGTCCATCATATATAGCTCCATTGCTAGGATCATTTAAAACTTGAATATTGCCTCTAGCCTCTCTTAGTTGAACTATTGGGCCATAATCTACAAATAAGCCTGTTAGCTCTGTTGCCTCAGAAAGGTGACCACCACCATTTCCTCGTAAGTCTATTACTAAACCATCGATATTTTCTAACTTAAGCTCATTTAATAGTGTTGTTACATCTCTAGAGGTGCTTTTGTAATTTTCATCACCTCTATTTCTAGCTTCAAAGTCTTGATAAAAACTAGGGATTTTAATCACCCCAATATTAAAATCTTCATTATTAATATTTATTTCGTGAAGTTCTTTTTTTGCCGCTTGCTCTTCAAGTTTTACTTGGTCTCTTGTTAGGTCTAGTATCTTCATGTTAGAACCAGGTGGTGACCCACCAGGAAGTATTTGTAGCTTGACAACAGTGCCACCTGGCCCACGAATGATATCTACAACATCATCTAGCCTCCAGCCAATAACATCAACTAATTCACCTAAATCTCCTTGTCCAACAGCTGTTATTCTGTCTTCTGGTTTTAGTTGGCCGTCAATCTGTGCTGGACCTCCAGGAATAACATTAATAACAGTGACATACTCATTGTCTAATCTCAGAGATGCACCAATTCCTTCATAAGATAGACTCATCTGTATTCTGTATTCTTCACTATTTCTTGGTGAGAAATAATTTGAATGAGGGTCCATTGTATTTGCAAGAGAATTAACAAAAGTTTCAAAAATATCATCTGCGGTTAACTGTAGAATTGATGTTTGTATTCTTTTATATCTGGTCTCAAGGATTCCAGAAGTTTCTTCCCATGTTTTTCCAGTCAAGATTAGACCAAGAGCGTCATTTTTAATCCTTTTTCTCCATACACTGTTTATTTCTTCATCATTTTTTGGCCATGTCATATCTCTTCTATCAAATATAAAAGATTCATCAACTGAAAAGTCTGGTTCTTCTTCTAATAATTGAATAGCAAAATTAATTCTATCTTCTGTTCTGGTTTTTAAAAGAGTAAAGATCTCAAAAATAAAATCTAAATTTCCGTCCTTTGATAAATTATCTATTTCATATCTATATTTACTAAAAGAATTAATATCATTTGATTGAAAATAGAGTCTATTTGTATCTAGTGTATCAAGATACTTATCAAGTATTTCTGAAGAAAATGCATTATCTAGTCTAGGCCTAGAATAATGAAGATCTTCTATTAATTTAGTTATTCTCTGGCTAATAACCGAGTGTCTTTCATCTAGGTATATATCACTATTTATTAAATTATTTTGACTAAGTAATATATTCGAATATATAACTAATAGTGTTGAAAATATTATTTTTTTCACTTTATTTAAGTCGATTTATTAAGCATGTAATTTAATTATATATATAAATTAAAAAAAGTCACGCAGGTGTTTAATTGATAAAATTTTAATTAATTAAATTTTTTATTTATATAAACTATAGTTCTGGTGAGAAGAATAATTAAATATGGAGCTGTTATCAAGGCCCAAGCGCTTACGTTAAAGCTCAAAAAATCTTCCCATACTCTCTGGTATAAATGAGTAATGCCACCATTTTCACAGTAATTAATTAATAAAGGATCACTACAATAGTCATCAATAATTATGTTTCCAACAATGAAAATAGAAATTGGAATAAGAGCTAAAGATATTATTATTGAGGCAATAAAAATTAGCATTTCCCTAGAAAAAGATATTTTTATTTTGTTTAACATAGATGATGCATCAATATTAATTTCCATATGGTGTTGTAAGGAATAGTTTAATTTGATCTGATATCCCACGACATGCTTCAGCTTGCGGTCTTGCTATTAGAGGAATAGGAATTATAATTGCCGGCATAAATGATCTCCCAAGATAGTCAGCATAAATTGAACCAGCAGAATTTAGTTCTTCTAAGTCCCAGATGGTAGCTTCATAATTTGAATCATCTTCCCACCATGCAAGCCCCATACAGCCAGCACCACCAACACCCGCTGCACAGCTTATTGTACCTCCGCTGGCCGTCCTATCGGTTGATCCATCAATCCATATTAGAAAGCGTACTCCAGTTCTTTTAACTCTATCTTGGATTTCTTGATTGCTTAATAGATTTGTTAGGCTATCTGTGTCTAAAGGTGCAGTCGATGGTTCAAACCACGGGTATAGGGTATTTTCAAATTCGTTTGATGGGTAAACTTGTAAAGCATCACTGCCACTACCTATTGAATTACTAATACAATTAATTAGTGAAGTTTCAGCTTCGTGAGATGCATGATGCTTTCTTGCTAATATTACAACGCCATCATCTTCACCAATAATAATATCTGTTGCCTTATATGGCTCCATTCTAGAAGTTACTCCACATCCAGAAATTATTAAAAAAGCTAAAAGCAAAAGAGCGAGGCGGAGTAAGGTAAATCCCTTATAGGCAAGGATAAAATAATTCTTATAAGGCATTTTGTTTATCTAGCCAGCTAATGAAGTCAGGTTGTTGATTAATAGACGTTGCAAAAGTAGCTCCAACCTCTCTCATAGCTACTATTACGGCATTATTCATGGATAAATTTTTATTAGTGCGACCTATTTCATGCTTTCCATAGCCACTTATTATCCATTTAGTTATTTCTACTCCATTAGAATCATTTAAATTTATTACATATTGAATCCAAGCTTCTGCATATCTATTGTTTCCAGTAATTGGAGCTTCAAATTCAAACTTATCTAGATAAGGAGTTAAAACTATATCTAGATCATAATCTAGAGGATCTAAAGGCAATGAGTCAATTAGCCTTACTTCATCAAAAGTTCCATTTAGGACATTCATAATCATTTGAGTATTTGCTTCACCTAGGTCAATGGACCAAGAGGATTGTTGGGGTATTATTTCGTCATGTTTATAATTTTTATAAGAATCATTAAGTATTAGCCCAGCCTTTAAGGGTATTTTATTTACAAGGGGCTCTGGAAAGTAACCTTCTATTCTCAAGTTATTTCCACAGCCAGTGATTAAACAAAGAAAGGTAAAAAAATAAATCCAATTATATTTATTTTGAGATGGATAGAAGTGCATAATATATTCTTACCATAAGCTAATAATTAATAGAAGTTTTTTTAGCAATATTGATTCAAATAGGTAAAATAAATACATGACGATAAGTAAGCTAAAATCTAAATTCCTTTTATTAATGTTATTAGTAGTTTTTATATATAGCTTATCATTTTTTAGTAATAAAGTTTCAGAAGATGATTTAATGCTAGAGGGTGAAGTATTAGCAGAACAGTATTGTTCTGGTTGTCATCTTCTAGTATCTCCTGATATTCTTCCAAAAAGAAGCTGGGAATCTGTTCTTGGTTACATGGGTTATTGGCTTGGCATTGAAGATATTAGTTATTTGGATGATCATCCAGAATTTGCCCAAATAAACGTTGCAGCAAGGGAAGAAATCTTAAGAAGAGAAGGTGTTTTTCCAAACCAACCATTATTAAGTAATGAAGACTGGGAATTGCTTAGATCTTTTTTTGTCTCTAAAGCTCCTGAGCATCCTTTAGAACAATCTAGTAAACCTAAATTGACTTGGTCTCTGCCAATATTTGATGTTGAGCAAGTTAATTACTCTCCTTCTTTAGCTGTAACAACTCTCGTTTCTATTAATGAAACTGAGAAAAGTATTTATATTGGAGATGGATTTGATGCGACTCTTACAGTACTTGATGATTCTGGGGCAGTGCTTACTGGGCCACATATAGCTGAAAAGCCTATTTATCCGATCGATATTCATTTTGAAAATGGCATGACTTATATTGCTTCTATAGGTGATCTAACAGCAACTCAAGCCTCAAAGACAGGCCCTGCTCATATAGCTAAAGTTAATATGAAAGAAGATATATTTCCTGAAAGTTTTGAAATTGTTGTTGATGACCTTTATAGGATGGCCGATATGAATGTTGTTGACTTAAATGGCGATAGTATATCTGATTTTATTGTCTCTGGATTTGGAGCTGTTTTTGGCAATTTATCATGGTTTGAATCAAGACAAGATGGTGAATTTGAAGAGCATATGCTATTAGCTCTTCCTGGGGTAGTAAAATCAGAAATTTTTGATTTTAATAATGATGGATTATTAGATATTATTGTTCTAGTTTCAGATGCTAGGGAAGGGCTTCATATTCTTGAGAATCAAGGTTCTAATCAATTTCGGCTAAATACAATTTTTGAGTCACATCCAGCCTATGGACATACGTTTTTTGAATTAGCTGATTTCAATGAAGATGGAAGGATGGATATCTTAGTAGTTAATGGAGACAATGTTGATTCTGATCCTTATAACACAAATAAAAATTATCATGGCCTAAGAATATATATAAATTATGATAATTATATTTTTAAGGAGGAAATGTTCTATCCAATGTATGGAGCCTTTGTTGCTAAAGTAGCTGATTTTGATAATGATAATGATTTAGATATTGTAGCTAGTTCTTTTTACCCAGACTTTTCTTCAGAAGAAAGAGAATCATTTGTCTATCTTGAAAATTTAGGTAATTTAAGCTTCTCTCCTTATACCAATTATGAGGTTATGCAAGGTAGATGGATGACAATGGATGTTGGTGACATTGATGGTGATTTAGATATTGATGTAGTACTTGGCGGAGGTTATATTCCTGTTGGTATGTTTGCTAACATGGAGCTATATGAAGAGATGGTTAAGAATTCTCCACAGATATTAATATTAAGAAATAACTTAAATTAATAATAAATTTTTAAGATAGTTTAATAATATCTGCTTTTTTTTGAATAATTATTTTATTGATTTATTTCTAGGTATTCTATAAATTTTTGATTTAAATTGCTTAAATTATTTCTTAGTAGATTTATCTTTTCTTGATCATCAATAGAAATATCTTGATTCATTTTATCGTTTATAGAGCTCAAATTATATTGCATTTGCTGAAATTCAAATAAAGGAATTTTATAATCCTGATAAATCGCATAATCAATTGAGCTTTCTAATTGATTTAGGATATATCTAGCAGACTCAATAAAGGTATCAAAATCTTCTAGAATTAATGAGCTCATAGCCCTCATCAAAAATAAATTTTGATCTGGCTGCAGGATTATTGCTCTATCTATTAATCTTAAAGCGTCATAAGCATATTTTTTTTCATCAACACTGACATTGATTCTCCATTCAGCTCTTAATCTTGCTGCATCAGGGTACCAAGCATCCGTAACTTTAGTATTTGCTAGTTCATTCTCTAATTTTATAAGTTCAGACCAATTAGAGGCTGATGCAAGGTCCCATCCCTCTATTACCGCAGCTGCAGATCCCGATAATCTAGAGGTAATTATATCAACTTCTTCAGGAATAGATTCTTTATTCAATACACCAAGATAATGTGATGCGATATTGTATCTTGATTGGATATTATCATTATCAGCTTCTAGTGATGAGATGAATGCATTAGTAGACTCCTCAAGCCTTCCCTGAGTAAGAAGAAGATGAGCGTATATTTCTAATTGTTTTGAAAGGCTAGGTATTGTCATTGCAATTTTTGAAGCTCTTTCATATTGAGACATATTAATTAATCTTTTAGCTAGGTAACCATAATCAATTTCCCCTCCAAGCTCTTTATAGATCCAGCTATCTTTGTTTAATAATGGATCATAAGGCTCAAAGAGTTTTAATAATTCAGGTAGTAGTATCCCATCAGCAAAGGGTCGGCTCTGTGTAGCCATAAGATTATTATTGTCAGTACTAATTTTTGCGTTTTGTGCAAATATTTCTAATCCATTTTGATCTATAGCCATAGCTGCTATTAGATCTTCGCTACTATTAATTCCAATTTTACTGTAGTGCATACTATTACTCAGTAATGGCTGTCTAGTTGCTTGTATATTTATCTCTGGATCTATAGCCTCATCAGAGGCAAGGAACATTAAGACTTGTGAGGCAGGGTGGTATAACTTTAGATATTTAAATTCAGATAGCAATGTAGCTGTTAAAGTTTTAAGTAAAGACTCTGTAATAAATTCTGAATTCATCCACTGCACAAAGATTCCATCATTTTCGAGATGAGCCTTACTTTCTTTTATGAACTCCCTAGTAAAAAGATGAGACGATCCTGCGGTCCATGGATGTGATGGTTGAGATACAATAGCATCATATTTTTTCCTGGTTAATTTCATTGCATTTCTTGCGTCGTTAATGATGATATTGATTCTATTGTCTTCGAGTGGATCAGTATTTCTCATACCTTTGAGTGTTTTATTTGCGTTTATTACTTCTTCTTCTATCTCTATAACGTCAATATTCTTTACTGATGGCGGTATTCCTTCTAATGCAACACCCCCACCAAAGCCAATTACCATCATATCTTTTATATCTGGCCTAGCTGTTACCGGCAATGCTGTTAACCATTTTTCAGGATCTTGGACTGGAGGAGACCCTTTTGATGCAATAGATGCTTCAGGAAGGCCATTAGTTCTTATAAAGTAATATCCATCTTCCGCTAGCACCATCACTGTTGATGATTTTCCAACTTCATAAAAAAATTCTCTTGGTTGATTTAGGTAGTTCAATACAAAACCTGTTCGCATAATTACAGATTCTGGTCTTAATGGGTTATATAAAAACAATATAGATAAGGCAGCTAACAAGATTGCTACCGAAAATATTTTGGATAATTTTGAAATAAAGGTAATACCAAATAGAGCAATTAATATATTTATTAAAACTGCAAATTTTATAGCCCCCTCAAAACCAAATTCAGGTATTAAAAAGAATCCTGCATAGATTGATCCTATTATTGCTCCTATTGTGTTCCATGAGTAAACTAAGGCTGTACCAGAGCCTACCACTTTATTGTTTTCTACAAGTATATGAACTGCTAAAGGGAAAGTTGCCCCAATAAATATTGTGGCAGGGAGCATTACAGATATTGCGTAAACTGATAGCTCAAAGGTATTAATATTATTGGGCATCAGTGGCCCTAGGCTGTAATAGATAAATATTGATAAGATGCATATAAAGATTTGTGATATACAAAATAAATTTATAGATAGATCTCTATCTCTGGTAATCTTTCCTGCTAAACCACCACCAATTGCGATCCCGAGTAAGAAGGTAGCTAGCATCGTAGAAAATGCATATATACTTCCTCCTATTACATGTGAAAGCATTCTTGTCCAGAGAACCTCATAGATAAAAGAGTTGAGGCCAGAAAACAACATTAGTGGAAGGATCCAAGCTTTTTGTCTATTAAATATACTTGCAGTTTTTTGGCTAAGGCTATTTGTTTTTTCAGAGATTAATGAAAAAATAGTTTTAAAGAAACCATTTAAGATATATATATTATTTTCACTTTTTTCAGTACTAATATTTTTTAAATTTTTGTCTAGAATTATAGCAATAAGAAAGATTGCTAAATTCACAAACACCCCTGACCAGATAGTTCCATTGAGACCAATTTTTGGTAATAAGATAAATCCAGCTACTATCGCTCCAAATACAGCCCCAAGCGTATTAATTCCATAAAGAAGTGATACTCTAGGACCTATTTCGTTGTTTGTAGTTATTGCATATCTACTAAGTAAGGGGAGTGTGGCTCCCATTAAAGCTGTTGGAATTAGGATTATTATAAAGCTAGCTATTAAGTAAAAGATTGATTGACCTAAGCCACTACTATCGGGAGGTTCGATTTGATCTCCTAGAAAAAATGAGTAAAGGCCTCTAGATATAAAAATCAAGACTGGTACTAATAAGGCTGAAATAGCTATACCACCCTCTAATAAGCCATAAGCAAAAACTGGTTTTTTTATTTTATGGATAATTTTTGCTATGACGATAGCACCGACTGTAAGTCCTGCCATATATGCTGCTAAAACAATTGCTACTGCAATCTCGCTAGTGCCAAAAACAAGAGAAAATTGCCTCAGCCATGCAACTTGATACAAGAGCGCAGCAAAACCAGAAAAAAAGAAACAAGCTATTACAGCAAGTAAAATCATAGGACCACTTTATTTTCTATAGATCTTCTAAAAAGACATTTTTAAATTTAATATTAGCACTACCATTATTTTGGAGTGTAAGAGGGCCATCAAGAAATGTTGAGTCTTCAATGTCAATAATTAGTTGGTCATTTAAAAAAACAGTCAAGCTTGGTCCGTCTGCAATAATTTTAAATCTATTCCAATTTCCACCAGCATTAATATAAATCTTTGGTTCTGCAAAATTTACTATCCCTCCTGTTCTATATCTTTGGTCAGGCCTTTGGTCAAAGATATTAATTTCATAACAAGTAGAAGCAGTTATTTCTAATGGATTATTGCACCTTATAAAGATTCCACTATTGCCAGTATCATTAATCCAGAAGTCAGCCTCTAGGATAAAGTTATCATAAGACTCTTTAGATACTAGATGGCCTGTCCCAGATGATGAGTATGCAACTTCATCTTGAAAATTCCAATTTACATCTCCAATTTGATTCCAGTGCTGAGAAATGCCATTACTTAGTAAGTCTAGTTTCATTCGATTTTGCAGTGAGGTAGGGGATAAAAAGCTATTTTGTATACATCCAGATATTAAAATAACTGTAAGAAAAATAGAATAAAGTTTTAATAAATTCATAAATTTAGCTCCAAAAAAAACTGGTGGATGCGGCGGGAGTCGAACCCGCGTCCGTCAGCACTCACCAATAAGATCTACATGCTTATCTCTTCTTTAAGTTTGCTAAAAGCTATCCGAAGAGAGAGAAAAACTTATAGCTAGGCTAGTAAAGTTTAACGCTTAAGCCCTAGTCAAGCTATCACGCTAGTCTGTATAGATAACTCCTGAATCCGATTGTACAGACACAAATCGGTCAGAAGGCACTAGACTGGTTATTAAGCAGCTAGTGCGTAGTTGTCGTTATTTGCAACTAAATGGTTTACAGCTGTTTTAACGAGGTAATCTGTCCCTCGACATGCCCTTAAAGGATCATAACCCACGTCGAAACCATTACGCACCCTTCTCATAAGTTTATGCTTTTAAAGGATAATTTCAAGCTATTTTGTTAAATCTATTACATACTAGTGTTTATTAAATGATTTTATCGTCCGAGCTTTTCGTCTTTCCCAGTCACGATCTTTAGAAGCTTGTCTTTTATCATGCTGTTTTTTACCTTTAGCTAGGCCTATATTAATTTTAGCCTTCCCATTGCCCCAGTGCAGGTCTAGCGCCACAAGCGTATATCCTTTTCTATCAATCAAGCCTTTGAATCTATCTATCTCTTTTCTATGCAACAGTATCTTTCTTGTTCTAGATGAATCAGAATTTTCTATATTTGATGCTGATTGTAAGGGTGTAATATTTGACCCAATTAACCAGGCCTCATTTTTCTTTATAATTACGTAACTTTCTGTCAGCTGTGCTTTATTAGCTCTTAAGCTTTTAACTTCCCATCCCTCTAGAGATAAGCCTGCCTGTAATTGCTCTTCTATAGCAAAATTAAAGCGAGCTTTTTTATTTTTTGCAATAGTTGAGCTAGATGTTTTTTTGTTATTTGTAGCCATAATTAAATTTAGAACATAAAATTAACAGAAATATTCTTTATTCTCAGCAAATATTTATCAGGAGTAATTTTTTGACTAATAAAATTAACAATTCTAAAGGCTCTTTGCATGGCTATTGGTCTTCTAGGATATCATTTATATTGGCTGTAGCAGGATCAGCGGTTGGGTTAGGTAATATTTGGAAATTTCCTTACATTGCGGGAGTAAATGGGGGAGGGGCATTTGTTCTAGTTTATATTCTTTGCGTTTTCCTTATAGGCCTTCCAATTTTAGTTTCAGAAATACTTATTGGTAGGATGGGCAGAAGAAATCCAGCTTCATCAATGGAGGCTATGGCTTTACAAAGCTCAAGTTCAAAGAAGTGGGCATTTGTTGGGTTAATGGGAATATTATCAGGCGTTCTTATACTGTCCTACTATAGCGTTATTGCTGGTTGGTCATTAGCTTATATTTTTGAATCATTTTCCGGAACATTTGTAAATGCCAATTCTACTATTGTAGAGGAGTCTTTTTTTAGTTTATCTTCTAGCTGGAAAATTACCATGTTTTGGCACTCTCTTTTTATGATAATTACAGCTTATGTAGTATCAAAGGGAGTGGCCGAAGGCCTAGAGAAAGCAGTGAGGCTGTTGATGCCACTTTTAATATTATTATTATTAATTTTACTAGTTTATAGCGCTTTAGAGGGTGAATTCATTGCAGGCCTGTCATTTATGTTTGCGCCTAGATTCCATGATCTTACAGCTGATGGGATTCTTGTGGCCCTTGGTCATGCATTCTTTACCTTAAGTGTTGGCATGGGAGCTATCATGGCATATGGAGCTTACCTTCCAGATAATATGTCAATTGGAAGGATTTCTATTTCTGTTGTTCTGGCAGATACGTTTATCGCTTTAATTTCAGGACTTGTTATTTTTCCTATAGTTTTTGCTAATGGCCTGGACCCTGAAGCAGGTCCTGGATTGGTCTTCATGTCTCTTCCTATGGCTTTCGGGAATTTACCAGGCGGTATTGGCTTGGGAGTTATTTTTTTTACATTACTATCTTTTGCAGCATGGACATCAGCAATTAGCTTAATGGAGCCTGCTGTTGCCTGGGCAGTTGAAAAATTTAAAATTCAGAGGGTTACTGCTTCATTTTTTATTTGTTTGATTATATGGGTTTTTGGATTAGGAACAGTTTTTTCTTTTAGTTTATTATCAGATTTTCTTTTGCTGGGAAGAAATATTTTTGATAATTTAGATTATCTTACAAGTAATATTCTGCTTCCTTTAGGAGGCTTAATGATTGTTATTTTTGCTAGTTGGGTGGTTAATATTGATAGTCTTTCAATTCAGCTAGATAAATCAAGAGGTATTTTTTTTAGATTATGGTTATTCTTATCAAGATATATTGCCCCTATAGGAGTTATGATAATTTTCTTTTATTCAGTAAATATTTTTTCTACTTAAAAAAATGCTAAAAAATATTAATACAAAAAAAATTGTTCCATATTCTTCTATTCAGATGTTTGAGCTAGTAGATAATATTGAAGATTACCCAAAATTTTTACCATGGTGTGTTAAATCTTTTATTCACTCAAGGACTAATATAGAAGTTGAAGCTAGCTTGATAGTAGGCTTTAGAGGTATTGATAAGACTTTTTCCACAAAAAATATTCTTAATAAACCTAAAAAGATCGAGATACAATTATTAGAAGGACCCTTTAGGTCTCTTAGCGGAGACTGGACTTTTCGAGATATAGTAAATTCTCAATCGGAGATAGAGCTTAACTTGTCATTTGAAAGCTCAGTTGGACCCCTTAACCATGTATTTGAGAATTTTTTCGAACAAATTACTAAGACACAGGTTTTAGCTTTTGTGAAGAGAGCTAATCATTTGTATGGCTAATATCAAAGCGAAGTATTAATTATAAGATCTTTTTCTATTTTTATTACCTTATCATCTGAAAAGTGAATAGCTAACCATCTTTTATCTAAATTATTAGAATTTCCTAACTTAAGGTAATAAACATAGTCCCATCTATTTTGATGAAAGCTATCTTGTATTATTGGAGTTCCTAATAAAAATTTAACTTGACTACTAGTCATGTTTAATTCTACTTGCCCAATGGATTCTTCATCTAATAAGTTGCCTTGTTGAATATCCATGGTATAGATACACCCAAAAATAAGCATTGTATGAAGGGATATTAAGCCCAGTAGAAAAATTTTCTTTAAATTTACTTTAATTACAAGTCGCATAGTCATACAATGATATCAGTAGTGGTTTAAACTCCAAAATCAATTTAGAATAATTTTTATTTATGGAAAGTAAGGTAATTAGAAAAGCTGGTTTAAAAGTCACATCTCCAAGGATCAAGGTCCTAGAAATTCTAGAGGATAGCAAGGATAGACACTTAAGCGCAGAAACTATATATAAATCATTGATTGAGAATGGTGAGGAGTTTGGGCTAGCAACTGTTTATCGGGTTCTTAATCAATTTGAATCGGCTGGCCTAGTAGTAAAGCATAATTTTGATTCAGGTAATGCTGTTTATGAGCTGGATGATAGAACACACCATGATCACATGGTTTGTGTAGAGACTGATAAAGTTATTGAGTTTTTTGATCAAAGAATCGAGGACATACAGAAGGAAATAGCTGATAGGAATGGCTATGAATTAGAGGGCCATAGTTTAGTTCTATATGTTAAGCCAAAAAAGAAATAACTCTTAATTTATATTTGCTTGTGAGATCATTTCCTTTGCATGAGCTCTAGTTTTTTCTGTGATATCAACACCCCCAATCATTCGTGAAACCTCATCTATTCTTTGCTCCTTGTTGAGAAGAGATATCTCTGTTCGAGTTAAGTTGTTATGAGATATTTTATCTATTTTATATTGTTGGCTACCCTGACTCGCAACTTGAGCAAGGTGTGTAACACATAGCACCTGCCTGTTTATTGCTATTTGATTTAAACGTCTACCAACTATTTCAGCAATTTTTCCACCTATACCATTATCTACTTCATCAAATATCATTGTTGTAACTGCCGAGCTACCTAGCCTAATAACTTCTAATGCCAAGCTGATTCTTGATAGTTCACCTCCAGAAGCAATTTTAGATAATAAACCAAAATCTTGACCTGGGTTTGTTTTTATAGAAAAGATAATTTTATCAAGGCCAGTACTTGAAGCTTGGGATATATCTTTTTTCTCTATATTGATTTTAAATTTAGCATTTGGCATTCCAAGATCAGTTAACTGTTTTTCTATAGCACTTTCTAATGATGGAATAGCCTCTATTCTTTTTTTGGATAGTTTTTTTGCAGAATAAATAAAATCAGACTCTGCAGATATAATTTTTTTATTAAGCTTTTTAAGTGACTCGCCAGATATTTCTAGTATATTTATTTTTTTATTTAATTCACTAGATAGATGAATCAATTCATTATCGCTGACTCTATGTTTGCGAGATAATTCTCGAATCTTGGATAGTCTATTTTCTACTTTATCTAATTCAAATGGCTCAGATTCTAATTTTTGATGGACATCATGAATTGACTTTATTGCCTCATCTATTTGAATTTCAGCGGATTCAAGAAGGCTTATTGGATTACTGATTTCTGGCGATACATTTGAGATGCTATTTAACTCTTTAGTAGCATTAATGATGTTCAATGCTACATTACTTCCTTCTCCTGATAAGTAGTTTAAGCTATCATTTAAAGAGCCTGATATTTTATCAATATTTGCTAATTTTTTTTGCCTAGACTCTAGTTCTTCTAATTCATTCTCTTCTAAATTTAGATCATTTAACTCCTGATACTGAAATTTTATAAAATCTAGTTGGCCAGCATTATTATCAATTTCGTGTAGATCGTTAATTTGTTTTTTTAGATTTTTTAATTTTTTATACGACTCTTTTACCCCTTCAAGCTCCTTCGAAGATTTACTAATAAAATCAAGTATTTCTCTTTGTGACGACTCATATAAAAGTGATTGGTGTGAATGTTGACCATGAATTTCGATCAGCAGCCCGCCAATTTTTTTTAAGTCTTTTAATGTTACGCTATTAGAGTTGATAAAGGCTCGACTTTTACCGTCTTTATTAATTATTCTTCTAATGAGACAAGTCCTATCTTCGTCAAGGCAATTAGCTTTAAGCCATTTACTAGCCGGATGATTGTCAGGTAAATCAAATATTAGGCTAATTTCAGCTCTATCAGCACCTTTTTTTACTATATTTTTTTTTGCTCGATCACCTAGCGCTAGTCCTATGGCATCAACTAGAATTGATTTACCTGCTCCTGTTTCCCCAGTCATAACAATTAGACCTGAAGAAATCTCAATCTCTACATAGTCAATAATTGCATAGTTCTTAACTCTAATTAAACTTAACATTTATAGTTAATTCAGGTCTGATTTTTTTTTGTTCTACTGGAGTGACCCCAGTTTAGCTTAGATCTTAGTTGTTCGTAGTAGCTATGATCATTAGGATGAAGAAGCGTAACTTTTTCATTTGCAATACTGATATTTAAACGGTCATTGCTATTCAGATTTCCTGCTATATTCCCATCACAAGCAACTTGCGGTGAATTATTTGGCTTTGGGTTAACTTTGATTTCTATAGTACTAGACGATTTTATAACTAAAGGCCTGTCACTTAATGTATGTGGGCATATAGGAACAATTACAAATGCATCTAAGTTTGGATGAATAATTGGACCTCCACAGGACAGGGCATATGCAGTAGAACCAGTAGGTGTTGCAATAATGAGTCCATCACCTTCATGACTATTAACATAATCACCATTTACATAGGTACTGAAGTCTTCCATATAGCCAGTACCGCCTGTTTTTATAGAAACCTCATTTAATGCAAGAGTAGAGACAATTGATTCATCAGTACCAATAATTTGAGATTTGAGCATCAGCCTTTCTTCTGAGACATAATGACCTTTAAGCACCTCTAGAATCATTGCTATAGAAGTATTAGGGGAGATATCATTTAAGAACCCAAGTCTTCCTAAATTTACACCTACTAGAGGTATATTTTTTTTAGCTGCATCAATAGCTGCGCTTAAGAGCGTACCATCTCCGCCAATGGCAATAATCAGGTCTACAGTATCAAAAAAAACAGATCTTTTAAGGGCGTTGTATTGTTTTAACTGTTGTGGAATTATACAATCTTTATGAAGAAATATATCTAGACCATTGTTTTTTAAATCATTTCCTATAGATGCTACTAAGTCAATAACTTTTTGATTATCTAGATTTCCATCTAATCCAATATTTTTAAATTTATATTCCATAGTATTCTATGTATTATTTTTATTTACATTATACAAAAATTTAATAGAAAGAAAGTTCAAAATACCAACTTCTTTTAAATTTCATGCTTGACATAAATACAAGAGCATTGATAGCTTGATACTTTAATTTACTAATTTTAGAGATTTTACTTGATTTCAAAAAGATATCTTAATTTTCCAAATGAAAGGGCTCAGCATTTACTGAAAGTTTTAATTGATAAGTATATAAAAAGTGGATATCCAGTTAGTTCCCGAATGCTCTCAAAAGATTCTAGTATTGGCATTAGCTCAGCTACCATTAGGAATGTCATGTCAGAGCTTGAAGATCTAGGATTTTTGCAGGCCCCTCATACATCTTCCGGGAAGATTCCTACAATTAAGGGATATAGATTCTTTGTTGATACTCTTGTTAATTTAAAACCACCAAAATATGAAGAGCTAGAGCGCTTAGAAGATGATTTTAAATCTACTGACTCTCAATCTCTTGTTCTTTCTGCATCTAATTTTTTGTCAGGAGTAACTAAATTAGCTGGTGTTGTTACAATACCAAGAAAAATTAGCATGGTCTTGAAGCAAATTGAATTTCTTAAATTATCAGATTATAGAGTACTAGCTATTATTGTTCTTAATGATATGGATGTTCAAAATAAAATTCTTACTACTAAAAAAAATTATTCTAGGAATGAATTAATAGAGGCTGGTAACTATTTGACAAAAGAATTTGGACATCTAGAGCTTAGCAAGGCTAGAGAACTTCTTATTGAGCAGCTTACTAGGACTGGTGATAGGATGAGTAGTATTATGTCTGGTGCGATAGATATGGCTAATCAAGCATTCCCAGAAATAAATTCTGAGTCTGAATTTATTGTTGCAGGTGAGACTAATTTAATGGGAGATGAAGGATTAAATGACGTCCATAAGCTTAAAGAACTTTTTGAGGCTTTTGGTAGGCAAAGTGATTTACTAGAGCTATTGAATCAGAGTCTTTATATTGATGGGGTTCAAATTTTTATTGGTCAGGAGTCTGGATATGAGATTTTAGATGATTGCAGTATTGTATCAGCGCCATACTCTAATGAAGATGATACAATTGGAGTATTGGGAGTAATTGGACCTACTAGAATGGAGTATGAGAAAGTCATCCCAGTTGTAGACATAACAGCTAAGCTTTTAGCTTCTGCTCTGAAGTCTACTGATTAGTCCCTAATAGAAACTGATTTTTTTTAATATGAGAATAATTATATGTCTAATGAAGATGCTGACGAAGTAAATGAAGCTGTTGATTTGTCCAATAGCAATAAGCCTACAAATAATCCAATAATTGAGAATGAAGAGAAGGATAAGGTTATTGAGGATTTAAATAATGAATTATCTATTAGTAACGATAAGTATCTTCGTCTTGCTGCTGACATGGATAATTTAAGAAAGAGGACGTCAAGAGATATCGATAATGCAAGAAAATATGGTTTAGAGTCTTTCTTGATCTCTTTATTACCTTTAATTGATAGTCTTTCACTCGCTACTGATCATAGTGAAAATAAAAATTCATTACTTGATGGTCTTAAAGCTACTGTTAAGCTTTTAGATAGTATTATTGAAGATGCAGGTGTGAAAAAAATAAACCCTCATAATGAAATTTTTGATCCATTGACCCAAGAAGCGATCCAAACTAGAGTTTCTGATACTACTGAGCCGAATAGAGTCTTAGAGGTTGTTCAAGTAGGCTATACTCTGAATGATAAAGTACTCCGTGCAGCTAGAGTGGTGGTTTCTACAGATGTTGTTAATTCTGAACAGACTGAAGATACAGAAAAAAAAACTTAATTAGTACTTGAAAGCTCAGATTTCTCCCCCATTTATTCACTACATGATTTAGTAATTGGAGAATAATTGTTATGGGTAGAGTGATTGGAATTGATTTAGGCACGACAAATTCATGTGTTGCTATAATGGATGGTGATACTCCTAAGGTGATAGAGAATAGTGAAGGAGATCGAACTACTCCGTCTATAGTCGCTTTTACTAAGGATGAAGAGGTGCTAGTTGGGCAAGTTGCTAAAAGACAATCGGTTACTAATCCATCAAATACTCTTTTTGCGATCAAAAGGTTAATTGGTAGAAAGTTTAAAGATGATGTTGTTCAAAAAGATATTGATATGGTTCCTTACAAAATCATTGAAGCTGAGAATGGAGATGCATGGGTAAATACTCCTAGTGGGAAAATGGCCCCTCCAGAAGTAGCTGCTAGAGTCTTAGCAAAAATGAAGCAATCAGCTGAAGATTATTTAGGTGAGAAGATTTCAGAGGCTGTTGTAACTGTTCCAGCTTATTTTAACGACTCTCAGAGACAGGCGACCAAGGATGCTGGAAAAATTGCTGGCTTAGAAGTTAAGAGAATCATTAATGAGCCAACTGCGGCTGCCTTAGCTTACGGCTTAGATAAAAAAAGAGGTGATAGGAAGATTGCTGTTTATGATCTGGGAGGAGGTACTTTTGATGTTTCAATCATCGAAATTGCCGAAGTAGATGGTGAACATCAATTTGAGGTATTAGCCACAAACGGAGATACTTTTCTAGGTGGTGAAGATTTTGATAGGAAAATTATTGATTATCTATCAACTGAATTTAAAAATGATAGCGGGATAGATATTCGAAAAGATCCACTAGCCATGCAAAGATTAAAAGAATCAGCTGAAAAGGCTAAAATTGAGCTATCTACCAGACAACAAACTGATGTTAATCTTCCATATATTTCAGCTGATAAAGATGGACCAAAGCACCTGAATATCAATTTAACTAGAGCAAAGCTAGAGTCTTTAGTAGATAATTTAGTTGAGAGAACTCTTAATCCTTGCAGAACAGCGATTTCGGATGCTGGCCTATCAACTACAGATATTAATGATGTCATATTAGTTGGTGGTCAGACTAGGATGCCTAAGGTTCAAGAGGCTGTTGAAAAACTTTTTTCTAAGGAGCCTCGAAGAGATGTGAATCCTGATGAGGCTGTTGCAGTTGGCGCAGCTATTCAAGGCGGCGTTCTTTCAGGCGATGTTAAAGATGTGTTGCTACTAGATGTAACCCCTCTATCTCTTGGCATTGAAACGCTTGGCTCAGTGATGACAAAACTAATTGAGAAAAATACCACTATTCCTACAAAAGCTAATCAGGTTTTTTCTACAGCTGAGGATAATCAAACTGCTGTAACTATTCACGTTTTACAGGGTGAAAGAGAAAGGGCAGGTGATAATAAGTCTCTTGGAAGATTTGATTTGACCAATATACCGTCAGCTCAAAGAGGATTACCACAAATCGATGTTACTTTTGATATTGATGCCAACGGAATCCTTAATGTATCAGCCAAAGACAAGGCAACAGGCAAGGAGCAAAAGATTGTTATTAAGGCATCATCAGGCTTGAGTGATGATGAGATTGATAGAATGGTAAAAGATGCCGAATCTCATGCAGATGAGGATAAAGCTTTTAGAGAGCTTACTGATATTCGTAATCAAGGAGATGCTCTTATTCATGCAACAGAGAAATCATTATCTGAGCTTGGTGAAAAGGTTACAGCCGAAGAAAGAACTAATATTGAATCAGCTTCAAATGACCTTAAGGACTCTCTAAAGGATGAAAATAAAGAGGTTATAGAAACAAAAATAAAGGCATTAGCTGAAGCTTCACAAGGGTTAGCAGAGAAGCTATATGCGGAGCAAAAAGAAAGTGAAAGTGATGACAATGAAAGCTCTTCAAAGGATAGTGCTGATGAGGATAATATTGTTGATGCCGAGTTTGAAGAAGTTGACGATAAAAAAGAAAAGAAATAATAGTTTTTTATAAGGACTTCTTAGAGTTATGTCTAAAAAGGATTATTACGAGATACTTGGTTGTGACAAGAGTGCTTCTGATGCAGAGATCAAGAAATCTTTTCGTCGTCTAGCGATGAAGTATCATCCTGATAGAAATATCGATAGTAAGGATGCTGAGGTTAAGTTCAAGGAAGCAAAAGAAGCATATGATGTTTTGTCTAGCGCTGAAAAAAGAAGATCGTATGATCAGTTTGGACATGCAGGAGTTGATTCAAGCCAATTTTCTAGCGGTTTTTCTGGCTCACAAAATATTAACGATATTTTTGGAGATATGTTTGGAGATATTTTTGGAGGCTCTGCTAGACAATCTAAAAGCCAGGTTTTTAGGGGTGCTGATTTAAGATATCAGTTAGAACTCTCGCTTGAACAGGCTATATCGGGAGATTCTATAGAGATAATAGTTCCTACTCATATCTCATGTAATGATTGCAATGGAAGCGGTGCAGAGCCGGGGACTAATCCTATCAACTGCTCTATCTGTAATGGCTCAGGCCAGGTTCGTGTTCAGCAGGGATTTTTTTCTATACAGCAGAGCTGTCATTCCTGTAAAGGCATTGGAACTATAATTAGATCTACTTGTAATAAGTGTAGTGGATCTGGAAGAAAGAAAAAAAATAAAAAGCTTGTTATCAAGGTGCCTGCAGGAGTAGATACTGGAGATAGGATTCGCCTAGCCAGGGAAGGCGAGGCTGGTCAAAATAGCGGACCACCTGGCGATCTATACGTTGATATTATGGTTTTACCACATAATATTTTTGAAAGAGATGGGCAGGATCTCAGATGTAATGTTCCAATTACCTTTGCTGATGCTACTCTTGGAAACACAATCAAGGTCCCAACAATCGATAAGCAGATAACTTTAAAGGTGCCGCCAGAAACTCAATCGGGAAGCATTTTTAGGTTAAAAGGGAAGGGTGTAAAGTCTGTTAGAGTTTCAGGTGTAGGTGATCTTTTCTGTCGAGTTCATGTTGAGACTCCAGTTGAATTAACAAAAGAACAAAAAAAAATGCTAGAAAAATTTGATAAGACTTTAAATAAGAGCGATGCTTGTCATAATCCTAAGACATCTTCATGGTTAGATTCACTGAAAGGATTCTTTGATAAAGGGGAATAATTTGATAGATATTACTGTATTAGGCGCTTCAGGTAGGATGGGCAAGGCTATTATTTCCTGCATTTCTAAATCTACCGATTGTAGGCTAGTCGGAGCTGTTAGTGAGGATAATGATCCTAATATAGGTAAAGATATAGGTGAGATTTTAGGTTTAGCAAAAAAGCTAGGTATAAGCTTGGTTGATAACGATGATGTGATCTTGAAGAATACTGATGTTGTAATAGACTTTACCCTTCCTTCGGCACTAGACAAAAATCTAATTCTGTGCTCAAAGGGCCTAGTACCAATGATTATTGGTGTTACTGGATTAGATGAAGAGCAATTAAATTTAATAACCGAAACTTCCTTTAAAATTCCAATTTTATATGAAAGGAACATGAGCGTAGGAGTTAATGTTCTGCTAAATATGGTACAGAATTTGTCAAAAATACTTGATTCAGATTTTGATACAGAGATAACAGAAACCCATCATAGACATAAAATTGATTCCCCCTCTGGAACAGCAATAGCCATTGGTGAGGCCATAGCAAAAGCAAAGAATCTTAATTTTTCTGATATATACAAACCTTCAAGAATTAATACTAATACCCCGAGATCACCAAACTCTATCGGTATATCCTCTATCAGGGGCGGCGGATTTATTGGAGATCATACAGTATCTTTTACTTCTGAAGACGAATCTATTGAAATCAGCCATCATGCACTGGATAGAAAATGCTTTGCACAAGGCGCGTTATCGGCTGCAAAGTGGATCGCCGATCAAGATCCTGGTCTATATTCAATGAATGATGTACTAGGATTGAAATAGTTTTTTTTAAATTGCTAAAAAAAATCATTACTTAATTTTCTCAACAAGCTAGAATACGGTCCTGAGGCTCCATTAAGATAGTTCTCCTACAGTTTAGCTAGTGCCATGCTTGGCTGTTTAGTTATTTTAAAAGGCACGAATAATTTTTGAGGGAGCTAAGTTTGAGAGATCAAGCCATCCTAGCACTAGAAGACGGAACGGTATTCCACGGGCTTTCTATTGGTGTAAAGGGCGTCGTTACTGGAGAGGTTGTTTTTAATACTTCAATCTCTGGTTATCAAGAGATTCTAACTGACCCTTCTTACTTCAACCAGATAATTACCTTTACATACCCTCATATTGGTAATGTTGGTGTAAATATAGATGATTACGAATCTGAAAAAATATATTCTTCTGGTTTAATTATTAGAGATTTACCAACACTTTCGAGTAATTGGAGGTCAACTTCTTCCTTATCAGATTTTCTAGTTAGGCATAATACGGTAGGCATTTCAGATATAGATACAAGAAAATTAACAAGAGTTATTAGATCAAAAGGAGCTTTGAGAGGCTGTATTATTGCTGGAAAAAAAATAGAACCACAAGAGGGAATAAGGCTATCTAAGAGTGCCTCTAGCTTAAAGGGCATGGATTTAGCAAAAGAAGTTACTACAAAACATATATATGAATTTAAGAAAAATTCTTATCTATTTGATAATAATATAAAAAAAGAAAATCTACATATTGTTGCAATAGATTTTGGCGTAAAGAAGAATATACTTAGACTGCTATTTGATAAGGTTACAAGGGTTACTGTTGTTCCAGCTAAAACAAGTTTTTCAGAAATAGCCAGTTTATCGCCAGATGGTATTTTTCTTTCTAATGGGCCAGGTGACCCAGAGCCTTGTGATTACGCGATTAAAACAATAAAGGATGCTCTTTCTGAGAATGTTCCTATTTTTGGTATTTGCTTAGGACACCAATTGTTATGTTTAGCATGTGGAGCAAAAACTAATAAAATGAAATTTGGACACCATGGTGCGAACCATCCAGTTATAGATTTGAAATCTAAAAAAGTTTTTATCACAAGCCAAAATCATGGTTTTACTGTTGATCCTGAGTCGTTGGGTAAGAATATAGAGATTACACACTTATCTTTGTTTGATAACACTATTCAAGGCATTCAAGTGGCCAATACCCAGTCATTTTCTTTTCAAGGTCATCCTGAAGCTAGCCCTGGTCCTAAAGATATAGAGGCTTTATTTAGTAAATTTATAAACAATATAACTAATAAAAACAATAATTTAAAATGATTAATAAATGTAAAATATTATGCCTAAACGTCAAGACATAGAAACTATTTTAATTATTGGCGCTGGCCCTATTGTTATTGGCCAGGCTTGTGAATTTGATTATTCGGGTGCCCAAGCTTGTAAGGCCCTTAAGGAGGAAGGATATAGAATAATACTGGTTAATTCTAATCCAGCAACAATTATGACAGATCCAGATACGGCTGACGCTACTTACATAGAGCCGGTTCATTGGAAGGCGGTTGAGAGAATAATAGAAAAAGAGCGTCCTGACGCTCTGTTACCGACGATGGGAGGGCAGACTGCCCTAAACTGTGCATTAGATCTTTCAAAACATGGTGTGCTTAAAAAATATAACGTTGAAATGATAGCCGCATCTAAAGAAGCTATTGATATGGCCGAAGATCGCGAGCTCTTTAGATTAGCTATGAAAGAGATTGGCTTGAGCATGCCAAAAGCTAAAATTGCAAAAAATATGGACGACGCTTGGGAAATCCTTGAAGAGATTGGCTTTCCTACGATTGTTAGGCCTTCATTTACGCTTGGAGGTACTGGAGGGGGTATAGCATATAACCGTGAAGAGTTTGAGGACGTAGTGTCCAACGGTTTAGAGCAATCTCCTACATCGGAGGTACTAGTTGAAGAGTCAATACTTGGATGGAAAGAGTTCGAAATGGAGGTTGTTAGAGATAAGAATGATAACTGTATCATTGTATGCTCGATTGAAAATTTAGACCCAATGGGTGTACATACGGGTGACTCAATAACTGTAGCGCCAGCACAAACATTGACGGATAAGGAATTTCAAAATATGAGAAATGCCTCTATAGATGTTTTAAGAAAAATTGGCGTTGAAACTGGTGGCTCTAATGTTCAATTTGCTGTAAATCCAAAGGATGGAAGGTTAGTTATTATTGAGATGAATCCGAGGGTTTCTAGGTCATCTGCTTTAGCATCCAAAGCTACTGGCTTTCCAATAGCGAAAGTGGCGGCCAAGCTAGCTATTGGCTACACATTGGATGAGCTTAAAAATGAAATTACTGGAGGAGCGACTCCAGTATCTTTTGAACCTTCGATTGACTATGTTGTTACAAAAATTCCAAGATTTACTTTTGAAAAATTTCCAAAAGCAGATAATAGACTATCAACTCAAATGAAATCAGTTGGAGAGGTTATGTCAATAGGAAGGACATTTCAGGAATCTCTTCAAAAGGCTATTAGAGGTTTAGAGATATCAATGGATGGATTTGTATCTATTTACAAAGAAAATGATAATATACAGCTATCAAAGTTACTCACCTTTCCAGATCAAAATAGGCTATGGTATATTGCTGATGCATTTAGACAATCCCTCTCTTTTGATAAAATTCAAAGCTTAACAAAGATAGATCCTTGGTTTCTTTCGCAAATTCAAGATATTGTTAATGAGGAAATTAAACTTTCTAAAATTAAAATTAATCAACTAAATATCAATTATTTGCGTAATTTAAAATCTAAAGGATTTAGTGATAGCCGAATTTCCTATCTTCTAAATGTAAATGAAGAATTAATTAGGAAGATGAGGCATGATAATAATATAAGGCCTGTTTATAAGAGGGTTGATACTTGTGCTGCAGAGTTTGAGAGCTATACAGCTTACCTCTATTCTACATATGATGAAGAATGCGAATCTTATCCAACAAATAATAAAAAAATTGTAATCTTGGGTGGTGGCCCCAATAGAATAGGGCAGGGCATCGAGTTTGATTATTGTTGTGTTCATGCATCCTTTGCGTTAAAAGATGCAGGCTTTGAAACGATTATGATTAACTGCAATCCTGAAACTGTCTCTACAGACTACGATACTTCGGATAGATTATATTTTGAATCGCTAACCCTTGAAGATGTTCTGGAGGTTGTAGATTTAGAGAGTCCTTATGGGGTAATTGTGCAATATGGAGGCCAAACGCCCTTAAAACTTGCTAATGATCTTGAAGCTTGCGGTGTAAATATAATCGGAACATCACCAGATTCTATTGATTTGGCAGAAGATAGAGAGCGCTTTAAGAGGCTTGTTGAGGATCTGGGCTTGCTTCAGCCGCCAAATGCAACAGCAAAAAACGAAAAAGATGCTATATCTATGGCAAATAAAGTTGGATATCCTTTAGTAGTTCGACCATCCTATGTTTTAGGAGGAAGGGCAATGGATATTGTCCATACCGATGAAGAGCTATCTGGTTACATCACTGAAGCAGTCAGCTTATCAAATAAAAGCCCAGTGCTATTAGACCAGTTTTTAGATATGGCTATAGAAGTTGATATAGATTTAATTTCTGATGGTGAAGAGATTATAATAGGTGGAATTATGGAGCATATCGAACAAGCTGGGGTTCATTCTGGTGATTCTGGCTGCTCTTTACCACCAATGACTTTATCTTTAGATCTGCAAGAAAAAATTATTGAACAGGTGAAGCTACTTTCAAAAAAAATTAAAGTGATCGGTATAATGAACGCTCAATTTGCTATTCAAAATAATAAAATTTATATTTTAGAAGTTAACCCAAGAGCCTCAAGAACGATACCATTTGTATCTAAGGCAATAGGCATTCCGCTTGCTAAGATTGCTGCTAAAGCTATGGCGGGGATATCATTTAGAGATCAAAAATTACCTAAGTCAGTAAATTTATCACATTACTCTGTCAAGGAGTCGGTCTTTCCATTTATTAAATTTCCTGATGCTGATCCTATCTTAGGACCAGAAATGAAGTCTACTGGAGAGGTAATGGGAACAGGTAAAACCTTTGGAGAGGCTTATTATAAAGCACAGTTGGCTTCAGGGGTTAATGTGCCAACTAAAGGTACTGTTTTTATAAGCGTTAGAAGCCGTGATAAAGATTCAGCTATAGATTTGGCTCATCAGTTAATTGTAAGAGGGTTCAAGATACTAGCCACTGGTGGAACCGCCGATGTAATAAATAAAGCAGGCATCCGTTGTGAAAGAGTAAACAAGGTAAGGGAAGGAAGACCCCACGTTGTAGATATGATAAAAAATAATGAGATTAGTATGATAGTTAATACAACTGAAGGAAAACAAGCTATTATTGAGTCTCAATCAATTAGAGCAGAGGCAGTGCGTCATAAAATTACTTATTATACAACGATAGCTGCAGCAAAATTAACTTGTGAAGCTATTGATTATGATAATAATTTTGATGTAAATTGTCTTCAAGAGCTTCACAAGAATATAAAATAAATAATATTGCAATGAATAAAATACCTCTAACAATAAATGGTGCACAAAAACTTGAAGAAGAGCTTAAAATGCTAAAAGCACAGCGTTCAGTGATAAGCGAGTCAATTGCTACAGCAAGAGAGCATGGCGACCTTAAAGAGAATGCTGAATATCATGCCGCAAAAGACCAACAAGGTCTTGCAGAAGCAAGAATTAGAGATATAGAGTCAAAGCTATCAAATTCTGAAATAATTGATGTATCAAAGATAAATGCTAGGGGAAAAATTATTTTTGGCTCAACTGTTAAATTAAATGATCTTAGCTCTAATGAAGCAAGAGTATATCAACTTGTGGGTGAGGATGAGGCGGATATAAAATCAGGCCTCTTATCAATCATTTCTCCCCTTGCTAGAGCAATAATAGGCAAAGAAGAGGGAGATATTGTTGAAATAACTACACCAGGTGGAAAAATAGAGTATGAAATTTTATCTATTAAGTATATTTAATTGAGGTATGGCCAACAATCATTGGCGGAAGAGCCAAAGTCAGGATCCCTTTGTTAACTCAGCCCACCAAGAGAGTTTTAGATCAAGATCACATTTCAAATTGAAGGAAATTGATAAGAAATACAATATTATAAAAAAAAATATTAATTGTATTGATCTCGGCTCTTTTCCTGGAGGGTGGAGTTTATATGCGAATAAGGTTATTGGTAATACGGGAAAAGTTTTTTCAATTGATATAAAGGAAATGGTGAGCATACCTGGAGTCACATTTATTCAAGGAGATTTTAGTGACAATCAGGTTTGCCAAAAATTAGCATCTCAAGTAAATAATTTACCTATTAACCTTGTAATGTCAGATATTGCTCCCAATATTACAGGTAACAGCCTTGTTGATCAGTCTAGATCAATTTATCTAGCTGAACAAGCGCTAAAGTTTAGTACTTTTTTTTTAGAATATGGAGGAGTTTTCCTAGTAAAGCTTTTTCAAGGAGACGGTTTTGAAAATTATATTAATGGTATTAATGAATTTTTTGGTAAAATTAAAATAATTAAACCTAAGGCTTCTAGAAAGGAAAGTAGAGAAGTATTTTTGTTAGCTAAATCCTTTAATTTTGTTAGAAGTGATAAATAAATTTTTTTTTGTTGGCTTGCTTTATGAATGATTTTTTTAAAAATATTATATTATGGGTAGTTATCGCTGTAGTACTAGTTTCAGTTTTTCAAAGCTTCTCTGGTCCCAACCAAAGAGTTGAGACAGTTTCATATTCACAATTTTTGAATTATGTGGAAGATGGATCAGTTCAGGATGTAGTTTTTGAAGGTGAAATTATTCGTGCGACTCGAGAAGGCGTTCCATTTGTAACCTATAATCCAGAAACTGATAATACAGCATTGATTGGAACATTAGCTGAAAATAATGTTCAAATAAGGGCCACACCTCCTCAACAGCAATCTTTTCTTTTACAGTTATTTATTTCATCATTTCCTATTCTTTTGCTTATTGGAGTTTGGGTTTATTTCATGCGTCAAATGCAGGGAGGCGGTGGACGTGGCCCGATGTCTTTTGGAAAAAGTAAGGCAAGATTATTAAATGAGAATCAGGTAGATGTTTCCTTTAAAGATGTAGCGGGAATTGAGGAGGCGAAAGAAGAGGTTGAAGAAATTGTTGAATTCTTAAAAGATCCCAGAAAGTTTCAGCGCTTAGGCGGAAAAATTCCAAAAGGTGTTTTAATGGTTGGGTCGCCAGGAACTGGTAAAACACTTTTGGCAAGAGCTATTGCTGGCGAAGCAAATGTCCCTTTTTTTACAATTTCCGGCTCTGATTTTGTAGAAATGTTTGTTGGTGTTGGTGCTTCAAGAGTTAGAGATATGTTTGAGCAGGCTAAAAAACATTCTCCTTGTATAATTTTTATAGATGAGATAGATGCTGTTGGTAGGCATAGAGGTGCTGGATTAGGTGGAGGTCATGATGAAAGAGAACAAACTCTTAATCAGTTGCTTGTTGAAATGGATGGTTTCGAGGGCAATGAAGGTGTCATAGTAATAGCAGCAACTAATCGTCCAGATGTGCTCGATCCAGCCTTGTTAAGACCTGGAAGATTTGATCGGCAAGTAGTAGTTCCTTTGCCAGATGTCAGAGGTCGTGAGCAAATTCTTAAAGTTCATATGAAAAAAGTTCCTATCTCTAAAGAAGTTAAGCCATCAATTATTGCTAGAGGTACACCAGGATTTTCTGGGGCAGATCTGGCCAATTTAGTAAATGAAGCCGCTCTCCTTGCTGCTAGAGCAAATAGAAAAACAGTCTTAATGGACGAGTTTGATAAAGCTAAAGACAAGATCATGATGGGTACTGAAAGAAAATCGATGGTGATGAGTGAAGATGATAAGAGACTTACGGCTTTTCACGAGTCTGGTCATGCTATTGTTGGGCTCTCTATTAAAGATCATGATCCGGTTTATAAAGTAACAATAATTCCTAGAGGACGTGCCTTGGGAGTAACTATGTTTCTTCCTGAGGAAGATAGGTACAGCTATTCAAAACAGAGACTGTTAGGCCAGATGAAAAGTTTGTATGGCGGGAGGATTGCAGAAGAGCTAATCTATGGCCCCGAACATGTAACAACTGGTGCATCGAATGACATAGAGAGGGCTACAGATATAGCTAGAAATATGGTTACTAAATGGGGCCTATCAGCTAAATTGGGTCCATTAACTTATAGCGATGAAGATAATGAAGTTTTTCTTGGTAAGAGTGTTACAAGAAATAAACATGTTTCTGATGAAACAGCACATGCTATTGATGAAGAGATTAAATCTTTAATTGATATTTGTTATAAAGATGCTAAAAAGGTTCTTCTAGAAAAGAAAGATAAGCTTCATCTCATGGCTGATGCTTTAATGAAGTATGAGACTATAGATGAAAATCAAATTAAAGATATAATGTCAGGAAAAGATCCTAAGCCTCCTGAGGGCTGGGATGACCCTGATTTGGACTCTGACGAGGAGTCAGATAATAGGACTGATAAAAAATCAAAAAAAAATAAAAATAGTACCAATGTAGGCGGTACTGCAAGCCAGCATTAGAATTATTGATATTGTTATCTTTAAAATTATTAGGTTAATATTTTGAATTTTTTTGGTACTGATGGAATAAGAGCTCAAGTTGGCGAGCCACCTATGACAGTTGATTTTATTTTGCGTTTAGCAAGTGCAGTTGCTCAAGTGTTGATTCCTAAGGGAGGCTCTGTTCTTATAGGGAAAGACACTAGGATTTCTGGCTATATGCTTGAATCAGCTTTAGAAGCTGGATTTGTAGCAGCCGGTATTAATGTCTATCTCACAGGACCTTTGCCTACCCCAGGAATTGCTTTTTTAACGAAAAATCTTGGAGCAAATCTAGGGATTACTATAAGCGGCTCACATAATCCATATTTTGATAATGGAATAAAATTTTTTGATAAAGATGGTGATAAATTATCACCTGATATTGAAAAAAAGATTGAGTCGTATCTTGATCAAAAGCCCCTAACGAATAGTTCCAAAGACTTAGGAACAACAACTCATTGTGGGATCGATAGAAAGAAGTATCAAGATTTTTGCAAGACTACAGTCTCTTCACACGCTCAATTTTCTAAATTTAAAGTTGTAGCTGACGCGGCTAATGGAGCTTGCTATAAAGTGCTTCCAAGAGTAATAAGCGAATTAGGTTCTGAGGTTGTTCCTATTGGTTGCTCACCTAATGGCGTTAATATTAATGATGGTTGTGGCTCTACAAATACTGACTTACTAAGGTTGACTGTAAAGGGCGTAAAGGCTGATGTTGGAATAGCATTAGATGGTGATGGAGATAGGTTAATAATGGTCGATCATGAAGGAGCGATTGTTGATGGCGATAAGCTTTTATATATATTAGCGAAAGATCGATATGATAACGGCACGCTAAGGGGCCCAGTGGTTGGCACCATTATGAATAATCTTGGGCTTGAAAAATCTTTAAACGATTTGGGTATCGAGTTTAATAGAGCTAACGTTGGAGATAGAAATATTCTTGAAATGCTAAAATCTAATAAAGGCAATATAGGAGGTGAGCCATCAGGTCATTTAATTGACCTTGATAAAACTACTACTGGAGATGGCTTAGTAATTGCTCTTCAGATATTAGAAATAATGAATAAGTCTGGTTTAAGCTTGAAGGAGCTTTCTTCAAAAATTATTATATTCCCTCAGGTTTTATTAAATATAAGTATAAAGGATTCTTTTGACCCTTTATCAAATAAAAAAATTAAGCTCAAGTTTAACCAACTCACAGAAGAGATAGGGAGTAGTGGCAGGATAGTTCTAAGGCGTTCTGGCACTCAGAAATTAATTAGATTGATGGTTGAAGGAGATGATAGTGCTGTCATTTCTGATATTGCTAAGGATCTTGCTTTAACTATAAGAGAAAATATTTAATGAATAAGAAAAGAGATAATTTAATTGCTGGCAATTGGAAGATGAATGGTTCTCTTAAGCAAAATAGCTCTCTGATTACTGATATTAAAAGAACTGAAGGTCTCGATAAGGGCATTAGTGAGCTGTTGGTGTGCCCTCCTGATCCGTACTTGAGCCAGGCCAGGTCTTTACTTTCGGATGTTAATATTCATTTAGGAGCACAGAATGTTTCTAAAGAAGTTAATTCAGGTGCATTTACCGGTGAAGTGTCTGCAAAAATGTTACAAGATTTAGATTGCTCATATTGCATTATAGGGCACTCAGAGCGAAGGGCTTATCATAATGAGTCAGACGATATTATTACAGAGAAGTTTTTTAGATTATTAGAAAATAAAATTACACCTATTCTTTGTGTTGGTGAATCTCTTGAGGCTAGAGAATTTGGCAATTATGATGATTTCGTCCTCTCTCAATTAGAAAGAGTATCAAACAAGATTGGTATTGATAAATTCCTAAATACAGTAATTGCTTATGAGCCAATATGGGCTATTGGAACTGGAGTGTCTGCCTCTTCTGAGCAAGCGCAAGAAATGCATTTACTTTTAAGATCTTTCTTCTCAGATTCAATTATTGCTGATAGTATAAGAATAATTTATGGTGGTAGCGTAAAACCAAGCAACTCAAAAGAGTTGTTCTCAATGCCTGATATTGACGGGGCTCTTATAGGTGGCGCTTCCTTAAATTCTAAAGATTTTTTAAATATATATAAAAGTTCTTTTTGATAGTTATAACTTTTACGGAATAAAAAAATGTACTTACAATCAATTATTTTTACTTTTCATATTATCCTCGCAGTGCTTATTATTGTGATTGTCCTTTTACAAAGAGGTAAGGGCTCTGATGCTGGAGCAGGATTTGGTGCAGGTGCATCTGGAACAGTCTTTGGGTCTCGAGGTACCACCAGCTTTCTCTCAAGGACCACTGCTATTCTTGCTACTTTATTCTTTTTTACCAGTCTATCTTTAGCCTATCTCGCAAGAGATAGAGGAGGGCCAGAGAGCATTATGGAAGATAATAGTTTGTTAGCTCCTCAACCTCTATTAGATGATTTGCCAGCCATAGAGTTTGATGATTTACCTGATATTCCGCAGTTGCCAGAAAATTTCTGACTTGAGAGCTTAAGTTTTATACTTTTTATCTTTAAGTTTCTTTATTTATTTATATATTACCTTTGCTTTACAGGTTTTATTTTTTAAGGCCGATGTGGTGGAACTGGTAGACACGCTATCTTGAGGGGGTAGTGGCTTATGCCTTGGGAGTTCGAGTCTCCCCATCGGCACCATTTTTTTTTATATTTAGTATCACACTATTCTTCAGTTTTATTGTAAAATAAACACTCCAATTTTCTTTTTTAGGGAGTCTAGTGTTAGTTAATTATGCACCTATCTTTATTATTCTGATTGTTTCTGGAGTAATTGGGCTCTTATTGCTTTTTTTAGGATTATTATTTGGCAAAGGAACCAAAGATTCGGCCAAGACTTCGCCCTACGAATGCGGCTTTGAGGCTTTTGAGAATACTAGAACTAAGTTTGATGTTAGATATTATTTGGTTGCAATATTATTTATCGTTTTTGATTTAGAAATAGCATTTCTTTTTCCTTGGGCCGTTTCTCTAGATCAAGTTGGTTTGTTTGGAATTATTTCTATGTCTATATTTCTCTTTATCTTAGTGGTTGGTTTTATTTACGAATGGAAGAAAGGAGCTCTTGAATGGGATTAGATAAAAGACTGCCCGAACAGATACCAGTAGTTATGGAAAGAGGCTATGCCGTCACAAAGATTGATGACCTAATTAACTGGGCAAGAACAGGCTCTATGTGGCCTATAACTTTTGGCCTGGCTTGTTGTGCTATTGAGATGATGCATGCTGGAGCTGCAAGATATGACCTTGATAGATTTGGTGTTGTTTTTAGAGGCACCCCAAGACAATCAGATGTAATGATTGTAGCTGGAACATTATGCAATAAAATGGCCCCTGCTTTAAGAAAAGTTTATGATCAAATGCCAGAGCCAAGGTGGGTTATTTCTATGGGATCTTGTGCTAATGGAGGAGGTTATTATCATTATTCTTATTCAGTAGTCAGAGGTTGTGATCGAATTGTTCCTGTAGATATTTATGTTCCAGGCTGTCCTCCAACTGCGGAAGCTCTTCTTTATGGCATTGTTCAGTTACAAATGAAAATAAGGAATACTAATACTATATCTCGTTAAAATAATTTATGCTGAAAAAATCAATAAAATCAAAAATTCTTTCTGAGTTTTCTGAGCTTCTAAGCTTGGATCATACTGGTTGTGATTCTATCTTTTTAGTTGATCCTGAGAATTTAAAAAAAACCTGTAATTTATTAAAGTCCCATAAAGATTTTAATTTTAATATGCTGATTGACATTACTGGTGTTGATTATTCTACTTACGGTGATAGTGAGTGGAAAACTGAAGACGCTACAGACTCAGGCTTTAGTAGAAGTGTTAGCTATCAAGATAGAGGAAAAGCTAATAAAAATATTTATAAGCCTATTAAAAGGTTTGCTTTAGTTTATCAGTTACTTTCATTAGACTTAAAATGTCGCATTTCTCTAAAAACTTTTTGTAAAGATGATAATAGGCCAATGATTGATTCTATTGTTGATGTTTGGCCATCTGCTAATTGGTGTGAAAGAGAGGCTTTTGATCTTTTTGGAATTATTTTTTCTGACCATCCAGACTTAAGAAGGTTATTGACTGACTATGGATTTATAGGCCATCCATTTAGAAAAGATTTTCCTCTCACAGGCAATGTTGAAATGAGGTACGATCCTGAAAAAGGTAGAGTTATTTATGAGCCTGTTAGTATTGAGCCAAGAACATTAGTTCCAAGATCAATTCGTGACGATAACCGTTATAAGCTTGATGACAAGGAATAATTAATATGCCTGAGATTCAAAACTTTACACTAAACTTTGGCCCGCAACATCCTGCAGCTCATGGGGTTCTTAGATTAATACTTGAAATGAATGGAGAGGTTATTCAAAAAGCAGATCCTCATATTGGTCTGCTGCATAGAGCAACAGAAAAGTTAGCTGAGTCAAAACCATATAACCAAACTATAGGATATATGGACAGACTTGATTATGTGTCAATGATGTGTAATGAACATGCATATGTTTTAGCAATAGAAGATTTATTAGATATCAAGCCTCCATTAAGAGCTCAGTATATAAGAGTATTATTTGATGAAATAACAAGAATCTTGAATCACTTGATGTGGCTTGGTGCACATGGTTTAGATGTGGGCGCCATGTCAATGTTTCTTTATTGCTTTAGAGAAAGAGAGGACTTAATGGATTGTTACGAGGCTGTTTCAGGTACACGTATGCATGCAACATATTATAGGCCTGGAGGTGTTTATAGAGATTTACCAAATGAAATGCCTAAGTATGAACTATCAAAGTTTAAGAATAAGAAAGAGTTAGATAGAATCAATCAAGCTCGCTCCGGCTCATTACTTGATTTTATAGATGACTTTGCTATGCGCTTTCCCTCCTGTGTTGATGATTACGAGACTCTACTTACTGATAATAGAATTTGGAAGCAACGAACTGTTGATATTGCAGTAGTCTCACCTGAAAAAGCAAAAGCTCTTGGTTTTACTGGTGCTATGTTGAGGGGCTCAGGGATAGAATGGGACATAAGAAAGATTTTTCCTTACGAGGTTTATGATCTTATGGATTTTGCTATTCCAGTTGGGAGTAATGGGGATTGCTATGATCGATACTTAGTTCGTATTGAAGAAATGCGCCAGTCGAATAGAATAATTAAGCAATGTATCAAATGGCTTAGAGAAAACCCTGGTGAAGTTATGATTGATGATCATAAAATTGCTCCACCAAAGCGAATTGATATGAAAGATGATATGGAGTCATTGATACATCATTTCAAATTATTTACAGAAGGCTTTTGTGTTCCTGAGGGAGAGACTTATGTTGCTATTGAGGCACCTAAAGGTGAGTTAGGTATTCATTTGATATCTGATGGAGCTAATAAACCTTACAGGCTTAAGATAAGAGCACCTGGATTTGCCCATCTGGCCGCGATGAATGATATGGTTGAAGGACATATGCTTTCAGATGTTGTCGCTGTTATTGGGACCCAAGATATTGTTTTTGGTGAAATAGATAGATAGATTATGCTTTCAAAAGACATTAGAGATTATATAGATAGTTGGGTAGCAAAGTTTCCTATTGGTAAGCAAAGGTCTGCTATCATTGCGACTCTTCATAAAGTTCAGGATGATAATAAAGGTTTTTTGACTGTTGAGCTTATGGATGCAGTAGCTGAATATCTAAAGATTCCTTCAATTCAGGTTTATGAAGTGGCCTCTTTTTATTCTATGTTTGAGACTAAGAAGGTAGGTCGCCATAGTGTTTCAATTTGTACAAATATTTCTTGTATGTTAAACGGATCTGATGAAATAGTAGAATATACAGAAAAAAAATTAGGGATAAAGTTAGGTGAGTCAACTGAAGATGGAAAATTTTATTTAAAAGAAGAAGAAGAGTGTTTAGCTGCTTGTTGTGGTGCTCCCATGATGATGGTTAACCATAAGTATCATGAAAATCTTACAACTAGTAAGGTTGATGAAATATTAGATAAATTAAAGTAAGTTATGAAAAAAAATATCTCTGTTTGCATCCCTTTGCAATATAAGGAAGAAAATACTTGGTCACTTGATCACTATCTTTCTAATGATGGATATAAAGCTTGGAGCAAGATTTTAAGTGGTGCTATTGATAGCAATGCAATTATTGAAGAAGTAAAGAACTCAGGTCTTAGGGGTAGAGGCGGAGCTGGGTTTCCAACGGGCTTAAAGTGGAGTTTTATGCCAAAAGAAACTTCATCACAAAATTACATTGTTTGTAATTCTGATGAAAGCGAACCTGGAACCTGCCATGATAGAGATATACTCAGATACAATCCTCATGCATTAGTAGAGGGTATAGCAATTGCTGGTTTTGCTATGGGAGCAACAATTGGTTATAACTATATTAGAGGTGAGTTTTTATCTGAGGCAATTCCAAGGTTCGAGCAAGCCTTGCAAGAAGCTTATGATAATGGGCTATTAGGAAAGAATATTAAAGGCTCAGGTATAGATTTCGATTTGTATACTTTTATTGGTGCAGGGGCCTATATTTGTGGTGAAGAGACTGCGCTATTAGAGTCTCTAGAAGGGAAGCAAGGTAAACCAAGATTTAAACCGCCATTTCCAGCAAATTATGGCTTATATGGCAAGCCAACAACAATCAACAATACTCAAAGCTTGGCATCTGTTCCATCTATAATTAATAAAGGAGCTAGTTGGTTTTCTAAAATTGGTTGTAAAGGATCTGGTGGAACAGCAATTTTTTCTGTTTCTGGACATGTCAAAGCTCCTGGTAACTATGAGCTACCTTTAGGCATACCATTCAAAGAGTTGCTTGAGCTAGCTGGAGGAATAAGAGAGGGCCGAAAATTGAAAGCAGTTATTCCAGGCGGCTCGTCTGTTCCCGTTGTTCCGGGCGAAGTAATTATTGATATGAATTTAGATTTTGATTCTCTAAAGTCTGTAGGATCTGGATTAGGTACAGGCGCAATGATTATTATGGATGAAAAGACCTGCATGGTTAAAGTTCTTCAAAGGATAGCTCGATTTTATCATGCTGAATCTTGTGGGCAATGTACTCCTTGTAGGGAAGGCACTGGATGGCTTTATAGAGTGCTAACTAGAATTATTGCAGGAGGAGGCTCCCTTTCAGATATAGATTTACTTGTCGATGCAGCAAATAAAATTGAGGGTCATACGATTTGTGCCCTCGGCGATGCAGCTGCATGGCCAATTCAGAGCTTCATCAAGCACTATAGGCATGAATTTGAATATATGGTAAATAATTCTGGGCGAAGCATTGTTATTGATAGTGATCCTAAGGCAGCTTAAAAGAAATTGATAAATAAAAATAATCAAATAAAGATAGAGATAGATGGTAAAACCATTGAAGCTCCAAAGGGTCAGATGCTGATAGAGGTTTCTGATGATAATAATATTTATATCCCTAGATTTTGCTATCATAAAAAACTATCAATAGCGGCTAATTGTCGGATGTGTTTAGTTGAGGTAGAGAATGCACCTAAACCTCTTCCTGCTTGTGCCACACCAATTACTGATGGGATGAAAGTAAAGACAAAGTCACCTTTCGCTATGTCAGCTCAAAAAGCAACTATGGAGTTTTTATTAATCAATCATCCTCTAGATTGTCCTATTTGTGACCAAGGTGGTGAATGTGAACTTCAAGACCTTGCTATGGGCTTTGGTCAAGATTTATCAAGGTATTCAGAGAAAAAGAGAGTAGTACAAGATAAGGATATAGGCCCACTAGTTTCAACTGATATGACTAGATGCATACATTGCACTCGTTGTGTTCGCTTTGGAGAAGAAATTACTGGTATCCAGGAGCTTGGTACGATAGGCAGAAGTGAATTTATGCAAATTGGAACCTTTATAGAAAAAAGTATAGATCACGAGCTTTCAGCAAATATCATAGATCTTTGCCCGGTTGGAGCACTAAATAACAAGCCTTATAGATATGGAGCTAGATCTTGGGAAATGAAATCAAACTTATTAATTTCTCCACATGACTGTGCTGGTTCAAATTTAAATGCCCATGTTTTGAGAGGTGAGTTAAAAAGAATTGTCCCTTATGAAAATGAAAAAATTAATGAAACATGGATTTCAGATAGAGATAGATTTGGATTTGAGGGTATTTATTCTAATGATAGGCTTTATGAGCCCCTAATGAAAGAAGAGGGTAGTTGGTCAAATAAATCTTGGGAGCAAATACTAAATATTGTAAAAGATGAGATATCGCTCACTGCTGATAATGATGCTAATTCTTTAGGCTTTCTTGTTTCAGCAAGCTCTACACTAGAAGAAATGCATCTATTGTCTATGATAGCTAGTCATATTGACTGTAATAATATAGATTCCAGACTTAGAGTAAGAGATTTTGAGGGTCAGCATGAAGATCCTCGATGGACTGGTCTAGAATTTCCTATTGAAGAGATTGAGCAAGCTGATTCTATTTTAATTATTGGGTCTAATCTAAGAATGGAGGTGCCAATTATTGCTCATAGGGTAAGAAAGGCCGCACTAAACGGTGCAGATATATCTTCCATAAATCCATTAAATTATGAGTTTTATTTTGACCAATCAGTTGAAATCAAGTCTGAAATTAAAGATTTTTCTAAAGAGCTTGGTTTGCTTTTATTGGCGGCATCTAAGGTTTTAAGTAGAGATTTGCCTGATTCAATAACTAAGGAGTTAACAGACCTATCGTATGATGATGTTCACATGGATTTAGTAAGGAGGCTTATTGATTCTAAAGATACCATTATCTTAGGTGGTCAGTTGTTATTAAGACATCCAGATTTTTCAAATATAAGAAGACTTTTATGGTTATTATCTGAATTTGTTGGATCTAAGATAGGTTTGCTTACTGAAGGCTCTAATTCTTCTGGTGCTGCCTTGACTGGTGTTTTACCTCATAGAAGACTTGGAGGCCACAAGAGAAAAACTACTGGTCTTGACGTGCAGTCAATGATTTTATCACCTAGAAAAGTATATATTACCTTTGCTCTAGATCCGGAATATGATGTTGCTAATAGTGATTTGCTTAATGATGCTTTTGAGGCTTCTGATTTGGTTATATGCTTTACTTCATATGATACTCCTTATCTTCGTAAGTATGCTGACATACTCTTGCCAATTGCTACTTTTGCAGAAACTCCAGGGTCTTTTATAAATGTTGAAGGGGCTTTGCAGAGCTTTAACGCAGCAGCAAATATTGATGGTAATGCTAAGCAAGGATGGAGAGTTCTTAGAGTGTTAGCAAATTTATTAGATGTTCCTGATTCTAACTTTGATAAATTAATAGATATTAAAGATAATTTTTTAGACGCTGTTGGTGATTACAAGAATAACCCTTCTTCAATTGATACATCGTTATTTAAGCTTAATTACATAGATATAAACTATGACAAGATAAATGTTCCAATCTATTCAATAGATTCATTTGTAAGGAGATGCTCATCCTTACAGTTAACCAATATATCTTCTAGTGAGCTTGTTAACAAATGAACTTAGTTAATAACTTTATTCAGTTTTTAACAGCATATATCAACTTGCCAAGTTATTTTATTTTTATATTGATAAGTGTAATAAAGATTTTAATTGTGTTAGTTCCTCTAATTTTAGTGGTTGCTTATTTTACATATGCTGAAAGAAAAGTTATTGGCTATATTCAATCTAGAATAGGTCCAAATAGAGTCGGATGGTTAGGTTTACTTCAGCCTTTTGCAGATTTTATAAAAATGATCTTGAAGGAAATTATCATACCTTCCAATGCAAATAAATTTCTTTTTTTATTAGCACCTTTAATTTCTTTGGTCGCTGCATTTTCAGTTTGGGCGGTAATCCCACTAACTGATAATTTTGTAATTGCTGATATTGATGCTGGTTTGCTTTATGTTCTAGCGTTAACATCATTTGGTGTTTATGGAGTGATCATTGCTGGATGGGCATCTAACTCTAAGTACGCCTTTCTAGGAGCTATGCGATGTGCTGCACAGATCGTTGCTTATGAAATTGCAATGGGATTTGCTCTGGTTGGTGTTTTGATGGCAAGCGGAAGTCTAAATTTAGGGCTAATTATTCAAGCACAAGAAGGTGTCGGAGTTTTAAGTTGGTTTGTGTGGCCACTTTTCCCATTATTTTTAGTTTACTTTATCTCAGGATTGGCAGAAACGAATAGAGCACCCTTTGATGTTGCTGAGGGAGAGTCAGAAATTGTAGCTGGTTTTCATGTGGAGTATTCAGGTATTGCATTTGGATTATTTTTTCTTGCTGAATACGCTAATATGACATTGATAGCTGCTTTGACTGCTTTATTATTTCTAGGAGGATGGCTTTCTCCTTTTGCACAGATAGGTTTCTTTGAAGATAGTTTTTTGTCACAACCTAGCTTCTTTTGGTTTGCTATTAAAACTTTATTTTTTATGTTTTGCTTCCTTTGGATTAGAGCTACTTTCCCAAGATATAGGTACGATCAAATTATGAAACTTGGTTGGAAAGTTTTTCTTCCAATAACAATTTTTTGGATATTTATTGAAGGCTTGATGTTCTTAATGAATATAGGTCCCTGGTCAAATTAATTACGGATATATGAATGAATATAATTAAAACATTTTTACTAACAGAGCTCGGTAAAGGCTTACGTATTACTTTAAAGCATCTTTTTATGAGAAAAACAACTATTCAGTACCCTGAAGAAAAAACGCCAAAGTCTCCAAGATTTAGAGGGCTACATGCACTAAGAAGGTATCCAAATGGTGAAGAAAGATGTATTGCCTGTAAACTTTGCGAAGCAGTTTGCCCAGCTTTAGCTATCACGATTGAGTCAGAGGAGTCAGATGATGGAACTAGAAGGACTTCTAAATACGATATCGATTTATTTAAGTGTATTTATTGTGGTTTTTGCGAAGAAGCTTGTCCGGTTGACGCTATAGTTGAAACTAATATTCATGAGTATCATATGGAAAATAGAGGTGAGAATATTATGACAAAGGAGGATCTCCTTGCTATTGGTGACGAGCATGAAAAAACTATAGCTTTAGAAAAAGCTGCAGATGCAAAATATAGGTAATTAAGGGATACTGTTGTGACAATTTCAATTCTTTTCTATTTGTTTTCAATTATTCTAGTTTTATCATCACTAGGCGTAATTTTATCTAGGAATCCAGTTTATTCTGCATTATTTTTAGTTTTATCTTTTTTTCAGAGTGCTATGTTATGGATGCTGATGCAAGCTGAATTTCTTTCTATGGTATTAGTATTGGTCTATGTTGGTGCCGTAATGGTGTTGTTCCTTTTTGTGGTAATGATGATAGATATTGATATAGAAGTGATGAAAAGAAGTTTTGCTAAATACTTATTGATAGGCTTTGTAATCTCTTTGCTAGTGATCTTTGAGATAGTTAATGTTTTAACTTTAAATTATGATTCAAGTAATTTATCAACTCAATTTGATTCATTTGATAAAGATTATAGCAATACCAAAGAATTAGGATCGGTCCTATACACGGAGCATGTTTATGCTTTTGAGTTAGCATCAGTTGTGTTATTACTTGCAATAATTTCTGCAATAACCTTGACTATGAGAAAGCGCCCTGGCTTAAGAACTCAGACTATATCTAATCAGGTTTCAGTCAAGTCAGAAGATAGAATTAAGTTAGTTGACGTTAAGCCTTCATCATATAGAGAGGAAAAGAAGTGATTATAACGGTAACGCATTATTTAGTACTCGCTGCAATATTATTTAGTATTAGTGTCACTGGTATTTTTATCAATAGAAAGAATTTTATTCTTTTGCTCATGTGTATTGAGCTCATGCTTCTTTCAGTTAATTTTAATTTTATAGCATTTTCAAGAATGCATGGCGATACTTTGGGGCAAGTATTTGTTTTCTTTATACTAACGGTTGCGGCCGCTGAAGCTGCTATTGGCCTGGCAATTCTAGTTGCTTTATTTAGGGCTAGAAACTCAGTAAATGTTGACGATAGTGTATCGCTAAGAGATTAATTTGAAAATCCTATCTTTAATAATAGTGCTTTCACCACTTTTAGCTTCAATCTTATCAGGCTTTTTTGGTAAAAGCATTGGAAGATCTGCTAGCCATTTAGTCACAATCACTGGAGTTGCTATTTCATTTCTAGCTTCATTTTTTATCTTATCTAATTTTATATTTTTAGATTTATCTACTTATAACGAAGTGATTTATACATGGGCCTCGATAGGAGATTTAGATATTGAAATTGGATTTCTTATAGATCCACTTTCTTCATTAATGATGGTCGTAGTTACCTTTGTCTCTCTGATGGTTCATATATATACAATTGGTTATATGAAGGATGACCCTGGCTATCAAAGATTTTTTAGTTATATTTCATTATTTACCTTTTCTATGCTGATGTTGGTTATGTCTAATAATTTCTTGCAATTATTTTTTGGCTGGGAAGCAGTTGGGGTTGTCTCATATTTATTAATTGGCTTTTGGTTTAAAAAAGAGTCAGCCATATTTGCTAATATGAAAGCATTCCTAGTCAATAGAGTAGGTGATTTTGGTTTTATTTTAGGTATTGCAGCGCTAGTGGTTTATACAGGTTCTCTTGATTACGCTACTATTTTTAATAATTTAGATAATTTAAATATTCTTTATATATCTTTTTTTGATGGAATGAATGTTCCTGTGATAACAGTTATTTGTATTTCTTTATTTATTGGAGCAATGGGTAAATCAGCTCAAGTTCCACTACATGTATGGTTACCTGATTCTATGGAAGGACCCACGCCAATATCGGCATTGATTCATGCTGCCACAATGGTAACGGCTGGTATATTTATGGTAGCAAGATTGTCGCCATTATTTGAGCTTTCAAGTACAGCTCTTAGTTTTATAATTATTATAGGTGCAGTAACGGCATTTTTTACTGGTTTGCTAGGAGTCATACAAAATGATATTAAAAGGGTAGTGGCTTATTCTACCTTATCCCAATTAGGGTATATGACTGTTGCTCTTGGAGTTTCGGCATACTCTGCAAGTATTTTTCATCTTACAACTCATGCTTTTTTTAAAGCACTTTTATTTTTAGCTGCAGGATCAGTAATTATAGCAATGCATCATGAGCAGGACATAAGAAAAATGGGTGGGCTTAGGCGTTATTTACCAATAACCTATCTAACTTTTCTTTTGGGCACGCTCTCTTTAGTTGGATTTCCTGGTTTTTCTGGATTTTTTTCAAAAGATATTTTAATCGAGTCTGTTCATAGCTCAGATTTATGGGGCTCAAATTTAGCTTATTTTTGTGTTTTAATTGGTGTATTTATAACTTCATTGTATAGCTTTAGATTGCTACTCTTGGTTTTTCATGGTGCAGAAAAATTTGATGATAATACAAAGAAGCATCTTAAGGAGCCAGGCTTTGTTGTTACTATGCCCTTGGTTATTTTATCAATACCTTCAGTTTTTTTAGGCTGGTTTATAATTGAACCACTTCTCTTCAGTGAATTTTTTAAAGATTCAATATTTGTTTTACCTGAAAACGACGTTGTTAGTTATATTGGGAGTCATTTTCATGGATCCTTAGACTTTATGTTACATAGTTTTACTAATTTTACCTCGCCAGCTCTATATCTGATGATTTTAGGAGCTACTTTATCCTGGTACTTATATATTTATAATCCAAGTGCTTCTAAAAAGATCATGATGAAAGCTAAATATTTTTACTCAATTTTAGAAAATAAATATTATTTTGACTGGTTCAATGAAAATATTCTATCGAAAGGTGCAATAATAATTGGTAAGAAGTTTTATGAAAAAGGTGATGTTTTAGCAATAGATAAGTTTATTGTAAATGGTAGCGCATTTCTCGTTAAAGCATTTTCAAACATTATTAAGAGAATCCAAACAGGGTATGTTTATCATTATGCCTTCATAATGATTATTGGTTTGGTATTTGTTTTGTTCCTTTTATAGAGTTATTAGAATATGTTTTTAGATTATCCAATTCTATCTTTTATTATTTGGTTTCCACTTTTGGGAGCTTGTTTAGTTCTTGCTACATCAAAGCTCAGGCCAATTTTTATTAAGCTATTAGCATTATCTATATCTACAATTACTTTTATTGCAAGCATCCCTTTATATTTAAACTTCAGTTTAATTACTAGTGAAATGCAATATATTGAAAAGTACTCTTGGATTCCATCTCTTAATGTTTATTACTATTTAGGCATAGATGGAATTTCGCTCCCTCTTATTTTGTTGACTACCTTTTTAACTCCTTTTGTTATTTTATCTGGTTGGCAAGTTATTAAATATAAACCTTCTCAATATTTTGCTTCATTTTTAATACTTGAGGCCCTAATGATCGGTGTATTTTCAGCTCTTGATGGACTACTTTTTTATATATTTTGGGAAGCTATGCTGATACCCATGTTTATCATTATTGGTGTATGGGGTGGCGATAATCGAATATATGCCACTATAAAGTTTTTTCTTTATACATTTCTGGGCTCAGTTTTTATGTTGATAGCTCTAATTTATATGTACCTTAAGTCAGGTAGTTATTCAATATTAGATTTTCACCATTTATCGTTGTCCTTCAATGAACAGATATTTATTTTCTTGGCATTCCTATTTGCTTTTGCTGTAAAAGTTCCAATGTGGCCTGTTCATACTTGGTTGCCCGACGCTCATGTTCAAGCACCAACTGGTGGCTCAGTTATACTGGCGGCAATACTATTAAAGATGGGTGGTTATGGATTTTTAAGATTTAGCTTACCAATAACACCAGATGCTAGTTATTCATTAGATTGGTTATTAATTTTACTTTCTATGTTTGCAATAATTTATATTGCTCTTGTAGCTTTAGTTCAAAAAGATATGAAAAAACTTATCGCTTATTCTTCCATAACTCATATGGGTTTTGTTACGTTAGGCTTCTTCATAGTGTTTATGATTATGGATAATTATAGTTCTTCAACTGCTGCATTAATGTCCTTACAGGGAGCTATGGTACAGATGATTTCTCATGGTTTTATTTCAGGTGCACTATTTTTATGTGTCGGTGTTTTATACGATAGGATGCATAGTAGAGAGATTAGTAGCTATGGAGGTGTGGCAAACACAATGCCTAAGTTTGCTGCATTTATGCTATTTTTTGCTCTAGCAAATGTTGGGCTACCTGGAACATCTGGTTTCGTTGGTGAGTTTTTAGTTATTATTGCTAGCTATCATGCTAATTTTTGGATAGCTTTTTTAGCGGCTACTAGTTTAATTTTTGGAGCTGCTTATACATTATGGTTGGTTAAAAGAGTCTTATTTGGTGAAGTAGCTAATGAGGAAGTTGCCTCGCTTGAGGATATAAATCCAAGAGAGTGGTTTATTTTATCGGCTTTGGCATTTTTGGTTTTATTATTTGGTATTTGGCCAGCACCTTTAGTTGATATAATGGAAGTAACATTATTAAACTTACTAGATCACATTAGTATCTCTAAGTTATAAGGATAAATTTATATGTCTATCGAATCGTTAATACTAATTAAGGCAGAGATATTTCTATTATTATCAATTTGTTTCATTCTTATTTTTGATGTATTTATTTCTAGCTCTCAAAGAGTAATAACTTTTTGGCTATCGTTAGCAGCTGTCATAATCACAGCTATTTTAAGCTTATCCACTCTAAACAATGACACTACTATTTTATTTAGTGGTAGTGTTGTTATTGATCAGGTTTCAAGCATGCTTAAGGCATTCTCTTCATTTTTATTAGCTATTTGTTTCATATACTCTAAAGAATACTTAATAAGCAATAAATTATTTAAAGGAGAGTACTTCGTACTATCTTTATTCACTCTGCTAGGTATTTTTGTAATGATTTCTGCTCATAACTTATTGGTTCTCTATTTGGGGCTAGAAATCTTAGCTTTATCTCTTTATACATTAATTGCTTTTAATAGAGATTCTGCTACTGCTATCGAGTCAGCTATTAAGTATTTTGTGCTTGGGGCTATTGCTTCTGGGTCACTTCTTTATGGCATTTCCTTCATTTATGGCGTTACTGGCTCAATACAGTTTGATTTGATTAATAGCTATTATGAAGTTAACGGCTCTAATTCTGGTGTCTCTTTATTAGCTTTAGCTTTTATACTTGTTGCTCTAGCATTTAAGTTTGGAGCTGCGCCATTTCATATGTGGCTGCCTGATGTTTACCAAGGTTCTCCTGCTCCAGTTACTCTTATAATTGGAACCATTCCTAAGATTGCAGCCTTTGCGATTACTTGGAGGTTTTTAGTTGAATCACTGGGTAGTTTGTTTATTAATTGGCAAGATATTATATTAGTACTAATAGTCGCATCACTTCTATTGGGCAACCTGGTTGCTATTGCTCAAACAAACTTAAAGAGAATGCTTGCCTATTCTACTATCTCTCATGTTGGTTATATACTTATGGGATTCGTTGCTGGAACACCCGAAGGTTTAAGTGCATCATTATTTTATACACTTGTTTACACCCTTACAGCAGCGGCAGCTTTTGGCATGATCATAATATTAAGCTCCAAAGGCAAAGAAGCTGAAAATATTGATGATTTTAGTGGTCTAAATGATAAAAGCCCTTGGTTTGCCTTTCTGTTTCTAGTTGTAATGTTTAGTATGGCTGGCGTACCACCTTTTGTAGGTTTCTACGCAAAATTACTAGTTTTAAGTTCAATTATAGATGCAGATATGATTTGGTTAGCTGTTATAGGGGTTTTAACAGCTGTAATCGGCGCTTTTTACTATCTAAGGGTTATTTGGTATATGTATTTTAATAAACCAAATAATAAGTTTGTGCCCAACGGGGGGTTAAGCTTCTCAAATATATTAAGCATTAATGCTATAGCTCTTATCATTTTAGGATTTTTTCCAGGCATCTTATTAACCGCTTGTAATTACTTACTTTTATAAGCTTTTTCTTGCATACTGCTACACCTACAAGTATTATCGCTTGTTCAATTGCGGGGTGGAGCAGTCAGGCAGCTCGTCGGGCTCATAACCCGAAGGTCATAGGTTCAAATCCTATCCCCGCTACCAACTTAACTCCTTGATTTCTAAAGATATCCACTCTAAACCTTTCAAACTTTTAGTTGGCAATTTTTCTTTTTAG